>VAPL010888185.1_pt1 | contig 11604 bp, 11 predicted proteins | sample 3395061 | NCBI WGS metagenome assembly VAPL01 (sample SAMN08290444, study PRJNA428436) | hydrothermal vent metagenome | isolation source: Deep-sea hydrothermal vent chimney 2 | place: Pacific Ocean: Juan De Fuca Ridge | depth 2182 m m
CAACTGAAAAAATCCATCCATTGATCGACGCGCGCGCGTTGCAGCGTATCGGCGGGATACAACGGCGATTCTGTGACACTCGCCACGTAACGACAAATCGCACCAGACTCGAAAAGATGCTCACCGTCATGTTCGAGCACCGGCACTTTTCCGATAGGTGTCTTCTCAGCGAACGACTCGCGCTTATGCTCGCCCTTGGACAAGTCCACAAACTCGAACTCGTATTCGCAGTCAATTGCTGCCAATACGTACAGCGGCTTCAAAGAATTTTGCGTGGGGAATCCGTACAGACGAAACATGGGCACTCCATTTACTTTTGTTTTGCAAGGGACTGCAAACTAACCCATTAACTTGCAAATTGCAATTAACTATTTCTACTACAATTTTCCGTGTCGCTTATGCTCACGCCCAAGCGCCTACTGCAAGCGCAAGATGACTTTTCCAAGCGCTCGGCGTTCTGTAATTGCCGCGAATGCCTGTACGAAATCCTGCAGTGTGTACGACTCAGTGACCCGAGGATTGATCTTTCCACTCTCGATCAGCTCGGCCAGGTCCTGCATGTTCTGAATTTGCAGCTGCAGATTTTTGGCCGCCCACGTTCCCCACCAAACGCCGACAATGCTTGCTTCTTTCAACAATGCAATATTTGCGCGAAAACTCGGGATGTCGCCGCTGGCAAAACCGACAACGAGATAACGGCCATGCCACGCGGTCGCCCGGAATGCCTGCTCAGCCAACTCACCACCCACCGGATCGTAGACGACGTCCGCACCCTTGCCGTCCGTCAACTCCTTTACGGTTTCCTTCAGCGGCTGCGATGTGTAGTTAATCGTTTCATCGGCGCCCGCCTCCTTGGCAAACGCGAGTTTCCGGTCGCTGCTCGCGGCCGCAATAACCCTCGCGCCCATCGCTTTGGCTATCTCAACCGCGGCAATTCCGACACCGCCCGCCGCGCCCAATACCAGGGCGGTTTCGCCCGACTGCAGCTCGGCGCTTTGCCGCAAAGCGTGGTAACTGGTGCCGTAGGTAACGGTAAACCCCGCACCCTGCTCGAAATCCAGTCCGCCGGGCAAGCGCATCGTCGCGTTCTGGTCCGCAACACATTTCTCGGCAAACGCCCCGCCCGCCGAATTGACGATGACTTTATCGCCCGGCGAATACTGAGTGACACCATTGCCGACAGCCGACACAACCCCGGCGGCCTCGTTGCCGGGCACAAACGGAGTTGGCGTCTTGACCTGGTACGTGCCGGCGATGGCGAGTACGTCCGGAAAGTTAATCCCGGCCGCGACAACGTCGATCAGTACCTCGCCACTGGCTGGCGTCGGATCGCTTCGTTCTTCGATCAGCAGCGACTCCGGCGGACCGTATTCTCTGCAGACCAGCGCCCGCATCAGGCGACTTCAAAGAGCGAGGCGGCGCCTTGCCCACCGCCAATGCACATGGTGCAAACAACAAACTTCACACCGCGTCTTTTGCCCTCAATCAAAGCGTGGCCCACCATTCGTGCACCCGACATACCGTAGGGATGCCCGATAGAAATTGCGCCGCCATTAACGTTAAGCGTGTCGTTGGGGATGCCGAGTTTGTCACGACAGTACAAAACCTGCACCGCGAACGCTTCGTTGAGTTCCCATAAGCCGATATCGTCCATCGTCAGACCATTGCGTTGCAATAGTTTCGGCACTGCGAAAATCGGGCCGATACCCATCTCATCGGGCTCGCAACCCGCCACCGCCGTACCGCGATAAATTCCCAGCGGTTGCAGTCCTCGTTTCTCGGCGAAACTTGCCTCCATCACGACGCATGCCGACGCGCCGTCAGACAGTTGACTCGCATTACCCGCCGTTATCGCACCGCCGTCGCGCACCGGTTTCAACGATGCGAGACCCTCGAGGTTGGTACCCGGCCGATTACCTTCGTCTTTTTCCAGAGTCACATCCTCAAAACTGATTTCCTTGGTCTCCCGGTCCATAACGCCTTTGCTGGAGGACATCGATACAATTTCATCATCAAACTTGCCAGCTTCCTGCCCTGCCGCCGTACGCTGCTGGCTTTGCAGTGCGTATTCGTCCTGTGCATCGCGAGAAATTCCGTAACGTTTAGCGACGACCTCCGCGGTGTCGATCATCGGCATGTGAATATGCTCGTGAACCGCCAGTAGTTTCGGGTCGCCCGCACGAAACAGGTTCATGTGTTCGTTCTGCACCAGACTGACGGACTCCAGCCCGCCGCCGACCAAGATGTCCACGCCGTCAGAAATAACCGTTTTGGCTGCAACTGCGATCGCCATCATCCCGGATGAGCACTGTCGATCAACCGTCATTCCGGCGGTCGTCACCGGCAATCCGGCCGCCAGGGCCACCTGACGAGCGATATTGGCGCCCTGCGTGCCCTGCGGCAGCGCGCAACCCATGACGACGTCCTCAACTTCCGCCGGATCCAGCCCGGCGCGTTCGACCGCGTGCCTGACCGCATGCCCACCCAGCGACGGTGCCTCGGTATTGTTAAACGCCCCACGATAAGCTTTGCCGATGGGTGTACGTGCTGTCGATACAATAACTGCTTCTCTCATTTTAATGTCTCTGTTCCGTTAATTTAGTCCAGCTTCAAGCCAAGTTTTTTCGCTGCTTGCTGTGCAAACTTGGTCGGTTGCTCGAAGCCACTCTGCAACTCACGCATTCCCGCCTCGTCATCGATGGCATGCCACGCCGCGGCAATACCTTCGGGCGTCACATCATCCGGCGCCAGACTCAGCCCCTCCGTCTCGAAACCCTTGAATACCGCAAAACTGCCACCGCCGGCACTCAGTACTTTGCGGCTCGGCGCTTCCGGTCCGGTCAGGAAAACGATACCCGGGCTGACCGCCTCGGGCGCCATCAGTTTGAAAACCGGCTCGGGAAACAATCCTTCGGTCATCGCGGTGCCGGCCGTCGGCGCCAGGCAGTTGACCCGAATATCGTACTTCGCACCCTCCAGGTGCAGGGTATTCATCAGACCGACCATCGCCATCTTGGCTGCGCCGTAGTTTGCCTGTCCGAAGTTACCGTAGAGGCCGGAACTGGACGTCGTAAAAACGATGCGCCCGTAGCTCTGCTCACGCATGATTTCCCAGACAGCCTTGCTGCAGTTCGCCGAACCCATCAAGTGCACATCGACCACCAGGCGAAATTCGTCCATCGACATCTTCAGGAAGGTCTTGTCGCGCAATATGCCGGCGTTGTTTACGAGGATATCGACCCGGCCCCACCGTTCCATACCCAAACGGACCATGTCCTCGACCTGTTCAAAGTCGGCCACGTTGGCACCGTGCGCAACGGCCGAACCGCCGCCGCCTTCAATCTCCTTCACGACCGCGGATGCATCCTGCGAGTGTCCGCTATCGTCTCCCAGATCGTTCACGACAACTTTAGCGCCCCGCTCCGCAAGCGCCAGGGCGTGACAACGCCCAAGTCCCCGACCCGCTCCGGTGACTATTGCTACCTGGCCATCCATTCTAATGCTCATACAATTCCCTGTTCTAAATGCCGAGTCAGCCGCCGATAATCCACATCGACAAAATTTCGGCGATCAATGCCGGCGTTTCTTCGCCCTCGATTTCGACTGTGACCCTGGTCTTCAATAACCAGTGGCCGGGTTTTTTCTCCGTCACTTCCAGCACGGTTTGCAAGGAACGTATTCGCTTGCCGACACGAACCGGCATCAGATAACGAACCTTGTCCGATCCGTAGTTGATGCCCATGCTGAGATTTTCCGGGACCAGCGCATTCTGAGCGTTAAGATAGGACAATAACGACAGCGACAGGAAGCCGTGCGCGATCGGACCACCAAACGGCGTCCTGGCCGCCTTATCGGGGTCTACGTGAATAAACTGGTGGTCGTTGGTCGCTGCTGCGAACTGATTCACGCGTTCCTGCGTTATCTCCAACCAGGGCGAAGGCGCAAGGTCCTGGCCCACCAGCGTTGGGATATCTTCCGCCTTGATTGTTGTCGCCATTTTCCCTCTCGGACATCATGTTGGCACTACACAGCTTGTTTCGATTTCGATCTTCGCCCGGTCTTCCATCAAGGCCACTACCTGCACACATGCCATCGCCGGATAGTTGCGGCCCATGATATCCCGATACGCCGCACCGATTTCTTTCAGCCGTGAACTATAGTCTTTTTTGTCCGTGATGTACCACGTCATGCGCACCATGTGCTCCGGCTCCGCCCCGCCAGCGGCCATCACGGCCTTTGTGTTCATCAATACCTGCCGCAACTGATCGACAAGATCGTCGGACTGAAACACGCCCTGCTCGTCCCAGCCAATCATACCGGCGACAAATATCTGCCGGCCCGCGTGTGTGGCAACGCCGTTTGAGTAACCATGCGGCATCGGCCAACCGTCGGGCAAGAGAATATTCATACGGACGACTCCTCACGGACCAGAAAACCCAGTAAACCTTCGCGAAGATCGGCACTGAACGGAACAGCCTGGACCTCATCGAGCATGACATTCGCAATTGTTTGTCGGTTGCTCAGACGCTGCTCGTCACCGCAGGTCACGGTGATCTGGAGCGTCACCGATGCCCTGCCGATCTTTTCAACCACAAGCGAGAATTCAAGGACATCGTCACAATAACTCGGCGCGTAGAAATTCGTTTCGATGTTCACGGTTGGCAGACCAACACGTTGCTTAAGATGCATTTCCCCAAACGGCCGATTCAACTCCAGGCGAAAGAAATCTTCGATCACGCCGGCGATCATCTCGTAGTACCGCGGGTAAAACATGAACCCGGCCGGGTCCGTGTGACCGTGCCGAACCAGGCGCTCGGTTTTGAAAACTCTACTCATGTCACGTTGCCTCTGCTGCAAGGTGTGCGCGCGCGATAACAATCTTTTGTACGTCGGACGCACCTTCGTAGATTCGCAACGCGCGTATTTCCCGGTACAGCTCCTCCACCTTGACGCCGGAAACGACGCCACTGCCACCGAATATCTGCACCGCTTTGTCGATAACCTGCTGCGCCGATTCAGTCGCATGCAGTTTCGCCATTGCCGCTTCGCGCGTTATCCGCGGCTGACCATTGTCTTTTGCCCAGGCGGCTCGAAAGACGAGCAAAGCCGAGGCGTCCACGTCCAGTGCGCACTCGCCCAGCGTCGCCTGAACCAGTTGCAGGTCGTGCAGCGGCGCACCAAAGAGTTGGCGGGAGTTCGAGCGCGCCGTCGCCTCATCCAGCGCACGACGCGCAAATCCCAGCGCCGCGGCACCCACCGTTGGGCGGAAGATATCGAGTGTTGCCATCGCGCCCTTGAAACCGCCGCCACCGACACCGAGTAAATTGGCAGCCGGGATACGGCAGTTTTCGAAACGAACCGTCGCCAGCGGATGCGGCGCGATGACCGCAATACGTTCCGAGGCGTCCAGTCCTGGCGTATCGGCATCGACAACGAACGCCGATAGACCGCGCGCACCCTTGTCCTCTCCGGTCCTCGCGAAAACAACGTACTGATGTGCAATGCCACCGTTTGATATGAAGGTTTTGATGCCGTTGATGACGAACTCTTCGTCCTCTCGGTCTGCTGTCATTCGTGTCGCAGCAACATCGGAACCGGACTCGGGCTCGGTCAACGCGAACGCCGCGCAACGGCTGCCATCAGCAACGCCGGGCAGGTAGCTCGCTTTCGTTGCAGCAGAACCGAGCAGTGATATCGTCCCCGAACCCAGTCCCTGCATGGCGAAAACGAAGTCCGCCAGTCCGGAGTGATAAGCGAGTGTCATTCGAATCAAACACAGCGACCGAACGTCGAGCGCCTCGTGTACGCCACCAAATTCTCGCGGCACGCAGTAGCGCAAATACCCGGCTTCGCCGAGCATTGTCAACAGGCGTTGGCAACTCGCATCTATGTCGCGGTGAAAATCACCCGCATCGACAACGGCCAGCAGATTTTCGGCGCACCAAACGTCAAGGTTCGCCACCAGTTCCCGATGGTGATCCTCGAAGAATGGCCACTCCAGATAACTTGCATCGGCCACGATCTAGTTTCCCTCGAACACGGGTTTGGATTTTGCCACGAACGCGTCGTAGGCACGCTTGAAGTCCGCCGTTTGCATGCAGATCGCCTGCGCCTGCGCTTCGGCCTCAATCGCCGTGTCGAGACTCATGTCCCATTCCATGTTGAGCTGATTCTTGGTGATACCGTTAGCAAAAGTCGGACCGGCGGCAAGCCGAGCTGCGAGGGTCGCGGCGGCCTCCGACAAATGCTCGGAAGCAACCACATTGTTGAAATAACCCCAGGCGAGCCCTTCGTCGGCACTCATGGCGCGCCCCGTCAACAGCAACTCCGACGCCCTGCCCTGACCGATGATGCGCGGCAGGATCGCGCATGCACCCATGTCGCAGCCGGCAAGTCCCACACGATTGAACAGGAAGTAGGTTTTCGCGTCCGGCGTACCGATACGCAGGTCCGAGGCCATCGGCAAGATCGCACCGGCCCCTGCAGATATGCCGTCTACGGCAGCGATAATCGGCTGCGGACAATGGCGCATTGCCTTAACCAAATCGCCGGTCATACGTGTAAAGTCCATCAAACCGTCCATCGACATATCAACCAACGGCGCGATGATCTCGTGTACGTCTCCACCGGAACTGAAGTTCCCTTCGTTCGGTGCCAATACAACGGCTTTAACCGCTTTGACGTACACCAGCTCGCGAAAGGTATCGCGCAGTTCGGCGTAGGAGTCGAACGTCAACGGATTCTTACGTTCCGGCCGATTCAAGCGCACCGTCGCCACGCCGTCTGAAAACTCCCAAAGAAAATGCTTTGGCGAGAACTTTTCCGGATCCATCCTCATTACCTCAACTCCTTCATTACATGACCTCGCCGCCAGCGATGGCGATGGCTTGTCCGTTGATCGAGTGGCTGTTTTCACCGCAAAGCCACAACACCGTATCAGCCACCTCAGCCGGTGCAATAAGTCGTTTTTGTGGATTGTGCTTCACCAACTCCGCCAACGCCTCGTCCTGGGTGCGTCCGGTAACTTTGCTGATGTTGGCGGTCGCATCGGCGACGATTTCCGTATCCGTGAAACCCGGACAGATACTGTTCGCCGTGATTCCGGTTGATGCCAATTCGAGCGCCAACGACCGCGTCATTCCTATCACACCGTGCTTTGATGCCGAGTAGGCCGATGTGTACGCGTAGCCACGCAAACCGGCGGTGCTCGCGATGTTGATGATGCGGCCGTAGTTCTGTTCGCGCATTGCGGGCAACGCTGCTTGCATACAGTGGAAAACACCCGTCAGATTTACGGCCATAACGTTCGCCAGTTGTTCCTGCGTTGTCGAGTCGAATGGCGCGGCGAGCGCTATTCCCGAATTATTAACGAGAATATCGACCGGGCCAGCCGCCTCGAACACGCTCCTGACACTGCCGGAATCGGTAACGTCCAGTGCCATACCCGTCACTGCATCGAGGTCTTTTGTCACCTCTTCAATGCGCTGGATATTACGACTCGCAACCGTAACTCGCACACCACTGGCGCAAAGCGCTTTCGCTATTGCCAGACCGATGCCGGTTGCACCGCCGGTAACCAATGCGTGACTGCCTCTAAGATTAGTCATCTTGTTCCAAATGCTCGCGCAGCTTAATCATCGAAGACTGCAATGTGCTCAGCTCAGCGGCAGTGAGACCCTGAAACCCGTTACAAACCCAGTGTCCGTGTTCGATTGCCATTTCCTCAAAGATCGACCGCCCCTTTTTTGTCAGACTCACGACGAAGCTGCGTCGGTCACCCGGATTCGGTCGGCGGCTCACCAACCCGTCCTCCTCCATGCGATCCACCAGCCGCGTAATGTTCTTGCTTTTCGACGCTAACATACGCGTCGCAAGCTCGGTGACCAACAGAGTCGTGTCCGGCGCACGATACAGCTGCGACAACGCATCAAACCGGGTAAGGCTTTGGCCGAAGTTTTTCCGCAGCCGCGCACCGAGCTTCGTCTCCTGCGTTTTCGCGCAGCGCAGCAGTTCCAGCCACAACCTGACGCACTGCTGCTCACGACTGTCGATTATGAGTGGTTTGGATGGCACGCGAACAGTATAAGCGATTTTACTTTATATATAAATACTTTACGTGTAATATAAATATGGATTGCCAGTAAAACATTATTGAATCAAGGGTTTACGATGAAAATATCCATTGTTGGCGGCGGACCTGGCGGCTTATTCTTCGCAATTCTGACCAAGAAGGCCAGACCGGACTGGGTTATCGAGGTCTTTGAGCAAAACCGCCCGGACGACACTTTCGGTTTCGGCGTGGTCTTCTCCGACAGCTCGCTGGACGAGTACGAATCCCGCGACCGGCGCGTCTACGAGCGCATGCGCTCTGAATTCGCGTACTGGGATGACATCGACATTCACTACAAAGGCGAAACCCTGAAATGCCGTGGCAACGGGTTTTGTGGCACCTCAAGAGTGCACTTGCTGAGTATCCTGCACCAGCGTTGCGAGGAACTCGGCGTCGAGTTGCACTTCGAAGCACATATCGATGCGGAATCGATCGAGGAGCGATTCGCAGATTCCGACCTCATTCTTGCTGCGGACGGAATCAACTCTGCGATTCGCGAAGCACGTCAAAGTGAGCAGGGCTTCGACGTTTCGCTGACAACCAGGAGCAACCGTTTTTGCTGGATGGGCTCCACGCGCCCGCTGACAGACTTTACGTTTTTCTTCAAAGAGACCGATCACGGCGTCATCTGCGCGCACACTTACCAATACACCCGGGAAATGTCCACGTGGATCTTCGAAATGACCGATGCATGCTGGCAGGGTCATGGCTTTGAAGAATTCGATGAGGCAGGATCGGCAACCATCCTGCAGGGAATTTTCAAACAGGAACTCGACGACCACCCGCTGATTCTGAATCGCTCGAACTGGCGCCAGTTCCCGCGCATTTTTTGCAATAACTGGAGCGTTGGAAAGATCGCGATTCTCGGCGATGCAAAAGCCTCGGCACACTTCTCAATCGGTTCCGGCACCAAGCTCGCGATGGATTGCGCGATCGGTCTGTTCGAAGCCGCTGTAGCGCATCTCGAAAACGACGGCATCGAAAAAGTCATGCAAGCCTACGACGATGACCGCCGCGTCCCGGTGCAGATCACACAACACAACGCGGATGTGTCGCTCGCCTGGTTTGAACACATGGAACGTTCGCTGGACATGGACCCCTATCAGTTCGCGATGGTGATCATGTGCCGCGCAAAGTCCGTCACCTACGACAATCTGTTGTTGCGCGATCCGGAGTTCGTCGCAGATGCTGACACCGAATGGTATCAGCGCTATTTTGAGGAAACCGGTTACGACTACCGCGAGACGCGGCCGACTCCGATGTTCACCAAATACAAACTCGGCGCTCTGGAGCTGCGTAATCGTGTTGTCATGTCGCCAATGGCACAGTATTCAGCCGACGAGAATGGCAATCTGACCGACTGGCATTTCGCCCACTACTGCGGCGCGGCGCGCGGCGGCATGGGCCTGATGTTTGTTGAGATGACCTGCCCGTCGCCGGAGGCTCGTATCACCGTCGGTTGCCCCGGCCTGTGGACGGACGCGCACGAGCAACAGTGGCGCCGCATCGTTGACTTCGTACACGACAATACGAATACAAGAATCGCCATACAGCTCGGGCACGCCGGCCGCAAAGGATCCACGCAACTGGGCTGGGAAGCAATGGATCACCCCATCGCAGAGGCCGATAAGAACTGGCCACTGCAATCAGCCTCCGCTATTCCATGGTTCGATGGCGAAAGCCAGTTACCGACAGAAATCGATCGTGCCGGCATGGACAAAGTACGTGATGATTTTGTGCACGCTGCGATTCGGTCCGATCGCGCCGGATTCGACCTGCTGGAGCTGCATTGCGCCCACGGCTACCTGTTAGCGAGCTTTTTATCACCGCTGACCAACACGCGCAGCGATGAATTCGGTGGCTCAATCCAGAATCGAATGCGTTTTCCGCTCGAAGTATTCGTCGCCATTCGCAAGGTCTGGCCGTCTCACAAACCGATGTCTGTTCGCATTTCGGCCTGCGACTGGAAACCGGGAGGCATCACCGAAGCGGACACGTTCGCAATCGCGGAAGCCTTTCGCGATGCCGGTTGCAACCTGATTGATGTTTCAGCCGGTCAAACAGTTCCGGACCAGGAGCCCGTCTACGGACGCATGTTTCAAACGGGCTTTTCCGAGGCGATTCGCAATGTACCGAAAATGGCGACGATGGCGGTCGGCGCGATTACTGAAGCGGCACAGGTAAATACAATTCTGCATACTCGGCGGGCCGACCTGGTCGCAATCGGTCGCGCGCACCTCTGGAATCCGTTCCTGACCCGTCATGCCGCCGCCTGGTACGGCGTCGAACTTGAGAATAAAGACTGGGAAAAACAATACGCGGCGGGTCAGGCGCAAGCGTATTCCACCCTGAAAAAAGCCAGTGAGCAGCAACTGGAGTGGCAACTCAAGGCGCGCCCGAAGCGGCACTTCACGTTTCGCGACGGCTCACAGTAGCACCATTATTCGACAAACCTGGAAAACGCGCGCTAGCGACGACCACACTTGATCTCCAGCGAAGCAAAGTCCTGAATGTACGCTGCCGCCACTGACGCCTGGGTGCCAACACCTCCGCGTCCGCTGTCGGCTGCCGATTCCAATCTCATCCACTCACCGAATTTTACGTCGCTACCGACTTTGTAATTCGGTCGCACTGTCCAGCGATAGGTCTTGCACTTTTCGAGTTCCACCTCAACCGTATGATCGCGGCCGGTAATTTTTTTCGCGCCGTAAACGAGTTCGTGCAAATCGTATATTTCGACGTCGAATGAAACCTCCGCAGGATCGATATTGTTACTCCACACACCGTATACGTTGCCATCCAACGCTGAATACTCCCATGCCAACGTCGGTGTCGACGACTTGCTAATACCACGCCAGTCGTCTTTTTTGACTCGCTTGATCGTGTCGCTTTCTGCCGGACGAAGCTCGTGATTCAGCACGACTCTGTCGAACACTTCCGCCGAAATTTCGCGGCTGATGTAGTGTCGCGCAAAATTGGTGTAATCCCGCCACGCCGTGTTGTCGTTTTTGGTCCAGTTCGACAGGGTATCCGCGTCCTGATAATGGACGGTACTCTGGTAAATGTGTGCGCCATCGCTCATTCGTCGCAGCGTCGTTTGCGCAGTTGTCGTGATGGTGGCGACGTTGTCTTCAACATCGATGCCAACGTCGGTCAGGCTCACGTACAGGATTGCTTCTGTATCACCCGGGATAGGCGTTGTTAGCGCTAATACCTTCGGCTGCAGGCCGGGTACGTCGCGAATACTCCAGAACACGTCCGAAGCAAGAGCATCGTTGGACAACGGCTCGCTGGCCGAATTCGCAAGATCGTCGGTAAGCGCGTCACGAAAATCCTGCACTGTACGCTTCGCGCCTCCTGTCAGGCCACCGAATATCGCGCCGGGAATTGTCAGAATCGGAATCGGAAACCGGACGACAACGGGTCCGATTTCTCTGGAGACGCCCCGACCGACTCGTGAACCGGACATCGCGCCGTCCAGTAGTCCAAGCGTA
>VAPL010211901.1_pt1 | contig 11603 bp, 12 predicted proteins | sample 3395061 | NCBI WGS metagenome assembly VAPL01 (sample SAMN08290444, study PRJNA428436) | hydrothermal vent metagenome | isolation source: Deep-sea hydrothermal vent chimney 2 | place: Pacific Ocean: Juan De Fuca Ridge | depth 2182 m m
AAAATCAACACTACGTACACTATCGTCAAAGCTACGTAAAGTTTTAAGTATAAGTTTGTGATGTTTATCATTTAACCAATCCTTTACCATCTTGTTTGGTACGCCTATAAATACTTCTCCGTCAGTGTTCTTTAATAGTAGAGTATCTTTGAACCATGTTTTAAAACCTGTAGGAGATATGTTCATCTCTATGTGTACAAGTGTATTTTGCCAAAGCTCTTTTTCACTCAACATATGCATATAGGTTGTCTATTATAGCGGAGTTTGCCACTCTATGGAAATGAGTAAAAAGAGCAAGTTCTGTTTACAAGCTGTGGAAAACTTGTGCATAGCGTAACTCCTCTACTATCTCACTTACTGACAGATCTTGAGAGCCCTTTTTTGCAAATATTGCGATAAGTAGTGGGGTGCTGGTTGGTTTAAATAGTTTTAATTCTTCTAACGACGCTCGTATTTTTCGTTTGATTCTGTTTCTACATGCTGCAGTACTACAGGTTTTTTTTGAGACTATTGTTGCAAACCTGTTCTCACCACCATCTTCGTTTTTTGTGTATTGTATAAAAAAATTCTTAGTATGCTCACCTTTAACATCATTAAATCGCTTAAACAAAGCGGTTGTCATTCTATTCGCCCTTTTAAACATAAGAGTTATTTTTGTGTAGTGTTGACAGTGAGCGCTGCTCTGCCCCTACGTCGTCTACGCAATATGAGGCGTTTACCTGCCGCTGTTCTAATGCGAGATAAAAATCCATGCTTACGCGCACGTTTAATTTTCTTTGGTTGGTATGTTCGTTTCGTACTCATTGGCGCTATCTTATATGTTATTTGGATAAAATCAATACCCGAGCTTTATTTTAGTGCTTACTTAAGTTAGAATGGCTGAATGATTTCAGATGTATTCCACGTACTCGTGTACAAGCCACTCTACAATGGCTTAATTTTTTTGATAGATATAGTGCCATATGCAGATGTTGGTATTGCTGTCATTCTTCTTACAGTTGTTGTAAAGATTATACTCCTACCGCTTGCGTATAAAGCGTCTGTAATGCAACGAAAAATTCGTGAGATTACGCCGCAGATCAAAGGACTTAAAGAGAAGTATAAAGACAAGCAGGAACAAACACTAAAGACACTAGAGTTATACAAAGAGCATAATATACGACCATTTACCAGTATACTTGTAATGTTTGCACAGATTCCGATTATTTTCGGTCTTTACTGGGTATTTTTTAAAGGTGGGTTACCAGATGTTGATTTGGACCTGCTCTACTCATTTGTACCAGCACCAGCTTCTGTGCCTAACATGCTCTCATTTGGCTTCCTTGATATGGCGGGTAAGAGTATCTCACTAGCATTAATAGCTGGAGTAGCACAATACTTTTTAAGTAAACTCACCCTTCCGACTCCGGCACCAAGGCCAGACAAACCATCGCTAAAGGATGATCTGGCGCATAGTATGCACTTACAAATGAAGTATGTAATGCCTATAATCATAGCGGTATTTGCTTATATGATTTCTGCTGCTGTAGCACTGTACTGGGCTACGAGTAACATCTTTGCTATTGTACAAGAGCTCCTGATTAGGAAGTACAGTAATAATAAAGAAGAAAATGGAAATTAACATAAAACAATTTATAGAAGATTTGTTACATAAACTTAGGGTTGATTTTGACTCTGTTAGTATTGACGAAAATCTGGGTCAGGAGATCTACAAGATTAGTACAGCAAATTCTGATGTGCTGATTGGCTCACACGGAGATGTGTTGCGGGCCATCAATCACATTGTTAAAAGAACTTTAACAGAGAAAGGTATAGAAACGAGGTTTATGATAGATGTAAATGACTATCGTTCTAAACAGATTGAGGAGGTACAAAAAACTGCAAAGCTATTGGCAGAGCGTGCAGTATCGCTTAAGTATGATGTGGAGATGCAACCAATGAGCTCGTACGAGCGCATGCTCGTACACTCAGCTCTAGACTCTATGGAGAATATAACAACAGAGTCTGCAGGGGCTGGACGTGAGCGCAGAGTAGTGATTAAATATGTTGATTAAAATCCAATCTTTACTATATCAGGATTAATCTGATGCAGGATTAAGTAAGTGCCAAGTAGCATGAGCAGTCCAGCAATAGCGTGTCCTATGCGTGTTTTTGCATTAGTTTTGTTTGTGGCAACGTCCATTGTCATATATTCAAATCCAGAGTAAGCGATTATAAGTACACTCAATATCACACCAAGCATCATGGCCACATTAAATAACGCATTGATATAACCAGCTAGGTTACCATCCGTATTTAATCCAGGTATCTTACCAGCCAGAGGCTCATACTTAATGGCAGCGAAGGTCCAAGCAGGCATAAACATAGCAATCATATATATGTATAATTTATTCAGATGTTTCTTTATTTGTTTCTTCATCTTCTTTGAGTTTAATTGTCCATATTGTCTGGTCTTTTCTATTAGTAAAGAATATGTACTTCTCTGACTCACTTATTTGCGGGTTCTCCGCATCTATCACTGTATTATACTCTTCTTCTGATGATAGTAGAAGTTCGCTCTCCCCTGTTTGAGCATTTATCTTCCACAACTTATCAGAAAAATGTTTAACCCCCTGATACCACTGGTCTGGATAAACTCCATCGGGTAATACCTTTGGTACAAAGCAGTATACTATTTCTGGCTCTATGTTGCTCCACACACACTTATCTGCAAATGTTGATAGAGGGATTTCTTTATCAATATGATTAATCAAGTCTTTTATAAAAAGTGAGACATTGCCACCACTTGCACGGCTATATAATAGATGGCTCGTACTTGGATTTATATTAGTAATTAACCCTGGCACATAAGAGAGTACCAATTCCTCGTGTGTTTTTGTAGAATCAACCAAAAATGCAGCACCACCAAGACCATTACTTGGCTTCTGTGTTAGTAGTATATTATTTTTGCCTGTCCACATGGCGTTCCACCCTTGTACCCATGAGCCCCATATTTTTTTAGGCTCTTCCCCACGTGGACTACTTAGAAATCCCTCTGCACCATCAGCAGAGTCTATGATATAGAAGATTGTATTGCCATTCTGGTTTACAGAGATACTGCTAATGTTATTTGTTAAATACACTCCTGTCGGACTCTCCTCTGTGTAATCCTTAGAGGAGGATATTATGTTATAAATACTGACTATATCCCCGCCCTCGTCTAAGTAGCGACGTATCACACCCTTTCCTCCATCTGTAAAAATGGAGTCTTGTACATTTGGTATAGTTGTATACAGCATGCGTGTGGTATTTATTTTCTCATCAAGGGATACTTTAAAGACGTGTCCGGTACTTCGCTCAGTGAAGTATACGTAATCTATACCAGAGCCACTTCTAGTGGGAGCAAATGACCCAGCAATAGGGGCTGAATGTAGTTGAGTAAGTACAGGTTTGAAAGTAGTATTTTGTAGTTCTTCTGCCTTGCCTATCACAGCATCTTTTATTTCTTCTACAACCTTTCCAAATCCAGATGAGGTGAAGCCCGAGTTACCACTATTACCTAGGAAGTAATCTGTGTTTTTGCTTGTTTGCCGCACTTCTTCATTTTCTTTTCCTAAAAAGATAGCCCAAGATAGTAGACTGAGGACGAACACTACTATAATACCAGTAGCAAAAGTATAAATATTTTTTTTACTTAAAATAAGTTTCATAAACCAAAGTTACTTGTGTTAAGAGATACACCAATGCGTACATTTGCTCGTGTATTTTGCATAGCATTTTTGAGGTGTTTAATATCAACAGATATATTTAATTCTTTACCTTTAGCACTTTCGTCTGTACTAAACTTGAGCTCAAATGGTGGATCTTGTATTGGTAGAGTTTGCCCATCAATAGACCAAGTATATTTTAGAAGATCTGAGTTTCTTTTATTTACTCCTATAAAGTATGGTTCGGCTACTATATTTATTGCTCTACCATATAGAGCCTTTTCGTCAGTGATAGCGTTAAAAAGTGTATGTCCAATAAGTGGCCTCTTTTCGTACAGTATTATTTGTGGAGTTTCTGATTTTATAAATGTGGCAACTTGGGCATGCGTACTTCCATTGTTGTCACGTATATCTACCGATATTAGGTCACTACCTAAGTAGCTAGGTCCTTGTATACGTATAAAAGATCTACCTACACCAGATATCTCTGGCATTACTATACTATTACGACTCCACACATATGTTAATTCGTCTGTGGGGTATATAGAGCCATCCTCTTTTGCTATCTCTGCTATTGCTTCTAGGCGTACAAAAGAGTCAGCTGAGAATCTAGAACGCCCCTTGTAAAATGGTGGCGTATATACTTCTGCCTCTTGCAAAAGTACTACACTACTTGGATTTATTATACTTTGTGCCATGAGCACAGGACCACTAGATGGCTTTATAACTGCATTCACCTCTATTTTCTCTCCTATATCTCCTGTTTTTATCTCTATCGTCCTTAGTCCTTTACCGTGCTCTAAGATTACATTATCTACTACCCATGCAATGTCTGCAGTTGCTGTGTTTACAGAGTCTAATCTTAGAGTAGCTTGTACTTTTGTGTTTGGTCTAGGGTACTCTGGTATGATCTCTATGGTTGCGTCAATCGGTGAGTTTATAACACCTATAGACTTTAGTCTTGCGGTGTCTAGTGTTAAGGCGCCAGTAGTACCAACTAGCATAAAAAATATGAGTGTACTAAAAAGTGTTGCTCTCATTGCTTGCATTATAGCATCTCAGGCAAGTTCGTGTTCCTCGCTATTGAGTAATTTCTGCTCCGCTTTAAATCTAATAGTGTTAAATATGTAAAAAATTAATGAAGAGGCTGTACACGCAAACCATAGTGGCATAAGAAGATCAGAGATAAAATTAAGCCCAAAGGATAGAATCATACTAACAAGACTTGCGTGGTAACCTGATAACCATAACTGAACTTTAACTAAAAGAGTAAAAAAGACAAATAAAAGAGGACTTAAAAATGGGATTAAGCCAATTATATCAAATATAAATGCAACTAAGAGTATAAAAATAAACAATATTGTATTTAATTTTTTTGTATGCTGCCTTTTTTCCATTTTATACGGAAGGATCCTCAGTTGATTTCTCAGACTCCTCAAGTTCCTTTTTGGCTTTCTTAATTGCAAGAATTTGTGATGGGTCTGAAGTTATAATTTGGTCTTCTGTATAACTTGCTATTACCTTTATAGCCACATGCTTAAGCCCAGCGAAGAAGATGCCCTCACCCACGTCGGATTCTAGCAGCAGATACTTCTCCTCATCTGATAGTTTAAATGTATCTTGTACTAGGTCGATAGAGGTAGGAGATTGTCGTAGCAAGATTTGTATAGAAGAGTTGGTGATCATGGCACGCCCATATGGAGAACCAAGAAAGTCGGCAACGTCTTGTGTGATGGTGGCAAGCCCTAAGTAGTACTTACGACCACGTTTAGCTATGCCAAAGAGGAATGAGGCTGTATCCTCACTCTTCATCATCCACCAAGCCTCATCTATTATAAGTAAGCGCTTACGCAGCACCTTACGCACAGCATTCCATATGTAGTGTGTTACCAAATACATTGCCACTGGCTTTAATTCATCCTCCATATCACGCACAGAGAAGACGACGAAGCGCTTATTCATATCCACATTAGTTGGTTGGTTAATAAAGCCAGACCAAGTACCTTGTGTATATTTAGACAGCTTTTGTACTAAAGATTCTGATCCCTCCATACCAGAGAGAACCAGCTCAAAGTCTGAGAGGAGAGGAGGCTCCATATTGGTAAAGTCAGAGTCCATAATAATATCTTTAAGTGCATATGTCTCTGTAATCGCACGGTCTATAATCGCATCTTCCTCAGGTGTGAGCCCGCCAAACATAATACGAAAGAGCCCAACAAGGGTAATTATGTTATTACGCAACACGTCTGATGGATTTTCGTCTTCACGAGGAACTGGTAAGTCGAATGGGTTAATATGGTGCTGGGATGAGAGTGATATATTAAAGTAACGTCCTCCAGTTGTCTCTGCTAGATATTCGTACTCACGCTCTGGGTCTATAACTATTACATCTGTATCAAACATGAGTGAGCGCACAATCTCTAGCTTTGTCATGTAAGATTTACCCGCACCAGACTTAGCAAAGACCACAGAGTTGTAGTTCTCTAAGGAGAATCTATCAAAGAGTACAAGGCTAGAGTTGTGTCTGTTGATTCCGTACAAGATCCCGCGGTCACTGGTGAGATCAAATGACATAAATGGGAAGATGCTAGAGAGTGGAGACGAATTGAGTTTAGAGTGTACATTAAGCTCGTCTTTTGCAATCGGCATTACACTTTTAAATCCTTGCTCTTGTTGGAAGAGTGCTGGCTTAAGGTATACTAAGCGACTCTCTAGCATGGAGCGTATTTCTGTCTCAGCCTTATCTATCTCATCACGTGTATCACCATAGATTGTTATATAGAGTCCCACCTCAAACATCTTCTCCTGTGCTTGCTGTAGTTGGCTGCGTAAATACTCCAGGTCGCTATATGCAGTGTCTAACTTTGGGTCACGCACCATACCCTTCTCTTGGCGGATTGTTATTTGGCTTTCTATTTCTGCAACTTTCTTTTGAAATTTGCGTAATATATTAGTTGTATCTATTGGGTGTACAAATATAGATATATCAAAGACCTTGTCTAGATTTATAATAGGTGCGAACCACCCAGTGGTAAGAAATCGTGGGTAAGAAATAACAAAGAATGTACGTGCCATCTTCTCCCCTAAGTGCAATGCCTTTGGGGTGATCTGGAGCGCAGAAGGAGCTATAACATCTTGCAGCTCAAGTACACCGTGCTTGTAAATCTCTTCCGGCAAGATTGGTACAATGCCTTCCTGTTTTTCTGTTTTGTTATTTTTCTTTTTAAAAAAATCTAATATAGCCATAATGTTTTGTTACGTTTGTGCTCCGAGCATATTCGCAGGCTGGTCTCGCTCACCCGGATTATATAGCTTGTAAAGTAGCTCTATTACCTCCTCGGTGTCTAATTGTACAGTACGTACACCAGAGCGTATCAACCCTTGTTGTACTACTGCAATTCTTTGATCCATTTGTGATACACTTTCTTCAAAACTTTTATCTTTTTCGGCAGTTGTGCGCGATTTGCCTCCAAAAGGAAGATTACCCATAATGCCTTTGCTTACGTTAATTATTGCAGGTGAGTAAGGTACTATGACAAAAAATTGTTTAGTCATTATATTTGCACCTTCTACAAAGTTTTTAATAAACTCAATATACTCACGTATTTGTATACGCATAAGTTCGTCTATCGTATCTTTGTAGGCATCCTCCAATGTGCCTATGTACGGGCGGATGTCCAAGCCTCGAGACTCTATATGGATTTGTATAGGAAAATCTAGAGAATTAAAGAAATTCTGAAATTGCATAATAAATGCGTTTTGTTCGTCCTCACCCTTAAGGGCAAAGTTAAGAGAGGATGCCATGAGTATCGCGCGCATAGAGCCGTCCTTGAGGATAACGATGCCATCACGCACTTCGCGTATTGGTACGAAGTCTTGAGACGCCTTTGCAGAATTGGATGTATTACTTGCCATATATTTATTATAACCTACTTACCGTAATTTATTTCAGCCATGTCCCCTGCTTGTACATCTTTAGTTATACGTTCGTTGATGTCTAGACTCCATGCGAGGTTTTTAAGTTTATGATCAGATAAGTTTGGAACTTCAACAGCGCTTACCATGTTTCTTTTTGTATTCTTTTTCTTCTTTTTCGGTTTGCTCGCTTGCCACAAGTAAAGGCGAGAGCGAGTGATATACATGAAGGCAGACTCAAGCATTACAATAAATGGGCGATTATTTACCTTATAAAATGCCAGAGCTATGGCAAGTCCTCCAACACCACCGATTATGGGCATAGCAATAAATGTTGGTAACACCTTCCATAGTACAAAAGAGAGACCTGCTCCACCACCGACATATATAAATTGCTTTAAGGTAAGAGGGCCAAAGATCTTATCTTCTACCTCTATAAATTGTGGTACTTGAAATCTTGCCATGTTTGATAAAGTTATTTTTAATCTACTGATTCTCTATATGGATCATTCTCTATATCACGCCTTTCGGTGCTATTAAGACCTGTGTCGTGATACGATTGTGATGCTGGAACTTCTCGCACTGGATCCTTTTTTATTAATGTTTCTACTGCTCGTTTGTCCTTATTTTCCAATTCGTCTTGCAGTTCTTCGCGTATAGGTTTAAATATGCTTACAGCTATACTGTCTACCATTTTTTGTGCAGTTGCCATATCTACACCTACAGCCTTACTTACACCTGCAGGCATTTGTGCTGGGTCTTTAGCACCTACTAATGTAAGCATAATCTCGTTCTCCAAGAGTACCCATTTGTCTAGGTGTAGTTGATAATTTTTTGCAAGTTCTCGCAACTTTTCTGCCACATTAGCATTTGCTACTGCAGTTTGTACCTGCTCTGGCAACTCATCTAAATATTTTTGGTATTCATTTTGCATAGTATAATATTTTTTAATTAATAGCATTTGCAGCATCACCCTTACTCATTAGTCCAGCCTCGTTTATTTTATTTATAAGCTCCTCTCTAGAAACATCCGACGACGATTCGCTAGAACTTTTTTTACTTTTCTGTTTCCTGCTGTATATTTCAGCCGCTCGAGCTTTTGCATCTTTTGTTGCTTTTCTATCCCAGAGTCTCGGCTTGAATTCTTTGTATTCTTTTTGTCTTTTCTGCGCCTTTTTGGCTTCTGCTGATTTTCCATCTTCTGAGTCCAGATCTTTTCTGTTGCGCTCTCGCCTTAATGTAGTTTGCTGATATTTTCTATTTTGTAAATTATCCGCTTTCAGAAGATCAGATATTTTTTGCAGCTCTTGTTCAGCAGCATTTGACCCAGAGCCATTTAGGCTAGTTGCAGATATTTGCCCACTTTGTAGTTTGTCAATTGCCTTTTTTACTTCTTCTATCTTTACTTTCTCCCTGCCCATTTCCGCTTCTTGTTCAGAGACCTGTTCTCCGAGTTTATTTTTTGTACCTTCATCGGACGTATTAGATATAGCACTTTTTGTCATTGAGATATTCATCTCTTGCCCGCGAACAGCATCTTCAGAGTCTTTTAACTGATTTTCCAAATCTTGCTTCATATCATCCAGTCTTTTATTGCCCCCCTGGGGGGACACCTTATCAGGTTGTTCGCTAGAATCTTCTTTTGTACCGTCTTTTTCTGAGACTTTTTGTTTGTTTAATAATTTTTTTTGGGCTAGCAGTATATCTTTACGCTCCGCTGTCGCAATTCTTTCTTTGGAATCTTTGTCTACCTTGGTCTTATATTTATTCATTGCATAAGCACCAACGGGCTGCGTACTGGAAAGTCCAGTTTCCTTCTCTAGTTTTTTCCCAAGTTCAGTTTTGCCAAATTTATGGCTCTGCATATTATCAAGGGCTGCGTCGAATCTTTGACCCCATTGCGAATTATTGAATCCAGGGATTCTTCTGCCCAAGTTTCTTACACCACGATTTGTCAAATTGTAGCCCCAAAGAGCACCTTGAGTTGCCATCCCAGCTCCACCCCACTTTGCCATAAAACCGAAGCTTTTTTTAGAAATTTTATCAGCAATATCAGTACCCATTAATGAGAGATCTGATGATATTCTTACAGAAGCGTAGAAGAGTCCGAGAATAATCACTATATTAATTAGTCCACCAAGGGCACCTAGATTTCCATTTATTGCATCTACCAGAGACTTGCCATCGCCATTGAGATTTTCTGTTATTGTGAGTGTGGCCCATAGCATCATCATAAGCAGCGGGGCAAAGAGTGCATTTTTGAGTAATAAAGACCACCAGGTTTTCCAATGTTTCTCCATCTGAGGTACCATAAATGCTGCAAATGCGAGTGGAGAAGTAACCATTAAAAATATAAACGTAAGTGCTCTAGAGAATAGTAATATAACAGCATATAAAAATATTGATGCTACAGCAGCAAGAAACAGAGATGTGAAAATTGCATACGCTAACAACTTGGTAATCCCTTGGGACGTTGCACTGATAGTGTCGGTAAGAAATGATTGATTTGCCCATGTTGATGATATTCCGACTTTTCCCATAAAGGCTTCTGCTATTTCTTTATTATTGCTATCGGCGATCAGTGTCTCGTAAAATTGTATAGCAGTAATATTAGATACATCTATTATCACCTTGGTGAAGAATAAGCTGAAGTTTATAAGTACGGCAATAACAAGTACACGCGCAGCAAACTTCGGCGCATCGAAGTTAGAGACATTGAGCATGACATTAAAGGCTATATATACAAAAACCCCAATAAGTACTATGTTCGCTATGTCACGAAACATTACCCATACCACGTTTATTCCCTCCTGTATTGGTCCACCAAGCTCTTTTGAGTATTCTATTATTGTGTAGGATATAGCAAAGTCAAAGAGAGTACCTGCGAAAGTAGTAAGTATAGCCATTAAGGATGTTACTATTGCAACAACAGGAGTTAACAGAGCCCCAATCGTCCATCCTGCTGCCACATCTGCAGCCCCAAAAACCCAACCCAAAAGGCCTTCGGCATGAGTTATGCCGGCAGGAATGAGTAGTACTAATAGTAGCAAAAGCAGTGAGCCGGCGAAGAGTATTTTTTGGCGGTGTATCTGTAAACTAATTTTCATCCTGTTAGAAATTATTCTAATAAATACCTTAATGTTCTTAAAACTCCATCCACTACCCGTCAATTTATTTCTAACGGGATTCATATTATTTTATGTAGTTTCTCCAATCGCTTTGTATTTTCGCAGTGCTGCACCAGCCACCTGTTTTTGTCCAATCATCTCTTGTTTGGTTGTGTAGTGCGGCTATTGCTGCAGTTTTATTCTTCATCTCCTCTGCAAATATAAAGGCAGCTTGGTCGGTGCGAGCGTCATTTAATACTTGCTCAGCTGCGTTGATAGCTTCGTTCGTTTGCTCAGATGTCAATGTAGACTTGGCGTCCTGCAAGTCTTGTATTATTTTCTTAATACCACCAATATGCCCGTATAGGTCTCTCAGTACAGAGTACTTGGTACCAGGATTATTCTCTATCACAAGCTCTGTGTGATTTTTTCTCAGGTTTAATACTTTTTCTAGCTTAGCAACTGTACTTGTAGGACTCGTGGCAGTAATGGTAACGTCTGGTAAGTCATAAGAAAACTTATATACTGGTTGATTATTTTGTGATGATTTTGTAAAGCTGATATCACCAAGGGTCCTATAGGTAGAGCTAGCGGTCTCCTCCGCGTATGGTCGTATTATACCATCTGCCAAATCTTTCAAATCTTGTCCTGCCGATATATATTTATTATAGGTGCCACTTGCTATGGCATTCACTTGCCCAGTAGTCTGCCCACCAATATAATACTCAGTGGAGATTGTGTTACTGCCCCTTGCGTAACCCGACATACTCACTTTTTGTCTTGAGCTTTCAAATGTCTCTACAGCACCATAGTCGTACTCTCTAGATACGGTAACCGCACACCCTGTGGTTGTACCCATTGAGCTGAGACACAGCTCATTTTTTGTTGCCAGCTC
>VAPL010680404.1_pt1 | contig 11600 bp, 14 predicted proteins | sample 3395061 | NCBI WGS metagenome assembly VAPL01 (sample SAMN08290444, study PRJNA428436) | hydrothermal vent metagenome | isolation source: Deep-sea hydrothermal vent chimney 2 | place: Pacific Ocean: Juan De Fuca Ridge | depth 2182 m m
GTATTTTTGGCTATAGTTGCAATATTGCCAGCTTTTGCTGTTATCGCAGGAATCACTCAAGGATTTGCAACTTTTTATGGAGGCACATCTTTATTAATAATGGTTGGAGTAATATTGGATACTTTACAGCAAATTGAGAGTTATTTGTTGATGCGTCACTACGAAGGAATGATGAAATCAGGAAAAATAAAGGGACGCTCACAAGTTGCGGTTGCTTAGATTAATAGAAAAATGAATTTTATATAGAATATGGCTAAGCAGACTTCAATTGAACAAGATGGAACTATTGCAGAGGCTTTGTCCAATGCTATGTTTCGTGTAGAGTTGGAAAATGGACATAAGGTGGTTGCCCATATTTCTGGGAAAATGAGAATGCATTATATTAAGATTCTACCGGGTGATAAGGTTAAATTAGAAATGTCACCATATGATCTTACTAAAGGTCGAATTGTTTACAGATATAAATAATAATACTGATGAAAGTTAGAGCATCTGTTAAAAAAAGAAGTAATGATTGTAAGATTGTGAGACGCAAAGGAAGGGTGTACATAATCAACAAAAAAAATCCAAGATTTAAACAAAGGCAAGGATAATTATGGCTAGAATTTCAGGAGTTGATATTCCCGATAATAAAAGGGGAGAAATAGCATTAACTTATATTTTTGGAGTAGGAAAAAGTTCTGCACAAAAAATACTCGACAGTTGTAATATAAGCAGAGAAAAGGTAGTAAAGGATTGGTCTGATGAAGAATCAAATTCAATCAGAACAGTTATTGCTGAGAATTTTAAAGTTGAGGGTATATTAAAATCCGAAATACAGCTAAGTATAAAAAGGCTTTTGGATATTGGTTGTTATAGGGGATTAAGACATAGAAGGGGATTACCTGTAAGGGGACAACATACCAAAAATAATTCTAGAACAAGAAAGGGGAAAAGAAAAACTATTGCCAATAAGAAAAAAGCAATTAAGTAACTGTAAAAATAATGGCACAAAAAAGAAAAGATAAAGCCAAGAAAAGAGTAGTTAATGTAGAGTCAGTAGGACAAGTACATATTAGAGCCTCTTTTAATAACATTATTATTTCGATGACAAATTCTGTTGGGCAGGTAATTTCTTGGGGTTCAGCAGGGAAGATGGGCTTTAAGGGTTCAAAAAAAAATACACCATATGCTGCTCAAATGGCGGCTGAAGATTGTGCAAAAAAAGCATATGATTTGGGTTTGAGAAAGGTTGAAGTCTTTGTAAAAGGGCCAGGTGCAGGAAGAGAATCAGCAATAAGAACAATACAAAACACAGGTATAGAAGTAACAACTATTACTGATGTTACTCCACTCCCACATAATGGTTGTAGACCTCCAAAAAGAAGAAGAGTTTAAGAATTTAATTTATAAATAATATGGCAAGGTATAGAGGACCTAAGTCAAAGGTAGCTAGAAGATTCAATGAACCAATTTTTGGGCCGAGTAAAGCTGTCCAGAAAAAATCATATGGCCCTGGTCAGCATGGAAGGGGGCGCAGGAAAAAGAAATCTGAATATGCAATTCAGCTTAATGAAAAACAAAAAGCAAAATATACTTATGGCGTATTAGAGCGTCAATTTGCTAATCTTTTTCATAAGGCTTCTCGAAAAAGTGGAATAACTGGAGAAGTACTATTGCAGTTACTAGAATCAAGGTTAGACAATGTAGTTTATAGGCTTGGTATATCTCCAACTAGAAGAGGAGCTAGGCAGTTAGTATTGCATAAGCATATTTTGGTAAATGGAGTAATTGTTAATATTTCATCTTATACTTTAAAAACGGGTGATATTATTTCAGTACGTGAAAAGTCTAAATCTTTAGAGGTTATTATCAATAGTTTAACAAGCAATCGTGTGCAGAAATATCCTTGGTTAGAATGGGACATTGCAGAAAAATCTGGTAAATACTTGAGTATACCTGGGAGAGAAGAAATTCCAGAAAATATCCAGGAACAGTTAATCGTAGAACTTTATTCTAAGTAATTATTATCTTTCGTATAAGCTTTAATTAAGACCAATTAGATATGTCAATATTATCATTTCAAATGCCTGAAAAGGTAACAATGGAAAAAGCCGATGATTTTCATGGTTTATTTACATTCAAACCATTGGAGCCTGGTTTTGGAGTTACAATAGGTAATGCCCTTAGGAGAATATTACTTTCTTCACTAGAAGGTTATGCTATTACAGGGATAAGGGTTCCTGGAATTTTGCATGAATTTTCAACTATTGAAGGGGTTGTAGACGACGTTTCGGAAATTATAATGAACCTAAAAATGGTTAGGTTTAAAAAAATATCTGAAAGTGTGGATAGTAAAATTATTATTCCAATTAAAAATCAAACTCAATTTAAAGCAGGTGATATTTCAAATTTAACTTCAACTTTTGAAATTTTGAATCCTGATTTAGTCATTTGCAATACAGACGAATCTGTTGAATTTGAAATCGAACTTACAATTGAGAAAGGAAGGGGGTATGTTCCTGCAGAGGAAAATAAACCTTCTGAGCAAATTTTTGGTTACATTCCTATTGATGCAATCTTTACTCCAATAAAAAATGTTAAATACAATTTAGAAAATACAAGAGTAGAGCAGAAGACTGATTATGAGCAATTGGTTCTCGATATTGAAACTGATGGCTCTGTTCACCCAGAAAATGCATTAAAGTTGGCTGCTAATATTTTGATTAAACATTTCATGTTATTCAGTGATCAGACTATGATTCTTGAGTCTGCTGATCTTGGAGAACCGGAAGCTGTTGATGAAGAATTGCTGCACATGAGAAAATTGCTTAAAACTCCACTAAATGATATGGATCTTTCGGTAAGAGCTTACAATTGCTTAAAGGCAGCTGACGTTAAATCCTTAGGAGATTTAGTTCGATTGGAAATTTCTGATATGATGAAATTTAGAAATTTTGGGAAAAAGTCATTAGCAGAATTAGAGCAATTAGTGGCGGACAAGAACCTTACTTTTGGAATGGATTTGTCTAAGTATAAATTAGATGAAGAATAATTTAATATGAGACACGGTAAAAAATTTAATCATCTCGGAAGAACCGCATCACACAGGAAAGCAATGCTTTCTAATATGGCCTCTTCATTGATTTTGCATAAAAGAATATCTACGACTGTTGCAAAGGCCAAAGCATTGAGACAATATGTGGAACCACTTATTACAAAATCAAAGACTGATTCAACTCATAGTCGAAGAATAGTATTTTCTTATCTCCAGGATAAGGAAACTGTAAAAGTTCTTTTTGATGAGATTTCTGAAAAAGTAAATGACAGATCTGGGGGATATACCAGAATTATTAAAACAGGAAATAGGTTAGGTGATAATGCAGATATGTGCATTATGGAACTTGTTGATTATAATGAGTTATTACTTGCTGAAAAGGAACCTATTAAAGCTAAGACAAGAAGAAGTAGAAGAGGTAAAAAAACTGAAATTGTTAAAGAAGCATCTGCTGTGGCAGAAACTACATCAGAAATTGTTGATGTAAAGGAAGAATCTCGTGAAGTTGACGAAAATCCTGTTGATGATGTAAAGTTGGAGAAATCCTCTGATGATGAAACATCTGCGCCAATAAATTCTGATATGGAAGATAAACCAGAGATAGAAGGTGAAAGTGAAGAAGATTCAAAAAAAGAATAGTATAAAATGATTCAAAAAAATAGGGATTAGACAATTGTTTAATCCCTATTTTTTTGAATCAATTATTATTGAAAGAAATTCATAAAGGAGGCTAACCTTGCATTAGTAGTAGATAAAATATTACTTTTACATATTTATTGAGAAACATTAGTATGAGATATAATTCAAAGGATAGAGCCATTTTAATTCTTGAAGACGGGACGCAATTTAATGGTTATTCAATAGGAAAAAAGGGTAGTACTGGAGGTGAGGTTTGTTTTAATACTGGTATGACCGGATACCAGGAGATTTATTCTGATCCGTCTTATTATGGGCAGATTATTGTTAATACAACATCACACATTGGAAATTATGGAATTAATGACCTTGAGCAAGAATCTTCGAAGCCTAAGATTTCTGGATTGGTTGTTTCTGATTTTTCAATTGTTCACAGTCGATTTAAATCAAGTAGTTCCTTGCAAGATTTTTTAGAATTTAATGATATTGTTGGCATATCTAATATTGATACTAGAAGATTAGTAAGACATATCCGATCTAAAGGGGCAATGAATTGTCTCATTTCTTCCGTAGAATTAGAAAAAGAAGAAGCAAAAAGAAAATTTGCAGAATTACCATCTATGGACGGTCTTGAATTGTCTTCAGTTGTTTCTACAAAAAGTCCTTATTTTTATGGAGACCAGAAATCACGTTACAAGGTTGCGGCACTTGATTTTGGGATGAAAAATAGTATTCTTAAAAATTTATCAAATCGCGGATGTTTTATTCAAGTTTTTCCTGCAAGGACTAGTTTTAGTGACATGAGTAATTGGAATCCAGATGGTTATTTTCTTTCAAATGGTCCCGGAGACCCGTCCTCTATGGATTATGCAATAAAAAGCATTGAAGCGATATTATCATCAAACAAACCAGTCTTTGGTATTTGTCTCGGACATCAACTACTTTCTCTTGCATGTGGGTTGTCTACTTTTAAGATGCACCATGGGCATAGAGGTTTAAACCATCCAATTAAAAATATTCATACCGGTCTATGTGAAGTAACATCTCAAAATCATGGATTTTGTGTTTCCAAGAAAGAAGTAAAATTAAATAATGAATTGGAGGTAACTCATATTAACTTAAACGATGATACTATTGCAGGGATTAGGCTAAAAAATAAACCAGCTTTCTCAGTTCAATATCATCCTGAATCATCACCAGGGCCGCATGATTCTAAATACTTATTTGATTCCTTCATAAAATTAATGTCTAATAAATAAACAAACTAATAATGAGTCTTATTGAAATAATTCAAGCCAGACAAATCCTTGATTCAAGAGGAAATCCTACTGTTGAAGTAGACGTAATAACTGAAAATGGTATACTTGGCAGAGCTGCAGTACCTTCAGGAGCATCAACAGGTGAGAACGAAGCTGTTGAGCTTAGAGATGGCGACAAATCTAAATATTTAGGAAAAGGAGTATTGAATGCAGTTGAAAATGTTAATGATAAAATTGCTGAAGAACTAGTGGGAATTTCTGTTTTTGAGCAAAAATTGATTGATAAAATAATGATTGAGCTGGATGGTACAGATACAAAATCAAACCTAGGAGCAAATGCTATTTTGGGTGTTTCTCTAGCTGTAGCCAAAGCTGCGGCGCAAGAATCTGGTCAATCTCTTTTCCGTTATTTGGGTGGTACAAATGCTCATACTCTTCCTTTGCCTATGATGAATATCATCAACGGAGGCTCGCATTCTGATGCTCCAATTGCTTTTCAGGAATTCATGATTCGTCCCGTAGGAGCAGCTACATTTAGCGATGCTCTAAGAATGGGAGCTGAAGTATTTCACAATTTGAAAAGTATTATTCACAAAAAAGGATTGAGTACTTCTGTTGGAGACGAAGGAGGATTTGCTCCAAATTTTTCTCGGGGTACTGAAGAAGCTTTAGAGACTATTCTAATAGCTATAGATGCTGCAGGTTACAAATCAGGAAGTGATATCACTATTGCCTTGGATTGCGCGTCATCTGAGTTTTATGATGATGGGAAATATAATTATGCTAAATTTGAAGGTGATGGTGGTGCTATCAGAACCAGAGAAGAACAAGTTGATTATTTGACAGAATTAATTTCGAAATATCCAATAGATTCTATTGAAGATGGATGTGATGAAAACGACTGGGAAGGTTGGGCTTTATTGACAAAAAAAATTGGAGATAAATGTCAATTGGTTGGAGATGATCTATTAGTAACAAACGTAAAGTTTCTTCAAAGGGGTATTAAAGAAAAAAGTGCTAACTCAATCCTAATTAAAGTCAATCAAATAGGAACCCTATCTGAAACCTTGGATGCGATAGAAATGGCACATAAAGCCGGATGGACGGCTGTTGTTTCACACAGGTCAGGTGAGACAGAAGACTCCACAATAGCTGATATTGCTGTTGCAACAAATGCAGGACAAATTAAAACAGGTTCATTATCACGTTCTGACAGAATGGCTAAATATAATCAATTACTGAGGATTGAAGAGGAACTAGGAGAAACTGCTGTTTACGCATCTAATAAATAGATCTTCTCGAAAATATAATTAATTATTTGCAAAGCCATACTCATTATGAGTATGGCTTTATTTGTTGAACATTTAAATCAAATGATTGTTTTCTTTTTATGTAAATGCTTACCTTCATCAAAGAAATTGATAAAGATGATTCTTAAACTACCACGTATTGCCAGAAAATTTTATATAGTATTTGGGATTTTATTCTTGTTCTGGATGATTTTTATTGACTCGAATGACTTTTATACTCAATTTAAGTTAAATAATCAGCTTAATACACTTGAAGCTGAAAAAGAGTTTTATCACAATAAAATTGAGGAAGTAAAACAAGAAAGAGAGCAGCTTTTAACAGACAAAGATGAATTGGAAAAATTTGCAAGAGAAAATTACCTTATGAAAAGGGAATCTGAGGATTTATTTATAATAGTTAAAGAATGATTAGCAACTATTTGCAGTAAATATTCGTTTTAATTTAAAATATGAAAAAGTCACTTTATTTTTTTTTATTGTTAGCATTATTTGTAGCTATTAATAACTCAATTGCTCAAGAAGGACAAAAACCTGCATTTTTGGATAAAGTATTTTTTGGAGGTGGATTAGGTGCTGGATTTGGAGATTATACATATATAAGTGTTTCTCCCATAATTGGTTATCGTGCTACCCCTAAATTATCTGTTGGGCTTCGGTTAATGTATCAGTATACTACTTTTGATTATAATGATATTCAGAATCAAACATCAAAGAAGTATAAGGGAAACGACTTTGGGATTGGAGGTTTTGCAAGATATGCTCTTTTTGGTCCTGTTTATTTGCAAGGGGAATATGAACATTTGAGCTATGATGGTTTGTCTTATGATGGAACAAGCACCAGATCAGGTTTTGATTCATATATGGCAGGTGCCGGATTTACCCAATCTCTTGGAGGAAAGGCTTCATTCTTTATAACTGCAATGTATAATTTTTCTTACGATGGTTTTAATCAAAACGGTGTTTATCGTTTTCCATATAACAGTCCATGGGTAATTCGTGTAGGAGTAGCAGCTGGGTTTTAGAGCATAATATCAAACTTATTTGCTAAGGCTATTAAATCATCTTCAACAGGTTTTAAAAAATTAAACCCAGTTTTCAATCGTTCTTGTTCGATAATTCTTTCGGGGTCGCCAGGCACCAATACTGACTTTTCGCCATTAACAGGTGTAGACTCTCTAAATCGTTTTATCCAATTATCCATGTGATTTTTAAAACGTTCTTTAGGTTGAAATGCATCTATTCTCATCGCACCAAAAAAATGTCCAATGCCCTCTCCAGGCATATTTTCTGAAACAGGAAGAAAACTTACAAATGGAGGCACCCAAGGACCGTAACTTGCTCCTGACAATACACCTGAGAAGATATCAACAATTGAGCCAAGACAATACCCTTTGTGGCTACCGTGTATTCTATCACCTCCAAGAGGTAGAAGCGCTCCGCCATTTTTTAATTCAGATGGATTAAGAGATGGATTTCCATCTTTATCCTGAATCCAACCTACTGGTGCCATTTCTTTTTTTCTATCGAGTATTTCCAATTTACCATTTGCAACCGTAGTAGTGGCAAAGTCTGCGACAAAGTCAGGTTCTTTTCCTGCAGGGATGGCAACCGCAATTGGGTTGGTACCTAATAATCTTTCTTTTGACCATGTTGGAGCAACGAGCGGACTTGCATTTGTCATACTAATTCCTATCATGTCTTCATTTAAAGCTAGCATTGAATGATATCCTGCAATACCAAAATGGTTTGAATTTTTGACTGATACCCAACCAGTCCCAACATTCTGAGCTTTTTTAATTGCGATATTCATACTTGCCGGACCAACTACCAACCCTAAACCTGCGTCTCCATCAACAACAGCAGTGCTTGGAGTTTCATGAATAATTTTGATTTTAGGATTAGCATTAATTCTCTTAGATTCCCAGAGACGGACATATCCTGAAAGACGTGCAACACCGTGCGAGTCAACACCCCTTAGGTCAGCTGAAACAAGGGCTTTCGAAGCAGTATCTGCATGATTTTTAGGGCATCCTATTTTTATAAAGACTTGATAGGCAAATTTCCTAAGTTGCTTATATGTGTACATTAGTAATTCCTATTTTTAAGTAAAGCAAAAATAGTAAAAAACATAAATACTTAATGGATTATAGAGGAAGGTTATTGGATTAGAAATTTAGCTTCCAGAAGCAGAATGGCTATCTTGTTGAATCAATTCTTTTTGTATAGTAGAAATCATGCCTTCTTTCAATGAATGAGCTGAAACTCTAATTTGCTTTATTTGGAAACTTTTGATAATAAAGTTAACGATGAATGCTGCTACCACTATCATATCAACTCTGAGTTCTTGCATGCCAGGTATCTCTAATCTATCCTTTTTATTTAATGAAACGACTCGTTGAAATGATTTATTAAACCCATCTATTGTAAGAGGTAATTCAGTCTCACCACCTGAGATAAAAAGATTTATATCATGTTGATGCATTTCACTCAGCGTATCGAATGCTCCTGATGAACCAATTAAACAATTGGGCTTATAGATTTCAATTTGTTTTTTTAACAGACTTAATTTATCAGATAAAAAAGTATTTAATTTTTCAATTTCACTTATGGGAATAGGGTCAATTTTATGAAACCAATCTAATAAACGTTGAGCTCCGATATCAAAACTTTTTTTCCAAAATATCTTATCTCTATTGCAAATAATAAATTCTACACTTCCCCCACCGATATCCATTATTAGTGAAGGATTACCACCAATGTCAAGAGCTTTTTTTACTCCATTATAAATAAATTCAGCTTCTATATTTCCAGTTATAATTGTTATTTGAAACCTCGTTTTATTTTCAAGTATTACTTTGAATTCTTGGCCATTACTGGCTGTACGAAAAGCACTAGTAGCATAACCATAAATTTTTGAAATACCTTCACTATCAATAATATTCCTATAAATCTCAAGAGCTATAATTGCACGTTGTTGAGCTTTTTTAGTAATAATTCCTTGATTTATCCCATCCTTACCTAATTTAACAGCTATTTTTTCATTACGATATATATAATAAGCACTTGTAGTAACTTTCACAAGTAGTAAATTGAATGTGTTAGTTCCTAAATCTAATACTGCTACTTTTTTCGCTACCATTGTCTTCCAAAATTCAATCGGCAATGTAATAAGAGGTAATTCATTGTTCAAACAATTTATGATTCATTTGGTATTTTGGTAACCTTAAAAAGCGAGTTAGAAATATTATATTAATGGAGAAAGTTATTGTTGATTTAATTATAATTAATCTTTTTAAATGAGAATTGAATATTTATATTTAAAATTTGTAAAGGTGGCTTACTTGATAAAAAGTATATATTATTAAACAGGAGTGATTATATCAATATTGAATAATTTTAATGCGATTATTTAAGTAATAAATTCATACTATTATTTAGAACAATTAATGAGCATTTCTGTAATGCCCAGATGGCGAAATTGGTAGACGCGCTGGTTTCAGGGACCAGTGTCCGCAAGGACGTGCAGGTTCGAATCCTGTTCTGGGTACAAAACATTAATATTTTATTGATAATAAAAAAATATAAACTAAAGCCCAATTTTATTTTACTACCATATTTTTGAAGATGGAAATTAAGGATAGAATAAAATTCAGTGACTACCGATACTTAAAAACATATTGATAAATCATTTATTTATTAAATGCTGTACTTTTAATTCTTAAGAATTGCTTGATCTTTTTCTTTGTGACCCTTTACCAAATCATTTACAGTTTCTGAAACACTTTTCTTTGTAGCTTCAATTGTTTCTTCAGCAAAACTGTGCAATTCATGATTAATTTTGTTTGCTGTGTCAGTAATTTTTTTTCGAGTTCCTTTTCCGCTGTCTGGGGCCACTAACATACCAACGATCAAACCTCCAATAGCTCCAATAAACATTCCACCAAGAATTTTAAAAACATCATTTTTCATAGCTGTATAAAATTAAATTGAACCTTCGTATAGTTTTTATATACGTTATATTGTTGCATTTGATTTCATTCTTTTAATTATTTCAAATTAATTTTCTCATTCAAGCAATTATTATTTCAGTAGAACAATTATTTAATGTGAACCTGAAAAAGAATCGCTTGGATCTTATACTAACGGTTTCAGAAATTTAAAAAATTAGGCTTACCAAAATTATATAATAAAGTCACAAAAAAGGTATTGATAAGCATATGCTTAGTAGGTTATTGTTGGAAATATTAGAATTTACTCCAATACAAAAAATGAAGTAGTATTAATTTTTTATATATGATGTGAGTCATAAAGTGCCCTGATGTTAGTAGATATATTTGAGAAAAATTATTAGCTAGACATATAATGATTGAAAATAGGGTATTGGACGTAAGAGAGATTGACAAGAGTTTTAGAAAAAAAATAATTTTGAATCTCTTCAGTGACCTTAAAGATGGGCAAAAGCTCATTCTTATCAGCGACCATAGTTTGGCCCCACTTCATAAACTCTTTCAAAAGCAAAAACACGGATTTTTTGAATGGAAGGACATTAAAAACGGTCCTGATATTTGGAGAATTTCTATCTTAAAAGCAAATGAGCTAAACCTTACAATCAATGATATACTAAAACGTTACCCAATGTCCATTCGTATTTTGGAAAATAGGTCTATATCGTATTTTAATTTGGGGAATGAAAAGTTTGGTGAAATATCTCCTGATGCAAAAGAAATTTATGCAGAAATTAAACAATCATATCAACCCTTAATTAATCCACTGAGAACTGATCGTTGGCCCATAACATTTACAGTTGATTATATCATTAACAATCACCATACATTTATTAGAGAAAAAGTACCTGAATTGGATAGCTTAATTGATCATCTTGTAGAAGCACATGCAGCAACTCATCCTCAGTTACCCATGATAAAAGAACGTTTCTCAGAATTTAGAGAAGAATTGAATGACCACCTTGTGGATGAAGAAAACATCGTGTTTCCTTCATATAAAAAATTAGATGTTGGGTTAAAGGTTGGTAAAGAAATTAATATTAACAAATTTGAAGATGCAATTAATTGGATGCAAGAGGATCATATCCTTACAGGAACTTCATTAAAGTCATTACGTAATTTTTGTAATAATTATATTGCTCAACCTGACAGTAGTCCTGGTTTTAAAATTCTTTATGAAGAGCTAAAAAAATTCGAATATGACATGCACTTTCATATGTACCTAGAAAATAATGTTTTATTTACGAAAGTTGTGAAAGCATTGAAAAGATTGAAAAATATTAATTAAAACTTATTTTGATTTTACCTCATTCAAGATAAAGCCAAAGGCAATATTTTTTTATACCGTAATAGA
>VAPL010062319.1_pt1 | contig 11594 bp, 6 predicted proteins | sample 3395061 | NCBI WGS metagenome assembly VAPL01 (sample SAMN08290444, study PRJNA428436) | hydrothermal vent metagenome | isolation source: Deep-sea hydrothermal vent chimney 2 | place: Pacific Ocean: Juan De Fuca Ridge | depth 2182 m m
ATCGTTCGGCCTGAATGCGCCGACTAAAGTGGTACCATTTATCTATTTTATTAAAATCAGGTTCTTTTTTGTAAAGTTTATCCAGTTTTTGTGCCCCCAGCGAATGTCCAGTAAAGGTAAAAGGAATTCCCGTTTTCTTCTTCAGTAGTACAGCAGCATAACCGCCATCACCATAATGTGCTGTGGCGTAATCCGGCAACTGTTTCCCATAAAAACGGATAATATTGCCTACCCATTCGGGGATGTGTTGCCACAGCAACTCCTTCCGCAAAAAGGATTCGCCACCACAAGGAATGCGAACAATCCGCAGGCGACGGGAAGTACCAGGATAATAAGAAATTTCTTCTCCGAACTCGCTACTCCATCCGTCTCCTTTAAAGCGGCGGGTAATAATATCAACTTTAAGGTCGGGATATTGTTCTACCAGAGCCATGCTGATTTCTTTCACATAAACAAGTTGTCCACCAAAATCAGCGTGCTCGGTCAGGTGAGAGTCTTGTTCGTCGAAGTTGCCCTGGGGGTTTAAAAATATGATATGCATGGTGTTTATTTCACAAAATGAACATAAAAATATTTATCTATTATGATGTCGGCCTTATCCTTGTGTTTGCTGATAATTTCGTGTTCTATTTCCAGCACTTCTTCAATAAAGGGATCCATAACCTCTCTGCCTCTTTTATGGCGATCTTCTATGGTATCAAAACGGTCGCGGTCAATAAAAATACGTTTGTCAACGTTTTTTAACAAGGAAGTATAAGTTCCTTCGGCAATACAGACCTTGATGCCGCTCATATTGAATACTTCCGTAGTAATCCGGTTTTCAGGATAAATAACCAACGGTTTTTCAATAATCGTGCTTCCTTCTCTGGCTGCTTTCAGGTGTTGATCTATCAGATTCAGGTTAACCTCATCCGTCCCGACCCACATTAAATCAGCCCTTCTTTTTTTGTCGTTAGAAAAAGGAGGCAGGCGAAAGTAATCATCCTGTTGGAAGATTTTTACCTTAATACCATTATTTTCAAGCTGCGCGGCAATAGCTGCGGCGATAATAGATTTACCGGCGCCCGATTCTCCGGCTACTGATATATTGTATATCCCCTTTGTTTTTTTTATTTCCGGCAGCAAAGGTTCCACAATATCCCAGGCTGTTTGCCGGTTTTCGTCATTAAGATTTATAACATCTCCCTTCATGATTTAACAATTTATTCAAGCTAAAAATATATTTTGTGCGGCATTTTCCGCAAAGATTACACCGGCCGCTGACCACAATTGATGTTTTGCTCCGTCCGGAGACCAGTTGTTGGCATTTAAATACTCATAAAAGCCATATTGATTATCCGGCATCGCCACGGCACGATACAAAGCCTGCCTTAATTTACCGGCAAGTTCTCTTTCATTTGATTTATACAACCCCGCTATCAGCAAGCCGTTAAACACAGGCCAAACTCCTCCGTTTTGATATTCACCGGACATGTTCCGGAACTGATAAGTCCAGTTGTTTTGCAATGAATTCCATTCGGCATCCATATTTTTTATAACAGGCAGGAATGCCGGGACAAGGAAGTCTTTCAACCCGGAAGCAATGGTTTCGATAAAGGTTGTTATTTTCTGCTTTTGAGATTTTTGATTTATGCCGAGAATAAAAGTGAGGGCATGTGCGAGGCAGTCGAAATACGTGAAATATCCGGAAGGTTTAAAGCCTGCCATCCAATGATTTGTTGTACCATTTACCAACTGATGAATAAAGGCCGTTTTATGATAAGCCTTTCCTTTATTCTTTTCAAATGGCCAGTAATTTACCATAATGAGTTCTTTGAGTATTCGGGCTTTTTCAACGTATAATTTGGAGGCATACACCCGTGAGGCTTCTTCCAAAGCCCAGTAATAAAGTAACTGCTCGGAGAGGTTGTAGCCTTCGAGTACAAATTCGTCTGCCCAGCTTCCACCTTGCGGGACATACAATAATCCACGACCGTTGAATTCCCATATTGCAAGCATCTTAAATACTTGCTTTACAGCTCGTTGCATCTCTTTTATAAAATTCCGATCTTTGGTTTTTTTGAAATAAAGAAAAACTCCTATCACAAACCACAAACCGGCATCAACTTTTCCGGTTAGTGTGCCATAGCTCACCTTTTTAACCTTACCTGTGGTGTCTGTCTCCAAATTGGAGGGGATCATGCCATTGTTATGTTGATTTGTTTTTAAGGCGGTCAGGGTCTTTCTCATGCCTTCTATCAATTCTTTTTCATCTGTTAGCAACGCACCCATTCCGGTAATTACGCTATCTCGGGCCCAAATTCGATGGTAATTTGCCCGGGAACCTGTAGAGGCTACAAAGCCGTTGGAAGTTATTCCTTGTCTGAGTAACTCCACTGCTCTGTGATATGTCTCTGTACCATCCATCTTTACCGGAAATAATAAACCAGGATAAAAGTAGCTGCAAGGGCTGCAAGGGCTTGGAAACGGTAATTTTTATACCAGGGCGTTCCTTTCAACATGAGACTCTCTTCTTTAAAGAATTTCCGTGACCATGTATATTCTGCAACAGCCTCCACAGGTGGCGGGGGAGTAAGCAGTGATATGGGAACAATAATGAAAATCGTTACCATTAATAACACCGGAGCCACCAATAAGAACTGGATATGTGCCAGCCATGGAAAAGCCGCAGGATTTAGAAACCGGACATAAACGGTAAACAGGGTAAAGATAAACCCGCCGATTAAACCTGAAAATGCACCTGTGGCATTACTTCGTTTCCAAAACAGACCCAATAAAAATACGGCTACAACGGGTGGAGATATGAGGGCAAGAACCATCTGAAGATACTTAAATAGCGAAGAAAAGTCGGCTATCAGAGGCGACCATGCAGCGGAGATAACCACAAAAATACCGGTAAAAATCTGTCCGATTCTAACCAATTGCTTTGGTTTCAGACCGGGTCGGAGGTTGCTCACAAAATCCATTGTCATCAAAGTACTTGCCGAATTAAGTGTTGCGCTGATACTGGAAGAAATAGCGGCTATCAGTCCTGCCAGTACAATGCCCAGTATTCCTACAGGAAGTAAATTAAAGAGCATTGTGGGATAGATTAAATCGGGGCTTGGCAGGTTAGGATAAAGCATGCGACCTATAATTCCGGGAAAAACAACAATAAATAAACCGGGAAGTTTCAGTACGCCGGCAAAAAGTGCTCCCCAGCGCCCATGATCTGTATTCTTAGCACTGAGTACCCTTTGAACCATAAACTGGTTGGTTCCCCAGAAATAAAAGCCGAGCAGGGGAACGCCAATCACCAGCCCCAGCCAGGGCATCGCCTTGTCGCTCATAGGTCGTATAAGGCTTAACATAGATTTTGGGGTTTCTGCAAATATTCGGGGTATATCGAAATCAATTTTTTGTAAAGCAAAGAAAGTTAAGAATACAGCGCCAAGCATAAGCAATACTCCCTGTACGGCTTCTGTGTACATAACTGCCGAGAGACCTCCGGTAATCGTATAAGCAGCAGTAATAAGAGCCAAAATAGCAACTATCTGCCACAATTCGAGTGAGGGAAATATCATCTTTACGATAATAGCTCCCGAATACAGGATACCGGCTGTATCAATAATGATATTCCCAACAAGTGTAATAAACGAAAAATAATATCGTGAACGAATATCAAATCTGCGCTGCAGGAACTCAGGCATGGTATATACCTTGCTTCTCAAATAGAAAGGAAGGAAAAAGATAGCGAAGAAAACGAGTACTACTAAAGCCATCCATTCGTAGTTAAAAACAGAAATACCCGTGCTGTAAGCATCTCCTGCGAGGCCAACCAGCGCGGGGCTTCCCATATTGGCTGCATACAGGGTAATCCCGATAATAGGCCAGGTCATCTTTCGCCCGGCCAAAAAATAATCTTCGTGCGTCTTGTTTTTTGTTTTTTTCCGGCTGTAGGCCAAGCCCCACAAGGTAATCCCCACAATATAAACTATTATGATGGTAATATCAATGGGGCTTATAACAATGTCTTTCATAGTGTGTATTTAAAAACCGGTTTGGGAAATTACAAAAAAAGAGGGTTGTCAAAAGTTTCGTCTTGCTATTGACTATATAATGGTACGGTTATGAAACGTTATGGTTCCCTGAAAAAATTCATTTTCACGAAACTTCAATATTAAAGCAAGTCAAAATTTTTGAAACAGCCCCCTCTTTTAACAAAAAATTATCGGTATTCGATCAGATAAATTCAATATTAAATTAAAATCCTCTCATTCTTTAATAACCCGGTACCAATTGCCCGGATTATTAAAGAACAGGAAAAAATCAAAGAACAAAAAGACTTCTAAAAGTTGTATTGAAATGACAAAACTGCTGAACGCCCTAAAATAGACCGGGCATAGAAATACTGACTATTTACACTCGTAAGTCCGGATCTTGGATTTCCTTCCGTTAACCCAATAACATTAAATAAATTATTTCCCGAAGCGGAAACGTTAATATGTTGAGATATGGCGTAATCCAGACGTGCATTAATTTGCGAAAATTGCGGAAGCACTTGCTTGTTAGCGGGATTTGTAAAACGTTTGCCGAAATATTGCCATGTAACACTAACGTTCAGTTTACCAATCTGGTAAGAAGGCCGGAAAGTAAAATATAATTTGGGAAGCCGTTGGACATAATGTCCGTTAAAATCAAACAATTGTCCACTGGCATTGTGGTACACCCAGTTATGATATTTTGCATTCTGATAGGTTCCGGTAAGGGAAAGGTTCAGATTTCCAAATTGTGCTACGGCTTCCAGTTCAAGACCGGCAGCAGACGTATTATAATGCTGTTGAATAGCCGTTAAAGCACCATTTATTTGAACAAAATCGGTGAAAGCAATATTATTGAAATAGCTGTAGAATGCCGTTGCAAACAAAGCCAGTTTAGATGAATTATATTTTAAGCCAAGCTCATACTGGTTAATACTTTCTACTTTGGCACTTGAAGGGAAACCATTGGCTGTTGACTCGGTAGCTCCAAAAGCATAAGCACGGTCGGCCGGAGCCCTGTGACCGTTACTGGCTCTGGCAAAAACAGCTGTGTTTTTATTAAATTCATAATTCAGCCCCAGCGACCATGACAAGGAGCTATAATTGAAATGGAACGGAATGTACGTTCCCGTACCATATTGAACATTCGTTTCCGCAGGAGAAATAACGCCATCACCATTTACATCATAAGTATAATTTTTAACTTTTTCAGTATAGCCGTATGTTCTTCCCATATCCAGACGAAGGCCGGCATTAATGGTCAATTTTCCAATATCCCATTCATCAAAAAGATAAGGCGCATTGATTCGTGTTAATGCATAATAATCACGATATAGCGTTCCATATTGCGAATAACCATCAGTAGTTAGTGAAACTCCTCCGGCAGCATCATTAATCAAGTTAAGTTTTCGGGTATTGTTTCCCGAAATATCAACCAGCATGTTGTGCCACCACCATTTGGAAGAAACCTTATTGGTGGAAAAATACCATCCGAAAGTCAAGGTGTTATTTTTCATTTTTTTCGTGATTTTAAAGTCGTTCCCAAATTCTTCCAAAGGCAAATTCACAGCCCACCAGCCATAAGTAGCTACCAATCCGTTTCCGTTTAAAGTACTCATGTTTGAAATGGGTTTCCCGGCCAGAAAGCCGTCGGCAAAAGCATAATGATAATTGGTAAGTCCTAAACCGGTGGCATAACTACTTGCGCTTTGTGGAGCGGTTATTCCAAAAATAGAATTAAATTGTAAATTGATATATGATTTCTGAAAGTTGTCTTTCAGGCTCCAATTATTTCCAAGGTCAAAAAAACTTTCACCTCCGAAGGAGAATATTTGCGGATGCATTCCGTCGGCCAGATTTTCATTTACTTCAGTTCCGCTAGGCGTGGTAGCATGAAGCCGCATCAAATCCAAACTTTTCATGGTTCCGTAATTTGCATTAAATCCAGGAATGCTGGTGGCAGGATCGCCCTGCATTGGGAAAGGCAAATAAGCAATGTTTCTGTCATTCAACAGTTTTGTTCTTAACCTGAAGTAACCCTTCTTAAACAAATAAGTAACATTTGCTTTAATCTGGCCACCATTATTGGCTGTATATCCGGGAGAGCGAATACCATCGTCGGCTCTGTAAAAGCCACCTATATTATAACGAAGATGTTTTGAAATAGGGCCACCAATATCAAATCCGGTACGGGAATGCATATACGTCAACCCAATGTACTGGATAATAGTTCCTTTTGTTGTTGGCCCTCCTGTCTTTGAAATAAAATTAATAATACCACCCGGAGCGTTACTGGTAAGTATAGAAGCCGAGCCGCCTCTTACTGCTTCCATGCGGGCCACAGTTTGATCCACCCTTACCATGATATCAGTATTGCCAAACATCAGGTCGCCATATTCAAACACCGGCATTCCGTCTTCCTGAAGTTGAACATATCGCAATCCACCCGAACTGGGAAGCCCACGGGCAAATACATTAGCATTTCCTTTACCACCTGAACTTTCTACGTAAAAACCGGGCACCGATTTTAGTAAATCTGCAGTACCACGGGGAGCAATTTCTTCAATTTTCTTTGCTGAAATTGTTGTAATTGCCACACTGGACTGCAACTTGGTTTTTTTGTTTTGTACCCCGGTAACAACAACCTGATCAAGAGAAAGCAAGTCTTCATGTAAGACAAAATCTTTAGACACCGTCGCCCCGTTGGTAATATTAAAAGAGTATTCAATGGGCTTGAATCCGATGAAGGAAATTCGCAGGGAATTTTTCCCTGCAGGAACCTGTAGAGAATAACTTCCATTAACATCGGAAGTTGTTCCCGTGGTAGTTCCCTGAAGCAAAACGGTAACACCTACAGCAGGCTTTCCGTTTTCCTGGGTGATGGTACCTTTAACGGTACCCTGAGCCATTAACCCAACAGAAAAAGTCAGGGTCAGCATCACCATAACAATACGTACAATCTTTTTCATAACAAGTGCTTTTTATTAAATAAATATTGAAAGAATTGTTAAAAGTAAGTCATTAATTACCTGAAAAACAACGACATTCCTCTTCCTTTTAACGCACACGTGAACACACACCTGAATTGTTTATAACTAATCTGTTTTTGTTAATAACTTCCTTGGATATTTCTATTTACTCTTACTTATTTTTTTAAACGCAGGAATTCTTTATTTTTGCCATCAATATATTTTCGACATGACTAACAGAAAAAGGAGGGTTACCTTAAAAGATATTGCCAACCAATTAGGCGTTTCTCATACAACCGTCTCACGCGCACTTCGCAACCATCCGGACATCAGCTCCGAACGGAAAGAGCAGATTAGGAATCTCGCTAAAAGTATGCACTACAACCCAAATGCCTTTGCACTTAGCTTACGTAATTCGTATAGTAAGCTAATTGGCCTGATTATCCCTGAAATCACCCTGTATGCATTTCCTTCGATGGTCAAAGGGGTTTCCGAATTTTGTTATAATGCTGGTTATAATGTCATTATTCTCTCTTCCAACGAGTCATACGAAAGAGAAGTTCAAAATACAGAACTAATGTTATCGAGTCAGGTTGACGGGCTGTTGATAGCCATTTCTAAAGAGACACGAAAATATGATCATTTTGAACTACTCGAAGAAGAGGGAATTCCGGTTGTTTTTCTTGACAGGGTCTGTAAGAACTATGGAAAATCAAAAGTAATGATTGATGGTGTCAGGGCAGCCTATACAGCTACAAAACACCTGATAGAAACTGGACGGAAAAATTTAGCTTATTTCGGTGGAACCCCTTCCTTATTTATTACCAAACAGCGTCTTATAGGGTTTAGAAAAGCACTCCGCGACTACAATATGAAGGAGCATTCCATTATATTTGCCGATGATGCGGAAGATGCCCGACACAAAACATTTGACCTTTTTGGCAAAAGAGACCTCCCGGATGGAATTATGAGTATCAGCGACGAGGTTCTGACCGGTATAATACCCTCTTTGCAGGAGCTTAACATTCGTATCCCGGAGAGAGTAGCAATTATCAGTTTTAGCGATGGACCTATATCTCTGATGTACAAACCAGCAATTTCTATTATCAGTCATCCACTTTCACGCGTGGGGCAGGTTGCAGTTGATCTGCTAATTCAGCGAATTGAGAATCCGGAAGGAAAATATCAGCAAATCCGTATTGTCAATACAGAACTAATAATTCGGGGGAGCACTGTTAAACTTGAAGGATAAAGTCCAGGGCAGCTTGTTGATATGCAACTATATTTATGACGTGCCTTTTCAGGATGAATACCCAAAATCTCCATATACCGAACGTATTGTAAGTTTTTTGGTAACAGCAGCCTCCACACGTCCAACGACTTTTGCCTCTACATTAAAACTTTCCGAAATGGCTATCAGCTCTTGCGCAACTTCCTCAGGAGCGTACAACTCCATGCGATGCCCCATGTTGAAAACCTGATACATCTCTTTCCACGGTGTACCGGATTGATGATGAATCATATCGAAAAGCGGAGGCACCGGAAAAAGATTATCTTTGATAACGTGCAGTTTGTCAACAAAATGCAGAACTTTTGTCTGTGCGCCGCCACTGCAATGAATCATACCGTGAATTTGTTTTTTGTATTCTTTGAGCATGGCCTTTATCACGGGAGCATAAGTGCGGGTGGGCGACAACACCAGTTTTCCCACATTGATACCAGGCACGGGTGAAGGCCCTGTGAGTTTCAGGTTTCCCGAATAGACCAGCTTATTCGGTATATGCGGGTCGTAACTTTCGGGAAATGCTCTGGCCAGTACGTGTTCAAAAACATCATGACGTGCGGAAGTCAGGCCGTTGCTGCCCATGCCACCATTGTAATTCTCTTCATAAGCAGCCTGCCCATAGGAAGACAGCCCCACAATAACATCGCCCGGTTGAATATTATTTTCTATAACTTCAGAGCGTTTCATCCGGGCGGTAACAGTGGAATCTACAATTACCGTACGTACCAGATCGCCCACATCGGCAGTTTCGCCTCCTGTCAGATGAATCTCTACTCCCCACTGACGCATTTTTTTTAGAAATTTTTCCGTTCCATTGATAAGCGCTGCAATCACTTCACCTGGAATCAGATTTTTGTTACGCCCGATAGTGGACGAAAGCAGGATATTGTCAGTCGCACCGACACACAGCAGATCATCCGTGTTCATCACCACAGCATCCCGTGCAATACCTTCCCAAACGCTCAAATCGCCTGTTTCTTTCCAGTACATATAAGCCAGCGCCGATTTGGTTCCGGCTCCATCGGCATGCATAATGTTACAATAAGCTTTATCGCCTCCAAGAATATCGGGAATTACTTTACAAAAGGCATTGGGATACAACCCTTTATCCAAATTTTTAATGGCCGCGTGTACATCCTCTTTTGAAGAGGATACTCCCCTGCCCTCGTAACGCGATTGTTCCGGGTTTTTATTTTTCATCGAAAATTAGCTCGTGTTTTTGGGTGTTAAAATGGTATTTGCCGAACTTGCTGAGGATATAATCACCGAAGACGATGCCGAAGTTCAGCTGGTAGCTGACGATAACCGTCACATCTTTTACCGTTTTGTCAGCAATTCTTACCTGTTCAAAATGTATCACGGCATGGTTGGCAATGGTATTGTTTTTCAGGACTTCTGAAGCGTTTCCTTCGAAATTTTCTTTGCTAATTACGCCATCGTTTAGCAGCCGGAGTGCTTTTTTCAGTGAAATCATACCGGTGCTGTTCCGGTCGAAAACAAACGACTCCGCATAGCCATTAATCAAACAATTCGTTATGTATAATCCCGTCTTCTTGTCTGAGGTAAAAGTTACGCTGTTTTCGCTGGGATTGATAGCAATTTGGACAGCATTGGTGTCGATGGCCACATTCGTAGATTTAGGTACAAAATCTTTGCGTAACACCCTGAATTCTGTACGCCTGTTCAGGGCGTAGGCTGCCTCTTTTTCAGCTTTACTCTGAAGTGAGTTAATAAACGTATCATCCAGCGTGGTACCCTTTTTAAAAAGGAAGCCATCTTTTACAATATCTTTTTGTAGCACTCGAGGCACTCTTTCGCCATAACCTTTGGCTACCAGGCGTTTGGGATCAATTCCACGCATAATAAGGTAGTTAACCACCGAACGGGCACGTTTTAGCGACAATATGTCGTTGTACTCTTTGGTGTCGCGTGAGTCGGTGTGCGAACCTAACTCAATAATAAGGTTCGGATTATCCCGCAAGGTCTGGATAAGTCCTTGCAACGAGTCCTGATATTGTGGTTTCAGGTTCCATTTGTTCAGATCGTAAAGAATATCAGGCAACACAATAGGTTTTCTCGAAATAGGTTTCAGGACAATGTCTTTCTTGAAATCTTTGCTGAACTCGACCCCGGCTGTGGTAAACCTTCCAATGTTATTGAAATAGTTCCCCTTACTCACTTTCACTTCGTAAGTTGTATTGGGCTTAATCTGGCTTTTGCCAAAAGAATAGAAGCCCTTGTTGTTGGAAATAGTCTTCACCGTGAGGCCATGTGAGCCAACCAGCTGAACCGTTGCATTGGAAACGCCAAATAAAGTTCGGTTGTCGGAGACCGTTCCCGAAAGGGTAAATTCCAGTGGCGGTTGGATAAAATAGTAGATATCTTCTTTGCCACGACCACCTTTGCGGTTAGAACTCAGATAGCCCCACGCTTCGGTTGGATGGAAAATGATACCGAAATCGTCGTGTGTTGAGTTGATAGGATATTTCAGGTTGACAGGTTTCCCCCAATGTCCGGAGGAATCGATTTTGCTGACAAAGATATCCAGCCCGCCCATGCCGCCATGGCCGTTGGAAGCAAAATAAAGCGCTGTATCGCCACGCAGGAAAGGAAACATTTCGTCGCCTTTGGTATTGATGTTCGGCCCCAGGTTAACCGGATGACCGAAAGGAACATTTTTGCTGGTACGAATAGATACCCACAGATCTTTTCCACCGGCGCCACCTTTGCGATTGGAAGAAAAATAGAGGGTTAGCTCATCGCTGCTAAGCGTGGGTTGCCCTACAGTTTGGGTACTGTCCACCCCGCGGATGACAAGCCTGTGTGCCTGTCCCCAGGTTCGGCCAATTCGCCGCGATACGTATATCTGGCAGCCGGTTTTTTTATCCGGAATTTGAGGGCAACGGGTAAAATAAAGTGTGTTGAAACGACTGTTGGCTTGTGCGGCTCCTTCGTTGGCGGAGGTGTTGATGTGCTTATCTTTATCCAAAAGAACCGGTGTACTCCATTCGCCTTTGCGATCCTGCCGTGCGACAAAAAGGTCGCTAAAGTTCTGCCCTGTCCATTTGTCTGTAGCTTTCCCTGTGACACCTTCGCGGGTGGAGGTAAAAACCAGTTCATTGTAATTGTCTGAAATAAAGGCCGGTGCAAAATCCGCCTCACGTGAATTGAGTTTTCTTACGTCAGTTACCTTATATTTTGAAGGATTTTCTATCCACCCCTGAATTTTGGCCGTTGATTCAGCTCCCAGCTTCCCACGGGGGTCTCCGGGGACTCTTTCAGCATAAGCTTTGTATTGCGCAATGGCTTCATCGTATTTTC
>VAPL010142297.1_pt1 | contig 11594 bp, 12 predicted proteins | sample 3395061 | NCBI WGS metagenome assembly VAPL01 (sample SAMN08290444, study PRJNA428436) | hydrothermal vent metagenome | isolation source: Deep-sea hydrothermal vent chimney 2 | place: Pacific Ocean: Juan De Fuca Ridge | depth 2182 m m
ACCACAGTAAACGTTGTGAATATCATTAACCCAACTTTGAATCGTTTTAGGGGCATCACTAAAAACAAGGTTTTCTGCATCCTCTGGATAGAGCGGGTTCGCCCAGATGCGTAGATAAGTGTCGGTAATATTAAAATCTTCCGGCAATTGATGGCTGATGAGTTGTTCGACAGTATCAAAGTTTTTGGCTTGTTGTAGCCGTATTGCAAATTCGTGCATTTTTTTGGCAATTTTGTCGTTGTCTTCAGCATTTAATACGAGTTCAGCAAAACGTTCTTGTAACGCATTAATCTTGTCACGTTGCGCTAATTGCTGTCGCTCAGCTAAAGAAATAGCCCCTTCACCATGTGGGCTTGGTAGGCTAACATCGGCTAGAAAACTAGCATTTGTCTCAAAGAAATCTGGATTGTTTTTTAAATAAGCGAGCACTTCATTTTCTTGCATGATTTTCCCTAAATTTAGTTTTACTCTTAAATCTTTATTTTACCTTCGAACACTGTTACTGCAGGGCCTGTCATCATGACAGGCTGTTCGGGCCCAGCCCAAGTAATATTAAGTTGCCCACCCCGTGTGTTGACTAATACGGGTGATTGTAGCAAGCCTAATTTAATGCCACACACTGTAGCAGCACATGCGCCAGTGCCACAGCTCAAGGTTTCGCCACTACCGCGTTCATAGACGCGTAATTCTATTTCATGCATGTTGATGATTTGCATAAAGCCAGCATTAGCATGCTGCGGAAATGAAATATGTGATTCAATTTGCGGGCCTAATTCGCTAACATTTGTTGTTTCTACATTGTCTACAATTGTAACGGCATGCGGATTGCCCATAGACACAACCGCAATAGTTAGCGTTGAATTGTTTAGTGGCAACAAGTACTGCATCTGTTCGACATCAGCAGAAAAAGGTATTTCGTTTGGCTTGAACCTAGGTGCGCCCATATTGACAGTGACTCGACCGTCATTTTGTAGTGCTAATAAGATGATGCCGCTACTGGTTTCAACAGAAATTTCTTTTTCTTGCGATAAGTTTTTATCGACTATAAAACGAACAAAACAACGTGCACCATTACCACATTGTTCGACTTCACCACCATCTGCATTGAAAATTCGATAGCGGAAATCGGCACCTGTTACCGTTGGTTTTTCAACTAACAACAGTTGGTCGCAACCAACGCCAAAATGTCGATCGGCAATTTTCTTTATTTGCGAAATCGTCAGTGTGACCGCTTGGGTGTAAGCGTCAATGACAACAAAGTCATTGCCGTTACCTTGCATTTTTGTGAAGCTTAGGTTCATAAGTGTAAAAGTGAGTGTAGCGATATAAGCTATTTTAGCAATTTCTGAGTAAAAGTAAGTGATTTAAGTGTAAAATCGCATGTCTTAATATACAATATTTCTAATATTGGCTTCAGCCTTTAGTCAATATTCCTATTTAAACTTAACTTTTTCAAGGCGATCTTAAATGAATAATTTTCTTTTTACTTCTGAATCTGTTTCAGAAGGTCACCCAGATAAATTGGCTGACCAAGTATCCGATAGTATTTTAGATGCAATTTTAGCGCAAGATCCGACTGCGCGTGTAGCTGCCGAAACGATGGCCAATACTGGGCTTATCGTTTTAGCAGGTGAAATCACAACAAGTGCTAATGTGGACTACATTAAAGTTGCGCGCGAAACAATTAAGAATATTGGTTACGATAATTCTGATTATGGGATTGATTATAAAGGCTGCGCAGTCTTAGTTGCTTACGATAAACAGTCACCTGATATTGCACAAGGTGTTGATGGTGCGCATGATGATCCACTAGACCAAGGTGCTGGTGACCAAGGTTTAATGTTTGGTTATGCAGTGAATGAAACGCCACAGCTGATGCCATTACCGATTTGGCTTTCACATCGTATTGTGGAACGCCAATCACAACTACGTAAGGATGGTCGCTTACCATGGTTACGCCCAGATGCAAAATCACAGGTTACGATTGAGTATGTTGATGGTAAACCACATAAAATTGATACTGTCTTAATGTCCACACAGCATGCGCCAGAAATGGAATTGAAAGATATCCGTGAAGCAGTCATTGAAGAAATCATTAAACCAACCCTGCCACAGGATTTAATTAAGGGGGATATTAAGTTTTTAGTAAACCCTACTGGCCGTTTTGTTATCGGCGGGCCACAAGGGGATTGCGGGTTAACGGGTCGTAAAATTATTGTTGATACCTACGGCGGTGCTGCGCCGCACGGTGGTGGTGCTTTTTCGGGTAAAGACCCATCAAAAGTTGATCGTTCTGCTGCTTATGCTGGCCGTTACGTAGCGAAGAATATTGTAGCTGCAGGTTTGGCTGAAAAATGTTTGGTGCAAGTTTCATATGCGATTGGTGTGGCGCAGCCAACCAGTGTTTTTGTAGAAACTTATGGTACTGGTAAAGTTTCAAATGAAGTATTAACTGCGTTAGTGCTTGAGCATTTTGATTTGCGTCCAAAAGGCATTGTTAAGATGTTAGATTTATTGCGTCCCATCTATACTAAAACAGCAGCTTATGGCCACTTTGGCCGAGATGAGCCTGAGTTTACTTGGGAAAACACCGATAAAGCTGCCGAATTACGTGCAGCTGCAGGTTTGTAAGCAAAGCGGCTGTTGCTAGTTGCGGCCGATAAAGTCTTAACGTCTAATCTGCCGCGAGCATGTGCGGCCTTTGCGCTTCGGGGTTGTTTTTTTAAACTAAAAGCTATGTTGAAGCGCTGTTTTTTGCAAATAATTGATTTAGTTATATAATGTTGCACTTCTGAGGAACGCTGCGAGAGTTATTCCCACAACTCCTAGGCTCAGAGATTGTAGTAACGGCGTTCACTTTTTAATTGTTCGAGCAAGGAACATAAAGGTGAGCAAAGTCCTCCAGATATGTTTTTCCCTGCTCAGTTTTCATCCATTTAAGGAAAATTATGAATGCTGTAGCCGATTCTAAAGATTATGTAATTGCCGATATCAGTTTGGCTGATTTTGGCCGTAAAGAAATTGCCATCGCTGAAACTGAAATGCCAGGTTTAATGGCGATTCGTGAAGAGTATGTAAAAGCGCAACCTCTTAAAGGCGCGCGTGTTACTGGTTCATTGCACATGACCATTCAAACTGCTGTGCTGATTGAAACATTGAAAGATTTAGGTGCTGAAGTACGTTGGGCATCTTGTAACATTTACTCTACACAAAATCATGCTGCCGCCGCAATCGCTGCGGGTGGTACGCCAGTGTTTGCCATTAAAGGGGAGACGCTAGATGAGTATTGGGATTACACGCACCGTATTTTTGATTGGCCTGATGGTCAAGATGGTAAACCACAGTATTCAAATATGATTCTTGATGATGGCTGTGATGCCACGATGCTATTACATATTGGACAGGATGCAGAAAAAGACTTATCGATTTTAGATAACCCAGGTTCAGAGGAGGAAATTTGCTTATTCAACTCAATTAAAGTAAAGCTAAAAACGGATCCTAAATTTTACTCAACACGTGTTGCTGAAATCAAGGGTGTGACGGAAGAGACTACAACAGGCGTACATCGTTTATACCAAATGTTTGAAGACGGTAAGTTGGCTTTCCCTGCTATTAATGTGAATGACTCAGTGACTAAATCTAAGTTTGATAACTTATATGGCTGTCGTGAATCATTAGTGGATGCCATTAAGCGTGCAACTGATGTGATGATTGCAGGTAAAGTTGCTGTCGTGATTGGTTACGGCGATGTGGGTAAAGGTTCAGCTCAAGCACTCCGTGCATTATCTGCACAAGTTTGGATTACAGAGATTGATCCAATTTGTGCCTTACAAGCAGCCATGGAAGGCTATCGCGTTGTAACAATGGATTATGCTTGTGAGTATGCGGATATTTTCGTGACGACCACAGGTAACTACCACGTGATTACGCATGACCATATGGTTAGAATGAAAAACCAGGCCATTGTGTGTAATATCGGCCATTTCGATAATGAAATCGATATTGCTTCACTAGAGCAATATGAGTGGGACGAAATTAAACCACAAGTCGATCACGTGATTTTCCCTGATGGTAAGCGTATTACATTGCTTGCAAAAGGCCGTCTAGTGAACTTAGGCTGTGGTACAGGTCACCCAAGTTATGTGATGAGCTCTAGTTTTGCGAATCAAACGATTGCACAAATCGAGTTGTTTACTAAAACAAAAGACTACCCATTGGGCGTCTATACATTAGCTAAGCATTTGGATGAAAAAGTAGCTAGATTGCAATTGAAAAGGTTGAACGCTGAGCTGACTGAATTAACCGATGAGCAAGCAGACTATATCGGGGTATCAAAACAAGGCCCTTATAAGCCTGACCATTATAGGTATTAATACTTAAATATTCATTAGTTAGGAGTCAGGAATGAAGTTTTTGTTGAATTGGTTACTAAAAGCGCTAGCGCTATTATTAGTGGCTTACTTTGTTCCTGATATCCATATGAGTGGGCTGGATGTCGCCCTGATTGCAGCTGTTGTGATAGGCTTGATGAATATGTTGGTTAAGCCAGTTTTAGTCATCTTTACATTGCCAATTACGATTCTGACATTAGGGCTGTTTATTTTGGTGATTAATGGGCTCTTGTTTTGGGGTGTTGGTCATTACCTACAAGGCTTTGAAGTGCGAACAGTGATGGCTGGCATTATTGGTGCCTTGGCTTATAGTTTGATTTCTTGGTTGCTCTCGACGCTTTTAGTCGGTAAAAAGTGGTTGTAAAACAGATAAAAGTTGAACATTACATATGAAAAATATTCCATTAAGTTTTGAGTTCTTTCCACCTAAAACAGCAGATGGCATTGCCAATTTACGTGAAACGCGCAAGCAGCTTGCTGTATTTAAGCCTGAATTCTTTTCAGTCACGTTTGGTGCAGGTGGATCTACACGTGATCGCACCATGGAAACAGTCTATGAAATGCAAGCAGAAGGGTATGATGCCGCTCCACATATCTCATGTATTTCATCGAGCAAAGAAGAAATTCTGGAGTTGCTTGTTGCTTATAAAGAACAAGGGATTAAGCGTTTAGTCGCTTTACGTGGTGATGTGCCTTCTGGTTTAGTCAGTGCAGGTGATTTTAAATATGCAGCTGAATTGGTTCATTATATTCGTCAAGAAACGGGTGATTGGTTTCATTTGGAAGTTGCGGCTTATCCTGAGGTTCATCCAGAAGCAATTTCTGCCGCAAAAGACTTAGATAATTTTAAGAGCAAGATTGACGCAGGTGCTAATTCTGCCATTACACAATACTTTTATAATGCAGATGCCTATTTTAAGTTTGTGGATGATTGTGTAAAACATGGTATTGATGTGCCAATTGTGCCAGGCATTATGCCCATTTATAACTATACACAATTAGCCCGTTTTTCTGATGCTTGCGGCGCGGAGATTCCACGTTGGTTGCGCAAGCGTCTAGAGGTCTATGCTGATGATTTGCCTTCATTGCGGGCTTTGGGTGTAGATGTGGTCAGTAATCTTTGTGGTCAGTTGCTATCTGCTGGTGTGCCAAGCTTACATTTTTATACGCTCAATCAAGCGGGTATCATTTCGACAATTATCAATAATATTGGCTTAGATTCGAAGCCTTAAAAATTATGTCAGGTATGTTTCTATTGGATTGTTAGGCCATGTGGGTTAAACAGAGCATCTTCTACAAATAAATAATCTTTCTCACGGCCTTTGTTCCAAAGGACCATCATGGTGATCCAGCGTATTTCTTCTACACTAATGTGCGTTTGTTTAAGCGCCATCGCCCTGTCGACAATTAAATCACGTTCTACATCATTAATTACATCGGCTTGCTGCAAGAAAACAATAAAGCTAATGCTTTCTAAATTGATTTTTTCTAATTCGCTTTCGGTGAAAAAGCGCATGGCTGTTTTAGCGTGTGAATACTGTTCTTCGGGCTCATTGAGCCTAGATTTTATTTCTTCAAACCAGCCGAATGCACCTAAGATATCATTTTTGTCAAAACCAGCAGCAGAGAGTTCTTGCTCCATTGTTTTATCATCAGGCAAAGCATGATTAGAAAAGTAATTTTCAAACATAAATACAAGTACTTCGAACATGTGTTCCCCTATGATTTTTTTGGTAAACTTGACCTATACTAGGCGTTGATATTGCCCGCCATTGAGAGCGGTTATTTTGCCGTCCAATTCAAGCATCGTAAGCATGGACGAAAGTGCCTCTGCAGTCAACCCGGATACTTTAAGCATTGATTCAAAGCTAATTGCCTCAAAACCTATTTTATTCAATAAGTTACCCTCTTCCAACTCGGTTGTGGCAGCATCGTCTTTTGACCCAGATGGGCTATACGTAGGCGTTAAATTTTTTAATTCTTCTAAAATATCAGCTGTATTTTCAACAAGTTTTGCCCCTTGTTTAATTAGCTGATGGCAGCCTTTAGAAACAGGTGAGTGAATTGAGCCAGGAATGGCAAATACTTCACGACCTTGTTCTGTGGCTAAACGTGCTGTTATTAGTGAGCCGCTACCGACATTGGCTTCAACAACTAAGCAGCCTAAACTAAGGCCGCTAATTAAACGATTCCGTCGCGGAAAGTTTTGTGCTTTTGATGGGGTGCCTAAAGGAAATTCGGATATTATTAAACCGCGCTTAGCAATTTGATGCGCTAAGTCTCGATGACGAGCAGGGTAAACAATATCTAGACCTGTGCCTACCACTGCTATGGTTGCGCCATTGCTTTTAATGGCGCCTCGATGTGATGCGCCATCGATACCTAAAGCTAAACCACTCACGATGCATAGGCCTTGGTCAGCTAGGTTTTGTGCAAAATATTCGGCATTTTTCTCACCTTGTGGCGTCGCATGACGGCTACCCACCATGGCAATTGAGGGGTGATTAAGCCAGTGTAGATTACCTAGGGCATAGAGTATTGCGGGCGGGTTGCTAGTTTCTAGGAGCTGTTGTGGGTAATGACTATCAGCTAGTGTGATGATATATGCATTATCTTTTTTTAGCCAATCTAAAGTTGGCTGAATGACTTCAGAATCAATGTTTGTATTTATTTTTCTTGCGAGATTATTACTCACTACTTCACGTAATTGAGATTGACTGGCACTAAAGACAGCATCAGGAGAGCCAAATTTAGCTAAGAGTTGGTAAAGTGATGTATTGCCTAAACCTTGAATTTGACTAAGCGCAACCCAAGAAGCAGCTTCATCAACTTCAAGCTTTGTTTGCATCATTTATGGTGTGTGCACTGAATCCAAGGTGTAAATAGGGTTTGATGCGTTCATAATAAGGCCATAAGAAACACGATCAAAAGTTCTAAACACCATCAGCAAACCAGTACGCTCATCAGGTAGTTTAACTTGACCTGGTTCTAGGCCATTTGCAATATCGGCAGCACTTTGAATGTCAGTTTCTTTAAATTCAGGGTCACTTATGATTCGACCATAACGGCTAATAGCCAAAACGTGTCCTTCTTCTAACCCATCTTTTTTACCAAGGCTAATAGAAACAACTGAGCTTGGTCCAGCCTCAGCAACGCCACCATAGATACGTAATATACGGCCATTGACATCATTCTCAGGGGCATGTGGTACAAAATTCTCTTGAAACTCATTGGTAGCTGCTACGAGGCGGTCTTTAACGAAAATTTCTTCTTTAGCATGCGTGATATCTGCTGAGGCAGGCGCACCAAAAGCAGTGATGCTTAAGTCACCTAAGTAGATAGCTTCTGTTCCAAGAACTTCTTTTGTATCAGGGTCGATAAATTTTTCGCCTCGGCGATAAATATCCCAATGGATACCTTTGTTTTCTGCTATATCGTTAATATAAACACGTGTACCAGGACTCAAGATAACGCGATTATCTTGAGCGGCAATAATACGTGGTGCTGATTCTAATTGGTCATTTTCAATGAGCAGTGGTTGACTTAAGAATGGTGATATCACACTAGGTGAAATTGTTCTAATGGCTTCTTTTTCAAGTGCTTCAATTCGGACACCTGGCTCTAGTGTAATCGTTTCGTGCAACAGTCTTAATTGCGGATATTTTCCGCTGGTATCTAAGACGACTACATCTCCTGGATAAATTAAATGCGGATTTTTAATTTCTGCACGATTCATTTTCCAAACTTGTGGCCATAACCAAGGGTTTTGAAGAAATCTTCCAGAAATTCCCCATAGCGTATCGCCTTTAACCACAACATGACGATGTGGCGCATTTTTTTGCAATTGAATTTCATCTGCAAATACATTGATGCTTAAGCATGCTAGCGTAAGCAGCGTTATAATACTGGAGTAACAATTTTTTTTATGCATTACTGACCTCGGTCAAATATACGGAATCTATCCGTGAAGTTGCATTAAATTTATCATGTAATCCATTAAGAAATCAAGTTTTTTTGCCAAAATATAAGAGTTTATGACAGCCTTAACTATATTAAATTATCCTGACCCACGTTTGCATACAGTGGCAAAACCGATCAAAGAGGTTAATAGCACAATTCGAAAGCTGGTTGATGATATGGCAGAAGCCATGTACGCCGCGCCAGGCGTAGGTTTGGCTGCTACTCAAGTAGACCAACATATCCAATTAATTGTGATTGATACGTCTAAAGAACAAAATGATCTATTGGTATTGATTAATCCTAAAATTGTTGCAAAAAGTGGACAGAAAGAATATGAAGAGGGTTGCTTATCGGTGCCTGGTATATATGAAATGGTGACGCGTGCAGAGAAAGTGACTGTAGAAGCGCTGAATAGAGAGGGAAAAAAATTCAGGCTTGATGCTGAGGATTTGTTGGCTGTTTGTATTCAGCACGAAATGGATCACTTGTTGGGTAAAATGTTTGTAGAGTATTTATCCCCTCTAAAGCGTAATCGCATTAAAACAAAAATGCTAAAGCAGTACCGTGAAATTGCAAGAAACTCATATTAGGTTTTCACGTAGATGAAAATCATCTTTGCAGGCACTCCAGAGTTCGCAGTTCCAGCATTAAGTGCGCTCATAGTAGCAGGACATGACGTTGTGATGGTGTTAACACAGCCAGATCGCCCTGCAGGACGAGGCATGCAGCTACGGGCTAGCCCAGTAAAACAATTAGCATTGCAACATGATTTAAATGTGTATCAACCTGCATCATTAAAACCAGAGGCAATCAAAACTACGATAGCGGCGATGCAAAGTGATGCAATGGTTGTCGCAGCATATGGGTTGATTATTCCTACAGTAGTATTGGGCATGCCTAAGCAAGGGTGTTTTAACATCCATGGTTCGTTGCTACCAAGATGGCGCGGTGCAGCTCCCATCCATCGAGCAATTCTGGCTGGAGATGCAGAAACTGGTGTAACCATTATGGAGGTTGTGCCAAAATTAGATGCTGGTGCAATGATTAGTAAAAAAGTGATCCCTGTTTTAGAGACGGATACAACACAAACATTACATGACGCTATCAGTCACCATGGTGCAATATTGATGTCAGAGGCGATGCTTACATTGCAAGAAACAGGTCGCTTGAATGCAGAACAGCAAGATGAAACATTAGTGACTTATGCGCACAAGGTAGAAAAAACTGAATCTATATTGGATTGGCGAAAAACTGCAGTTGAGTTGTCTCGGCAAATTCGAGCATTTAACCCTTTTCCAGTCGCCACTACAAAATTTAGAGAAGGTACTTGTCGCATTTGGTTTGCAACAGTTCTTAACGAGAATGCAACTGCAAAAACGGGTGAAATAATAGCGTTAGATCAACATATTGATGTGGCATGTGGGCAACAAGTATTACGTATTCAAGAATTGCAAATGCCAGGTGGAAAACGTCAGAAAGCAGTTCAGTTCATTCAGGGGCAACATGTGAAAATAGGTGAATTTTTCAAATAGCCGCTTGAGTTTATTAAGGTTTGGTATCATCTTTAATATTTAAAGGAGACTTCTATGTTAGGTAGTTGGATTAAAACATTTATGTTAATGGCGGCAATTACTGCGTTATTTGGTGGTGTAGGAGCAGCTTTGGGTGGCGTTGGTGGCATGCTTTTGGCTTTAGTATTTGCTGGGGGTATGAATCTCTATGCCTATTGGTTCTCAGATAAGGCAGTATTAAAAATGTATGGTGCACAAGAAGTTACGTCAGACAATAAAGATTTTAGTGCTTACTATAATATGGTGAAAGAGCTTGCAGAAAATGCACAGCTGCCGATGCCAAAAGTGTATGTGATTAATGAACAACAGCCGAATGCTTTTGCCACGGGACGTAACCCAGAGCATGCTGCTGTTGCAGCAACAGTGGGCATAATGAGCGCATTAAGTGAGCGAGAGTTGCGCGGTGTGATGGCACATGAGCTTGCACATGTGAAGCATCGTGACACACTTATTTCGACAATTTCAGCAACAGTGGCCGGTGCAATTTCGGCTATTACAATGTTTGGCGGCAGGCGTGGAGGCACGGGGGTTTTAATGATGATTTTGGCGCCACTGGCAGCATCGCTCATACAAATGACTATTTCACGTGCACGCGAATATGAGGCTGATAGGGCAGGCGCAGAAATTAGTAAAGATCCAAAATCATTGGCAAGCGCATTAGAGAAAATTCAAAACTTTGCACGTCAAGTGCCCAATCAAACAGCTGAGATGCATCCAGAAACAGGGCAGATGATGATTATTAACCCATTGTCAGCAGGTGGCTTGAAAGGTTTGTTTAGTACGCATCCTAAGACGGAAGAGCGAGTGAGAAGATTGCTAGAAATGGCAAATAATTATTAATTATGAATTTATGGTGATATTAAGAAAGTTGTCAAATGAATGAAATTGCTCAAAATATTTTAGACCCTTCTTGGTGGTTTAGCGGTGTATTTTTTGCTTTAATCTCAGTTGGGTTAGCCAAAATGTCCCCAGTATTCTTAAAGTTAATTAGGAATAATTTAAGAAGTTGCGTAGCCAAGCGCCAAAGAAAAATAAAGAATGCTCGTTTTAATCAAAATCTTATTTTTTATCACATAGTAAAAGCAAATGCGTTTTTTGTAATATTTATAATTTTTTTGGTAGATTTTCTTGCTTTCCAAAATTTTGTTCTTTATAAGAAATCACTGTTTTTTGCACTAATAAACTTTTTACCAGTTATTTTTTTAGAAGTGGTTTGGCTTACTTCAGATGGCTTCGCTAAAGATTTAATTAAAGAAAATAATAACTTAAGGAAGTTGCGTTCTTAAAATGTATGGTGGTCGCTTTCGCGCGACTGGCGAGTTACTTTCTCTTGCCTAGCCAAGAGAAAGTAACCAAAGAGAAGGCTACCCCATACCACAACCTTCGGTTTCCTTGTGCTACTCTTCAAACAAAGCGTCTGCGGAACTCGCTTTGCTCAGACAGTCCTCGACGAAACCTCTTTGTTTGAATCCGTTGCTCAGTGTGGCATCAAGGGGATTTTAAGACCATCTGAAGTTACATTGTTGATATAACCCAAATAGCTAGCTAATCAAGTAAAATTCAAGTAATTAGAATTTGAAAGTCTTTTTTGCATATATCCCAACAAATTGCAGCAGCAGCAGTGAATCAGGTGTTGTCTGGTAGCAATTTAACGCTAGCCTTGCCTAAGGCG
>VAPL010193945.1_pt1 | contig 11592 bp, 8 predicted proteins | sample 3395061 | NCBI WGS metagenome assembly VAPL01 (sample SAMN08290444, study PRJNA428436) | hydrothermal vent metagenome | isolation source: Deep-sea hydrothermal vent chimney 2 | place: Pacific Ocean: Juan De Fuca Ridge | depth 2182 m m
ATCCAGAACACCAGCGCGAAATGATTTCCCGCCTGACTCAGACATACAGCACCAAGGTCACTATTGGCGGCCATACTTTTAGTCTCGTCGCCAACCCGGTTGTTGATGAGGAAGGAACTCGTCTGGGCACGGCGGTTGAATGGCAGGATATTACTCAGCAGCTGAATGCCGAGCAACAGGTAGAAAACCTGATTAGTGAAGCTATTGCTGGGAAACTTGACGTTCGTATCCAAACAGAGTCTTTCAAAGGATTTATGAAAACCCTGAGTGATGGCATCAATCAGTTAATGGATGCTGTGGTGACGCCGATTAAGGAAGTCAAGCGTGTTATTGGAAGTCTTGCTGAAGGTGATCTTAGTCAGACAATGGAAGGCAATTTCCAGGGTGAGTTTGCAGAATTACGGGATGCTACTAATACGTCGATGACAAACCTGCTGAATATGGTGCAACAGATACATAGTGCATCTTCCAGTATTTCAACCGGCTCTGGTGAAATTGCCAAGGGCAACCTGGATCTAAGCCAGCGTACGGAAGAGCAGGCATCTTCACTTGAAGAAACGGCTTCCAGCATGGAGGAGATGACCTCGACGGTGAAACAGAACGCGGACAATGCGCGCCAGGCGAATCAGCTTGCTGTTGCTGGACGAGAACAGGCGGAACAGGGCGGTGGTGTTGTTAGTAAGGCTGTATCCGCTATGCTCGAGATTAACAATAGCAGCAAAAAAATAGCTGATATCATTAGTGTGATTGATGAGATTGCCTTCCAGACCAATCTGCTGGCACTGAATGCGGCAGTAGAAGCGGCCCGTGCCGGGGAACAGGGGCGGGGCTTCGCCGTAGTTGCCGGTGAAGTTCGTAACCTTGCGCAACGGAGCGCGGGCGCTGCCAAGGAAATCAAGGACTTGATCGAAGATAGTGTGGCCAAGGTTAATGAAGGAAGCCAGCTGGTTGATCAGTCCGGTAAAGCGCTGGATGAAATTGTCACTGCAGTCAAAAAAGTCAGTGACATTATCGCTGAGATTGCAGCCGCCAGTCAGGAGCAATCTTCTGGTATTGAACAGGTGAACTCTGCAATTGCACAGATGGACGAAGTGACCCAGCAGAATGCGGCGCTGGTGGAAGAAGCGGCTGCAGCCAGTCAGTCGCTTGATGAACAGGGACAACGTCTGACCAGTCTGATCGGATTTTTTAAAACCGGAAATAAACAGGGAGTTGAAGTAGATTCGGGTTCACAGGTTATCAAACAACGCTCAGTAGAACGGTCTCCTCAGACACAGTCAAACAGGGGTCCAAAACCTGTTGCAGTTGTGAAACCTGATAGTGTGGCACCGGTTGCACACGCTGCTGGTGATGATAGTGAGTGGGAGGAGTTTTAAGTTGCGGCTTATTTCTTAACTCGCCGCATAATGCTAACTCAGGGAGAAGTAGACTATGTTTGAATGGCTCAATGATATGAAAATCAGCCACAAGTTGTTGTTGATGCTGGGTATCCCATTGGTGGGTCTGATGTTTTTTTCCGCCGTTGAGATCAGTGACAAATGGCAGCAGCTGGGTGAGGCGCAGGAAGTACAGAAAATTATGGCGCTGTCAAAACGGCTGGATGCCGTAGCGCATAACTTTGCTGTGGAACGTGGCCTGTCAGCGGGATTTCTGGGTAGCAGTGGTAAACAATTTTCTGCGGAATTGCGGGAGCGACGCGCGAAGGCGGATGCCGCCATCGAGGATTTACAGGCGTGGTATAAGACTGGAACAGTGAAATTTTCTGACGACAGCATACAATCTGATCTGAACAGGCTGCTAAATATATTTAAAAAACGCAGTGTTATACGCAGTGCGGTTGATCGGTTGGATCGAGGTGGCGATGTCTTTAATTATTACTCAGGCTCAAATTCGCAGGCACTGAAACTGGTGCAAAAATTGGGAGCGCGCATCAATCAGGCGGTAATTGCACAGCAGGTGCGCGCCTATGCTGATTTGCTATGGATGAAAGAACGTGCTGGTCAGGAACGTGGCGCCTTAAGTGGTGTGTTCAGCTCCGGGCGGATAGATGCTGCCAAAGCCAATGCCATTGTCGGATATATAGGGGATCAGGACGCTTTTCTCAGAGATTTTAAGATGACGACTACGGAATCGCTGGATAATTTCTATGTCAGCAAGCTATCCAGTAAAGCTGTTGATGAAGTCATGCAGATGCGGAGTGTGTTTCTGAATAACAGTACCAGGATCGGTTTGCTCAATGAGTTGCAGCAGTTCGCGGGTTACGGAGGTTTGATCCATCAGTTCAAGAACTATGTACTGCGTGGTAGAAATAAGTACAAAGAACGGTTCAATAAACTTTATGTGGAGGCAGAAAAAACTATTCAGAAGTTGCGTCGACTGCCCGGACTGAATAACAGCGAGAAGCGTCACCTTGATGCAATAGAAACCGTATTCCAGGCGTACAAACAGGGTTTGTCCAGGGCGGCGAAGTTGCACAGGTCCGGAGCCAGTGTTAATGAGATTGATGCCGCCATCAAGGTTGATGATGGCCCCGCCCTGCGTGCCATTTCTGTATTGAGTACTATCTCCGGTGTTGATGCGGCTGACTGGTTTAAGCAGAGCACGGCCCGCATCAAGCTGCTCAAAGATGTGGTGGATAAGGCCGAGGTTGATCTAATGGATGAGACCAATCAGATAGTGACTGAGGCGAGGATGGTGCTTACGGCCTACAGCGTCCTTACATTGGTAGTCGTGATCATTGCGGCATTTCTGGCCTTCTTTTTGGGACGGCGACTCAGCGGTGGGATTGCTGAGATAGTAGCGGCTTTGCTCAAGGTTGAGGAGAATAGTGACTTTGGTGCACGAGCCTCGGTCACTGGCAGGGATGAACTCGGCGCCATGGCGGGTGCTCTTAACCGACACATGCAATCTCTACAACAGGCTATTGGTGGTGTGGGTAAAGTAATGACGGCTGCAGCCAGTGGTGATTTCAGAGAGCGTGTTGAAGTAGATCTCAAGGGCGATCTTGATCGACTCAAGGCTGGCGTGAATACCAGCATGAATGCTGTGCAGATGGCCCTCGGGGAAGCTAACGAGGTTATGAGCGCGGTGGCCCAGGGTGATTTTGCCCAGCGCGTTGAGGGCCAGTTCCAGGGCGAATTTGCCAGCTTCAGGGATAACGTCAATGCGGCTATGGACAGTCTCGAACATATGACCGATGCCCTGTCTGGTGTCATGCGGGCGATTGTTGCCGGTGATTTCAAGCACCGGATGGCCGAGGGGGTTGAAGGCGATATCAGGAAGGATGTTGATAGTGCGATGGAAATGATGGAGGCTGTTATAGGTGAGATCAGCGAGGTCATGACTGCGATGGCGGATGGTGAGCTTAATCAACAGGTAGCGGGTAACTATCCCGGCCAGCTCGCTTTGCTCAAAGAGTCGATCAACAGTTCCCTTGTCAATCAGCAGCGAGTCGTAACCGAGGTACGTCAGGCGGTTCAACAGATATCAACCGGTGCCAGTGAAATTGCCAAGGGCAACATGGATCTAAGCCAGCGCACGGAAGAGCAGGCATCTTCACTTGAAGAAACGGCTTCCAGCATGGAGGAGATGACTTCGACGGTGAAACAGAATGCGGACAATGCGCGCCAGGCGAATCAACTTGCTGTGGCTGGACGAGAACAGGCGGAGCAGGGTGGTGGTGTTGTTAGTAAGGCTGTATCCGCTATGCTCGAGATCAATAATAGCAGCAAGAAAATAGCTGACATCATTAGTGTGATTGATGAAATTGCCTTCCAGACCAATTTGCTGGCACTGAATGCGGCAGTAGAAGCGGCCCGTGCCGGGGAACAGGGGCGGGGCTTCGCCGTAGTTGCAGGCGAAGTTCGTAACCTGGCGCAACGAAGCGCAGGCGCCGCCAAAGAAATCAAGGATTTGATCGAAGACAGTGTGTCCAAGGTTAATGAAGGAAGTCAGCTGGTTGATCAGTCCGGTAAAGCACTGGATGAAATTGTCACTGCAGTCAAAAAAGTCAGTGACATTATCGCTGAGATTGCAGCAGCCAGTCAGGAGCAATCTTCTGGTATTGAACAGGTGAACTCTGCAATTGCACAAATGGATGAAGTGACCCAGCAGAATGCAGCGCTGGTGGAAGAAGCGGCTGCAGCCAGTCAGTCGCTTGATGAACAGGGACAACGTCTGACCAGTTTGATCGGGTTTTTCAAGACTGGTGACGAACAACAGGAATCCAAATCCGTTGCATAGCATGATGTCGTGATCCATAAGATTATGAAAGGCTATTGATAAGAGCCATTTTTGTCTATGCATGGGGGTGATTCTACTTCTAATGACAATAATTCATTATGGGTTTGAGCTTACTGAAAACGGAATTTCTGTCATAAAAACGCCGTCTGAATTTCCAGCCAGGATTGGCTGTGAACCCAGTAGTTAGAGAAAGGAAAATAAATAAATGAAAGCCCTTAAGCAAGCAGTCATCAGTAACAGGGAGTTTGTGATGACAGACAGGGACTTTGAGACTATTCGCAATATTGTCAGTGAACGAACCGGGATTGTGCTTTCGGATGGCAAGCGTGACATGGTGTATGGTCGTTTAGTAAGAAGGTTGCGTGCGCTTGGTTTATCAGGTTTTGGTGAATATTGCGATCTTATTGGCAAAGGGGATGAGTCTGAACTTTCCGAATTCATTAACGCAATCACCACCAACTTAACCGCTTTTTTTCGCGAAAGTCATCATTTTGAATTTTTGGAAAAGGAATTGCTGCCGTTTATTATGGAAAATAAAAAAGAGCGAAAACTTCGTGTTTGGTCAGCCGGATGTTCATCGGGTGAAGAGCCCTATTCCATAGCTATGGTTGTGCGGGAGACTGTACCAAATGACTGGGACGTTAAAATACTGGCAACGGATCTTGATACTAATATGGTCAATAAGGCCAGCCTGGGTGTTTATGACGAGGGAAGAGTTAGCGGTATCGACAAAAAAAGACTGAAACGTTGGGTGAGAAATGGAAGAGGGACCAATTCTGGAATGATAAGAATGTCGGATGAACTGCGAAACATCATTACGTTTAAACAGCTAAACCTAATGCACGGCTGGCCATTCAAGGGGCCGTTTGACTTTATATTTTGTCGAAATGTGGTTATTTATTTCAATAAGGATACCCAGCGTATACTTTTTAACAGGTTTGCAGATTTGTTACCAGATATGGGGCATATATTTATCGGGCACTCGGAATCCATGTTTAATGTATGCGACCGTTTCAAGTTGTTAGGGAAGACTATTTATAAAAAACAGGAAAATTGAAATGTCGAATGAAGCCGGGTTAGCTATGCTGGAAATGAAAGCCTGTGTTCGTGGGTTCGAGCATATCAAGCGATACTGGGACAAAATTAACAACGTCTATACTGCAAAGATACTGCCTGGTGAGTATTATGTAACCATAAATGATGAGTCGATTGTGACTGTTCTTGGATCCTGTGTCTCAGCCTGTATTCGTGATCGTGTCTTTGGTGTGGGTGGAATGAATCATTTTATGTTACCGGAAGATTCAAGTGCTGGAGAAGGGAGTTGGGCTATGGGTGGAAAAGCGGCGCGGTTCGGTGGTTTTGCCATGGAACAGATGATAAATGATATTCTGAAAAATGGTGGCTTAAGAAAAAATCTTGAAGTTAAAATATTTGGTGGCGGGAAGGTAATAAAAAATATGAGCACAATGGATGTCGGCCGAAGAAATATCGATTTCGTGAAAAATTATATTGAAACAGAAGGCTTGACGTTGTTATCAGAAGATGTGGGTAATATATATCCACGCAAGGTAATATATTTCCCCGCAACAGGAAAGGTCAGACTTAAAAAACTACGTAACATGCACAACAATACTATTATTGAACGTGAGATGAAATATCGTACTAAAATCATTGAAAAACCCGCTGCGGGCGATGTTGAACTTTTTTGAGAAAATACAAATGAAAAAAATAAAAGTTCTGATTGTGGATGATTCTGCCCTGGTGCGGCAGGTTCTTACGGAAATATTTAACAGTGACACCCGGTTCGATGTTGTTGGTACGGCTCAGGATCCCTATATCGCTCGCGATAAAATAAAGCAGCTTAATCCTGATGTTCTGACTCTGGATGTTGAAATGCCGCGCATGGATGGAGTGACATTTTTACAGAATCTTATGCGTCTTCGTCCCATGCCGGTAATCATGATTTCTTCATTAACCGAACAGGGCGCCGACATTACCCTGCAGGCGCTGGAATCTGGCGCTATTGATTTTGTGCCGAAGCCAAAAATTTCTGTGGCGGATGGGTTGGAGGGGTATGCCAGTGAAATACTTGAGAAGGTGTACGCTGCCGCTGCGGTTGATGTTTCCCCTATATCTGAGCGGATTATAAGGCGAAATTCTTCTGATGCCATCAGGACAGTCGATCCAAAACTCAGTGCCGATGCTGTTCTCAGTAAAACCAGTGGCGCTAAACGTTTTAAAACTACTGACAAGATTATTGCGCTTGGCGCTTCAACCGGTGGCACAGAGGCGATTCGCGATGTGCTTGAGTTGATGCCGCCCGATGCGCCTGGAATCGTCATCAGTCAGCACATTCCTGCAGCTTTTAGCGGTCCGTTTTCAAAGCGTATGGATGGCATATCGGCAATGACGGTATTCGAAGCCAGTGATGGCCAACAGATTCTTCCAGGGCATGTTTATATTGCGCCAGGCAGTCATCATCTTGTTGTTGAGCGTAATGGCGCACGTTATATCTGTCGTCTGAATGATGGGCCACCGGTAAACCGGCATAAACCGAGTGTTGATGTGATGTTCCGATCGGTTGCCCAGAATGTTGGTCCTAATGCAATTGGTGTACTCCTGACTGGTATGGGAGATGATGGCGCCAGGGGATTACTTGAACTGAAAGAAAATGGTGCCCCGACACTGATTCAGGATGAAAAAACCAGTGTAGTTTGGGGCATGCCGGGAGAAGCGGCAAAACTGGGGGCTGCAGATGAAGTACTTCCCCTGCAAAAAATTTCTCAGCATTTGGTGTCTCTGGCAAAAAAATGAATTCAGGGAATAATTATCTTCTGTGATGTTGGGCTTCGTTTTACTCAGCCCAACCTACGAGGTGATATGATATAGATGTAGCTTGGGTGGAACGAAGTGAAGCCAAACAAAAATTTCCTTAGGAATCCACGCAACAAGTTACTGTAATGGTGACAATAATCGTGCCCCACGTACGGCCAGTTGATACCAGAAAGGTTTTTGTGAATATTCATCAACGCTGACCTGGGTGGCGTGGCTAAAGTCTTGTTTCAACATGGTTTCCACTTCCTGACAGAACTTCCTGTCAAGCACCATGACAGTAATTTCAAAATTTATTCTGAAGGAACGGTTATCAAGGTTGGCAGTGCCGACGGTGGCATAGTCATTGTCTATTAGCATGACTTTCTGGTGAAGAAAACCTTTCATATAACGATAAATTTTGACGCCGGCCTGCTCGGCCTGTTCGTAGTAAGACCAGGATGACAGGTAGACTAGCAGGTGGTCGGCTTTGTCTGGAAGTAAAATACGCACATCCACGCCGCGTAGCGCAGCCAGTTGTAATGCCGTCATAACCTGCTCATCAGGAACAAAATAGGGGCTGACAATCCAGAGTCGTTTCCTTGCCGAGTTAATGGCCTGAACGAAGAAAAGAGTGCATGTCTCCATCTGATCAGCCGGGCCGGAAGGAACCGGAAGAATATGCTGATCAGAGTGCGTCAGCTTGGCAGGCTTCCAGTCAAGCACAGGAACCTGATGGGTGGCCCAGTACCAGTCTTCGCAGAAGGTTAGCTGCAGGATGTGAACGCTGGGACCTTCGAGTTTGAGATGGGTATCGCGCCAATAGCCGAAGCGTGGTGAGCGGCCAAGATATTCATCGCCCACGTTGAGGCCACCGGCAAAGGCAGTTTTGCCATCGATAATGACAATTTTTCTGTGATTTCTGAAATTGATCCTTAATGGGTGCGCCCAACCACGCATCGTTTTGAAACCACTGACTTCGACTCCACCCTTTTCGAGCTCACGTAGATAGCAATTGGGTAAGCTGAAACAGCCGATTTCATCATACAGAAGGTAGACTCTGATTCCGGATTGCGCTTTACTGATCAGTTTGTCTTTGAGCCGGCGGCCGAGATAATCGTTTCGTATAATAAAATACTGTATCAGTATATAGTCATTGGCAGTGTCGATTGATTCGAAAATAGCCTGAAAGGTATCGTTTCCGTCAATCAGGAGTTGGACCCGATTGCCTTTGGTGACCGGTAATTTTGTCAATGCGCTGATGATGTCCTTGAATGGGTCAGGTGCGTCACAGGTTATATTTTCACCATCAGAATAGCGCGCCAGTTCTTCAACAATGTGGTGCAACTCAGTGTCGCCACTACGGCGGGCTTTTATGTAACCCCAGAAACGGTGGCCACCAATGATCAGGTAAAGCGGAAGTGCGATATAGGGAAGATCGAGCAGGGCAATCGCCCAGCCAACAGTACCTTGAGCAGTGCGTCCGTTCATGATCACATGAATGATAGCGACAAGCCCGGCCAGGTAAAAGCCGATAACCAGAAAGGCAAGAAAGGATGAGATTTCCAATGCTAGTGGTCCAGCAGAGTTGCATTGAAGGGTTCAGCGGGGCGATAACTCAGGTGTACGAGCTGCAGCCAGTCAGCGGCAATGGTGTTCGGATTATCGGTAACAGCTGGAATGAGTTTGGCGACGGTAGCAAGATGAGGGGGGTAGGGTTTTTTTCTGTATTTGCGTCGATGATCTATACACCTGTGTGCCTTGAGCGAAAATTCCTGAGCGTGATTAATGATATGCATGGATATAGTGAAATGTTGCCGTTTTTATTAGTTGATGAATCCGGTTATTTTATGAGTCTGGCTTTACGCAGGGATTTTATAAATCTCCAGCCCAGGGACTCTGATACTGTATTCAGATCGCGTGATTTCGGATCAAATAATTCTGACTGGGCTGACCATAGCAGTTTCCCCGAGTCTGCCTGGTAGAGATTACTTTCCAGTTTTACATTTTCATATTTGACGGTATATTTCGGTAAACCGTGTCTTTCATAGACCTGTGGGTAATAAGTCCATATGTTGTAATAATAAGGCCTGGGTGTAGGATAGATTGTTGCTGGCGGGTAGTAAAGTTCTTCGTTTTCAATAGCGGTGATGGTGGTAATGATGATGCCATCCAGATTAAGTGTTTTTGATTTTTCTGAGATCATTTTTTTGCTGAGTTTGTCCACACCAGGGAATGCAGTATAGCTGGCAGTGGCTTTGATGCCACTTTGACCAAATTGTTTGACCAGGGCATCTTCAAATATTCGTCTGTTTCGTATTTTTTCGGTTACAGCAATAATCATGATATTGTTCAGTGGTGCGCCAGTATACTGCTTGTCGAACCATACACTTTGCAGGCTGGTGGTTGTGGTACAGGCATGGATAAAAAGCGTGAAAATGCTGAAAAACAGTGTGCGTATAGTGCCTGTTGCCATTTTTAAAACCTGTTATAAATTGAAATTATGAACCAGTGCTTACAGGGCTAAAATACGGTATTCATATATTAAATAAAAGCTACGCCCTGATAGTCAGGTTGTCAAGGCGCCCTGTCCTGGCGGGGAAATGGCAGCCTGTACTAAAGTAGTGACGGAGCCGAGGGAGCAGAGTTTCCGGTACTCTACTGGTTGGCATGCATCTTTCCTGTGCGGGCAACATTAAAGACCAGAGCGGTCTCTGAGTAATAGTGCTGACGCCAGTTTTGCGCAACATTTTTCTAATATGACTTTCTGTATTCGCATAATTGACATATAAATGCTGGAAATACTCGCTTTGTCTATGCTAAAAAGGGGGGTGAATTCTGTTGAAACACAGGTATTTCAATCTCTTATAAAATTGGCAAGAGAGCTGGAAGTATCGGAATGAATTTATGTATATTCCACACTATTTGTTGGAGGCGATATGAAACCGAAAAAATCAGCTGTTCATGTTCTATTTATGTTGTTTGTCATGCTGCCTGTATTTTCCGTTTTTGCCGGAAATTATCCAGCTAAACCTGATGCGGCAGCGCGCTGTGAAGAAGCACGCGAATTATTGATTGCGCCTGAACGTGAGCGTCTGATTGAAAAATGCGTCGCCACTAAAAAGGGTGTAGTTTATTGTGAGAATTATTATCGTGATTATGGTCTGAGCGGACGTGGCGCTGGAGGTAAATATAGGAAACGTCGGTACAATGATATTCCGGCGTGCCAGGAAGCTGAAAAGGAGGCGAAACGCAATCGTGCTTCAACAGAGGGGATTACCCGCGGAAGGGATGCAACTGATTTTACCACTCGGGATACGAGGTCCGGATCTTCCTGGCGCGATTTAAAAGAAGGCGACCCAGGCCGGGATGGAAGTGCACCGAGTAATCGTTAGCAAATGGTGAAATTAATCAGAATTTCCTTGGTTCTTCAGAAAAAGAGGACCCTGTTTTTTAATATTTGAGCGTGTCGATGCCGCTCTGAAAATACCTGTTGGTTAATTCGTGAAGCTGTTCTTTGAGTCTGTCATCTTCCCGGCCAGAAAATTCATCGTACAGATCCCTGGCGATGTGCTTGAATTTGTCCAGTAGCTCAGGATCAAAATGTGAGCCTTTTCCCTGCTCGAGAATTTCCATGGTTTTTTCAAAAGAGAAGGGTTCTTTATAAGGCCGGCTGGATGTCAGGGCGTCGAATACATCGGCAATAGCGAAAATGCGGGCGGTCAGTGGAATTGCGTCTGTGGCTATGCCTTCAGGGTAACCCTTGCCATTAAATTTTTCGTGGTGTCCACCTACGATACCTGCAGCATCCCGCAACCAGTCGGATTTATGAATGATGTCCAGTCCATGGTTTACGTGATCTTTCATGTTCTCAAATTCCTGCACATCCAGCTTTCCAGGTTTTAGCAGGATGTTGTCGCGGATGCCGATCTTGCCGACATCGTGGAGAAATGAACCTTTTATCAGTGACTGCATCATCTTTTTGTCCAGGCCGATCGTTTCTGCAAGGTGTGTAGCATAAATAGTGACGCGGTAATTATGTGCATCGGTGTCACTATCACGCTTTGCAATGGTGGCGCCCAGCACCTCAAGCATTTCCAGGTTGGCATTGAGCAGGCTGGATGACAAATCAGAAAGTTTTCCGGTCAGGTGGGTGATTACCGGATAAAGCAACAGAGTGGTCGAAAAGACTACGGCAAATACGAAAAAAACTGTTTTTATGATCTGCTGCCTGACCATTCCAAGCGCCTGATCAGAGAGGGCAAATACAGCATGCATGTAAATTGGTAAATGCCTTGTTTCAACAATCATACGGATATTGGTGTAGATATAGGGCCGGCCGGCAATGTCTATCACAGAATATTCAAGCTTGTCACTATCCGGGTAACTTGCAGGTATGTTGCTTATGTACTGTTTCACAGCATTTAATGAGGGATAGCTGTGGTCTTCATAGGCCTCAAGATGATGGCCCTTGTTATTGTAAATCATGGCATAGACATAGCGTCCTTCCGGGATACGTACACGAGTGCCGGGTGGATA
>VAPL010603262.1_pt1 | contig 11589 bp, 8 predicted proteins | sample 3395061 | NCBI WGS metagenome assembly VAPL01 (sample SAMN08290444, study PRJNA428436) | hydrothermal vent metagenome | isolation source: Deep-sea hydrothermal vent chimney 2 | place: Pacific Ocean: Juan De Fuca Ridge | depth 2182 m m
AAAATAAAACCAGTGATAACAATACACCCATATAAATAGCAAACTCCAGTTCAAGAAACAAGGTTGCGAGAAATGTCGTAATTAAAATAGAAGACTCTGACTTGCTGTTTTTTAAAATAAGCAGGATGTGTTTAAAGTCAATCAGGTTATAGGCAACAATTAAAATAACACCACCCATTGCTGCAACAGGCAAATACGCTGTTAAGGGTGCAATAAGCACGACAATTAACATCAACATCACCGCAGCAAAAATAGCCGACATCGGTGTTTTCGCACCCGCAGCATAGTTAATACCAGAGCGTGTAAACGAGCCTGAACCTGCATAGCTGGAAAAAAAACTACCCACAATATTTGACAACCCCTGACCAACAAATTCCTGATTGGAATCAATCCGCTGGTTTGACTTTGATGCCACTGCGCGGCTGATTGATACCGCTTCAATTAAACCCAGCAAAGCAACTGCAAAAGCCTCTGGTGCAAGCTGCTTAATCGTTGCTAAAGAAAAATCAGGCAATGACAGTGGTGGAAGGTGAGCCGGGATCTCGCCCACTAATTTAATACCTGTTTCCTGCGCATTAAACATAAGCGCTAAAAAGCTACCTGCAACCAGACCAATTAAAAGATTGGGCCAGCGTGGCAAATAACGTTTCATCATCACTGCAATAATGAGTGTTGCTGTCGCAATAAAAAAAACATATTCATTGATATTACCCAGTTGTGAGAAAACATCACCCCAGGTATGAACAAACGATTCACCTCGGGGCACATCCACACCCAGCACATGCTTCACCTGACTGGTGACAATTAAAAGTGCCGCACCCGCAGTAAAACCAATAATGACCGTGTGCGATACAAAATTAACCAGGCTGCCTAAACGTGCCAGCCCAAAACCTAACTGGTACACACCGGCCAGAAAAGTAACGGTCAACACCAGTGAAATAAATTCTGGTGAACCAGGCTCGGCATAATGGCTCACCGTAGAAAACAGCACGATAGAAATAGCCGTGGTTGGGCCCGAGATCAGGTGCAGGGACGAACCAAACAAGGCAGCAATAATCGGGGTAACCATGGCGGTGTATAAGCCATATTCCGGTGGTAAGCCCGCAATGGCAGCAAACGCCACACCTTGTGGCAGCACAATAACCGCACCCGTAAAACCGGCAATTAAATCGGCTTTTATTGTGTCTTTGGTGACTAAACGAAACCAGCTTAAAAATGGAAAAAACCTTGCCAATGACATGCAATACCTCATGCTTTAATTCAAAAAAAAAACAGCAATAGAAGGCCGTTTACCCATTACAGCAAAACAGACAGCAGATAATTCCTGATCAGAATATCTGTAATCTCTAATGCAAACTAGAATAAATGGCAGAAAAATATCGAATATTTCATAAGACTAATGAAATAGGGATAATATCACGCATATTATACACTTTTTTGCTTGACTGACAATTGAATATCATTACACTAACATTCCTTTATGGAATATAAAAAACTACCTGATCTTGCTGGTTTGGCTGCCCTTCGTGCCGTTGTCGAACATGGCGGCGTGTCCAATGCCGCTACGATTTTATCCATTGGCCAACCCGCCGTTACCAAACGCTTGCGTGCACTGGATGCCTGCTATGGCGCGACCCTGATGGAGCGTGTTGCAGGCCGCCTGCGATTAACCGTGCCGGGGGAAAAAGTCTATACCTTTGCAGTGCAAACGCTGGATCGCAACAGCCTGCTCATCGAGGATTTGCAAAGTCTGACAGAAGGCACTAATTTGCTACGCCTGGAAGTCACCTACTCCATTGGTGACCACTTCCTGCCAAAATTACTGGTGCAATTCAGCGAACGCTTTCCCCAGTACAAAATTAACAGCCGGCTCGGCTATTCAAAAGGCATCCAGACTCGTCTGGTCACTGGCCTTACCGATTTAGCCATTATGGAAAATGCACCCGACCACCCTGATATACTAGTACAAAAATGGCTGGAAGATGAATTATGGCTCACTGTTGGCCCTCGCCACCCTCTGGCTCACGGCAATATTAAAACCATCGAGATACCGCAACTCAAACAATTTAGCTATGTTCTACGCGAACATCAGGCGGCGGTACGGGAAACAACCGATGAAGCTTTGCAAAATATCGGCATTACCAACCTTAATGTTAAAATGGAAGTGGGCTCCACCGATGCCATTGTCGAAATATTACTCCGCGGTAACCATGCCAGTTTTTTACCCCGTTTTATCGTAGAAAAGTATGTTGCCAAAACCGAGCTGTTCCATATTCAGGTCAACAATCTCAATATCAAACGCACACTGTGGATAGCACGTAACCGCTCCAGTCTGGATCACCACGTGGCTGAAATGTTTATTCGCTTATTGCGCGAGTACTAGCCGGAATTAAACGTTATACTTGCAAAAGCGAATTAAAAACAACTCTGCTGTTGAGCACACTAAACGCTAGCCTTTTAATACACAAAAGCTTTACAATTCAAACACGTACCCTAATTATACTATTGAAAAATAATTAAATGTATTTACAAAGAACACAACGCCTGCTCACCATTAGCTGGGTTTTAATGCGCCACGGCCTGGATGATCTTATCCTTGCGACACATCTTTTTCGTCCTTTGCGTTTTCTACGTTTAATTTTGCCCTGGCTCTGGTTTCAACGCGCTGAAGCCACTCGTGGTTTACGGATCCGTCGTAGCCTTGAAGATTTAGGCCCCATTTTTATCAAGTTCGGGCAAATACTATCAACACGCAAAGACTTGTTACCCGAAGACATTGCCATTGAACTTGCCAAACTACAGGATCAGGTTCCCCCCTTTGCAGACAGCATTGCGCTAGGGATTCTTGAAAAAACTTATCAGCAATCACCTCACGAGCTCTTTGCAGAATTTAGCCCAACCCCTTTCGCCTCGGCTTCTATCGCACAAGTTCATGCTGCCAGATTACACAGTGGTGAAGAAGTGGTAGTTAAAATTTTACGCCCCGGCATTATGCCGATTATTAAACGCGACGTGGCCATTCTTTACAGTATTGCAAGGAAGGTAGAACGCTACTGGTCACTGGGCAAAAAATTACGCCCAATTGAAATTGTCGCCGAATATGAAAAAACCATACTCAACGAACTTAATTTAATGCGTGAAGCAGCCAATGCCACACAATTAAGAAGTAACTTTAAAGATTCCAGTCTGCTATACATTCCTGAAATACACTGGGATTACACCCGCCAGAATGTGATGGTGATGGAACGTATTCATGGCATTCCCGTATCGCATACCGACACCCTGAGAAAGCATGACATAGACTTTAAGCAACTTGCTGAACACGGCGTTGAAATATTTTTTACCCAGGTTTTTCGTGACAGCTTCTTTCATGCCGATATGCACCCCGGCAATATTTTTGTAGTCGAAAAAGATCAACAAACACCCCTACAGGTAAAAGGCCAGTATATTGCAGTTGATTTTGGCATTATGGGTACACTGACCAAAAATGACCAACGCTATCTGGCTGAAAACTTTCTAGCTTTTTTCAATCACGATTACCGGCGCGTTGCCGAATTGCACATTAACTCAGGCTGGGTGGGTCATGATACACGCATTGAAGAATTTGAAGCGGCAATTCGTACTGTTTGCGAGCCCATTTTTAATAAGCCCTTAAAAGAAATTTCATTCGCACAGGTTTTACTTGGCCTGTTTAATACCGCCCGTGAATTTGATATTACTGTACAGCCACAACTTATTTTATTGCAAAAGACTTTATTAAATATCGAAGGACTGGGGCGGCAACTTTACCCTGATCTGGATCTTTGGCAAACCGCCAAACCCTTCCTTGAAAAATGGATGCATACCCAGATTGGCCCTAAAGCCATCTTTAAGCAATTTAAGGATAACTTCCCGTTGTGGCTGGAACAAATGCCACAACTACCCACTTTAGTGCATGACGTTTTAACACAGGCAAAAGAAGGCAAACTCACCACCCAACTTTCAGCGCAACAGATGAAAGAAATTAAAAAAACCATACATAAAAATAATCAACGTACCTTTACTGCAATTATTGGTAGCAGCTTAATTATTGGTGCCAGTGTTATTTTTGCATTAGACGGATACGGTAAATTTATGATTGAAGATATACCGCTTGCAACATGGGTGCTGGGTTCACTGGGCATTATCCTGTTAATTAACGTCTGGCCTGGTTCGAACGACTAATATGTGCTGTCCTCTGACTTATCAAAGTTGCCGTGCTGCACTCACAATGACGGTGTGTTCCGGTTTTTTCTTTATAATCAGCAATAGTAAAACAATCTTTCATCCATTCCCTTCTGATGCCTGTTAATAAACCCTGGTATGTCTATATTCTGGAATGTGCAGACAACAGCCTGTACACCGGGATTACCGTTGACGTAAAACGACGTATCGCTGAACATAACCATGACGATAAACTTGCAGCAAAGTACACACGTGTGCGGCGACCTGTAAAACTGGTTTATCAGGAAAAATTAAAATCACGCTCTCTGGCAACCAAACGTGAAATGGAAATTAAAAAATTAAAGCGTGAAAAAAAAGAAACATTTTTTAGTTAATATATTCTGGCTAATTAATTTTAACCTAATGTAAAGAAAAATGTTGCGCCTTTATTAACAGCCGCTTCTGCCCAGATACGCCCATGATGCCGATGGATGATACGTTGCACTGTTGCCAACCCAATGCCTGTGCCTTCAAACTCTTTGTCATTGTGCATACGTTGAAAAGCACCAAATAATTTACCCGCATAATGCATATCAAAACCGGCACCATTATCCCTGATAAAATAAATTTTTTGCCAATCAATCATTTTGCAGCCAAATTCGATACTGGCATTATCGGCTTTTGCACTGTATTTCCAGGCATTATTTAGCAAGTTTTCAAGCACAATCATTATCATATTTCGGTCGCAATTTGCTTTAATATTATTCGCTACATGAATGTCAACCTGTCTTTGCGGATATGTCACTCTCATATTTTCAATAATCTTATCTGCTACTTCAGTTAAATTTGTTGTTTCCAAAGTCAGCTCAGCTCGCCCAATACGTGAAAGATCGAGTAACGAACTGATTAACGCAGACATCCGTTGAGAAGCCTCCCTGATTCTACTCAAGGAGTCCAGATCCTGTTTATCCAGCTTTGATGCACACTCCTCAATCAGAATCTGACTAAAGCCATCAATACTTCTTAAAGGTGCCCGCAGATCATGTGACACTGAATATGAAAATGACTCAAGCTCGGCATTACTTTGCTGTAACTGCGTTGTGCGCTTGTCAACCTCCTTACGTAAACGTTGTTCTTCACCCTGAATTTCATCCCATGCAATATTTAATCGGTCATTCATGTCCTGAAATGCTCTTGCCAGTTTTCCAATTTCATCATTACGCTGTGTTAGTGATTTATCAATGTACGGGTTCTTTTCCTCACCAAAAGAAACCATTGTAATTGCTTTGGTTAACCTCTCAAATGGTAACGAATAATGCCTGACTAACCATACCGAGGCGGGAATAAGAATAATAAGAAAAACAGCAATAACACCAAGAATGGTTAACATAGTGGTGTTATTTATAAACTTGATGTCATCTTCAGTCCATGCTAAATGCGCATAGGCAATCGTTTTATTGCCAACAATAGCCGGATAGATAACTTCATTAACCCATCTGGACTGATACTGTAATTTGATTTGAACCAAAGCGTCATTGCCAGCTTCAATACCAGAAGATTTCACTTTACTGCCAGTCAGTAATACATCGCTATGAGTGAGTACAATTCCATTGGGGGAAGACAGGTAGGCATATGAATAGTAATCGGCAGACATAACTGCTGCGACCCAACGCTCCAGCAACTCATAGTCTTTCGTTATTAGTGCATCAAGACTGCCATTCGCAAGCGTTTTTACCTGACCGATAGCTTGTTGTGTGCGTTCAGTAATAAGCTGTTGGTGGCGATCCTTTAATAATAAAAAAGCCAGCGATGAAAGACTTAACAGCAAGATTAGCGTTAGCCCTATAGACAGCCTGGTAAACAAACCTGTACGCATTTATGGTTTTAACTTTGCCTGTTTCAGTAATTTTTTTGTTATTTTTTCAATTACTGGATCATAGGGTATAAATTTTATAATTTTCATATCCCTCATTTTTTCAAGAACTTGTCGCCCTTGTTCTGTATTCGGCATATTCGCAACCACTTGCTGAAACTTTTTAAGCTGCATCGGGGCTATATTTTGTCTGGCTGCAATAATATTTTCAGGGTACTCATCACTCATTCCAATAACCACTAATTCGCCTGTATTCACTTTCTTGCTCATAAGCTTGAAGTTAACACCACACATGGTGCCCGCATTCACATCATTCAATACAACCTGGTGAATTGAATTTGTAAGGTTTTTAGTGAAAATTTCTTTTTCTTTATCACCGCTTATTATCCCCTGGCTCATTAACTTTGCTCGCGGAGCCAGATAGCCACCTGCCCCCATCGGGCTCACATACGCTATTGTTTTCCCCCTTAATTCGCTAATACTTTTAATGCCACTGTCTCGCCGTACATATATTTCACTTCGGCTGGTAACCTTACCATCAAGATTTTGCATTTGTAACAAACCAACGGCCTGACTGCGACTCTTCAATCGGTAGAAAACGCGTGAATTAATATAAAAGAAATCAACCTCTCCTTTTTTTACGGCTATCTTCATTTTTTTAAAACCGCGAGGAATAACAATTTTGATGGCTTGTCCCATTTCTCTGGAAACATAGTCAACAAAAGGTTGCCACTGGGCATGGATGCGCGCAGGAGGTGCAATAGATAAAATGCCAAAACGCATACTATGGGAAGGCACACTGTTTGCAGAAGCAGTTTGTGCAACCCCGTAAGCAAACAGAGAAGAAGATAAGAGAATTAAATAAATCAGAGGAACCGGCAAAGTTCGGCTATTCATGACATTACCTCCCCCAATAGAACTAAAGACATCACCCCATCTGAATTATAGTCCAGACCAGAGATTAAACTACTTTAGATAATATTTATTCGTGCTCCATGCAGCACACTCACTTATATTATTTAATCCTTATATTACATTGTGATGGCTACTTTATATGGCTGTCAGTACCATAAAGCACTTAAACTGATTAAGTATCTATCTACAATTTTTTATAACCAATTTTTTGGTTTCAGGTAATTGTCATATAAATCAGCTTCTTTTGAACCGGCTTGAGGTTGCCAGTTATATTTCCATTTCACCAATGGAGGAAGAGACATTAAAATAGATTCGGTACGGCCACCAGTTTGCAAACCAAACAAGGTACCCCGATCATAAACAAGATTATATTCAACATATCGGCCACGGCGATAAAGTTGAAAATCACGTTCAGCCTCAGCATAGGTTTTATTTTTATTTTTGTTTACAATTGGTTGGTAGGCGGGAACATAAGCATTGCCAATACTTTTCATAAAATCAAAACTCTTTTCAAAGCCCCATTCGTTAAGGTCATCAAAGAATAATCCGCCCACGCCACGTGTTTCATCACGATGTTTTAAATAAAAATATTCGTCACACCATTTTTTATATTTTTCATAAACGTTATCGCCAAAAGGATCACAGGCGGCTTTAGCCGTTTTATGCCAGTGGATCACGTCTTCTTTAACAGGATAGTACGGTGTTAAATCAAAACCACCGCCAAACCACCAGACAGGATCAGCATTTTCTTTTTCGGCAATAAAAAAACGTACATTGGCATGCGATGTTGGAATATGCGGGTTATGCGGATGAATAACGAGCGAAACACCAACAGCCTGAAAGTCTCGTCCTTCCAGTTCAGGTCGCGCAGCCGTTGCTGATTTTGGTAATTGACTGCCAAACACATGCGAGAAGTTAACACCGGCTTGCTCAAAAATAGCACCGTTGGTTAACACCCGTGTTCGTCCACCACCACCTTGCTCTCGCTGCCATGCATCTTCTATAAATGCTTGCCTGCCGTCTTCTTCACTCAATGCATCACATATGCTGTCCTGCAAGCCAAGTAAATACTCTTTTACAATATCGATGTTGACTTCTGACATGCCTTGTTGCTCTTTAAATTCTTATTTCAGCTTTAGTCATAACGTCATAGATGGGAGTAGGCTGTAATAAATCACCCACGCTCGCATTGACTACTTTTGCTAACTGACTCGGGAAATACTGCTGAACGTCAGCAACTATTTTAGCGGGTGACTTGCCCTCGGTGTTTGCACTGGTCGAAACAATCGCACCCTTAAAAGCATCACAAAGTGCAACCACAACCGGGTGTGCGCTAACACGTACCGCGATTGTCTGATGCTTACCGGTTAATAAAGGAGAGAAGCTGGCACCTTGCCTGACAGGCCAGAGCCATGTAACCGGCCCTGGCCAGGATGATTTCGCATGACTGGCAACAGACTCGTCAACCCTGCCAATATACGGCAGGAGTTGTTCAAAACCTGAAGCAATTAAAATTAGTCCTTTGTCAGGATCGCGCTGCTTTAGTTTAATCAGGCGTTCAACTGCTTCAGGCTGTTGCGGGTCACAACCCAGACCAAATACAGATTCGGTAGGATAGGCAATCAGCAAACCTTGTTGTAAGGCTGTGACTGCATCCTGAATATCTTGCTGTAATTCAGCCACCACTTCAATTATGCAAGACTCTTTTGTACTTCGATGTTTTTATCCCGAACCGCTTGCGCATTGGCTTCACGTTCATCCACCAAACGCTTTGCCAAATCGGCATCAACCAGACTAAGTATTTGTGCTGCAAGGTAAGCAGCATTTTTTGCACCTGCTTTACCCACCGCAACACTGGCCACCGGAATACCACCGGGCATTTGCACGGTCGACAGTAAAGCATCAAAACCATTAAGCGGACCACCCGCCATCGGTACACCAATAACCGGTTTTAAGGTATGCGCGGCAACCGCACCGGCCAGATGTGCAGCAAGACCGGCCGCAGCTACAAATACTTTACAACCACGTGCTTCAGCATCATTAATAATATTACGTGTGTCTTCAGGCGTACGGTGTGCAGAAGTTATATAAACTTCATAGCCCACTTGTAAGTTCTTTAGCACATCAATACATGCTTGCATGGTTGGAAGGTCAGAATCCGACCCCATTAAGATTGATACAAATTGTTTTGACATAATAAAACCCTGTTAAATATTAAGTTGAAAATTAGATAGTACTTCGAAATAGCTTGCTTACTCGGCTGAATCCTCTTTTGACTCGTCTGGATCATACGTTGGACGTATATCGACAAGATCAGATTCATCCACCGCTTCTACATATTTACATTCTTTTTGCGGACAGGTTTTTTCATGTCCACGCCGCTTGGTTATTTTAAGCGTTAACATTGGCCATGCACAATCCGGGCAGGCCTGTTTTAGCGGTTCATTCCATACCGCATATTTACATTTGGGGTAATCTGCACAGGAATAAAATATTTTTCCATTACGCGATTTACGCATTAACATATTATGCTGGTTACACTCAGGGCATTTAACACCCATATCTTTTGGTTTTTCCAGCGGCTCAATATGTTTACAGTCCGGGTAACTGCTGCAACCAATAAACTTGCCATATCGCCCTGAGCGAATAATTAAATCCGAGCCACAGTCTGGACATTTCCGGTCTTCAATCACTTCCGGCTCGGCATTGGCGTCTTCATTGACGTTACGGGTATAATCACATTCCGGATAATTATTACAACCAATAAAGCGGCCACGTCGGCCTAAACGAATCGCCATATCGCCGCCACACTTGGGGCATTTTTCTTCAAGCGCTTCGTGGGTCACGTCTTTTCTGTCAACGTTCTTGTCTTTATCCACCACCAGAGCTTTAAACGGTTTCCAGAATTTTTTCATTATCGGAACCCATTTTTTCTCACCACGCGAGATAGCATCAAGGTCATCTTCCAGCTTGGCGGTAAAGTCATAATCAACGTACTGGGTAAAATGCTCGGTTAAAAATTTAACCACGATACGGCCAACATCGGTTGGAATAAAACGCCGTTTATCCATGGTGACATATTCACGCGCCTGCAAAGTTGAAATAATCGAGGCATAAGTTGAAGGCCGGCCAATACCATGCTCTTCCAGTGACTTAACCAGTGATGCTTCCGCATAACGTGGAGGCGGTTCAGTAAAATGCTGTTCGGGTAACAGTTTAACCAGATTAACCACATCACCTTCTTTTAAAGGTGGCAGTAAACGATCTTTATCATCCGTGGACTTGGCATCATCGACACTTTCCTGATACACCGACATAAAGCCGGGCTCAACCAGCTGTGAACCATTAGCACGGAAAATTGCACCGGCCTTTTTCGCATCTGTTTCGCTGCCGGTATGCAAGTCCATCGCAACCGTATCGAGTGTTGCATGTATCATCTGGCAGGCAACGGTTCGCTTCCAGATTAAACTGTATAAGCGATATTGATCTTTAGTTAAATGTTTTTTAATCGCATCGGGTTCATAAAAAACCGAAGTCGGACGAACAGCTTCATGCGCTTCCTGTGCATTTTTTGCCTTGGTTTTATAGGTACGCGGTTCTTTTGGTAAATTTTTCTCACCAAACTTTTGTAAAATAAATTTACGAATATCTTCTAATGCTTCATTCGCCAGGTTTACCGAGTCGGTACGCATATAGGTAATCAGGCCAACCGCTTCACCACCAAGATCGATACCTTCATAAAGCTGCTGTGCGATGCTCATGGTTTTCTTTGTAGTAAAACCGAGTTTGCGTGAACCTTCCTGTTGCAAGGTAGATGTAATAAAAGGAGCACTTGGATTGCGTTTGCGTTTTTTCTTATCAACTTTCGCAACGATAAGCTTGCCTTTCGCTGCCTTGTTAATAATGTCCTGTGCGTTATTGGCTTTTTCTTCGCTGTTAATAGTGAATTGTGATATTTTCTCACCATTTAAGAAAGTCAGCTTACCGTTAAATTCCTGCTTGTCACTTTCTACAACCGTATCCAGCGACCAGTATTCTTTCGGTTCAAATTTTTCAATCGCCAGTTCACGTTCTACAATCAAGCGTAATGCCGGACTTTGTACCCGACCCGCTGATAAACCACGACGAATTTTTTTCCATAACAACGGTGATAAATTAAAACCCACCAGGTAATCCAGGGCACGTCGTGCAAGTTGTGCATCAATCATATCGTACGACAGTTCACGCGGGTTCGAAACCGCATCATTAACCGCAGTTTTTGTTACTTCGTTAAAAGCAACACGACCAACCGTTTTGTTTTTTAACAGCCCCTGATCTTTTAACAACTCATATAAATGCCATGAAATGGCTTCGCCCTCGCGATCCGGATCCGTTGCGAGGTACAGATTATCGGCTTTCTTTAGTGCTTTTTTTATCGCATCGACATGCTTCTGATTTTTTTCGAGTATCTGGTACTTCATGGCAAAATCATTGGCCGGATCCACTGCACCTTCTTTTGGCAGCAAATCGCGCACGTGCCCGTACGAAGCTAAAACTTCAAAGCCCTTGCCAAGGTATTTTTTGATTGTTTTTGCTTTTGCGGGAGATTCTACAATGACTAAGCTTTTTGCCATTCGTTC
>VAPL011045789.1_pt1 | contig 11580 bp, 20 predicted proteins | sample 3395061 | NCBI WGS metagenome assembly VAPL01 (sample SAMN08290444, study PRJNA428436) | hydrothermal vent metagenome | isolation source: Deep-sea hydrothermal vent chimney 2 | place: Pacific Ocean: Juan De Fuca Ridge | depth 2182 m m
ACGCATATTCTTCATTGCATTAGGAAAATCACCCGTCATAGCAATTACTTTATCGAACCCAGAAAGTATTGAACCTTTATCAAGTCGGACACTAGGGTCATTAGCTAAACTAATTAATTCTTTTTTGAGTATGGCAATTTGTTTTGCTGTGACACGACCATCCGTTTGCATGCGTGTCATCTTGGCATCAAAATCAATGACTTTACTAATCGAACGCATTGAAGCGGCAGCAGCGGCAAGACCAACTAACTTTTTCCCCATGCTAGAAAAATGACGATTTAAACCTGTGACATTACGGCCAAGACCTTTGATGTTTCGACTGCTGTTTCTTGAAAAACGCTTAATGTTTTCTTCATTGTGTTTTAGTTGACGATCAAGGTTACCTTTAAGGTCAACAACAATAGAGGTTTTAATTTCATTCTGCATTTATATCGCGCCAGTATTTGAATACTTTATAAATTGAAAGGTGATGTACGTCGTTCAAGTTCAAACCAGTAGCAGATGCAACACCAATACAGATATTTTCAAAGCGGGGAAGCATCCCCGCTAAGACTTTCCCTGTTCTGTTTTCTTTTTGGTTGTTGTTTTTGCAATAGAGGCTTCATCCAACGCTTCGGTTTTTTGTTGCAACAAAACAAAATCATCCATATGTAGATTTTCTGTGAGCTCATCAATTGTAAATGGTCCACTTATGTCATCCATGCGTACAATCTGTCGACGAAAAATATTGCGGCCATACAAAGCAGGGCTGAGCACTAACTTATGTTCAATTTCACCATCTGCATTAGAAGTGGTAATTAATTTTTCAGACTCTTCTTCAGCGGCCATTAAGTCAGCAGGGGTGTAAGGTCGAATATAGGCATTCATTAAAATGTCTTTACCCAACTTATAACCATGCTCTAAAGGGACTTTAAACTCACCCATTGCTTACACCTCATCCGGTAATTGGCCAGACATCTTAAGTGGTGCTTTACCATTGCCACCAAACTCAACCGGTTCGGTCGTAAAAGCTTGGCGCATGATGTATTTCTGGCCAGTATCTGCCTCAAACAATACCGTTGCATTTTCGATTTTAGTTAATGCAATCGCACTAAACTTTTTCGTTTGTAAAACGGTGCACTCAAGCATTGGTGCTTGTTCTTCATCGCTGTGATACGTTATTCCACCGTGAACTTCTGGGTTTCGTTTGTCACCACCCACATTAAGCTTTGCCTGGTTCTCAGTTGGTATTACAGAACCATCGACGCGGATAACAACTTTGCCTGTCAACTTACTCATGTTTTTTCTCCTTATCCTTTATCGATTAACGACGGAATTCAGTGTGGCCAGCGGTCGTGCGAAGCTGTCCAACCAGTATTGGTGAATCATAAAAATTCAAACGTGCTGGGTTATCCACATCCACTTCGGCAAACAACGTTTCTTTGTAGCCTTCGTAATCTTGCACCCAACCTTTTTCTTCCATCTCTTTATAAAGCGCAAGAAGTTCAGAGATAGCTAACTTCGGCTGCATAACAGGCTGGCCTTCAGCAACTCGCATAACATCATCGGCTAACTTATGACGTGGATATTTTTGAGCAAACATGGCGCGTTGTTCAAAACGAATACGCTCTAATGTTTCTGGTGTATTGATGTCCAGGTAACTGTCATCTGCAAAGCCTGCTGCATTTTCTTGATACATAGTGATTTGACGTTCAATCATCACGCTGCCATCACTTGCAACAACATAAGTTGCTATGCCATCAAACAATAATTGATTACGTTCAGTATCTTCCCAGCGCACTTCTTTTGCAGGAGCCATAATCCCAGTAAGCTTTAATGTTTGTAATGGACGTGCCGGATCGATGGCTAAATTCTTAGCGCCGATAATGGCATTCACACTTGCCCAAATGTAAGGCGGTTGTGGTGATGCATTTGTTCCTGGGCAAGTAATGTGTGGGTTGTTACGTGCATTACCAAACGTCCCCGTTTCGGCATGTGTGCCACGGAAAGCGGAAAATGCACGACAACCAATTTGGCGTAGTGGGCCCCAACGATCATTTAGTTCGTTTTCTAATATCACTAAGTTAGCGGTATCAGTAAAAGGCATGACAAACCAGTTGTACCATTCACCGCCTAGTGCTGCGATGGCAGCAGTGATGTCTGGATTTGTGGCACCATCAACCATCGCACCAAACGTCATGACCACACCTTTTGGCGTGGACTCGTCGTAGTAATTCATACGAAGGTCGATATCGTTTCCTGTTTCACCTTTCCACTTACAAGTAAGGTCAACTTGGTTGGTTGTGACACCGTTAACAACGGCATCAACCGGTAAGGTAGTGTCTGCGGTAATCGCTGCCGCAATTGCGATGGCTATTTCATCATCGGTATCTGCAGCAGCAACACCGACTAAGACTTTTTTACCGGCAATATAAATGGCTAAAGTACCTGAGCCAGTTGCATCACCCGTTGCAGTAATAGTTCCTACTGCGGCAACACCTGCACCCTCTTCATCTAAGGCAATACCCCACGTTTCCATAAATTTGTCAGCGCCTTTGATGGCTTTAATTTGTTCAGCCAACATTGAACCGCGCCCCCAATACTCTTCTGCCTGGTCAGGTGTGTTCACGCGAGCGGCCACAGCAGCTGCAACGGAACCCGTTGCTAAACGTTGGCCGATAACCAACACTTTAAAGTTGACGTTAGCATTACCACCAAGGCGATTATCAAATTCGATAAAGGTACCGTTGATGCGTAAATTGACGGGTACATCATTAAATGGAACGGGCATAATTATTTACTCCTGGTTCTTTACTGAATTAGTTGTTTTGTTCGCAGATTCTTTTGCTTTGGCTACTGCCTCTTTTTTTGCTTTCGCTTTAGTGTCTGAAATTTCTTTCATCTTGTTTTTAAGATCAGCACCTTTTAACTCAACAACATCTCCATCTTTAATGCGACGGAACCAATAAACATTTTTAACAACCCACTCACCTTCAACTTTTAAATGACGGCTACGTTCAGGGTTGCGCACCAATACTTTTTCTTTAGCTGGCTTTACAAATATTTTTCCTTCAGGCTGGCTCATGTTAAAACTCCTATTGCGGTAAAGTTACGTCATCAACCGCAGCAGGTTCATCGTCACCTGGTGCCATTGAATGTTCGGCGTGATACGTTTCAAAATCACTCAATGCGGTTAAGTCCGCTTGGTATTCAAATACAAAATTCGGGATAGTCAAAGTGACGGCATGTACACGTATACTTTTTTTATCTTTCTTAATTGAAAATAAAGGATCAATTCGGCTCGCTCTTAGCGTGCCAACATCATCAAAGGTATGGCCATGCAATAACGGCACAATAATATTTAAGATATCGTCAGGGCCAATCACTCGCTCATCATTCTTTGGATTCGTTACAACATAAACAACCCAGTTCGCATTGAATGTGGCATCCTGATAATCACCGGCTTCACGCCCACCAACAAAGGCAACATAAATAGCCGGTGTGACTGTCATCCAGCGGTCTAAAATTTGGTCGGTTAACCGACCAGGCAATTCATCAATGTCGCGCAACTTACTTTTAATTGGACTGCCTTTGATTAAATCAATAATTTGTTGTGTAGTTGAAATTATCATCCGTTCACCACCGACTGATAAAAGTCATCAACAATATGATTAATTTCATTTTCATCATCGGCATTAATCCCCATAACCGGACGCGCAGGTAATTCAACAGAATGGTTGCGACCTGTCTTCCCGCCGAAGTGGTGAATAGCGGCATAGACCATGTCTGAACCATGCTCAACACCGGAGCCGTCCAAGAAAACATTATGTGTATATGAGTCACGCAAATGTGCTTTATCAACGAGTGTTTTCCCACCTTCTTTTTCTGCACGTTCACTGGGTATCAATGCGTTGCCTTCCCAGTCCACACCTTCAACAAAACGAAGTGCAACTTCACTATCTAAGTAACCACCAATTTCATCAAACATAGAGCGGGTATCAACATCACCAAGACGTGATAAAAATCCACGAGCTGCTCTGTCATCAATGCTATATGCGAGACGAACACCCATTAAAATGTATCCCAGTTAGTGTTGCTTTGACCTTGGCCTGTTTTAATGCGCCCTTGCGGTGTCGCTGTTCCTGTATCTTCTTCACCCAGGCTTGCTTTATTCATTGAAATATCACGTAACCATGAACGCGCCTGGATAAAGCGATTTTCAACTTCTTCAGTTACACGGTCATTGCTTAAACGATGACGTGAAATATCAGCGCATACATCAGCCAACGAACTGCCATCAATTAACGCTTGCGCTAATGGCAAGGTGTATCGAGGGCTGATGTATGAGTTAATAAAATTTGTCGCGCTTGTTATTGCAGAATTAATATCAACCAATGCCTGGTCAGCTGCTGCAATGTCCTCTGCGGAATAAGCGGAACGATCACCGGCTTCAACAGTTAAACGAAGAAGCGCACCATCAACAGCCGCTTCTTCAGAAGATAATAAGGCGACTTCCTTGTCGCCAAATTTCAATAACTGTAATGCAGTGGTATACATTCAGTTAACCTTTACCTTCTTCTTTATTAAATTGCACCCATGCATGATTACGTTCTTCAGCTTTAACTTTCCAGCCAAGCATTTCAGTTAACACGTTGCAATCCGGCATATCGCCTGCAGTCCATTTTGTTTTGTCGTCTTTATCAAGTTTTCCAATTTCAACTTTAATAGCAGCGACACGATCAACTAAATCTTCAGGTGCTTTTTTTAATTTCACAACATTTGTGTTATCACTTGTTGGTGCTTCTTCAGATTCACTAGGATCACCGATAGCATTAACTGCTAACAAACTTGTTGCATCTTTTACTGACAATTCAATGGTGTTCATTTCTTTATCGTCAGGATGATATTGTTCACCGCCAAACTTAACCGGTGAATAAATGTTATATCTACGCTTTGCCATGATTCTTCTCCTCGTGGTTTCCGACTACCTGCATATTCAGGTAGCCGGCTCACCGCTTTCGCTCTTCAGGGTTTTTGTATTCAGTTATTAAGAGATAGCGTTCTGTAACAAGAAGCCACTTGTAATACCAGTTAACAATGGAGCACGCTCATACTGTGTGCCATACACCCAACTCTTAATGTTGCGCTCGTAATATGGATCTTCTACGTGCGGGTTATTCATCATGGTGTAGGTATAACCAAAGCTTGGTTCTTGGATTGTTGAAGCCATTGTTGGCACATAAGCTAAAACAACATCTTTACCCCAGATATCAATCGGAGCATCTGCATCATCAAATGCAATGGCTTTACCAATAATCACTTTATCAATTTCAAAAACAGCTGCAAGAATTTCTGCTGTTACAATGCCGCGTTCTGAATATTTGATTTTTTCAATAATGCTGGGGTGATTTTTAAGCTTACTTAGAACCAAAGATGGAATTTCAATAACGTTTGGATACGTACCTGTTGATGAACGAATCGCTTCCCGTGCCGCAGTAACATCGGCAATAGGATCTGAATTCGCATAATCATCCCACTGATTAGTTCCAGCCAAGGTATTCTTATGATTTGCATCAAACTTAGCGGCATCACGCGCAAGGTCAGCTTGCTCTTTTTCAATAACCAAAGACTCAATTCGCATAACGCCATTTACTGCACCTGTTCCGAGATCGATACCAGGAACAACTTCAGCTTCACGTTGGTGTTCAATTGGAACGACACCTTCAAGCGCATGGTTAGTTAAACCATAAGAACCTGCTGCGTAACCAAACTGAACACGTTTGGTTGCAGTACCAGGTGCACGAGCGGTGTTATAAAGACGGAAACCATCTTTATTGAATTGGATTATTTTGCCACCTGATGTTTCTACTGGTACACGAGGAAATAATTCCATACCAATATGGTCTGGGTGTTTATAACCAAGTACGACATTTGATAAAATTGGGTCGATGACTCGACGCTGTGCTAGGTTAGGCATTTGTAATTCTCCTGATTAAATTATTTGTGATTAACGACGCAATAAGACTTCGATAAAGTCGCCAGCCGCATTTGCCACTTCAAGTGCATCTGCAAAAATGTACTCTGGCATTTCACCACCCGACATAATTGCTCCGTTTGCAGCCGTACTGGTCACAGCTGTTGCACCAGCATCCAGTGTGATTTCACCTGCCGTTGGAATTGCGCGACCGTTGGCATCAACAATAAGGCCATCGCCAATAGCGATAGCAGCACCGGCTTCAATGGTGACTGAACCGAGAATACCCACGGCCATTGCATCAGCAACCTCGGCATCGTGTTTGGCAACACCGACCACCTTTTGACCTTGTACGGTTGCCTGTGCGCCATCAAAACCAACCGCGCGAAATTCTGCAACAACGGTTGATGCGATAAATGTTTCATCTCGTAATGAGTTTGCTTGCTTGCCCATGATTCATAATCTCCTGGATTAATATTTATTTAATTAAGACTGAGATTTTTCAACGGCTTTAACAGCAGTGATGTAATCCACGCCTTCATGTGAGTCCATGTATTCAGATGCTTTGTTGTGTAATTCCAAACGCTCGGAATTTACATCTGCACCTGATACTGAAAAATCGCTTGATGAACTAACAGTATCGTCATCACCTGCATCACTTTCTTTAAAGTCGATTTGTTTACCGAGTGCCTTGGTGAAATCGTTAAACCATTTAAGCGGTGATTTTTTGAATGTTTCTTCTTTGCCTTTTTCACCGGCTGAGAATTCAAAGTTGGCTTCTTCTGCATCTGAGAGTTGCAACATGAATTCAGACATGCCTTCAGCTTGTGCAGGCAGTAACTTGCCATCATCAACCAATGCGGTAATGGCTTCACTAAACTCAACAACTAAACGTTTGTTGCGTTCAGCTGTTAATGCGGTTTCATGTGTTTTTTCTTTTTGAGAAAAATCAGCATTTAAATGTTTTGTAGCTTTTTTAACAGCTGCTTCAACAGCATCATCCAGCTGTGTTTGTGAGAACTGAGTCATCGGTTCATCTCCTGTTTTTTTAGGTTCTGGTTTTGAATAAGATGGGGTGGACTTGGTATCTTCTTCACGCAAACTGCTTGCATGGTCAGATAGACTTTCAATTTCATAATCTGGAATAATTTTATCTGCTGTTTCTATATCGAATTTATCAATAATGAAATCACGCATACGACGCATCATGCGGCTTAAAATATTTGGGGTGATGCTGTCCTGGTATGAATAGTCAAAACATTCATCATCAGTGGATGCATTGTATATAGAATCCATACCTTCAATGGCAGGTGGAACTGCACCTAAGAAACCGACGTGCTTTAAGTAGAAGCCATCGACACCTTTACCAATACGAATAGAGCGGTTTGGCCATAAACCTTTTTCAACACCTTCGGCAAACTCATCATGAAGCTTGTCACCTTTAACAGATAACACGCTGCCTTCACGTTTTAAGTCTTGAATCCAACCATAGGCCGGAGCATCTGCTTTAGGGTGACCAATGACCATTGGTGCACCACTAAAAATATTCTTATCAATCAGTTTTTTGGTGTTGGCAACAATTTGGTCTAACTCTTTTCCAGTCCAAGCTTTCTTTGTACCGTTAGAGTCAACTTGTTCACCGCCAACAAAAGCAGGAAAGAAGTCATTGAGACCTTTGAAGTCATGTGTTTGTGTTTTTGATTTGTCCATGCCGTGCAGCATGAGGGAAAGCAGGAATTGGGAATAGAAGTGAAACGTTTCACTGCTACTGATATTCAGCAGTTTTTATATGCTGCATGTACTCGACGGTAACGTCAAGCGTTAAATTCTAATCACAACATATAAGGAAAATTATTATGCGTGTCTCTTTTAAGTTCACTCATGTCATTATGGCATTATTAATGAGTGTGGCGATGATGTTTAGTATGACTGGTGCAGCAACCGCTGCTGGTTGTTCTAATCCTAATCATCAACATGCTTTCACTTTAAACTCTCCTGTCGCAATGGTGGCAGTGGTAGAAGGCGAAGAAACGATTATTAAGTCTGATGGCTTTGATCGTATTTCAGTTGCTGAAAACGAAGCCGACAACGTTAGTATATATAATAGTAATGGATCTCACCGCGTACTTGCAGATAGTGGATCAGGTGGTTTGTTACGACAAAGCAGTGTTGGAATGAATCATAGCCGTAACCGACATGTTCTTGCTGTGGCCTTCAAACATCGGTCTCCGCCTGATAGTTGGCAAACGATGCTACGACATTGATACAGTGATTGAAGCTTGAAATAAAAAAAGGCCGCTTGAAGCGGTCTTTTTTTATGAGGACTTAATTATTGTATGATCTCTAAAATCAAATAATTGAGAAATATTTCTTTGAATAAATCCAATTTTTAACAACTCTTCTTTTGGGTAACCCATTGCACGCATTAATTCATTGTGGCAAATAGAGTCTAGCACTTTCAGAACAGGTGGTTCATCCGACTCAATATCTAAACGTTCTGCTTCAAACTGCTTTAAGTTTTTTTCTGTTATCGTTGAAGCAGATATCATTTTTCTTTCCAGGGCAATAAATTGTTTGGATAGATCAGAATGAAGACGGGCCGCTTTTGCAGTTCCAACAACTAAATCAATGGTTGCAAATATAGTAACAATTGCAGCTGCTCCGGCAGCAAATTTTGGAGACTGGTTAAGTATCGCGAGAATGGTACTAGAACCAAACATCACTGAAATAGCACTGGTAAATATATTCAGCCTATCAAAAAACATACGCCTTCTTTGGTGGTACCGAACGGATCGGCGTACACCAAATAGAAGACTATCGTTTTTTTCTTTTATTTCAGATTCAGTCATTACTTTCTGAATTATCGCCATTCGAAGGAGTGTTGGTTGGTGGTTTATGTGTATCTACAATAGTATTTGGTGCGTCACGAGTAAAGTCATCACTTTTATCTTCACGAATAGGACTTGGTTTGTCTTGGTTTTGATTGTTTCCATTATGGTTATTTCTATTATTAGCCATCGTTTTTTCCTTTCTAGTTAGTTATTAAAATTATCAATTTTTAATTCTTTTCTCACACAGTCTGTAAAATTATTTAGTAACACCATATATTGCTTAGATTGATTCATTATCGTTTTCTCATTTTTAGTATTATTTTTTTCTCTAAATATTTTCAGTGTTAATTTGAAATGCTCATCTGCTGACAATAATGTTTTTTTGCTTGCGATAATTTTTACGTTTTCGTAAGCGTCCGTGTATTTATCAAGAGCGCCAGAAAAATTAGAATTAGAATTATATTGTGAGAGTGCTTTTGTGGCATTAGACATATAATTCACATATACCATCATTCGCTGTTCTTGAAACCGATTATCATCAACATGCTTTAGTTGCCGTTCCTGAATCTTCCAGGTAACAAAACCACCAACAGCAACACCACCCAAACCTGCGAGTACTGTTATTAATAAGTTCCAGTCAAATGTCACTTGTCACCATCTCCCGTAATATTTGGTGAGCTATGACCATTAGGTAGCCTTCCTGGTCAGGTCTATAATCTTTTGCATCTGTTTTTTCGCGTCCATTATAATAGACAGTGAATCGCAGCTTTCGAACGCCTGAAATCTCAATGTGGCCACAGACTTCTTTTCCATTAATATCTATACATATTCGTTTCATAATAAACTCACTTACGATGCCGGCTTCACACTACACGCTAAGACATCTGCATTTCCCATCGGTATTGATTGAGCTTCAAAAACAACTTCGTTTAAATAGAAACTGTATTCGATACTTTGCTTTTGTGTGGCAGAAAGAACGGCATCATTAATTTTTTTGTGTTCGTATTTTGTTTTTGGCATTAGTCCAAGTTCGCCAATCTTTATACAGTTGGTTATGGCAGATAAAGCTTGTTCCTTTGTCCTAACAGCGGCCATCATGAGGGTAGCTATTTTGTTTACAGTAAAAACTACACCTTCGATTTTTGATTTGCCCAACCAACCTGTTCCATTATGTGTTGAGTCCCAACTCTTAATCTGAAACATTTTTTTAGTCTGGTCGATATCGGCTTTCATTTTTATTGGGTCATAGGCGGCAAAGGACAATGATGGCAGCAATATTGCCAAAATAACCCCAATAAGAGCTTTCTTCATGAATTACCCCTGTTCATATGTTTCAAACATCTTCAAAACCCCTTCAAAAACGCCACGGTGGCGATATCAGATCGGGACAAGTAACATCATGGCGGTATGGGGGGGATACCCGCCTTAAAACGGCTCTCAGGGCGAAAGTCGTTTTTAGTTAAATTTCTACTATTGTTGCAGTCAATGTTGGTGGAAGTGATAGATCTGGAACCTCTTCATACAAATCAAAAGCTTTCATACTTGCGTTTTGATATGGACTACGCATTTCAATTTCAGTTAACGCAGCTTTCATCATTCGGTTTTCTTGAACGGTGTTCCAATAGCCCGTCATGAAAAGTGTGCAGACCACACCAAAGACCATCCATGTAATAGGATGTCTATTATTTGTTGATTTTACAGCGTGTTCATTTTCTAGCCCTGAATCAATCGATACTGATTTTTCTTCGGCTAGTTCCTTCATGGCCATCAGCCACTTTTTCTTTTTGTTGTCCATCTGTTTCTCCCTCTTCATCAATTTCTGCTGCAAGTTTCAGCAGGTCAATTACGTTATCCGGTACTTCATTGTTATCGTCATCACGAATGAGGGGGTAAAGCATTCGGATCACTTTTGCTTTTTTTGCGGGGGTTACTTTTAAGTCCAGTTCATCAATATAAAGTTCAATACATTCGATGGCAATTTCTAACACCTCTAGATCAAAGGGTTCATTTTCATAATTGTATTGTGGGTCTACTGATTCTCGTACCGAAAAAGAGCTTGCCTTGTCTGTAGAACTCATCGCTCGTTTTTCAAAATAAACGTTAGGCTTTGTTCCCAATACTATATATGTGATATCCGCGCCAGCTTTGGCAATGGCTGCTAAATATTCGGAGTCAGCTCGCCTTTCGTTTGATTCATAATTGCCCTGGGTTTTTCTCGAAACCCCAGCAATTTCACCAAACTGGGTTTGATTAAAACCAAGTTTTTTCCGTTCCTCTTCTAATCTGTGACCAACTGTGGACATTATTATCAAATTACCCTTGACATCATTTTAAAATGGGAACATATTTACCCATAGGTTCAGATATGTACCTATTTGTTCCCAAATAAAGGCGAGATAACTATCTCACCTAATTACTAACCCTATATATAGAAGGCCACATTTATTATGCACCACGCAGACATCTTTTGCCTATTAATGAAGAAGAATGTGACGCTTTCCTCAATTGCAGGTGATGAGGAAGTTAGCCCCAGTTTTGTCAGCCAAGTGGTTCGCGGCGAAAAAATCAGCTTTGGTGTTGCCACCGCCATTGCTGCAAAAGTGGGGCGAAGCCTCAACACGCTTTGGCCAGATAAATACAAACATACCCCTCGTTCTTTACGTCGTGCTTCTGCACAGGTGGCAGCATGAATCATTTAGCAAAAATGTTTAATGACTGGTTGCTATCAGATATATGAACCATCCACTTATCAACACAACTCGGACACAAAGTGAGATCCCATTCCAAAAGGTGATC
>VAPL010288796.1_pt1 | contig 11575 bp, 8 predicted proteins | sample 3395061 | NCBI WGS metagenome assembly VAPL01 (sample SAMN08290444, study PRJNA428436) | hydrothermal vent metagenome | isolation source: Deep-sea hydrothermal vent chimney 2 | place: Pacific Ocean: Juan De Fuca Ridge | depth 2182 m m
CCCTGCTGGCCGGGGCCGAACGCCCGGTGCTGTACTGCGGCTACGGCATTCGCCTGGCCGATGCCGTCGAAGGCTTCCGGGAACTGGTCGAAAAACTGGGCGTGCCGGTGATATCGTCGTGGAACGCCAGCGATCTGTTGGCCACCGATCACGATTGCTACGTCGGGCGCTGCGGCATCCTGGGCGACCGGGCCGGCAACTTCACGGTCCAGAATTCGGACCTGATTATCGTCATCGGCAGCCGCATGTCGTTGCCGCAGACCGGCTATAATTTTTCCACCTTCGCCCGTCAGGCCAAACTGGTGGTCGTCGATATAGATGAAAAGGAAACCGTCAAACCGTCGCTGCGCACCGACCTGGGCGTCGTCGCCGATGCCGGCGCCTTCATGGATACCCTTTCGACCAGGCTGGGGAACTGGAAAAGGACTTCAGAAATCGACTCCTGGCTGGCTTGCTGCGCCGATCAAAAACGGCGTTACCCGGTGCTGCTGGACGAATACCGCGACAATACCGAAGGCGTGAATTCCTACTTTTTTGTCGATGAACTGGCCGGGCGGCTGGACAGCGAGGCGGTAATCGTCACCGATATGGGAACCGCCTTTACCTGCACCATGCAGACCTTCGCCACCAAGCGCGGGCAACGCCTGTTCACTTCCAGCGGCCTGGCCGCCATGGGCTACGGATTACCCGCCGCCATCGGCGCCTGCTATGGCGGCGGCGGCAAGCGGATCATTTGCATCGCCGGCGACGGCGGCTTGCAGATGAGCGTCATGGAGATGCAAACCCTGCGCCAGTACGACCTGCCGGTGACGCTTTTCGTTTTGGATAACAACGGCTATATGTCGATTCGCTGGACCCAGCAGAAACACTTCGGTCGCGATGTCGGGTCCGGCCCGAATTCCGGTCAAAGCTGCCCGGATTTCGTCAAGGTCGCGGAAGCCTACGGCCTGCCCGCCATGCGGATCGGCAATCAGCGGGACCTGGCGGCGGGGCTGGACAGGGCGCTGTCGGCCAAGGGGCCACTGGTCTGTGTCATCGACATGCCGGAAATGCAGGAATTGATCCCGCGGGTGCAGACCGGTCAGCGGGCCGATGGAACCCTGATCGCGAAACCGCTGGAAGACATGTATCCGTTTCTCGACCGGGACGAATTCCGCGCCAACATGATTGTCGATACGCTCGACGAATAATTTCGTTCAGCCGTCCGCCATCACCCGGCGGTAAAGCGTGCCCGGATCGACGCGTTGCAGGAAGTGGCCGAAACCATCGACGCCATCGCCGTACTGGCGAAGGAATGTCGAAATGGCGTCCTTCTGGCCGTCGGAATGATCGATGATCAGCCGGATGCCGCCCGATACCCTGAAATCGAACGGATCGACCTCGAAATTGCCCCGGTTGATGGCGATGAAGTCGAAGTCGAATTCCCCGACATGGCGGCGGTCGGCGTTCAGCGGATGGCCCTTGACCGCTAGCAGATAGGTTTGCAGGTCGGCCAGCCAGTCGGCCTTGGCAGTGTTGAAGCTTCCCATTTCTTCAAGCAGACCGCGACACGCGCCGAAGATAATTTCCGCCAGTTCATCCAGATGCTCAAGGATCGCCCTGGCCCGGTAACGCATCATCTGGTTGCCACCAAGATCGTCCGACATGTAGCGCTCAAGCGTCGCCGGTTGGCCCAGGAAATCGTCCAGTTCCGCCTTCGAGACCCAGAAATTGCGTTCTTCGTCCCGTTCAAATTCCCGATAGATCGGCCTTAGCACCGTGTCGTTCTGCTGGGTGAATTTGAACACCCGCCGGAAAACCATCGAGCGTTTGACGCCTTCTGATTCCATATAGCGGTACAATTCATCGAACAGGCCGCCGTTGTTGAATATGGAAACGGCGTAATCGAACTGCCGGCACAGCAGATAATCGGTGTGGGGCATTGTCGAATTGCCGACACACACCTCGTGGGTCTCGTATACGGTCTCGGTCCGGCCGGCCAGATCGTAGCGGCCATAGCAACGGGGCAGGACACGGAAGCGGGTCTGGTATTCATATTTTCGGCGGCTGGCGTCGTTGGCGGCGGCGGTGCCGGCCAGCAGGATGAACTGATACAGCCGGATTTCCTTGATCCCGATATCCATCACGTCGAACACCGACTTCATATGCTTCTGCTTGCTGTCGCCGGGCAAACACAAAATGATCTCCGAGATGCTGCCGCTGCCCTTTCGCGACACCGTCTGGGTCGTTTCGGCCAGCACCTCAAGGGATATATTGGTTCGCCTGATGTTGGCCAGGACCTGCGGATCGGTCGATTGCACCGACGCCGCCAGATACACCGCTTCGCCCAAATCTTCGGCGATGCGGATCAGCGCATCCTTGTGGTTCTTGGCGGTGGTGAACGAAATTGAAATGGGCCAGCCGATTTCTTTGCGGATATTATGAAAATGTTTGGCGACCAGTTCGTCATCCTTGAACATGCCGAAGTTAAGATCGGCGAAAACCACGTCTGCGGAAGTCCGCCGGTCCCGGATGTAGTCGATTTCGTTCAGGGTGCGCCGTAAATCGAAGCGCCGGATTTTGCGCATGTAATCGATGCCGTCATGGCAGAAGGTACAGGAATAAGGGCAGCCCCGCGACATTTGCAGGATCGGCGTCAGGCGGCCATCGAAAAACTTGTCCATCAGGCCGTTGAGATAGGGCGAGGGAATCTGTTCCAGATCCTTCAGCCGTTCCAGCAAAGGCCCATCGATGAACCGGCCATCGTGCATATACTGGATACTGGGCAGCGCCCGGCCCTGCCGTTTCAGGACTTCGGCGTCGAAGCCGGTGGCCGCAAGGGCCTGGTAAAGGGCCAGGAAGGCTTCTTCGCCTTCGCCATCGATATGAAAATCGATGGCCGGGTGGGCGCGCAGGAATTGTTCCTGTTCATCCCTGGCGATGGGGTAATTCGGGCCGCCGAATACGGTGACGGTCTGCGGGTTGATTTCCTTAATTCGTTCGGCAAAGGCGATGGTCAGCCGGAACGACCAGGAATAGTTGGAAAATCCGACAATTGCCGGGGCCGGGTTGGTGTTTATATGATCGGCCAGGTCTTCCGGATACTTGAACAGTTCGACATCGACCCGCTCGCCCAGCCGGGAATTAAGATATGAAGCGACATAGGAAATTCCGAGCGGAAAATAATTCGCCGATACCCCGACCTGGGTATGGGTCAGGTCGGACAACAAAATTTTTGTCGGTTTCTGCGTCAAGATATCGAACCTTCCGGGCTTGCTATTTGGTATCGGTCTCGTCTTCCGTCAGATTCAACGAAGCCGCCGTGGTGAAGTAATAGTCGCCGGTATAGCCGACGATGGCGAACAGTTCGAGCCATTCATCGACATGCAGTACGGTGGTGCCGAGCAGGGTCCATTTGGCGAACAGGCGGCGTTCTTCGTCGTTGTTGTAAGCCCCCAGGGTGACATAGCTGGAACCGCGGCTGACCCGCTGGATTTCCCCAAGCGCGCTGACCACATCGCCCAGATTGAGCATGTAAATGGACGAAAACGCCAGCACGAAATCGAAACTGTCGTCATCGAAGGGCAGTTTTCGATAGTCGCATAACTGAATGTCGCCGCGCACCCGGTCCATCGCCGTCGCGATGGGATAGGGGTGGCTTTCGACGCCGCTGACGCCGATACCCGGATACATTTCCTTTAGATCATGCAGGAAAAAGCCCTTCTTGCAGCCGACTTCCAGAACCGAGGACGAGGCGTCTATGCCATAGCGTTCGGCGAGTTTCGGCAGCAGGGTCTTCCAGCGGCCGTCGTAGGTGTAGCCGCCGAATCCGTTTTCGCGTTCGCCATCGTAGTAGTCGGCGTCCAGTTGCCAGGCGATGATCCTGTTTTTCAGTTTTCGCTGCGGCGTGACGCGGCGGATGTGCGGATCGAAATAGCCGATATCGAAGTGTTCCATTTAACCTAGTTCCCTTCCACCGGCATGGCGGCGCGGGTTTCCGACAGCGCCCGTTCGGCGGCGGCGGCGCTGTCGGGGGGGGTTGCGGCCAATTCGGTCAAGCCGAATTCATCGAAGCGCCAGCTCCAGTAATCGGATCGACGCAGGTTTTCGCGGGTCAGCGAGAAGCGCTCACGGGCCGCCTCGCGGTCGCCCACCAACAAATGGGCCAGCCCCGAAAACAGCGGCATATAGGCGTTTTCCGGATAGCTCAGGAACAAGGCATCGGTCCACAACGCGAACTTGTCGGGGCGTCCGCCCGGCCGCAGGTTCTTGTTGTTGACGTAGTTTGCCAGCAGGTTGAAGGCGAACCATATTTCCTTGACCTGGGCCGGGGTTGGCACACCTGCGGGATCCATGGAAAACACCGCAGGACCGGTAACCACATCGCCACGGCCCTCGATCAGCCGCCGCCAATGGTCCTTGGTCGGCACGAATTCGTTGGTCGATGTATCATCGGCGGTCCGGTTTTCGGGGTCCAGTTTCGAGGTGAACTGAAACACCGAAAATCCGGCCCAATCGAGTTCGAGCCGGTTCGAGAAGCGGAAGGTGTCGAGGATTTCGGCGAAGCTTTCGACGCCGAAGAAACCAATTATGTAGTTGCCGCTGACAAAAATATCCGGGACCTTTTTTAGCATCTCGGAAACCCGCAGCACGTCTTTCTTGCTGGACGGTCGGCGCAGTTTTTTCAGCATCTCGTCGTTGCCCGATTCGATGCCGATGCGAAAGCCGATGCAGCCGGCCCGGTGCATCAGGTCAAGCAGTTCCTCGTCGATAGAGGCGGCGACCAGGCCATTGCCGGCGGCCCAGGTGATATCGGGATATTGCCGGCGCAATTCGGCGATTTCCCCAAGCACCCGGTTCAGCCCGGCGCGGCTGCCCGAGACGCCCAGGAAATCGTCATCAAGGATATCGATATGACGGACGCCGCGCCGTTCGACCAGGTATCGGATTTCGCCGATGACATTATCGGTGTCACGCTGACGCACCCCCTTGCCCATGAATTCATAGACGCCGCAAAACTTGCAATTGGCCCGGCAGCCCCGGTTCAGTTGTATGGTGCAAAAACGCCCGCCGCGTTCGCCGACCCTGTAGCCGGCCATTTTGGAAAACGGGTTGAGGCAACCAAGCCGCCAGTATTGTTCGATCGGAATATCGGGGTAGGTGTCGAGCACCGTACTGGCCAGTTCACCGTCGATGGCGCCTTCGCTCTCGACAACGGTATCGCCGTCCAGAAAGAAAATGCCGGCCTGGGCCGGGGTCCCGCCATCGTGCCCGTACAACCTGTCGAACAGCCAGCGCGCCTTGTGTTCGCCCTCGCCGGTAACGACGAAATGGCAATGCCCCTGTTGCAGCAGCCAGGCATTGTGCTTGGTCGCGATGGAGCCGCCGGCGATGACCACGCCGCAGTCCCGGGCGACGATGCGGCGCATGATATCGGTGAAGAAGAAATCCTTGTCGGCGGGGTGTCCCGGTACGCAGGTTAAAGTCACGCCGTAAACGGCCGCAGCACTTTCATCCAGCGCCCGGTCCAGAATTTCCGGCCACCGGTCAATCGTGAAATCCGGGTCATCCTGGACCCGCATGAGGATTTCGTAGTTAAGGTCGAGAATATCGATATCGAGACCACGCCCGGCCAGGGCGCTTTTGATGAATTGCAGCCCGACCGGCGGATAGGCATAGGCGCCGCCGGCCCTGGCGATATCCGCGTTGAAGGTGTCGATCAGGAACAGCGGCGACTGGATCAACAGCACCCTGTTGTTCGCCGGTCGGCCATGGCCAAGCCCGGCGATGCGTCGTTTCAGGGGATCATTTGGCATAGGCGCGGCTTTCTCCGGCGTCGATGGGAACGCAACTGCCGGACATCATCGAAGCCCCCGGACCGGTCAGGAAATAGATCAGCGGCAGGATTTCCGCGCCATCGGCCATGAAGCCGCGCGGCAGCCGTTCGGCGATGAAGCGTTTCAGTACTTCCGGCTTGTCGCGCTGCATCCGGCGGAATGAATTGTCCGGCGCGAAGAAGCCGCCGGGCAGGATGCCGGTCACGATAACGTTGCCCGAAGCCAGTTCGTTGCCGAGACTGCGGACATAGGCCGCCAGGGCCGCCTTGACGGTGTTGTAACCGGTCGAGGCGACGGCTTCGACGGCGGCGGTCGATCCGACATGCAGCACATGGCCGCCGCCATCGCCGGTCATGGCGGGGATTAGCAGCCGGTTAATTTCGGCGGCGGCCCCGATATTGGCCCGGAACAGCCGGTCCAGTTGATCGGCGCTAGGCAGGGGATCACGGAAACCAAACCCGCCACCCATGCAATGGACGATGATATCCGGGGCGCCGATGGCTGCCAGGACGGCCTCGGCAAGGTTTGCTGCGGCGTCGGCATCAAGCATATCCATGGCCAGGAAGTGATGCCGGCGGGTCCCGGAACCGGCCGGTTTTTCCAGCCCGCCGACAAGTTCCGCAAGCATATCTTCGGAACGCGCGGTGGCGAAAATGCGGGCGCCCTGGCGGCCATAGCCCTGGGCGACCAGGCGCCCCAGGCCCCTGGATGCGCCGGTAACCAAGATTTTTTTATTTTTATAGTCGCCCATTGCCTGTTCCCGCCCGGCCCTGCCGGTGATCGATAGAATCTGGCATATGGTAGCCATTTCAAAGGCCCATGGAACCCTTGAAGATCAAAATGTCAGGCCATGCCGAAACTGTTTTTTGTGGACTTTGCCCCCCATATCGGCGGATGATATGGCTTGAAAGCGTGATCCGCTCAAGAATTTGGGCGACGTAAAATTATCTTAAAGCGTCTACAGAATGGAGACTTTAGGACATGACGACCGTTTATCGACCCTGCTTTCCGCCCCTGAGCGCGGAGGCTCCATGACCGGAGGCAGCGGGCGCGGGGCATGAAAAAAGTTTTACTGGTTGGATGCGGCGCCGAAATCGGCTCGATGCTGGTCGGCATGGTGACGCCGGCGCGGGACGGCTTCGAAATCGCCGCCGTACTGACCAACCCGCTGCTTGCCGACGCCCATCACCCCGATCTGGTGCCCATGGATTCGCTGCTTGCCCGGATCGTGCTGGCGCAGCCGCATTTGCTTGACCAGGTAAGCGCCGAAGGCGATCAGTTGATCGTGCGCGGCAAGCGTATCGCGGTTTTTTTCGGCGATATATCGGGCTTCGATCTGGAAAGCCTGCCGGGTCCGTTCGATGTTTGCGTGGTCGCCACGTCGAAAAAGCATATCGGCGACCGGGTGCTTATGGAACGGCTGCTGAGAGTTTCCGGATACGTGGTCGGGGTGGCCGAGGCCAAGGCCCTGGCGGCCCTGTATCCGGGATTGATCGGCGCTCCGGAGCGTTTCCTGACGGTCAGGCCGAAGGCGGCCGGCGGGGAGCGTATTTTTGCCCTCGGCTCTTGCCAGACCAACGGCTGGCAGGCGCAGTTGCGCGGCGTCCTGGAACTGGCCGAGGAAGTCGGCATGACATCGCTCGACTTTCGTGCCATGGAGGTCGATATCGTCCATCCCGACACGCCGACCGGGCGGCTTGGCACGAAATCTATCAGCGCCCGCGATCAGGACCCGCGCGGCAATCTTCGCCCAGGCTTCTCGCAGGTCGAAATATCCATGAACCGGATGTTTCCCGATTGCACCAACGCCAATACCATTTCGCTCCGGACCCTGACGGCGCCACCGGGCTATCAGATTTGCCGGTTTTTCATGGCTTACGAGTGCGCCGACGGCGGTCGCCTGGACAGCAGCCGCATCGCCGCCAGCCTGCGCAAGACGGCGGCGCGGTTGCCGACGGTCCTGCGTATCGCCGAAAAACCCTATGGCAGCCGCGGTTACGAATTCAGCGAGGCCGCCGCCGTGGTGCTGCCGCAACCGGCGCTGCTGCGCTTCAACGATGATCCATTCTCGCTAAGCGATGGCGGGCCTTCGCCGGTCAGCGAACTGATTGTTCAGGCCTATGTGCATAATACGCGCGGATACTGCCGCAGCGTTATCGAGGCGGTGCGGCATCTGCTGGGCGGGGATAATCTGAAAATCTACGAGGCGCGGCCATGAATGTTCAGCGCCTGCTGCAGGAACCGGAAACATTCCATAACCACAAGGTCCTGAAAAACGGCTCGGCCCTGGTCCTGCGCCTGGATATGGACGACGGTCCGGTAATGTGCAAGATCGCCCACGCCAACAACGCGCTGCTGGAACGCGAGGCGGCGCGCATCCAGCAGTTGAAATCACGTTACCCGATGCTGGGGGCGCGATTGCCGGCAATCCTGGGCCAGGGAGTTATCGGCGCCGGGCTGCATCGCGACAAGACATTCTACTTGCAGGAATTCATCGAAGGCAGCACGCTGGCCGGCGTCTTGCAGCGCGAGCAACCGGGGCCGGGCGGATCGGTCAAATTGCTGCGCACCGTCACCTCGGCGCTAATCGACATGCTGGAAGAGCACGATTTCGATACCGGGCTGCAAGGACGCGGCGGTCAGTGGCTGGCCGAATATATCGGCGAGGCCTATCACCGTCTGCTGGGGCTGGAACACATCGGATATCTGGCTTCGCTTGACGAGATCGTCGTCAACGGACGCCCGCTGCGCTCGCTCAAGTGGTGTCTGGCGCGAATATTCGAATCGCCGGCCTTCCACCGTCTCAACCGGGGCGGCAGCAACATTGCCGTCCTCGGCCATTGGAACTTCCACGCCGAAAACATCATCATCGGCGACGAAGCCCGCGCCGAACGCTTTCACGTCATCGATCCCGACGCCAAAATCGATGTCAGCGATCCGCTGTTCGGGTTGGCCCGGCTGCTTTATTCATTCCCCCATGACACCGCCGAAAATGGCCGCTACACGGTCGAAACCGACGCCTTCCTGCCGAACGCCGCCGAATGCAACAGGTTCGATATTACTTACGACTGGCCCCGCCAGGTTATCGACAACTATTCGCCGCTGTATACCGATTTGGCGGACAAGACCAGAAATGTGCCATCGTTTCTGGATCAACGGCTGGCCGATGCGGGACTGGCGGCGCGGCTGGATTTGAGTTTCCTGTTGTGCCTGCTGCGCGGCGTCAGCATTAATCACGATACCTATTTCAAGGTCCTGGATGACAGTCTGCGGACTTTCCGCAACACCGGGGTGCTGCTGTTCCTGACGGCGATCAATTACGCCAACGATGTCGCCGAACGGTTCGGCAAGAACTGAAGGACAAGATGTAAAGTGACAGAAGGCCCGATCCGGACCGTTCGCTATTCCTACCTGCCGCAGCAATTCGCCGATGCGGATGAAATATTCGAACAACTGAAACGCTTCGTGCCGACCGGCGACTTCACGCTGGGCGAGCCGGTCGCCGAATTCGAGCGTCGCTTCGCGCGGGTGATCGGGGTCCGGCACGCCATCGGCGTCGGTTCCGGCACCGATGCCATCAAGTTGGGGCTAAGGGCCGTCGGCGTCGGCCACGGCGACGAGGTCATTACCGCCGCCAACACTTTTATCGCTACCGTCGGGGCGATTGCCGAAACCGGGGCCAGGAACGTGCTGATCGATGTCGATGACAGTTTCTGCATGGACGCCGGCCTGATCGAGGCGGCGATCACCGAAAAGACCAGGGCCATCGTTCCGGTGACTCTGACCGGCAATCTGCCGGATATGCCGAGGATCATGGAAATAGCCGACAGATACGGCCTGGCCGTGGTCGAAGACGCCTGCCAGGGAATCCTTGCCAATATGGCGGGCCGCAACGCCGGCGCCTGGGGGGCGGCCGGCGCCTTTTCGCTGCATCCGCTGAAAAATCTTAATGTCTGGGGCGACGCCGGGGTGGTCGTCACCAATGACGACGAGACGGACAGGAAGCTTCGCCTGTTGCGCAACCACGGCCTGCGCAACCGCGATCAGGTGGAAATCCTCGGCTACAACTCGCGCCTTGATTCGATTCAGGCCATCGTCGGCAATTGGCTGGTCGGCGACAGTGAAAAAATCACCCGGGCGCGGATCGAAAATGCCGCCTATTACGACGAACGCCTGGGCGCTATCGATGGCATAACCCTGCCGCAACGCCGTCCGGGCGTCCGCCATGTCTATCATCTGTACATGGTGTTCGCCGAACGCCGCGACGGACTTTTTGAACATTGCCTGGCCAATGGCGTCGAGGCCAAGATTCACTATCCCATTCCGCTTTATCAACAAGAAGGGCTCCGGCATCTGGGATATGCGGCGGGTGATTTTCCGGTCACCGACCGCCATGCCGGCGCGATCATTTCGTTCCCGGCCGACCAGCATCTGCACCGCGCCGAACTGGATTACGTGATCGATACCGTTCGCGGCTATTACGAATCGGTCCGCCATGACTGAAGTTCCCTATGTGGATTTTCCGCGCCAGTACGAAGACCAGCGCGAGCAAATCCTGGCCATCGTCGATGACGTATTCTCGAAAGGCAGTTTCGTCGGCGGTCGGGAAGTCGAGCTTCTGGAAGACGATCTTTGCGCCTACACCGGTTCCGTCGCCGCCGTCGCCGTTAACTCCGGCACCGATGCGCTGATCCTGTCGCTGCGGGCCGCCGGCATCGGCCCCGGAGCCGAAGTCATCACCCAGCCGAATTCATTTATCGCCTCGACCGGCGCCATCGTCGCCGTTGGCGCGACGCCGGTATTTGTCGATGTCATGGCCGACCAGAATATCTCGCCGGACCTGATCGAAGCCGCGATCACCGCGAAAACCCGGGCGATCATGCCGGTTCACCTGACCGGCCGGATGGCCGACATGCCCCGGATCATGGCTATTGCCAGGCTTCATGGCCTGATTGTCATCGAAGACGCGGCCCAAGCCATGGGGTCCCGGCGGGACGGTTCGATGGCCGGAACCATCGGCCATTTCGGCTGCCTGTCCGCCCATCCCCTGAAAAATCTCAACGCCGCCGGGGACGCCGGTTTTATCCTGACCGATGACAGGGCGGCGGCGGAACAACTGCGCCTGATCCGCTCGCATGGCCTGGCCGGGCGCGACCTGGTCCGGGAATTCGGCGTCGTCTCGCGCCTGGACGTATTGCAGGCGGCGATCATTAGATTCAGGCTTCGGCACCTGGATCATATCATCGAACGGCGGCGGCGGAATGTCGCCTTGTACCGGGCCCATCTCGATCCGGAATCGGTGTTTTGGCCACCCTGCCGCAAAGAGGAATTCAACACCTTTCACACCTTCGTCATCCAGGCGGCGCGGCGGGACGATCTGAAACGGCATCTGGCCGACGGCGGTATCGGTTCCGCCGTTCATTACCCGACGCCGATTCACCTGCAACCGGCGGCGGCCGAATTCGGTTACGCCATGGGTGATTTCCCGGTCGCCGAGGAGCAGGCCGGGCGCATCCTGTCGTTGCCGGTCCATCAGTACCTGAATGAACAACAGATCATTCATGTGGCCGAAACGGTCAATGCCTTTTATCGGCGGACGGGGCCATGAAAAAAGTCGCGGTGATCGGTTCGACATCGTTTTCCGGCTCCAGCCTGATCGACATGCTGTTGGGTCTGGGCGAGTACCGGGTGCTTGGCATCAGCCGTTCCGGCGAACAATGGCCGGCCCTGCTGGCGCATCTGCATCATGGCGATGACCG
>VAPL010544910.1_pt1 | contig 11571 bp, 11 predicted proteins | sample 3395061 | NCBI WGS metagenome assembly VAPL01 (sample SAMN08290444, study PRJNA428436) | hydrothermal vent metagenome | isolation source: Deep-sea hydrothermal vent chimney 2 | place: Pacific Ocean: Juan De Fuca Ridge | depth 2182 m m
CGAGTGTCTTCCATGGCGTCAGATGCTTGATAATGCCCCCTTCCCTAGATATAAGCAAAATGATTGGGATGGGATAAAATACAACATACCTAATGGGCATAAAGTTTATGTTGCACTGGCTTTTCTTGGTACCGATCGAGAAACACTGGCACCAACCTGCGGCCAAGAAAGAGATCAATTTGAGTCTCTACCATCTCCTCTTCGCAGTACCAGTTTCAAGGACCAGCACGTTAAAAGTGCATACCTAAACTATGTTAGAAAAGCTATTAGACAATTCAACCCTGATTTTCTCAATCTCGGAATTGAGCTAGAAGGTCTTGCTCATCGTTTCCCCTCTCGCTGGAGAGAGTTCGAGGATCTGTTTTTTTATATTCGAGATACCATAAAAAAAGAAAACCCAAATATAAAAATCGGAATATCACTTGGCTTACAACCACTTCTTGATCCTGCTGTTGCAGCCCGAGTCAAATCCGTTGTTGAAGGTAGCGACTATTTCGGGTTGAGCTTTTATCCTTACGCATCGTCATTTCATGAAAAGCTAGGTGCACCTGCACTAAACCAGGGAACTGCAAGCTGGATCAAGCCGCTAGAGTGGGCACGCAACTTCACAAACAAACCCATTGCAATATGTGAAACTGGCTATACAACCAAAGACATCCACATACGAAAATATGATCTGCATATGAAAGGTAGCACACAAGAGCAAGCCGACTATGTGCGAGACTTATTGACCATATCAAAAAGAGATAATTATATGTTCGTCGTATGGTTTTTAGCTATAGATTACGACAAGCTCTACCAGAAAATGCCTCAAAATGATGAAACAGAAATTAATCTTTTATGGCGTAACATTGGCCTTCTAGACGGTAATACCCAGCCAAAACCTGCGTGGAATATATGGAAGCAATACAAAACTCTGGGTAAATCTGAAGCTAAAACAACTTCAAGCCAACGCAGACAAACAGCTGCCCCCCAAGCTGCTCCAGTAATTACTCAAGAATCTCGCCATGTAGTGGAATCCAGTGACATAAAAATCGGTTTCTCGCAGAATAATGAGTTACCTGCCTGTGCGTCAGGAACAAATGTAAATATTTCTACATCTGACACACCCAGCAAAAATATGTCATCAATGCAATGGAAATATCAGAGCACTGGAGATTGGCAATGGTGTGTAAAACAGATAAATACAGGACGCGTAACTGGCACTGATAAATTGAAATTCTGGGTGCGTGCAAATACTGCTCGACAATTTTTCATCACACTTAAAGAAGATAACGGCGAAGCATTCACTAAAAACTTTAGTGTATCAACAAACTGGTCACTAAAAACACTCGATCTAAAAAAACTCACAGCAGATCGGGGAGAAGTACAAGATAACAAATTAGATACCAGTAAAATTACATCCATGATTATTTCCGACCCAACCTCAAGCGATGACGAACTGACCCTGTTAATTTCAGACATGACGTTTACAAAATCGAATAATAATACAGTGTCACTGCATAACCGTTCTATTCAACTTGAGTTTAATTCTGACAAAGATTTATTTAATTGTGGTTCGGGAAGCAGCCCAAAGATTGTCGCAAGCCTGCCAGGCACTGATGGAAAATCGATGCAGTGGGAGATTCATTACAATGGTAAGTGGCAGTGGTGTCTAAAACAATTAGACAGAGGAAAGCTTGCCGGGACGCATAAAATTGGATTCAAAATCCGTAGTAACCGCGATGGCCCTATTTTTGTCAATCTCACAGAAGATAGCGGCGAGGCATTCTATGCCATAATAGATACAAATACTGTATGGAAAGATGTAGAACTAAAGCTTGATTCATTGACTCTAGATAATGGAAAAAAGAGAAACAATAAAATTGAACCCGATGATCTAATAGAAATTATGTTTGCAGACCCCGAAGGGCCCAATAACAATAGTGGAGAACGAAAAGTCTGGATATCAGATCTAAGGTTCATGTGATTCACTCAGTTACTATTACATGACTGCATAACATATGTGTCATATACATGAGAGCGACCAGACAAACTCTCAAACACAACATGCTTATCGAATGCTAATGGTGACGTGTGTTTAAAACAATCCTGCATATCTGCGTACGCTACAGGTTCACTAATAACTTCTAGTGGCCAACCGATAATAAGCAAACCATTTTCAATTAAAATTCTATAAACTGACTGTATTGTATTGGTAACAGTTTCTTTTTCGTTGATACCATAACCAAAGACACCATTTGCAATGACAACATCGAAAGAATTAACCGGAAAGTGCTTTTCAAGTTCTTGCGCATCACAGACAACATGATGTCCCGGTTCACCCCATTTAGCTATTTCCGGGTTAATGTCCATCGTCCAATATTCTGTACCTGTACCAGCAAAAACATCACTATAGTGAGTAGTAAATGAATCAACACCGATGAAAAGGATCTTTTTAACCCCTGCTTCCTTCAATGCTGGAAGAATTTCATTCATCATATACACTCTGTCCGGTAATTTTGATACCATACGTTTAAAAATAACGCCACGTATCAAACTTAGGATGCTTCTAGGAACAACCTTTTTAACGTAAGGAACAAAAGGTAGCAGGCGAACAATAATTTCGAAAAATAATTTTCTTAACATATAATTCCTTTTAAGCTTTATAGTTAGTTAAATTAAATACTGTACTAACACTGAGTATAACATCCTGTAATTAAGGACCATCTATATGGATATTGGAATATTCCTGGTTATGGCTGGGCGTGAAGCTGGGGGCCCTGAAACCTATGAAACATCCCTGGTTCGTCATTTGGCGATGCTTGATGGTGAGACAAACTATCACATTTACTGTCTTGACAAAAATGCACCTGCATCGCTCAACATCCAACAAGACAATATAAATATACATACATTTGCGATTAAATCTCGCTGGATCAACATACCACTTAGCTTACCACTGGCAATGTATCGTGATGGTATAAAGCTAATGCATAATACTTTCATCCCCCCCCCTTTTTCACCAAAGGATTACGTCTTTACCATGCACAGCTCTGTACATTTTGTACACCCTGAATTCTATCCGACAATAATACGCTTACGTCTAAACTCATCAATTAAAAAAGGTATTAACAAGGCAAAAAATATCATCTGCGTATCTAACAATGTCAAGGACCTTACTGCTGAATATTATGGTGTATCCCTCGATAGACTATCAGTAATTTACCATGGTGTTGATCCTATATACAAGCCATTAAACTCTGATAAAACATCTTTACATTTGAGTGAATACTACAAAATAAATGATCCATATATATTAGTCGTTGGAAAAATACAAAAAAATAAAAATATCATTCGTATCCTTGAAGCTTTCTATAAATTAAAAAAAGATTCAAATATTCATCCTCAACTTAAACTGGTACTGGCGGGGAAACGCACATGGACCTCAGAAGGTATCGATGAAACCATCTTAAAATATAAACTACAGAATGATATTATCGAATTAGGACATATACCACAGAATGAGCTTCCTATACTGTATAACGGTGCTCAACTTCTTGCCTTCCCAACCTTATGGGAAGGTTTTGGACTACCTGCCCTAGAAAGCATGGCATGTGGAACACCTGTTGTTACATCAAATAATTCCTGTATGCCTGAAATAGCCAGTGGTGCAGCAATACTAACTGATCCATATAACACTGACAGTCTCGCTTCCGGGATGTATAAAGTCTTAACTGACCAAAATACCGCATTAACACTTCGAGAAGCTGGACTAAAACGTGCTGCAAATTTCACTTGGGAAAAAACTGCGCAACAAACACTAGCAGTCTACCAAAAAGTATACAGCGGATAGAAACGTGGAAATCGTTATATTATCTCCCCACCTAGATGATGCCGCTCTAAGCTGCAGTGATCATATTCATAGATGGAATACTGCCGGTCATAACACTACAGTTGTGAGCATATTCAGCTCTTTCAATACCCCTGTTGTATCAGATTACCTAAATCATTTTATGGAAACATCAGGGATCGCCTCTGTTCATGAACTAGAAAAACTAAGAAAACAGGAAGATATTAATGCTATGAAACTAATGGGATGTCATATGACACACCTAGACTTTATTGATGCAGGGTATCGCCAATTTAACGGTATTACTATATATCCTGATTACAAAGAACTGTGCCCATTCACACTACCCCAAAAAGAAAATATTACGATGACTGAAGTCTCTAATCGACTATCAGAATATAAAGAAGCAGATATCATTCTTGTACCACTAGGTATTGGCGGGCATGTGGATCACATAATAACAAGAGTTGCAGCAGAAAAAATGGGGATAGACAATAAGCTTGCATATTACATCGATTTTCCATACGCCTTAAATCCACTAAAGTGGCGTGTAAATCATATTAAAAGTCTCTTTTCGTATTCATGTTCTCTTTACTGGATAAGTATATTCAAACGTAGAATTCTTGAATGTTACCCTTCACAAATACCTTATTTGTTTAAAATGAAACCACAATATCCTGAAATCATCCTATTCAAATATAAAAATATAAAATCGCAATTCATGATGTAGCGACAATCTAGTACTTAATAGTAACTGCGTATTGGGTAAACCCGCATTAATGTAAGTCAACCAATTATTAAATCTCTCATTCATGATATATGCCTAATACCATTCCGGGAAAATAGGGGCGTAAAGAAAATTTGGCCGATATACAAAAAGATTCTCTTAAACTTCTCTGAGCTGTGGCACCCCAAGTTCTCGCTGTTGTCTATGAAACCAGCTCTTTTAAAATATCCACAAATAAACCACAAGAAAAGGTTCTACATAAATAACACGATTTTCTGGGACAAAATGGTATGCAACATACTGCGATACTGTCCATACATTATCCTAAAATTGTGCACCTAGATAATAAATCGTTTTACCTTGCAACATACTCATTTCAAGCTACCCATTTTTCATCATTTGGCCATACAGCGATCCAACATAACCAACTGCTGTTTCAAGTGAATAGTCATTCTCAATGAAATAACGCGCATCTCGCCCTAGTCGATTTTGCAAAGACTGATCACCAATAACATTACTAACCGCCTCAATAAATCCTTCGTCATCATCGGGTGGCACTAATATACCTGTCTTATTATTATGAATTACTTCAGATAAGCCGCCAACATCAGAGACAACAATAGGTATACCCGATGCCATACCTTCACATATTGCCAGTGGGACGCCTTCCAAATAAGATGGATGAACCTGAATATCAACTTGGGCTACCAATTTTGGCAAATCAGGCACAAAACCTAGAAAATCAACTTTTTCATTAAGTCCTAATTCAGCACATAGTGATTTAAGTTTATCCTCAAGTGGGCCAACACCTGCAATCCATAACCGTGTATTTGGGTAACGCTCATTAATTATTTTAAAAGCCTGTAATAAAAAATCCTGACGTTTTACCGGGTAAAAACGTGCAATATTACACAACACGATCTCATCATCAGACACACCCCTCTCCGCACGTAATTGTGTACGCTCAATAGTCGTTAATTCAACTCGGTGTGTTTCAAATCCACATATAAGAAGAGGTGTTTTCGCCTCATCTATCCCACGCTCAATACTACCGATACGTGTTCTTTCACAATGAGCAGAAACAACATCAAATAATCGAAACAAATATTTCTGAATCACCTGAAATACAGCAACAGGCCAACCTTTTTCTCCCCACACATACATTGTTGTAAGAAGCTTTACACCTGCTATACGTGCAGCAAATAAACCAACAAATTCAGCATAAAAATTATGCGTATGAAGAATGTCAATATTATGCCTGCGTATTAATTTAATTAATGCTCGCGTTGAACTTATCACGGGTTTATGACGCCCCCATGGTATCTTGCTTATGCTAATACCATTCCTTTTTGCAGCCTCAACAAATGGCTCTTCAGAATTTCCCGGATTTGCGAAACATACTAAGTGAATTTTATAGCGCGAATTGTCAATTTTTTTTAACCAATTAATCAAAGCTGTTTCTATCCCACCATATGCCATGGTATGAATAAGATGCATAACCCTAATTGGTTTTTCTGAAACAGGTGTAACTATTTTGTCCTCGGCAATATTATTATTCATTATTAGTCACAATTACTGACACCTAAAACTGTTGCCTCGAGCCACTCAATCTGGAACCCAAGTTGCCGAATTTCGTATATAACGTTTGAAGACTAAATTTCGGTTTATCAGGCTCGTATTCATGCTTACTCAGGATGACACCCATAATTTTACTGTTAACACTACCAAGTATTCTTTTCATTTCCCCAACTTCTTGCTTACTTCTGACTCCATTAGAAACGACAATAATAGTGCTATCAGCATGACTGGCAATCACGGGAGCATCGGGTGCTTCCAGAATCGGCGGCGCATCAACCAATATATAACGGTACCGGGAACGCAATTCATTAAATGTATTGCCACATTTATCAGATAGTAAAAGAGACAAGAAATTTACGACAACATCACCGGATGTCAGTAATGATAGATATGGTATTTCAGTTGTTGAAATTGCTTCACCAAGTGTACATTTATCTGATAATACGTCAGATAATCCTGGCACCTGTTCAACACTGAAATATTTATGTAGAGATGGTGCGCGCAGATTTGCATCGACAATAAGAACTTTATCCTGACTCATCAACGATAGTGATACTGCAATTTGCCTAACAATAGTACTGTTTCCTTCAAACCTACGGCCACTTACAAAAGCCATCACTTTCTCTTCTTCAGTAAGGCTAGCCTTAAATCTTGCTGCCAACCGTATAGCATCATCAGAAATAGGTAAGTGGTTATCTTTGTATTGAGTAAGAATACTGAGTAACTGTTCTGCAGTAAGTATACCCATTTCCTCCATAACTAAACCAATGAGAGCATTCTTCTCACCACGTGACATCCTTGACTGCTGTTCATTTAACGCAATCTGAATCTGATCAGATGTTGCATAGCCTAATCTTACTGCTACTACACCAAGCGGTTCGGTAGATTTCATATTAAATCCTATTGTAAATACTTAAAGTTTCTGCGTAATGTTTCTGTTTACCAAACATTACTTCTTATTAACAATAACAGGAAATTCTTTATAACTATTTTTACTTGGATGCTGCAGGAAAATATCACATCCATCACATACTGATCTGACATGATCTTCCAATACCTTACTGGAAAAAAGTGAACGTGCTGATTGATAGACTGGACTATTCCATAACTGACGCACATTGATCTCAGAACTATTAAGATTTACAAAGTCGTTTTTCTCTCGATATACTTCACAACATGGTGATACTCCACCATCAGCATTCACAACCATAGAACGGTATAAATAGAAACATGGACTTGGCCGCGAGTCCTGCCCATATTTCTGTTCTTCATGTGTACTTTCCACCTTACCTTTAACCTTTTCTGGAAACCATTTATCAGCTAATTCTTTTCTATTTTTAAAATCATAGGGCATACCAACAGGTATGAATCGCATCACATCAACACCCATTTTATCTGCAATCTTCTGAGCATCTGAAACCTGATGCTCATTCTGTTTCATAACAATAAATTGCCACTCAACAACGGGGATCTTTTGACCTCTGAGATTTCGGCGGCGAATAATCTCAGACATATTATGCATAACACGTTCATATGAGCCACGTACACGATATTGCCCATAAGCTTCCTGACTAGTACCGTCTAACGAAACAACAAGATACTCAAGCCCGCAATCCAATAGATTATCAATACCTTCTGAATTAAGTGTAGCCAGATTTGAGCTCAGGTTAGTGCCTACATTCTTATTTGATGCATATTCAATCATTTTATAAGAGTCCTTATTTAATAATGACTCCCCCCAATTATGCATATACGCTTCAAATAGGTAAGGTGATAACGGATCAAAATATTTCTTAAATGATTCAAACGACATCATACTTTGCTCTCGACCAAGGTCTTTTACACCGGTTGGGCATAACGGGCAACGGAGATTACAATAATTACAAGGATCGATAATCAGGATATATGGAAAACTTTTCAACTCTATACATCGACGTTTACGCTCTAACTCTGCACGTACAAGATTACTCCATTTGGATATAGAACCATGTTGAATTACAGAACGAAGATGGCGACTATTTCGAGTATATTGAGGTATCTTTTTTAAAAATCGTTCTACTACAGACATCATCTTACCTTTATGCTTATTTTCATCCTGCCTTAACGGCTGAAGAACTATTTATTTCTGATATGTAATCAATGGTTCGATGTAAACCAGCACACAAATCAACTTCCGGACTCCAATCCAACAAATTTTTTGCTTCCTGATTATCACAAAAACTACGTTTCATATCTGTTGGACGCATTTTCTGTTCATCTATTACTACTGGAATATTACTAGCCATCAAATGAGTAACTTCTTTGGCAAGTGATTCAACTGTCCGCTCATGACCACCACCAATGCTTATTACGTGCCCATTAATTTCTTTAGCATTCGCCGCAGCAAGTAGATAAACAGCGACGGCATCATCGATATATAAAGGATCACGAGTCTGGCCTCCTCCCATAAGTCTTACCTCAGATTTTCCGTCAAGAACTGACTCTGTCACATAATTTATTAGATTAAATGGTTGACCAGGACCATAAATCAAGGTTGGTCGAACTGACACAATATTTATTCCATACAAGATTTTATAAAGCTTACACATTTGCCATGCAGTAGACTTACTAATAGCATATGAGCCAAGTGGTTCATCAACCATCGCTTCTCGATAGGGGACTGCACAATCACCATAGTCTTTAGTACTATCACCAAAGACAAGTACTTTACAACCACTTTGGCGCATCCCTTCCAGTACATTAACTGTACCAATAATATTACTGGAGATAGCATGGCAAATCTGCTGATGAGACTCCATGCCATCAGGATGTGCGGCAAGATGTATAACAATGTCAGGAGGAAACTGATTTAAAACACTAATCGTATCATCCGCATTTTCAAGATTACAACCAACATATCTACATTTGGGTTTATCAACTAATCCCATCGGAATTACTCGATCCAGGGCTGTAATATTTGCCCCCATGGCAAGCATGTGCTCCACAACATGTCGACCAATAAACCCACAGGCTCCTGTCACGAGCACGTTGCTATGTTGGTATATCGTTATCAATGACTCAGAATATTTCATAATTATTTACCTGAGTTAACTAACCAGTTATTTAAAATGCACCATCACCTAGCAATACTTGCTTCAGAGTCTGGTACAATATTTTCAGATCATAGGTAAATGATCGGTTACGTATATATTCAAGATCTAGTTCAACAGTATCGTAAAATCCAAGACGCCCACGACCTGACACCTGAGCAAGTCCCGTTACACCAGGGCGAACCGAGAATTTTTTAAGCATCTCGCCCTTGTAATATGGCAACATTTCCGGAATCTCGGGGCGAGGACCAACCAATGCCATATCACCAGTAATTACATTCCAAAAATTTGGTAGTTCATCCAGACTGATCTTACGTAGCCACTCACCCTGTGGTGTAACCCGTGGATCATTTTCAACTTTGAATTTTAATTCCTGCATATCCTGCGGAGTATATTGATAGGTATACAATTCAGGAAAACGCTCACGAGCGTCAACATACATAGTGCGAAATTTAATAAATGGAAATAACTTGCGGCCTAAACCCACTCTACTTTGTCGAAATAAAACAGCCCCTGAAGTGCCAAATTTTATAATGACAGCAGTGAAAAACATTACGGGCAAACTAATTAAAAGAGCAATACTTGCAAAGACAACTTCGAAGACCCGTGTCCGAAATTCAATCTTGATGCGATTATTTTGAAATTTATCTGTTGCATTAATGATATAAGTATCTACATCAGCATTCGTACTGACTTGCACTGTATCGACTAATTCTTCAACCCCTTTTTTATCGATCTCTTTAGCCGTATTAGTTTCGAGTAACATATTCTCTCCTTAACTCTAAAATCTTCCGTAGCTTTACTAAATGACTACTTAATCACCAAATCAATTAGGCTTCCTAATTTAAGACAAGATGGCAATTCCCCCAAATTCAAACTAGTACTTTTGTATTACAAACAAACCTAACAACATAAAATAGAGCAAACCCCAAGCTAATGCCCTTATTTTACAGATGCACTGCAGTTAGGTTATCAACAAGATAACTCAACAACAAAGACATCTTCCTTCCAGTATATTGACGTAAGAAACGTACAGCGAAAACCCAATAAAATTTGGCAAATAAGATAGATATGAAAAAAGTAACGCCACATGCGTACCACTTTTAGTAAGTACTATCCTTTGCGTATTTCCCCGATGCGTTCCACACACCTATATATCGTTACTATTATTTTTTTTATGAACGACTATAACTAAACTCTACCAGTAGTTATGAAGGATCACAAACAAAATCTATCTTAATATTCACATATTACTTAACTAATTTACTGGGATATTCTACTAAAGTTGAGCTTAATCTGAGCCTACCGTTTAGCCCCAAAATAACAACACTACTTTTACTCTACAGTTCGTAGATTTCCATTAATTATGCTCATCTACATACAACATTAGCCTCGGCACCAACCCATCTTATTTTCTGACAACCTTCTCATAAAACTAGCACCATGCCACTATTAAAATTTCCAGATCAGTGATCAATAATCTCGTGCTTAGCCTCTGCAAAAGAATGGTAGCCAGTTTGCGGTATCCATTCTGATTTTAAACTTTTAAAAAATTGTTCCATCGGTGAAAATAACATCGCCCAACCAATCGGTTTACGCGCAAATAAATCCATAACGATCGCAAGATAAGCCCAACGTTTACCTACCCAGATGTAAGTGACATCACCACACCAAACTTGATTCGGTACATCAATATCAAATTCGCGGTTTAGTCGATTTGGGATCACAATGTGTTCTTATTTGGCCTCCCTGTAGGCATGTTTAGGCTGCTGACAGCTTTTAAGACCACAGGCCGCCTCAAGGTTACCCACACGATAACGGCTCAGCGCCATGCCACGCGTCGTGGCAATATCAGTAATCGTTCGTGCGCCAGCTGAATCATTACTCTCATGAAAGATAGTTTTCACAACGGCCATTTCATTTTTTAATTGTTGAACCCACTTATCCGTCGTCGGCTTGCCGACATTCATCGCCTCAGCCGCCTCACGGATTGAATAACCTTGGTCAACCACCAAATCCATTAGTGTGGGCCAAAAATGGGCCCGATTTGGGCTAAAATGGGCCATAGAAGAAATCGAGCAGGCACAAAAAAACCAGTCTGCGCTAACAGACTGGCTTGATTGATAAAAATTGGTAGCGGGGGCTGGTTGCCAACACGATCAACTTCTTAAAATCCTGATCACTGCCTACGATATAGCCGCTAAACCGCCACCGAAAGCTACGTTACTATCTAATTTAGAGGGAGTCCGCACTTTCGAGGATGCGGATTATACCAGCAGTTTTGCCTCTTCCACAATAGGGAGAGCGTAAATGACTGAAAATACTTCTAAAAAACAAAAATATAA
>VAPL010572345.1_pt1 | contig 11566 bp, 9 predicted proteins | sample 3395061 | NCBI WGS metagenome assembly VAPL01 (sample SAMN08290444, study PRJNA428436) | hydrothermal vent metagenome | isolation source: Deep-sea hydrothermal vent chimney 2 | place: Pacific Ocean: Juan De Fuca Ridge | depth 2182 m m
AGTGCCAGCAAATGCAGATACATTTAAACTATATAACGGTGAGCTGATGGTATTTTTTAATGATTTTCATGATGGCACTAAATTCAATACTAAAATTCCATGGAACGCATCTGAAAAAAAATTATACTCTAAAGCAGAAGGTAACTGGAAAAAATTAAAGTAAAATGGATTTATTTTCAGAAATACTACAGGCTGTGCAGTTGCGTGGAACGGTATATTTTCACGCACGATTTCAGCCACCGTGGGGGATGGCTATCCCGGCTGGACGATATGCTAATTACCACCTTGTGACAGGTGGTTCGTGTTGGCTGCAATGCAATGATAAAGAAGCACCTATCCATATTCAAAAAGGGGATATGGTGCTTTTTCCTAAAGGAGATTCACATACCCTTAGTGATTCAGTGCAATCGAATATTATTTCGGCAGACGAACTTTTAAATAGTCCTCGCACTAATAATGAGAATGAAGTTATTTTTGGTGGCGACGGTGCGGAAACAACCACTATGATTTGTGGACACTTTGAATATCAAAATGACCTAAGCCACCCATTGTTTGATACGCTACCACCATTAATACATATTTCGAAGAATGAATCAGGTAAACCAAATTGGTTTTCAACTGCCTCTGAATTAGCGGCACAAATTTCATCTTCTCCAGAGTCTGCGGGAAAAAATGCAATTATCAATAAATTGGCAGAATCACTATTTATACAAGCATTAGTCGCGTATTTAGAAACACTCGATAATTCATCCAGTTTTCTAGCTGCAATTCAAGATAGAAATATTGCTTTAGCATTAACTGCGATGCACAAAAATATTACCCATGACTGGAATCTAGCTGAACTTGCTAACATCGCGACAATGTCGAAGTCAGTGTTTTCTGAAAGGTTTAACAAATTAGTTGGTGAGTCACCTATTTTATATTTGTCACATTGGCGAATGTTAAAAGCACACGCATTATTGATTGACACAGTATTACCCATCAAACAAATAGCAGATAAAGTTGGTTATCAATCTGAATTTTCTTTTTCTAAAGCATTCAAAAAATTAACGGGTTCATCACCAGGCGAAATTCGAAAATCATCGAAGAACTAAAATAAAGGAAGTCGATTTTTATAAAAGTGAAATAACCCATACTCATTGTTTTTCCATATCTATCCTGCTATGCAAAACGCGGATAATCATAAATTCATGTTTTGTTTCTCGAAAAAAGACCACATGTTTCTTTATGCTATAAGAATATAAGCCTTGAACAATTTCATCCCGATGCTTACCAATATTATCTGAACGGCTTAATGTCTTAAATAATTGCTTGATCAAAAGAAGGTTAATCTTATATTCAATAAGATTAACCTTTTTGGTACTACTCTGCTTATCGCAGTATTGGTCCAATGTCGCGAGAAGAACACGAATTAGAATAACGAACCATTTTTAATGGTGAATAGTTACCACAACCGTAATTTGAACAGCTTCGTACTCGGTAAACATCACCAAAATTAAAGAGTCGTATTACAGAGTTACCTGTGCCACTGTAACTAGTTTCAGTTGTACCTTTTTAGTGTCTTCATCACACCTATTTTAAGAGTACCGTCATTACAGACAGATAAATAATCATTAGGTAAATGTTAATGGGGATCCATTCCAAATTGATCTCAGAAGAAATAAACGCAGAATACAATGACATCGGAAACACTGCACAAACCATCGACCAAAACACCACATCAAATGGAGAGCCTCCTTCATGAAACTTTTTTAGCAAGGTAGTATAGATTGCCAACAGGATTAATCCGAGGCTAAAGATAAGATCGCCGTTGTTTAAGTTTAATGCTAGCATTTTTGCAAAACTACCTTCAAAGATAACCCATAGTGTAGCTGCTATACCAATTGGTAAAAGATATAAATGAAGTGTTCTTAATTTTTATTTTAATATGTAAAAACTTGCAATCGCTGCCAAACTCGGTAGAAAGGTATAAATAACAGAAGCATTTAAAGACGTAGTATCTCTTAGCGCAAGAAACATCAATATAAAAAAACTGATTGAGTTGCTCCTAACAAACTAAATTGAATTAACCTTTTACGCGTTGGTATTTTTATTTTGTTTGTAAAAAAAAGTAAAGGCAACATTAAAATAATCGATATTATAAACCGAAATAGTACGGTTACTACCGGATCGAGGTGTGGTGCAATACTTTGACCAATAGGAAAACTGGTTGCGACACAAACAATACCGCTAAATGTGCATTGACATTATCTCTCACTGAGTGAGAACGCCTCTATATCATGATATTAATTTTAAACAGAAAATATACCTTTAACTCTTATCAGCTACAAAATTATTTAAACGTCTTAATCAAACGCATGGCTAATACACCAGAGGTGTTACCCCGCTCTATTCAAATAAAAAATAGACATCCATAAACTAGCTTGTGCAAAATTAGTAATAGTAGTAAGTCTAAAAATTTTGTTAAAACTTTAATTAATTTTTTTCACTGCATTGAGTGGTGAGTAGATTTAAAAAAGAGTATCGGTGCTTTGAATGAGTCAGTACTGTGGGGTTCGTTACTCTCACCACCAACCTACGATTACGCTTTTTAGCGACTAAAGCATTTATTTAATGAGTTTAGATAGCCTTTTTTATTTTTTTTCTAAACGCAACATCAATGAAATCAGACAACTATTTTATTGCTGGCTATATAATTACTGGCTACTATAAATTTCATATTCAATTAAACTCATAATAAACAATAACTTAGCTTTATTTATGGTTTTTATCAAAAATACGCTTAATGGTAAAAATTCCAATATTGCGCGATTCATTCCAATTCGTAATAAATCATATGTCGATTTGCCATATTATCAAACGTATTAGCATAGTCTAATATTAACTCAAGATGACGGAAACGATACGAAACACAGGAATCAACAGATAACTGACTATCACCGTTTACTGATAATACATTAACGAAAGAGGAGCAATACTATGAAAAATACAGTGAAGAAAACACGCGGATTTGTTGACCCAATCACTCTAGGATTTTTATTGAGCCTAGTAGGAACAACAACTGCTTTAACCACACGTGATGCGGAACAAGTTGAGCCTACACAAACTGCTGCTCAAGTTAATGTTCAAGCCATTGCTGTTGTTGAAACAGAAAACGATTACGATTTTTAATTAAACCAAATTATGACGATGACACTAACGTCATCGTCTAAACACAAACTTTAACTATAAGGAAAACTATCATGAAAAAAACACGCGGATTTATCGACCCAATCACTCTAGGATTTTTATTAAGCTTAGTTGGTACAACAACTGCTTTAACTTCGTATGATGCAGATCAAGTAGACACTGCAACAGCTAAAGTTGAAGTACAAGATGTTGCTGTTGTTGAAGCAGAAAACGATTTAGATTTTTAAGATTAATCTAAGTCTTTAAGATAACCTCCTACTTTGGAGGTTATCTTAATTTAAATTAGCTCATTTGTTTACTAAAATATTCTATAAAACAACGCACCTTGGCAGGCACATAACGTCGTCCGGGAAAAACTGCGTGAATCTCTAATGGCGTTGGCACGTAATTTTCAAGAACAACTTTGACCTGTCCGGTTTCAATGTATTTATTAACCAACCACAATGGCGCAACGGCAATACCTTGTCCATCAATAACGGCATCACAAATAGTGCGTGGATTATTAGCACTAAACCGGCCATTAACGCGTACCGTCTCTTCGCCATTGGGCCCGATAAAATGCCATTCATTACGTGTTGTTAGTAATGTATATACAATGCAATTATGTTTTTGTAAATCTTGTAATTTTTTTGGCTCACCACGTTGCTTTAAATAACTTGGGCTAGCAAAAACAACTCGGGGACTATCACCCAATTTTTTAGCAACTAATGCCGAGTCTGGCATTGGTCCAATTCGAATTGCGACATCAATACCGTCTTTAACTAAATCGACATAATGATCATCCATTATTAAGTCGATGGTGAGTTCTGGAAATTTATCGAGAAACTGCCATAAGTGCGGCACAATGCAAATTTCACCGAATGTTACCGGGGTATTGATGCGTAATGTGCCTGTCGGTACTGATTCTTGATTTCGTAATAGTGATTCAGTTTCGATTAACTCATCGAGAATGTGGATACAGCGATCATAATACTGTTTACCCACTTCGGTTAAACTAAGTTGCCGCGTGCTGCGATTGAGTAATTTGATACTAAGGTGTCTTTCCAATGCGGCTACGTGTTTACTGACTGTAGGTTGTGATATATCCATCTCGCGCGCGACCTCAGAAAAATTGCCTGTTTCAGCAACGCGTCGAAATACCGACATTGATAGTAATACATCCATTAATTGCTCACTTATCTTAATTGTTATTAATAAATGTAATCGCTAAACACTGTCTTATCAACCTAGGATTAGATACTAACAGATTATGCCTGTTGTTAATTGATTTAAGTCAGGGGGGTTTTTAACTCATTATTATCGCTATCGTTATTTTTAGCCATTCAACAATATGATAATTTAGTTCAAAGTGCTGTAAAAAGTAAGAGTTCGAGCTGATAAGCTTAATGGTGTATAATGACGGTTATTTTTAAATTGATTTTTAGCGATGCTCAAACGAAAAAAAGCCCGCATATTATTACTGATGCGGGCTTTATTTATAGACTGAAAAAATTAATTAGACGAAATACGTTTAATCATAATTTTTGCAGACGGGTTACGCCAATCAAACATTGCTGGATTTAAATCACCGATACCTTGGAAACCACGGTGAACTAAAACAGGTCCTTCACCACCAGCACCAACTCTAGCAAACGGTGGAGCTGGGATTGTTGGATTAAAAACACAAATCATTGGACGCATTGGTGGTGGCACTGGAATGCTATCTGGATCATTGATGTCTGTTGGTACAGCGGTATCACAAAGTTCATTATTTGCTTCAGTACCAGCATCATAGACTGGTGACATAATAACAACTGATTTTTCTTTGTATGGCCCTTTAACACTATTAGCAGCAACAAAACCATCATTTGAAGGAGCGATCATTGAATAAACACTAACGTATGAATAATCTTTTGATGCTTGGAAAGTTGCGGTTACTGTTTCGCCAGCAGCTAATCCACCATTTGGCATTAAACCATTGAGTACTCTCACTTCTAAAATTTCAGGATTCACAGTAAGCTCATCGACCAGAACGCCCGGCTTACCTGTTTCAGCAATAACTTCTAAACCCGGACTGGTGTTAACGCTACCCAATTCAAATAATTTGAAATTGTCTGAATGAATTGCAACAACCGGTTTACTTAAAAATGGTGCATTGGTTAAATTGGTTATTGAAATTTCATATGTTATTGTTGAGGAATCCGCATATGCGGTTGCACTTAATGCGCAACTTGCCGCTATTCCGATGACTATTTTTTTAAGCTTATTTACCATAATAATTTACCTTCTTCTATTTTGATTAAATTAATAAAACATAAAGGCCATTTGCAACAGTAAATTTTAACTTTGCTAAAGCGACATTATGATATTAAAGTTAAATGTCACTATTACAATTAACGCTATCATTATAGGTAGAAACACGTATAACAGTATGTGATACCATCACATACGATACTGAAAAGTTTTGAAATATGATGCAGTCGTCTATTTTTTGTTTATTAAAAATTAACAAAAAAGGTGGATGACACAAAAAAAGAGACCTAGGTCTCTTTTTAAGTAATATGTTAAGCGAAGATTCAATAAAATAATATTCGCAGACCCAACATTTCAAAGGTTAAAACCATTTAAACAACCAATATTTTTCAAATGCAACTTTACCCAAGTGCATTAAATATCCGGGCTTATGCAATTTCATTTGCGGTTTAGGTTCGGCGTAAAAATTACCATTACCCATTCCGGCTTTACCGCTACCGGTTTCGATAAAACAAGCACCGTGGCCATCAAATTGTTTACTACTGCCCTGCCCCGATATTTCATGAATTATATTATGCACCACAACCTCCGCTTGACCGTGTGCAATAACACCGGCTTTTGGTAAGGGCTTACCAACACTGAGTTTAATTCCAGTGACATCACCAATCGCATAAACATGATCAAATTTGGTTTTAAGACTGTATTTATCAACCGGAATCCAGCCGCTTTCACCAACCAAGCCGGCATTAATAACAACTTTTGGCGCTCGATGTGGTGGCACATAAACCAATAAATCAAAGTCAGCACTAACACCATTAGCAAAGATTATTTTTTTATTGTCGGCATCAACGTGAGTCACAACGTGCTCTGCATGATAGCCGATATTTTTAGCTTCAACCATCGCACGTAGCTGGCGTGAGTTTTCAGGCCCGGATAATGACATTGGGCCAGGCTCAGGCGTATACATATCAACTTGCACGGCATCGCGCACATTACGTTTACGACAATCGTTTTCTAATAATAGCGCTGCTTCAACTGGCGCAGCCGGACATTTAAACGGCAGTGAGGTAACTAATACCGCAATTCGACCAGCGTTAAACTTTAGGCGAGCTTCATTGAGTTTCTCTGCGCCGTCGATGTTATAAAACGTATTACCCGATTCAACTAAGCCGGGAATAGTATCGTCAGCATAGTCAACACCCAAGGCAATCACTAAATAATCACCGATTAAGGTTTGTTGATTCACTTGCACACTACGTTGCTCGGCATTTATTTTTTCGATGTTACCTTTAATTATTTCAACGCCTAAATTTGTTAGCTTGGCACGCGAGCGGGTGATATCTTTTCGGCGACGGGTGCCAGTCATTAACCACGGTAGAGAAGGTGAAAAGACATAATTATCTTCTCGTTCGACCAAGATAACACGATGCTCGGATGACATTTTTTTACGCAACTCAGTTGCAACCACAACGCCACCAATACCACCACCGAGTACCAGTATGGTTTTCGCTTGACTTGTATCATTCATGGTCATTTCTCCTTATTAAATTGTTCTAAACAAATAATCGTTGCTATTTTAATGCTGTAATAACGACTGTTCCAGCCGAACTATACAGTATATTGAGTCGTAATAATTTTCAAAGTTCAATGTTTTGGAGCTATAAAAAAAGAGACCTAAGTCTCTTTATTTAATGACATTAAGATGTTACTGATGCTTAATGCACTTCAATCATTTGCACCGTACCGTCGGGCAATACTTCGACCATTGCATCTTTTGGTTCGTCTAAAAACAATGAAACCAAAGCAGCAAATGCGATGCCGCAGGCAATGGTGATGAAAAATACTGAAGGCGATACAAACGAAAATACTGTTAAAAATAATACTGCGCCAATGTTGCCATAAGCGCCAACCATTCCCGCTATTTGCCCGGTGAGTCGTCGTCGAATTAAAGGCACCAAGGCAAAAACACAACCCGCAGCAGAACCAAGAAAAAATGAGCTAATCATTATCACTAATACTGCAAAAGCTATTGGCCATTGCTCGGTTATTTGCCCCATCGCAAAAAATCCAATGGCTGCGCCGGACAATAACAGCACTAATGATTTCTTGCGTCCAAATTTATCACTGATAAAACCACCGGATGGACAAGACAACACATCGATAACAGCAAAACTTGCACCCAATATTCCAGCCAGTGCCGCAGGAACTAAAAAGGTATCTTTGAAAAATAAGGGTAACATCGAAACCACGGCCAATTCAGAACCAAACGTCACCGCATAAGCAACACTAAGAATAGCCACTTGTTTAAAATTATAACGCAACATTTTTTCTACTGGTTTTACAAATATTTCTTTATTAACACCATGAATTTGTTTTGCTTGAAATAAATAAATCACGACCAATGTTACATAAACAATATTAGCCGCAGAACTACTCAGCAAACCTAATAATGCCACCTTCCACGTTAACACCGCCATTGCGCCATACATTGGAATGTTCATCAGTAAATAAAAATAAAAATCCCGTTGGCTGGTGACTTCGAGGCCACCTGATTTATTGGGTTTAAAATACGTTGAACCAGCCGGCGTGTCGGATACTGAAACGTAATAAATCACAGCATAAATTAAAGCAATAACACCGGTGATTGCCGTGGCATAACGCCAACCATCATCACCACCGAACATCAACGCTAAGGTTGGTAACGTGACAGCAGCAACTGCCGAACCAACATTACCCATACCTTTATAGATACCCTCGGCCAAACCCAGTTGTTTTGCCGGATACCATTCACTAATCATCCGAATACCAATAACAAAACCCGCGCCAACAAAACCCATTAAAAATCGGGATAAGGCCAAAACTTCAAAGCTCTGCGCGGTGGAAAAAAAGAAACATAATGCCGCTGTCACGAGCAACATAATGGAGTAAGTACGCCGAGGGCCATAAACATCAACCAACATGCCGGTGATGATTCGAGCCGGAATGGTTAATGCAACATTGAGGATTAATAGCGTTTTAATTTGCTGATCCGTTAAGCCCATTGTTTCTTGGATAACACCAAGCAATGGCGCATGATTAAACCAAACTAAAAAGGTAACGAAAAACGCCATCCAGGTAGTGTGTAAGATTTTTGCACGGCCGGAGAATGAGAGAAAATTCGCTCTCATAGTAGAAGTACTCATTTAATGGGCTCCATCAATGTTAAATGTGTTTGCTAGTGAAACGTGTGGATTTGTAAATTACTGGTTTATATGAAGAAATTAATCAAATCAAGACGTGAAGTATAGCAAATCTAGTCACTGCATACCAATTACCCGATATACTGATATCCAGCTAAATGACGTTATTTAGAATTATTCTAATGTCAAACAAGCAAACATCAGTCCATCCAGCTCCAATCACGTATTAATGCATGTTAATATGCTTATATATCTAAGTATATCAAAGCAACACAACTTAACATAATAAAAGAACTAAAAATATTAGCGAGGGATGCACACTATGTTTAATTTCAGCTCTACCATTCGAACCATTATTTTCATGAGTTTTAGTCTCATGATACTAACATCATGCGGCGGCGGTGACAGCAGTACGACCCCAGTCACAACCACACCACCAACATCAACGCCACCCGAAACACAGCCACCAATTGAGCCAAAAAGTAATTACTCATTATTCATCCAGCAAGGCACTGTGAATATCACCGCAAGTCCAGACACCAGCAATGGTGCCACGACATTAAACGTCTGGGGGTTTAGTGCTGTCGAAACATTACCTGCCGGTAACACTATTGTTCCGGGGACAACAATCAATGTAGAACAAGGCAAAGCTGTTACCATTAACATTAAAAATAATTTAACGGCCGATCATAATTTTAGTTTTGTGAATTTTTCTGCCAATGGCATACCCAAAACAACCAATCTCATTCCATCTGGCGTGACCAATAGCTATACCTTCACACCACAACAATCCGGAATTTATTTATACTCGGATTCTTTACTTAATGGCATCAACCAATCTCTAGGCTTGTATGGTGTGATGATTGTGCGCCCGGCGACCAGTTTGGGCAAAGTTGCATGGCAAGGTGGGCCTAGTTTTGATAAAGAAGTAACCTGGGTCATCGCTGACTTGGATTATAAAAATTATAATCAAGTGGCAATTAATACCACAACAACAGCTTCGGACATAATAACCGCCAATTACAAACCAAATTATTTCTTAATGAATGGCATGAACGGTTTTCAAGCAATGGCCGATCCAAGCACGACAATTCAAGGTGCTATTGGAAAAATCGTATTAGTTCGAATTGCAAATGCTGGACAATATTCTCAATCACTGCATTTCCACGGTAATCACTTTAAAATTATTAGTCGAAATGGCGTTCGTTTAAATACAAATGATTTTGAATCGGTTGATACTATCAATATAAAACCAAACCAAACCGCAATGGTGTTATACACCATCGATCAACTCGGTCACTACCCGATGCACGTTCACACGGCACAAATGGAAACCGGTAATGGTGTTTATCTTAATGGCACCGCAGCCATGATCATCGGGAAATAAGGACAATAATAATGAAAAATAATTTAATTAAAAAAACAATCATACAAACAGCAATTGCTGCAACTATCACGCTAAGCAGCAACAGCTATGCTGAAAAAGTGGTGCCCGCGATAACCTTACCGGAAGCACCCAGTGCGGCACTGGACATGGCCGTTACAAAACTCAATAAAACCATGAGTGATGGTAATATCGTCGAGTTTTGGGTTTTTTGTGAAGGTGGTGCTAATGGCGGTGGTGGCCGCGGCGGTAACGCATGTAGCTCAACAACTCAAACATTACCAAGCCCGACACTAACCATGACCGCCAGCACTCAAACCAGCGTCAATTTAAATATGATGATGGCTCCACAAGAAGACGGAACATTAAGTAACGGTAGAACAGACTACACAAGACCGTATATTGGCCACACCATTCATTTACACGGACTGGATATGGAGTCTGAATTTGATGGCGTTCCCGAAACCTATCAGGAAGATTTTGGCGGCCCAGAAAAATCGTCTATCCCGTTACGCGACGGCTTTAATTATAAAATTAATAGTGATCCCGGAAACCTGCGTGTTGATACCCGCTTTGTTGGTAGCCACATGTACCACTGTCATGTACACACAGTAAAACATTTAGAAATGGGTATGTATGGTGCTTTTGTGGTACGCAGTGAAATTGATCCGCAATTTATTAATAATAAAAGCAAGGTTAGTTTTACCGATGAATGGATCATGATGCTCAGCACGGTTGATCCAGCCTATCACTTAGTCAGCGCAAGTTTTGATAGTGATGTATTTGCAGATTATAATCCAAAATATTTTCTGATTAATGGCGAAGAAGGTAATGATACGGCGATTAACCCTGCACTGAGTAAAACCATTAGCCTTAATGGACAAACTAAAAACTTGGTCATTCGTTTAATGGGCATGCACTCAACCAACGCGACATTTAAAATTATGTCGGGTACTAATTTAGTGCCTTTCACGGTTTATAATTTAGATGGTTTTGCATTAAACAGCCCACGTTTTGTAGAGAGTGTGGAACTGTCACCGGGTCAGACAAAAGATGTGATGATAAGTCTGGACAAAGCTGCGGTGTACAATCCTCAAATTGAATTTGGTGATTTACGCTTTAATGCTACTTATGATATTGTTGATGTTAACAACAATGAGATCAAAACCAGTATTGTAAAAACTGAATTAATTGTAACACCTTAATAGGCAGTATCAGTATCTCGGTTATAATAACCGAGGTACATCCAATCAACTGATAAATACCGCTAAAACTACTTCCTTAGATTTTCCCTTCAATATTCTTATATAAATTTATAGTTAACTTAAAAATTAATTGATTGCTTTATTGAAAATAACGTTTGGAATTAAACCGGGTATGTAAATACCCGATTTAAAACAACTAACTAAAATTAGTCGTCAATTTCTACTGAACTTGAATTCTGGCTTGAAGCTGAACCATGGTTAGAAGTAGAAGCTTGGCTTGGTGTTGATGGTTGGCTTGAAGCTGAACCATGGTTAGAAGTAGAAGTCTGACTTGGTGTTGATGGTTGGCTTGAAGCTGAACCATGGTTAGAAGTAGA
>VAPL010198588.1_pt1 | contig 11565 bp, 14 predicted proteins | sample 3395061 | NCBI WGS metagenome assembly VAPL01 (sample SAMN08290444, study PRJNA428436) | hydrothermal vent metagenome | isolation source: Deep-sea hydrothermal vent chimney 2 | place: Pacific Ocean: Juan De Fuca Ridge | depth 2182 m m
TTATAATCAATTCGGAATATTAAACAACAAATCATTATTTATCTAATAATTCAGTAGAGCCTCTCAATAAAGGGGCAATAATAAAAAAGAGGATTCGTTACAAATCCCCTGAAGCTTTATTTCGATAATATAGATATAATTTGAAACGCAATCGTTCCAATAATGATGCTGAGAAAAAAAATCCCCAACAAGCATAAATATCTATTAAACATTTTATTAACGAACTTTGACATCATTACACCCTCCTTTTTTATTGTTAATATACAACTAAATTCGCTTATATAATACTTATTTAATTAATCTCTGTCAAATTTAATAAAATAAATTTGAATTCTTCTTCAGCTTAAATTTCACTAGTAACAAAAAGTACCGCATTGTACTTCGCCTTGGTAAAAACGCTTCATTTTTTCTTTAAGAAAACTTTAAATTTTATTAAGGAGTAATAATTTATAATAAGTTTATTAATAAATTAAATATCAATTTATGAAAATTCTTATCATTGACGATGATCAAAACATTGTCCAATTTCTAAAAAATGGCTTAGAGTCCAATATGTATAGTGTGGAAAGTGCAGCCGATGGAGAACGTGGAGCTTTTCTCGGCCGAACTGGTAATTTTGATTTAATTATCTTGGACTATAATCTACCAAAAATGAATGGAGCGGAGGTTCTTACTGAAATTCGTCAGGAACAAAAACATATTCCCGTTATTATGCTCACTATTAAATCAGAATTAGAACATAAAATAGAGATCTTCTCCAATGGTGTTGACGATTATTTAACCAAGCCATTTTTATTCAAAGAATTACTTCTAAGAATTAAAGCGATCCTAAAACGTCCAGCCAAAGTACAAAATAGTTTCTTTAAAATTAATAATTTCACGCTGGATACTAATAGTAAAATCATTCGTCGGGGCGGACACGAAATCTACCTCACGCGAAAAGAATTTACTCTCTTGGAATACTTAGTACTTCATCGTGGTCAAATAATTTCTCGTAATCAAATTTTAGAACATGTCTGGGATTATAATGCTGACCCTTTTTCAAATTCCATTGAAACTCATATTGCTAGTTTAAGGCGTAAATTGAATATTAATAAAAACCGTAACCTCATTCATACTTTTACCGGCCGTGGATATAAATTCGCCTTAACTAAATTAGGAGCTTATTATCAAAATAATAATTAATTCTATATTTAAAAAAATCCTAATCATAAAACAATTAGGAAATTAATATCCAATCTTAAAACCTTTACCTTATTCAACTATAAAAAATGCTTTCCTTTAATTTTCTTGGGTAAATATTCCTGCTGAGAATCATCTTCCAGCGGAGAATATTTATAATCTCGACCATAATTTAATTCTTTCATTAAGGAAGTAGGAGCATTGCGTAAATGAAGAGGAACTGGCAAATTTCCTGAGCTCTCCACTTCTTGCTGGGCCTGTTGATAGGCGGAATAAGCGGTAATATCTTTCGCAGATTTGGCTAAATAAATAACACAGTGTGCTAAATTAACTCGACATTCTGGTGAACCAATATTATGACAAGCTTCATAAGTAGCCGTCGCTAACATTAAAGCACTATTATTAGCCAGACCAATATCTTCCGAAGCAAAACGAATTAAACGTCGAGCAATATATAAAGGGTCTTCACCCGCTTCTAGCATCCGCGCTAAATAATAAATAGCCGCATCAGTATTACTACCACGTAAAGATTTATGTAAAGCGGAGATTAAATTATAATGTTCATCACCGTTTTTATCATAAAGAAGATGGGGCTGATTAATAACTTTTTTAATCAAAGAAGAACTGAGATTCTTATTATTTTTATCCTTAAGTTTTTTGGTCGGAGCTTGAAGATCTTCCACTAATAATTCAGCAGCACTTTCCAAAATATTCAAAGCTTGCCGAGCATCACCATTGGCGAATTTAACAATTAGTTTTTGAGCATCATGATCCAATTTAAATTCCAATTTTTTTACTGCCCTCATGATAATTGTCTCCAAATCCAGTTCAGTGAGAGATTCTAAAACGACAATTTTTACTCGCGATAATAAAGCACTATTAACTGAAAAACTAGGATTTTCTGTAGTAGCACCAATAAGAGTAATTGTCCCATTTTCAATTTGAGGCAACAGAGCGTCCTGTTGGGCTTTATTCCAACGATGGATTTCGTCAATGAATAGAATTGTTTTTCGACCCAGACGCTGATCCTCTTGGGCTCGTTCCAGAGTAATTTTCAAATCTTTCAGTCCATTAGAAGTTGCCGAAAACCTAACAAACTCGGCTTTAGTTTCCTGAGCAATAATTAAGGCTAAGGTGGTTTTTCCGCTTCCTGGCGGTCCCCAAAAAATAAGCGATGGAACTTGATCGTTTTTTATTGCTCGATATAACCAAGTCTGAGCACCAATAATTTTACCTTGACCAACAAATTCTGACAAAACTTTTGGACGAAAATGAGTGGCCAAAGGAATGTCTTGTAGCATAAAATTATTTTCTTTTTAAACGACAAACGGTCGGGTCTTCAATTTGTTTCACTGTTAGGTAAATAGAGAGCACGAGAAGGATGACGCCAATTATTCCAAATTCTTGTCCCTTGAGAGGTAAAAAAGCAAGAATACTGGAAGCCCCGACAAGTGAAAGAAGGGTGGTAATTAATAAGGGACCGCAAGCCGCACAACCTAAACTAAATAAACTAGCAATAATTCCAATGAGACCAAGAGTAATCCCGTGATTTTTTATTTCTCGAAAACGGCGATCTAAATAATAAACAGTAATAGCAACGCTTAATCCAAACAGAATAGAAATCAGGATGACATAAATTTCTGCTTCTAGAGTAAAATTGGTACTAATTGATCCTAAGAAACTCAAAGGAATAGAAATTTTCGAAATTAAAGGAATATGAGGCGATTTAATGACATTAAAAATTACAGATAAATTTTGCCACCAAACCGCTATTGAAAAAACAACAACAGTCACTATCAACCACAAAGCGGAATATTTGAATTTCCGAAAAATTCCGGTAAAAGTTTTTAATTTCATTCTTATTTTTTCAATTGTAAATCAATTAGTTGTTTAATAGCTGAATAAGGTTGAGCGCCAATTACTAATTGTCGACCAATGATTAAAGACGGAGTGCCATTAATTCCAAAAGCGGACCCTTCGGCTTTATCAGCTGCTATCTCTTGACGATATTGACTACTTTTAGTTGCTAAAAGTTGCTCGACTTTATTAATATTAATTCCCGGGATAGTCTTAGTTAAAGCTAAAATGTCAGCTTGACTGCCCCAACCAGAATTTTCTCTATCTTGCTTGTTATACATCGCCTGATGCCAAAGATAGAATTTGCTAGGAGCAGCTTCCCAAACAGCTTTAGATACTAAAGCCGCCGCTTGCGAATCTGGTCCTAAAAAAGCGAAGTCTTTAAACACTACCTTAACTTCTCCACTTTTCACATAGTTACTAACGATAGAAGACATGGTATTTTCCTCAAAACGTTTACAAAAAGGACACTGATAGTCAAACCAAAAAGCAACAGTAACTGGTGCCTGAGGATTTCCAATGAAAGGTTCACCAGTAATTTTAACTTTAGCAATATTAACTGCCAAGGACTTGGGCTGGGCCGGAGTAGAATTAGGTGCAGCTTTGGTAGCAACCAAACTAGGATAATTTTCAGTTGTTTGTTGAGGACGATGACGACGACTAGCAAAATAGACAGTGGCAATAATAATTACTGCTGTCAATAAAATAGCAATAACCTGGAAAGAAGTGCTATTATTTTTATTCTCCATATAGTTTTGTTTTAAAAAAAATTAATTAATAACTCTACTTAGCTATAGTAACACTAAGTCGAGCAAACGCCAAGAAAATAAAACTAAAAGCAATAATCATAATAATTGGAGCAATTATTGATAAATAATTTCTGTGACGAGGTCGGAAGTACTTCAATAACAAAGAATTACTAACAACCGAGACTGAACTGAGGGCCATGGCTAAACCGGCTAATTCTGGATTTAAGACTAAACCAAAAGAAATAAAAATTCGCGCGGCAATCGGGATACCAATCGCATTATAGAATAGGGCAAAAAACATATTTTGTTTCACTTTCGCAATAGTTTCTTTGGAAAGTTCAATGGCGGTAATAACATCATTGAGATTACTCTTGATAATCACCATCCCACCAGCTTCCATAGCAACATCAGTTCCATTTCCCATCGCAATACCTAAATTGGCTTGAGCTAAAGCGGGAGCATCATTAATTCCATCACCGACCATCGCCACTCTTTGACCATTAGCTTGAATTTTCTTAATCGCCTTCGCTTTTTCTTCTGGCAAAACATTAGCGAAAACTTGAGTAATATTGACTTGTTTAGCGACCGCTTGTGCGGTTCGTTCATTATCACCAGTAATCATATAAACTAGCAAACCCATTTTTTGTAAATGAGCAATAGTTTCACGAGAGCTTTTTTTAATGATATCGGCCACCGCCACCGCTCCAATCAATTCTTGAGAGGAAGCTAAAAGCATCACTGTTTTACCCTGTTCTTCGAGCTTGGTAATTTGCTGAGTAACCTTCTCAACCTCCGAACTCAAAGTACTCATTAATCGCCGATTACCAAAAGAATATTGTCGACCATTAATTTCACCAATAACGCCCTGCCCGGGGATGGCTTTAAAATTATTAACTGCTTCCAAAGTTAATTTTTTCTTTTGGCTATGATTATAAATAGCCTCAGCTAAAGGATGTTCGGAGAGTTTTTCTAAACTACCAACCAGACTCAGAATTTCATCTTCATTTTTTGAGCCAAAAGAAATAATCTCAGTTACGTCTGGCTTCCCTTCGGTAAGAGTGCCAGTTTTATCAAAAACAATTGCTTGAATTTTGCAAGCTTCCTCTAGCGGTCCACCACCTTTAATTAAAATACCTTTTTCCGCCCCTCGTCCAGTTCCAACCATAATTGCTGTCGGTGTTGCTAGACCTAAAGCACAAGGACAAGCAATAACAATCACGGCGGTGAAGGCCATTAAAGCAAAAGTTAAACTAGCTCCTAATAAAAAATACCATACTAGAAAAGTGACAATGGCCGAGCCAATCACAACGGGAACAAAGACGGCGGCAATCTTGTCGGCAAAACCCTGAATGGGCGCTTTAGAACCCTGGGCTTCCTCCACTAAACGAATAATCTGCGCTAGAGTAGTTTCGGAACCGACTCGGGTTGCTTGAAATTCAAAACTACCAGTTTTATTAATAGCCGCTCCAATAACTTTATCGCCAACCTTTTTCTCTACTGGAATACTTTCGCCAGTGATCATTGATTCATTAACAGTTGAATTTCCCTTGGTAATTCGCCCATCAACAGGAATTTTTTCTCCGGGACGAACGACCACAATATCGCCCTCCACAACTTCTTCCACCGGAATATCCTGAGTCTGCCCCTGACGAATAACGCGAGCAGTCTTCGCCTGCAAACCCATTAATTTTTTAATAGAATCTGAAGTTTTGCCCTTAGCACTAGTTTCTAACCATTTACCCAGAATAACAAAGGTAATTAAAAAGGCGGCCGTCTCAAAATATAATTCTGGAATTTTAGCCCCATTTAGACCAATTAAAGAATGAGTCTGAACAACATAGATTATATAGTAGGCTAAACTATAAAAGTAAGCCGTAGAAGTACCAATCGCTACCAGGCTATCCATATTAAAGGTCTTCATTCGTAAACCAGCCCACATTCCTTTATAAAAGTTAGCTCCAATAATGAATTGTACGGGAGTAACTAAAATTAAAGAAATAATGCCGAAATAAGGAGGTAAGATACTCGCTCCAGGCAACCATTTAAAGAAATCCAGAAGCATGAAATAGAATAATGGCAAACTCAAAATCAAACTAAAAATGAATTTCTGCCAATAGTCTTTAATTTCTGCTGCCCGTTTATTAGTTTCAAATTCGGGATCTTTACTGTCAGGAATTTCAGCTTCATAACCAGCAGTTTTAATAGCTTGTATTAAATCAGGAATTTTAACTTCAGATTTATCAAAGAGAATAGAAGCTTTTTCGGATGAAAAATTAACGTTACCTTCTTTAACACCAGGTAATTTTTTCAGAGAACGTTCAATAATATTGGCACAAGAAGCACAATGCATGCCACTCAACGAAAGCATAACACGTTGATTTTGCTGACCTTGCTGAGAACTTAATTTTGATTTCGGAGATGAATCAGTGACCGCGGGGTTTTCTTGATCTTTTGAACTATCCAACACTGCTAATTGACGACGATCTAAAGTTTGAGCAGTAGCTTCTGCCCCCTCAACTCTAATATTCTCAATCGTATAGCCCGCCTGTTCCACGGCTGAAAAGATATTACTTTTAATTGACTTGTTAAATTTGCTAATAACAAATTCCACTTGATTACTTCGATCGATGATTTGAAGATCTTGAAGACCTGCTATTGAAGTTAACTTTTGATGAAGCCCTTCGTCAAAAGACGAGCCTAACCGGCCCTTAATTTTTAAATATATCTTAGGCATATTTTTATTAAATTTGGTGATGAATTAATTAGACTCAGCTTGATAATCAGTATCCTCTAGAGCCTTATTAATTTCTTCTAAATTGACTTCACGGCTGGCCTCAATATTAGCCACGCCACTTTTAAGGTCAACTTGAACAGCAGAGACGCCCTCAATTTTACTAATTTCCTGCTCGCTAGTTCGCACGCAACCCTCACAAGAGAGCCCGTTTAATTTAAACTTTATATTCATATGAAATTAAATTAAAAATTAATTAAATTATTATTAAATGCAGTCTTAATATAACACCAAACATCTCACTATTCAATAGCGAACAGAATATTAACAATGGGGATTAGCTATTTATTAGTCTTGAAAATTAAATCTCTTCCCTACTAAATAATAATGAGATATAAATATATCTAAAAATTAATTTGAAGGAGTGGGATGGAAATGAGAAGAAAATTGTGTTTGTCGGAAAAATCCCCGCCCCGAATGAACAGTTTTAATAGTTATAGCCTGAAATTTATTAAATCGACCATTAATTGAACTCTGACCAATTAGAAAAACAGATTGACCAACTTTCAAGATTGAGGAAGAAGTATTAGATGCGGGAAGAATAATTTGCCAGGTTTGTCCCCGAGGATCAATAATATTAAAGCTCTGATCAATGTTTTTAGAAGAAATCACACCCACTAAGCGACCTTCGTCAGGATCAAACCAAAAAACTAACTGACGATTAATTACCGTACTATAAAAAGGCACTTGTCCACTAACCCGATCATCAATTCTAGAGCCCAAACCAATAGAAAAAAAAGTAATACCGAGAATAATACTAACCAAGATGGAGGCCCCAATAATCTGCCACGGAGGATAACGATAAGCTTTCGAAGTGTGCTGTAAGTTATAAGATAAAATAAAAAGAAATATTCCTAAAAAAATAAACCAAAAATAAGGGAGAGTGAGAAGTAGAAAATGGCTTAAACTCTGATGCATCTCCAAGTGTAATTCCCAGCCACTGTATTCTACAAAATAAATCATGACGGAAATAGCCGCTGCTCCAATTAACAAAGAAATTAAACCACTACCCCAAACAACATATTTTTTTAATAAAAAATGCCAACGAGGATAAGGACTAATCTTTTTATCTTTAATTTTTTCTACTAATCTTTTATCAAAATCATTAAATTCCATATATTTATAAAATAATTTTTGTTTTGGTGAGTTCTGTGCGAAACTCTCGTTTAGCTCTATTAATTAAGGAGGCAACGGTACCCAGCGGTCTTTTAATAATATCAGAGATTTCTCGGTAATTTTTTTCTTCCAAAAACTTAAGAATGAGAACTTCACGATATTTTTTAGGTAAACTATTTAAAATTTTAAAAATATTAGTTCTCAAAATTTTGAGATCAACAGACCCAATAATATCAATATCAGTAGCTAAATTACGGGTTAAATTCTCATCCAAATTCACTTGATAGCCTTCAGGACGAGCCTGTAATTTACGATGTTGACTAATCACTTCATTATGAACAATACGGTAGATCCAGGAAGAAAATTTTAAATCATTTTTAAAGGCATTAAGATTTAAATAAACCTTAATAAAAACATCCTGAAGAATATCTTCAGCATCTTCTAAACTAATATTAGTTAAACGACGAATATAGATCAATAAACGATTCTGATAGCGATTAACTAAATACAAAAAATTGTCTTGATTTTTCAAGCTTAGTTTAACTAATTCCTCATCACGAGCATGATCTAAATCTTTAGTAATAGGCATATCATCATTATATCATGTTAATAATCAAGAATAATAATTAATTCATCACAGAAGAACTTCTTAATAGAAAATTAACCAATATTTACTTGGGGGATCTTATTCCTAATCTGAAATTTTAATTGTTGAGAGATGGCAATCGCTCGATCATAGTTACCAGAGCGAGCAGCCTGACGGGCCTCTAAGAAAGTATTAAAATCATTTTGACTGAGTTTAGCATAGGTCTGATTATGTTGGAGAACGATAGCTTTCCAAGAATGATAATCACGATTTTCAAAGGCCACCAGAATTTTTTCTTCTTTACTAGGAGTTTCTTGATCAATTTTATTCCGAGAATTAAGACGATAACTTGTATAAAGACCAGCGGAGAGAATAACAGTTAAAATAGCAATACTAATTGCGGCCTGTTTATATTTTTGCATATTATTAGGCTGTTAATTTATATTTGTGAGCTCTCACCTAATAATACGTCGCCATATTTAATTTTCTTCCATTTTTCTATTCACCAAGAATATTAGATTGTCAGTTGAAAAATCTTTAAATCATTTTCGCCAAGGCCATAAAATTAAAAATGATAAAGAGAAGTGTAAGAGAGAAATTAATAAAACATAAATATAAATGGGAATCAATTTAATTAAAAAATGAGTAAAATTGAGAAAATAAATTGTCAAATCTCCATGAACCAGCAAAGCTAAAGTATTTAGTAGTAGAAGAATAATAATAATTGTTAAGCCACCCCGTCCAGCACCACGCAAGTCTTCTCGGCTAGGGGCAAGATGGGAGGCAATGGCAAAAGAAATATAAAGAAAAATCCAAAAACCAAAATGATGTAAATTAGCACTGGAGAATAATAAACTCAAAGATTTTCCAAGACCGGAAATTAATAAAGGAATAGAAATCTGCTGAAATGATAATTGATTAAATATTTCTTGACCCTGCGGAACTAAAATGACAAGTAATAAGGCTAAAAGTAAAGGCCCAAAAATTAAAGGGGCTAAACCAATAAAAAAATTACCAATATTTTGATAAAGATTTCGAGATCGGTAAGTATGATTAACATGCCCTAATTCTCCAATCTGAGGATTTGGAGAGAATAAAGCAATATCTGTAATTCGATGTTTAAATAATAAAGCAAAAAAAGCATGTCCGTATTCATGAACTGGTGTCCCAAGCCACGCCGTCCATAATATTCCCCGCCAACCAACTGAACGGCTATAATTTTTTAAAGTGACCCGTTGAATCTCTGCTAAGATAAACCCCAATAAGAAAAAAATTCCTAAGATAGAAACAATCTGGATAAAGGTAATTTGAATAACTTGAACAAGAAAATTAAGCATAGATAAATTTCTCAATAAAATTTAATAAAATAAAAACAAATAGACAGTTAATTAATTTACTTTATTAATAATAAATAATTATCTTAATTAATAATTTTTATTATTTCCTGAGCCCAATATTGTAAATCATCATTAAGAGGGCTTTGTTTCCAATTAGCTTGTAGGGCAATAATTACCTTTAAATAGTGATTCAGTGTTAGTTCTTTGCTAGCATAAAAACGAGCAAATACCAGGTCACCATATCTTTGATAATCATCAATAATCTCACTAACGTTAGAAATAATATCTCCAGATTTAAGAAGTAAGGATTCGTGAGAAAAACTGCTAATATCTCGCAAAGCTTCAGTTTTTCTTTTTTTCCAAGATAATTTTTTATCTTTTTCAGTAACACTCCAGACCAAATCAGCCACCTTATCTCCAAAACGCTCAGTAATCATCTTTAAATTAACTTTCTTCTCTGGTAAACTATCTTCTATTGTGTCATGCAAGATACCAGCGATAACAACTTCTTCAGAGGCATGCGCCTGAGAAAGAATAATACCAACAGTTAGAGGGTGAGTAATGTAAGCAATATCTTTACCTTTTCTTTTTTGCTTTTGATAAAGCTCATGAGTTTTAATAGCAAATTTAATAGCCTGTTTAATTTTAACTGTGTAAACCATAATGCTTAAATTAACCTTGGAATTAATTTTTATTACTTAGTAATTTGGTAAAAAGGCGATAATTTTATAATTTAAATACTTAGTTTAACAAATTCTGAGAAGCAAAATCCCAATTAAGGAGTTTAGCAATGACTACTTCTAGAAATTCGGCCCGACGATTTTGATAATCTAGATAATAAGCATGCTCCCAAAGATCAATTGTTAATACCGGACGAAGATGATGAGCGAGCGGGGTGTCGGCATTGGCGGTTTTCATAATTTCCAGAGTTTTATTATTTTTAACTAACCACACCCAACCACTACCAAATTGACTTAAAGCTGTAGTTTTCAAGTCGTTAACAAAATTATCAAAACTTCCGAAAGAATTATTCAATAAAGATAATAATTCCTCAGAAATCTTCATTTCTTTATTGCTCGGATGAAGACTATTCCAAAAAAATTGATGATTAAAAATCTGAGAAGCATTGTTAAAAATGGCAACTTGCTTAAGATTGTCTTTGGTCTTCATCATAATACTCTCTAGGCTCTCCTCTTCTAACTCAGTGCCAATAATGAGTTTATTTAATTTATTGACATAAGCTTGGTGATGTTGTCCATAGTGATATTCCATGGTTTTTGCTGAGATATAAGGCTCTAAAGCTGTTTTCTCAAACGGTAGTGGTAAAATAGTAAACATATACTTTAATTAAATTTATTAATTAGTTTTTTGTTTTCGATTTCTCTGCTAAATATTTTTTTAATAACTTAATATCCCTAAAATCTTTTTTCCGGCCTAAAGCTTGTTTGAACTCAATTGTTTTTTGAATATTGAGAAAAGAGAAATTATGAATAATATCCGCCGTGATAATGGCCACGCTAATTGTAACAGGATAAGCTTCCCAATCTAATTGACTAATTATTTCTACTCCAGGGGAATTGAGGAATAATCGATGATATTTAGTTTTCTGCTGATATTTGCCAGAAGTAATTAACTTTTTCAACAATTTCGCACTAACAGCTATATCTAAATCATGAGCTTCTCTAATTCCTCGAGCCGCCAAGGGTCCGCTACCAACGACAACATACTCCCCAAGGGGAAAACTTAACTCTTCAAGTTTTTTAAAAATATTCATCTACTAGAAGTATAACGGAAAATGAGAATTTTAAAAAGAAAAAAGACTAAATCTGATTTAGTCTTTTATAAGGCACGGGATGAGGGAATCGAACCCCCGCTAGAAGTTTTGGAGACTCCTGTACTGCCACTATACGAATCCCGCAAAAATTTCGGCGGCAATTAAAAATTAAA
>VAPL010351695.1_pt1 | contig 11561 bp, 9 predicted proteins | sample 3395061 | NCBI WGS metagenome assembly VAPL01 (sample SAMN08290444, study PRJNA428436) | hydrothermal vent metagenome | isolation source: Deep-sea hydrothermal vent chimney 2 | place: Pacific Ocean: Juan De Fuca Ridge | depth 2182 m m
GACCCGCTTTATGTTCGCCTCAACCCGGTGATCATTAATTTAAGCCTGTTAATTTTGTTCAGCCACACACTTTATAAACCGCCATCAATGATAGAGCGCTTTGCTCGCCTGCAAACACCCGAGTTACCGGTTGAAGCCATACGCTATACACGAACCGTGACTAAAGTCTGGTGCGTATTTTTTATATTTAATTTAACCGTTTCAGCTTATACATCGGTATACAGTTCAATGGAAGTCTGGACACTCTATAACGGATTTATTGCCTATATATTAATGGGACTTATTTTTGCTATTGAATACATTGTTCGCCAATTTAAAATTAAAACCGCATCATGAACCTGTCACACCTGAAAACGCTACAGCAGACACTGAACGACCTGCACACCCGCTCAGACATTGCCATCAGTAATGATACTTTAATTAACGGCAAACAGATGCAACAGCATATCTTCGCGGCACTGTCGAGCCTGAACAAACTAAACGGGCAGCACATCGCCCTGTATTTTGATAACAGCTATTCTTTTTGCGTTATGCTCATGGCACTACTTTGCAGCGATAAAACGCCGGTTATATTACCCAACGCCCAGACAAGTTTTATTGATTCTATTGCGCATAAGCTGGATCATATTATCAGTGACACGCCGGTAACAACAAACGTCACATTTACCGCTTACCCTGATTTTTTAACAGCCGAAGCCCCCGACCAGAACAGTTTTATTTCACCCGAATTAAATTTAAACGAAGACTCGGTGCTACTGCTGTTTACCTCCGGCTCAACCGGCCAGCCCAAAAAAATAACCAAAACGTTAGCACAGCTTGAGGCTGAGTTTAAAACCCTCGAAGCACTTTGGGGCGATGATCTTGGCCAGTCAGTTATCCGCTCAACCGTTTCACATCAGCATATCTATGGCCTGATTTTCAGATTATTATGGCCGTTATGTGCACAGCGTTGTTTTGATGCCACGACCTATCCTTATCCGGAAAAACTATTCGAGAAGATACTCACAAGCCCCGATAACTGCCTGATTTCCAGCCCCGCACATTTAAAGCGCATACCCGAACTTGTAGACCTTAAGTCTGTACATACCCACTTACAAAGTATTTTCTCATCCGGCGGGGCTTTAGATAATGCATCAGCACAGCTCATAAAAAAGCAAACCGGTGTGCCGGTAACCGAAGTTTTCGGCAGCACCGAAACCGGTGGCGTTGCTCACCGCCAGCAGTCCGCTGACAATAACAGTCATCTCTGGCAGGTTTTTAAACCGATCAGAATAAAATTAAATCCGGATGATAATACCCTGCTCATCCACTCTCCTTTTGAAGGTTCTGGCAGCTGGTATTCAATGCAGGATATTGTTTGTCTGCATACGAATACACACCGCTTTGAACATCTGGGGCGAGCGGACAGTATTGTAAAAATTGAGGAAAAGCGCCTGTCACTGACAGAGATGCAAAATGTACTGACATCCCATCAATATATTAGCGCATGTGCACCAACCGTTGTGCATGGCAAACGTAATTGTGTCGCGATGGTGGCCGTACTCAACCCTCAGGGACAGGCGTTTTTACTCAAACACAATAAACTGGCGTTAAACACATTATTAAAAAAATACCTGAATCAGCATTTTGAAGCGGTAGTACTACCCCGAAAATGGCGTTACACTACGCAGTTACCCGCCAATGCACAGGGAAAGATGACTCAACAGAATCTACAGGATATGTTTAATAGCTCACCGACACGCCCCAAATACCCGCTCACCACTCAGCAAAACAAAATTAGTGATGAGGAAATAAAATTAGCCTTAAATATACCTGAAAATTTACATTGGTTTGACGGACACTACCCCGACCAGCCGATAGTACCCGGGGTTATCGAAATCGACTGGGCGATTCATTTTTCAAAAACACACTTTAATCTGGATGTGAATTTCAGAGGCATAGAAGCCCTTAAATTCCACGAATTAATTGAACCCAATGATGATATTTTTCTTCATTTAACTTACAAGAAAGAAGATAAAAAATTACATTTTAATTTCACATCAAAAACCAGTAAGCTTTCTTCTGGCCGTATTCTCCTTTAAAGCCCAGCTCTCTTATGCCTTTTAATATTTGTGTTGTCATCCCTTTTTATAATCATAAAGATACCATTGAAAAAACGCTGGCAGATCTCATCGCCCTAAATTTATTTTGTATCATAATCGATGATGGCAGCGATCAGGAAACCCAGCGCGTTTTAAAATTATTAGTCGATAATCAAACCCAGTGCTGCTCCCACCGTTTAGCCACTAACCAGGGAAAGGGCTGTGCCGTTATGAAAGGGCTGGCCGTTGCAAAAGATATGGGGTTCACCCATGCAATACAGGTAGATGCGGACGGCCAGCATAATTTACATGATATTCCCACATTTGTTAGCAGCGCTAAAAACACTCCGGAAGCTTTAATCTGCGGGCAACCTGTATTTGATGACTCCATTCCCAAAGTCAGAAAATTCTCCCGCGGCATCACTCACTTCTGGGTGGGAGTTGAAACCTTAACACTTCACCCTGTCGATTCAATGTGCGGATTCAGAATCTATCCACTGGTCAGCATTAATCCCCTGATAAACCACAGCTATATCGGTAACCGCATGGACTTTGATACCGATATTCTGGTGAAGAGTATATGGTCCGGCATCCCCATTAAACTTTTACCAACAAACGTAATATACCCAGAAGACGGCATTTCACATTTTCATTACTGGCAGGATAATCTGCTGATGATCAAAATGCACATTAAGCTGGTGTTCGGCATGATCTTCAGATTACCCGGCTATATTTTTAATCAATTCAAATTTACAGATAAACATGTCTAATCACTGGTCAGAAATTTCCGAAAGGGGCAGCGTGCTAGGCCTGACGCTTTTATTGCAGACCTATAAGCTACTAGGCCACCGGTTTTGCTCTGTTATTGTGGCTTTTGTTGTCGGCTATTTTTTTATTAGTAATGCCAAAAGCCGGCGCGCCTCGCTTAAGTATTTAAATAAAGTCTACCAGCACTCATCTGAGTCATCAGGGCAATCATCACTTACCGCGACACCTGGCCTGTGGACCTCATATAAACACTTTTTAAGTTTCGGCCTGTCATCACTGGATAAAATCGCATCCTGGACCGGTAAAATTAAGCGTGGAAATGTACAGTTTGATCACTCACAGATATTAATCGATCACTCACTGAACCAGCAGGGTGCGGTTATTATCAGCGCCCATTTAGGTAACATTGAGCTCAGCCGGGCACTGGCTGAAAATATTGACGAAGTCACCATGAATGCGTTGGTATTTAGCCAGCACGCGGAAATTTTCACCAACACGCTGAATAAAATTAATCCCGATTATAAAACGCACCTGATTCATGTGAATAATATGGGACCGGAAACCAGCATCATGTTAAAAAACAAAATTGATGCCGGTGAAATGGTGGTCATTATGGGTGACCGAACCGCCGTGAAATCCGAGAGCCGCAACTGTGAAATTGAGTTTTTAGGCGAATCCGCCCTGTTTTCACAGGGACCGATTATTCTGGCCAGTTTAATGAAATGCCCGGTATATTTAATGTTATGCATTAAAGAACCCGACGGCTACCATATCCATCTTGAGTCAATTTCCGATATAATCCACCTGTCCCGTAAAAACAGACAGCAGGATATTAAGAAATACATACAGATTTACGCAAGTCGACTCGAACATTATTGCCAGAAAAATCCGTTACAATGGTTTAATTTTTTTGATTACTGGGACTCAGCTAAGACGCCCGACATCAAATCAAATTCAGGTCTACTAAAAAAACAAACTAAATAATAATAGAAAAGCTTATTTAACATGACAGATTCAGACAATATTTCTTTTGGTCAGCAAGCATTAACCGTCCATGACATTGTTGCCATTTCTAATGGCTCAAAGAAAGTACAGTTATCCAATAATGACCACTTCACCCGAAAAATAATAAAGGGTGCACAGTTTCTCGATGATTTATTAGAAGAGGAAGGCGTCATTTATGGTGTGACAACCGGTTACGGTGACTCCTGCACAACCAATATTCCAGCCAATCAGATTGAAGAGTTACCCATTAATCTGACCCGTTTTCACGGCTGCGGCATGGGCCGACACTTCACCCATGATATCTCTCTGGCCACGCTGGCAACCCGACTGGCATCACTCAGCCAGGGTTACTCCGGTGTACGTCTGGAATTACTGCAACAAATTGTCGATTTTATTAATCACGATATTGCCCCGCTCATTCCGGAAGAAGGCTCAGTTGGCGCCAGCGGCGATTTAACGCCCCTGTCTTATGTTGCTGCCACCCTCATTGGTGAACGCGAAGTACTATATAAAGATCAGATAAAACCTTCGATTGAGGTTCTCCATCAGCTCAATCTCGACCCCATTAAGCTACGCCCGAAAGAGGGTCTGGCGATTATGAATGGCACAGCGGTGATGACTGCCATTGCCTGCACCGCCTGGAGCCGTGCCGAATATTTAACCCGCCTTGTCACCCGCCTGACCTCAATGGCATCCATTGCACTGCAGGGTAACAGCAATCATTTCGATGAAATTTTATTCAGCGTAAAGCCACATAAAGGCCAGATAAAAATTGCCGAATGGGTGCGCCACGATTTAAACCACTATAAACACCCGCGTAATTCCAGCCGTTTGCAGGATCGTTACTCCATCCGTTGTGCGCCGCATGTTATCGGCGTACTGAAAGACTCTCTACCCTGGATGCAGGAATTTATAGAAAATGAATTGAACAGCGCCAATGATAATCCTATTATTGATGGCGAAGGCGAGCATGTTTTGCACGGCGGACATTTTTATGGCGGACACATTGCCTTTGTCATGGACTCAATGAAAAACTGTGTAGCCAACCTGGCGGACTTAATGGATCGTCAGATGGCGCTGTTAATGGACACAAAATTCAACCACGGACTCCCCCCCAATCTTTCCGGTTCACCCGCAGAACGCAGCAGTATTAACCACGGTTTTAAAGCCGTGCAAATTGGTGTTTCCGCCTGGACCGCCGAAGCCCTTAAGCTCACCATGCCCGCCAGTGTGTTTTCGCGATCCACTGAATGCCACAATCAGGACAAGGTTAGCATGGGAACCATTGCCGCCCGTGACTGTTTACGTATTTTAGAACTTACCGAGCAGGTCGCCGCAGCCGAATTATTATCGGTATGCCAGGCATTAGAAATTCGTTTACGTAATAATGAAATCGATGAAGCCACTCTCAACAAAGATTTACTCAGCTTCAAAAATCAAATTTTTGAAAGCTTTAACTTCCTTGATGAAGATCGGCCACTGGAATCTAACCTACGCGATATGGCGCAGGCAATACGCAATCAAACATGGAAGCTATACGAGTAAAATCATGGTCGAAGCAGAACTTATTATCAAGGTACCATTTCATGACATTGACCCACTGGAAATTGTCTGGCACGGAAACTACATTAAATATTTCGAAATGGCTCGTGGCGAACTGCTAGACCTGATTAATTATAACTACGAGCAAATGCGCGACTCAGGTTTTATGTGGCCCATTATCGAAGTCAAACTGCGTTATATAAAACCCGCCGCCTACGGACAGAAAATAAAGGTGCATGCAAAACTAACTGAACATGAATATCGAATGAAAATCGACTACGTTATTTACGATGTAGAGTCGGGGGACCGCCTAACCAAAGGCCATACCATTCAGGTTGCAATAGACATGGAAAAAGAACAACTGTGTCTGGCATCTCCTGACGTTTTTCTAAAAAAATTACCGGCAGCAGCCCCCTCTGTTATAGCCAGTAAAAAACAGCCCGGTTAAAATGAAAAGCCTTTTTTTTATTTCAATTTTGTTTCTCAGTTTTTTCTGTTATGCCGAAAGCAGCAATACGGTTAACCTATCTGAACCTGATTCAGAACTAAATACTATTCTAAAAAAGCTGCAGAAAAATAGCGTGCTGCGTAGCCAGTTCAAACAGTCTCGCCATTTAAAAATACTCAGCAGACCGATAATTTCCGAAGGCCAACTTAACTATTTTTCCGGCACAGGCATCATCTGGGACATAAGAAAACCCATACAGTCGAAAATCATTATCAGCCAGAACAAAATAACGGAAATAGATGCTAATCACAAAATAACCCGCCGCCCCAACCCCGGCGGAATTTACACACTGCTGGATGCCTTGTTTAATGGTAACAGCCAAATTCTCAAACAAAACTTTGATATTAAACATGATCTCTCAACAGAAAACTGGCGCCTTGAACTAACGCCAAAGTCTTCTCCGCTTAATAAAGCCTTTAAAACTATCGAGATTCAGGGCCAGCAACAAATTAAGCGCATCACATTAAATGACATAAATTCAGACTCAACAGTCATTACACTCAGCTCAACCAATACAGAACAGATGATGACAACTAAGGAAGCGTCTTATTTTGCTCTCTAAATCAGGCACAAAGTTGATGCTATGGCTCTTAAGTATGCTGGTAGTCACTATATACTTAAGCAGCCAATTTTTTAGCGGCATTAAACTGGAAAACAATATCATCAAGTTACTGCCTGCATCGGACCAACAACCGTCCGTACAACAGGCCATTAACACGATAAGCCAAAATGTCGGACAGAAAATCATTTTTCTGATTGCGAATAAAGATAAGTACAGCGCATTAAGCTCAGCAAAATCATTTCATCAATCACTGCTTAACGCCAAACTGTTTACTCATATAACATACACTATTAATAGCGACAGTCTAAAAGACACTTATCAATTATATTCACCCTATAAAAATATGCTGTTAAGTAAACAGCATCGGCAGCTGCTATCCAAAAATCAGTATGAGGCATTCAGTCAGCAGGCACTTCATAAAATCTACAATCCAACGACCCCTCTGAGCAGCGCACAACTTGAGAGTGATCCTTTTTTTAACCTGATTGATTTTTTACAACAACAAAACACCCTTACCAACAATCTCACACTGGATAACGATCAGTTAATTACACAATACAATAATCAATATTATGTTTTTATTTCTGCTGATATAGACGACAACATATACTCCCTTAATGTACAAAATAAATTTGAGTCTTTTTATCAGCACGCTCAACAGCATGTTGCCGATTTAAACACTGATACTAAGATACTTTCAATGGGCGCAATACATTATGCCATTGAAGGCAGCACATCTGCCAAACATGAAATCAGCACCATCGGCATGGGATCTTTAGCCGGTATTATTATCCTTATTTTATTTGTTTTTCGCTCCCTGACACCGTTACTGCTCAGTATTATTTCAATTTCATCCGGCATTATTGTTGGGTTAAGCTGTAGCTTATATTTTTTTGGTGAGGTTCACCTTTTCACCCTGGTATTTGGAGCCAGTTTAATCGGCGTATCGATTGACTATGCTTTCCACTATTTTTCAGAACGTCTCAGCGGGGCAGATAACGATTCAACCATCAGGCATATTTTGCCCGGTATTAGCATGGGAATGTTCAGCAGTGTATTAGCTTATCTGGCCTTATCTATTTCAGATTTCCCCGGCTTACAACAGATATCCCTGTTTTCCATGAGCGGATTAATTGCGGCCTATGGCTGCGTTGTACTTTTTTACCCGGCTATTAATTTTAAAAATAATTCATCCGCATCTGCACTGATTATTTCTATGAACAGGCCCATCATCAGATGGTGGCACAGCGTTAACATCATGAAGCTTAAATTCTTTATGGTTTTTAGCCTGCTTAGCTTAGGCAGCATTGTCTATTTAAATCTGCAGTTTGATGATGATATTCGCAATTTGCGCAACCAGTCCAGCCATGTCGCAAATGAAGAAGCCATGGTTAAAAACATCATTCAGGTAAATGGTGAAAATCAGTTTTACCTTATTCAGGCCGAATCACCTGAACACGTATTACAAAAAGAAGAAGCCCTGTTTAAGTCACTGGATAAACTTGTTTCAGAAGATGCACTCAAGGCTTATCAGGCCACTGCACTTTTTTCACCCTCAAAACAACGCCAGCTAGACAATTTCAGTTTACTGAAAAAAGCCATCCACTCTGACAATTCGTCACTGAACAATTATTTACAGTCCATTGGCTACCCGGAAAAAAACATACAGTCTTATGCCGCACAGTTTGAAAACCAGCCGACTGAAACACTGAGTGTTTCTGCATGGCTATCCAACGAAACATCTTCTTCGATGTTTTTTCACTGGCTTGGAAAATCAACAACCGACAACAATTATCTCAGCATTGTGAGCTTATATGGCATACAGAACATTAACGCTCTACAGTCAGCTTCACTTCCCGAAGGCGTAAAATTTATTGACTATGTCGAAGACATTTCCAGCATATTAAAACAATATCGTGAACAGGCAAGCTATCTGATTATTTTTGCCTACCTGATGATATTCGCTATGTTATGCGTCAGATACGGCGGATACAAGGCGATCTTTGTTTTCACGCCGCCATTACTTGCGGCTTTAAGCGCGCTGAGCATTGCCCTCAGCATCGGAATAAAGATAAACTACTTTAACTCACTCGCGGTAATATTAATTCTGGGTATTGGGATCGATTATTCACTGTTTTATGCCGAACAGAAAAACCGCGCAGAATTTACTATGCTGGCGGTTTTACTTTCAGCTATCACGACTATTTTAGCGTTTGGATTACTAGCACTAAGCAAAACACCGGCCCTGCATAGCTTCGGGGTCATCGTTTTAAGCGGCATTAGCGTTGCATTTCTACTCTCGCCAATGGCCGGCCTGAATATAAAAAAACAACCGATTAAACTTTAAGGAAACAAAGATGATTAAATATGATGCTGAAGACACAACACCAGCACTCGAAGCCAAATTTATTGCCCAGCAAATTGCCTATGGTCCGGTTGTATTTCAGGCGGCACTGGCTCTGCGTGATTTTGGCATTCTCGAAGCCTTAAGAAAAAATGAAAAAACCGGCTTAACACCGGATGAAGTTTCAGAAATCTGTAACGTGTCTACCTATGGCTGTAAAGTTTTACTGGAGTCCGGCTTAAGCGCACAAATTACGCGTCTGGTAGATGATAAATATTTTATTACTAAAGTCGGTATGTTTTTACAGAAAGATAAACTCACCAACGTTAATATGAATTTTGTTGAAGATTTTTGTTACGAAGGCTTCACTAAACTAAAAGATTCTATAACCGAAGGTCGCCCGGTTGGTCTTGATACCATGGGTGACTGGCCAACGGTGTATGAAGCACTCACCAGCCTGAACGAACGCCAGCAAAAAAGCTGGTTTGATTTTGATCATTACTATTCGGATATTGCCTTCCCGACTATTTTACCCATTGTCTTCAGCAAACAGCCTAAAACCATTATGGACATAGGTGCGAATACCGGCAAGTTCACCATAAAATGCCTTACACATGATGATTCAGTAAAAATCAATATGGTGGATTTACCCCAGCAACTGGAGCTGGCAAAACAGAACCTAGCCGACGAAGGTTTATCGGATCGTGCGCAGGCACATGGCATGAATGTGCTGGATGAAAAAAACACCTTTCCTGAAGGTGCAGATGTAATCTGGATGAGTCAGTTTTTAGACTGTTTTTCCCAGCCACAAATCGTCAGTATATTAAAACGCGCCCGCGATGTTATGTCTGAAAACAGCACACTCTATATTCTTGAGTTACTCTGGGACAGACAAAAATATGCAGCATCGGCTTTTTGTTTACATAACACCTCACTTTACTTTACCTGCTTCGCCAATGGCGACAGCCAGATGTATAAGTTCAGCGATCTGGAAAGTTGCATTTTAGAAGCCGGTCTTGAGATCGTTTCCATGAAAGACGATATTGGTATCTCACATACACTGCTTGAGTGTAAACGCGCTTAAGTCATGAAAAAATTTTTTATTCACCTGCTGGTTTTTCTATCACTGTTAATAACTTTCAGTTGTTCAGTGCAACCGGTTAAAACATCGAACACTAATGTCGATGTTTTAATTAATGAAAACTTACACTTTTCATTATTACCTGCATTTGCAATTAAAAAACCATTGAGTTTAACGCAGACCGTAAATATTCAGTATGCCAGTAAACAATATGATTTTATAACGCGTATGGAAGTTGCGAACCACTCTTTTAAATTAGTCGGGCTGACCAGCACCGGCATAAAACTGTTTAGTATTGAGTCAACAGATGCGACCTATCGTTTTGAAAGTTCTCCTTTTATAGGTGAAGATTTAAATCTGGCGTATTTGCTGGCCGATCTGCAATTAGCTTACTGGCCAGCTGATCAGTTAAACCGGCAACTGCAAAAAAATCATGCCCGCATTAATATTCAAAACCAGCAGCGCTTAGTGCTTCACAATAATAATTCTATTATTAGTATTCAATTTAGTAATAATCAACACTGGAATAAAAATATTGTATTCAAACATTTACAACGTAACTACAGCGTAACCATTAACACACTTGAGATGGAATATTTATGATCACCACCCCATCTGAAATGCATTTATCTGCCATGGGTATAGTCTGCCCCCTGGGCGAAAATAAAGAAGACGTACTGAAAAACCTGTTAGCAGGATCACAGGCAGGCATGGTTAATTCATCTGATTTATTATTAGGTGCCGATGTCACCGTCGGACAGGTCGGGGCAACGCTACCAGAAATACCCAGTGAATTCAGTCTTTATGATTGCCGTAATAATCAGTTACTGCTGGCGGCACTTGCACAGATTAAATCACAGGTAGATAGCTTAATTGAACGGTACGGGCATCAACGCATTGCCATTGTTTTAGGCTCCAGCACCTCCGGTATTTTAGAAGGTGAAGCGGCGTTAAAAGAATTTTTATCGGTTAATGAGTTTCCCGCTGAGTACCATTACAAAAAACAGGAAATGGGTAGCCCGGCTGAATTTTTAAGTGCCTATCTGGGCTTGAAAAATATTGCCATTACCATTTCAACCGCCTGCTCATCCAGCGGCAAAGCCTTTGCAAGCGCCCGTAATTATATTCAGGCCGGCATCTGCGATGCCGCCATTGTAGGGGGTGTCGACAGTTTATGCCGTCTGACGCTTAATGGCTTCACCTCACTTGAGTCGGTTTCAAAAACCATCTGTAATCCCTTTAGTCAGAACCGCGATGGCATTTCAATCGGTGAAGGTGCCGCGTTATTTATTCTGCAAAAACAGAGTTCAGAAGTCGGCAACGTATCCGCCATAGCGTTACTCGGGGTCGGTGAGTCCTCTGATGCGCACCATATGTCTGCGCCTCACCCTGATGGTTTAGGCGCAGTTGATGCAATGCAGGCCGCATTAGTTGAGGCACAGCTACAGGCCAATGATATTGACTATATTAATTTACACGGCACCGCCACGCCTAAAAATGATGCCATGGAAAGCCGTGCGATGTTGACGGTTTTTGGTGCTAATAAGCGTTGCAGCAGCACTAAACCACTGACCGGCCATACACTGGGTGCGGCTGGTGCAATCGAGCTGGCACTGTGCTGGCTGGTACTCTGCGACAACAACATTGATCATCAGTTACCCCCCCATATC
>VAPL010139283.1_pt1 | contig 11558 bp, 8 predicted proteins | sample 3395061 | NCBI WGS metagenome assembly VAPL01 (sample SAMN08290444, study PRJNA428436) | hydrothermal vent metagenome | isolation source: Deep-sea hydrothermal vent chimney 2 | place: Pacific Ocean: Juan De Fuca Ridge | depth 2182 m m
GGCGCGTTGGTATTGCGTTTGCCCATGAAGCAAGCCGATGCCAGTTGGTGTAAATCAACAGCAACCGATGCCAAGACTTTTTTTTATAATCATGACTACATCGATGCGATGTCGGTTGAGCAAACCCAGTTTATCCTTGCACACGAAGCTTTGCATTGTGCATTGTCTCATTTTGCGCGTCGCCAACATCGTGTTAAGCATCGCTGGGATCTGGCGTGTGATTTAGCGATTAATCCTATCCTTATAAATGAAGGCATGCAGCCGATTCCCGATACCTTATACGATCCGCAGTATGCAGAAATGACAGCGGAAGAAATTTACCCAACTATTGATGACTTGGATGATCGCGAAACCCAAGATCAACATGTTTACGATGAAGATGATCGTGAACAGAATGAACATAATGATTCATCACAGGGTGATCAAGATAATGATGACGGTGACCAAAGTGATGAACCTCAAACCGATCAAAGCAATCAGTCTAGTGGCAGCGAGGCTGAATTAGATGAGAATTTAAGCGGCGCAGCACAACCGCCACCTTTAACGGAAGCAGAAAAAGAATCTTTGTCCGTACAATGGCAACAACGCCTCGCGGGTGCAGCGCAGACCGCCATGCAAGCAGGGAAAATGGGTGAGGCACTGGCACGACTTGTTGATCATCTATTACAACCCCAATTACCGTGGCGGATGTTATTAGCGCGTTATATGACAGCGATTGCCCGTGATGACTACAGCTTCCAACGTCCTTCACGTCGAGAAGGGACGGCTATCCTGCCCAGTTTACGCAGTAGTCAATTAGATGTGACTGTCATCATTGATACTAGCGGGTCTATTAGTGATGCCGAGGTTGCCGAGTTCATTTCAGAAATTGATGCAATAAAAGGTCAAATGCGTGCGCGTATTACTCTTATTGCCTGTGATGATCACGTCAGTGAGAATGCGCCGTGGAATTTTGAACCGTGGGATACCTTTGAAGTGCCAGACGATATGATGGGCGGAGGGGCAACAGATTTTCGTCCTGCGTTTGAATTTGCAGAACAACAAGGAAAGCAACCTGATTTACTTATTTACTTTACTGACGCAGAAGGTGAGTTCCCTGCGTATGAGCCTTCATTCCCAGTGATTTGGTTAGTGAAAGGGCACGCAAAATTACCGTGGGGTCAGCGAGTTCAATTAAACTAGCGATTGTGCTTGTTGATATAACTGCGTGACTTGTTGATCAGCGGTTTCAATATCGTGAGCAAAACAGATAACACCATCTAAATGACCGAGCATGGCAATACAAGCTTGAGATTTTTTAACAGATGCTTGAATAGAGAGAGCCATCTCAGGTGTGCCATAGTCGATATTTGCAGGTGTTGTCACAAGTTGCAGGGCTTGATGTTGTAGCCAAATATCTGGATTGTGGACGTGTATAACAGCCATCACGTCAGGCGCAGCAGAATAAATGGCGGCATGGCTCATACATTCTGAAGAAGGTTTGATAGGGCCACGTGATTGCACAGAATTATTGCTAATATCGCAGTGTATGACTTGTGTATAGTGTTTTGTGGTGAGGTGAGAAATGCCACCGGTTTGTGTACCACTGATGATGAATTCATTATCAGTAAGCCGATAACTGATATTACCATAGGCATAGCCATCGTAACGTAAAGGGTCTTGACCTATAAGACCAAGTTGATGCATGTGTTGATGGCTTTTTATGAGCGCATTAAGTTCAGGGTAGTGCAATTCATCAGTATTCTGATGAGATAAATTAAATTGAATCACGCCCTCTTGTTTGTTCATAAGCGAATAGAACCAAAAATTTAATAAAATGTAAAGGTAGGCAGAGTGTCACTTTCTACAGAAGATAATTTACGACTCAATGTTATGTTGGCGAACAATGTCAATGCCGTGAGAATTGATGAAGGTCGTATGATGGTATATGGCATTGCTGATGGCAATGAAATGCAAATTCAACTTAACCCAAACTGTAATGATGAGAAATATATTAAGCAAGTAAAAGAATTACTCTCTAGTCATGTGTTAGGTTCGCCGGGTGGGTATCCGGTTTATTTAAAACGCTGGACACGTATGGGGCAGATGAAAGATGAGAGTCTTGCTGATTTATTAAAAATCGGTGAACCCGAGGCAATTATGGCGGTTGTATGCGCACAAGGGTTGACGAATGAGTTAGCGAAACTTGCTTGGTGGGCTGCATCAGAAGCTGAATACGCACGATGTATGCTAGAAAGCGAACATGTCGTTAAGGGTGAAATGGGTAAAGTTCTCGCAGACTTTCTTATAGAGTTTTTGCCTTTTGAAGAAGATCCCTATGCCATTGTTCGTAGTGTGCGTTTAGTTTTGCAAGGTAATCTTATTACTGATGAGACGCGTAATGAATTATGGTCTCGCGGTGTGAAAAAAAATGTTTTTTGGATTGGTTTTCTTGAAGCCTGCCCAGATGCTCTCCCGGAAGCGCGCACAGCACGTGAAGATGCGGAACAATATCAGAAAAATTTAGCAGAATTAAGACAGCAGGGCAATCGTTACGCGGCACAACTTGAAAAAATATTATCGGCAGCAGGACAAAGTTTTATTCATACTAGTGAAGCTATTTTGAAAAAACCGGCTAACCAAGAAGCAGTGTGTGCACTGTTTAACGCGGTAGGGAATTATTTTAATCCAGACTTTGAGATCAACGCACAAAGTTATGACGAGATGCAATCCAATGCCATGGCAGAACAGGATATCTTAGTGTTAGTTGAAGAAGCTAAGAAGAAAACCATATCGGATGACCGAGAACTTGATAAATTGCTTAAAGCACTGCCCGCATTGAAATCAGATATTGAATCCATGTTATGTTTAGCAAGTATCACAGATGCCATAGCAACGCCTGTTTTTGCGCGTACGGATGCCATTGGTAGCGTTATGCGCAAAAAATTGGCGCCCGTGACCGAGCCTTTATTTGCCCAATTTGCGATATTACGTCAGCCAAATGAGTAAAATCGTGTAAATAATCACTATATAGAGGGCAGATTGTTAACTTTTTATTACACAATCGTGTAACATCATATAAACAAAAAGAAAATTAATAATAACTGTGTCGGCATTTTTGTGAACTATGCCCGTATAGTGGCTAGTTTTAGCGACTATATTGTAAATATGGCTGAGAAAAATACTCAGCACAGATTGAAGGAATAATAATCGAATGGGATGCGAGAGTGGAAGCAGGACGTGGGACAGTTTTTTTAATGGTAGGTAGATAATGTCAATCTCGCAAACAGTCGTATCATTCATACAACAACATGGTGTGCATTACACCGTTCTCTCGCACGACAACACGCGCACTCTTGAAGCAACTGCAGACAGTATTCATGCCCCTTATGCAAAAATGCTACGCGCAGTCATCATGACCGATGGTGATAAGCATTACATGGCAATTTTACCTGTGACACATGTGTTAGATTTTAAAGCACTACAGTCAAAATTAGGGCATGAGTTATTTGTTGCAAGTTATCGTGAGTTTTCAAATAAATTTGATTGTTGTGAGTATGGTTCAGTGCCACCTATTGGCGAACCGTTTGATATTCCCGTTTTTATTGATCAAAGCATTGCAAAACTAGATGAAGTTTACTTTGAGCCAGGTTCGCATAGCGCTGCAGTTAAAATGACGGGACATGATTACATTGAATTGCTTGGCAGAAGTAATCTTGGGAAATTTGCTTATCCATTAACCGCGTTAGCAGAAACAGATGTCAGCGCAATACGATATGCCTCACCACTTGATATGAAGCGCCGTATTGAAGAGATTTATGAACTTCCATCCATGCCAGATATTGCAATGCGAATTCTTAAATTAAGCAAAGATGAAGATGCTTCGATTGTTGAGTTATCAAAAATAGTACAATCCGATCCAAGTCTTTCTGCTCAAACGTTACGTTATGCCACATCATCATTGTTTGGTTATCGAGGAAAAATTGATTCAACACAGGATGCGATTGTTCGTGTGCTTGGTTTTGATATGACGATGAATATGGCATTAGGCATAACAGTTGGTAAGAGTTTCCGTAATCCAAAGGATGGTCCATTGGGTATGGATGCATTTTGGCAACATAGCGTTGCTTGCGCCATATTGGTGCAACGGCTTGCTAAACTGATGCCAGCCAAACAGCAACCTAAATTAGGCATGGCATATTTATCTGGATTATTGCACAACTTTGGTTTTTTATTGTTAGGACATCTATTCCAACCAGAATTTTATTTGTTAAATAAAATGGCAGCAGCCAACCCTGAGAAAGCGATTACCGATCTTGAGCAACAGGTTCTTGGTATGGGACGTGCACGTGATGTGATTGAAATGGGGCATGCTCAAATGGGTTCTTGGTTAATGGAAGCATGGGGGTTACCTCCTCAAGTCTGTACGACTGTACGAGAACATCATACTGATGGTTATCATGGCGACTACGATGTGTACGTAAACTTAGTAAAGCTTGCGAATAGACTATTAAAGCGTATCAAAATCGGTGATGAGAATAGTGAAGAAATTTCAAAAGATGTTCTAAATGCTTTAGGTCTTGATGAAGAGCAAGTGATAACTGAATTTGAAGCCTTGATTGAAACAGATCTTGCTGAAGTTGAAGCCATGGCAAACCAAATAGCAGCTTAATATTTATAATTTGTTTTTTTCTAATAAGTTTGTTGATTTAACTTCATCTAATAGGTTTCTAATTTTCTTTAATAACTCTTGAACAGTGTATGGTTTGAGTAATAGTGTTTCTTGTAATTCATTATTATAGACATCAGTGCCTCTCATTTCAGAATACCCACTGGCAAGTTGTATTTTAATTTTCGGGTATTTATTCCTGACGATGCTTGCGAGTTCGTAACCGTCCATTTTGGGCATAATGACATCAGAAAGCATTAACGAAATTGTATTCGATTCAAGCAATTTCAGTGCATGATTAGGGCTGGTTGTTTTTAGTACGGTATAACCACTTTTTCGAAGTATTTCGGTTGTTAAATTGAGTAGAGCGGGTTCGTCGTCAACAAGTAAAATAGTTTCACTACCGTTATAATTTTCATCTGTTGCAACAGCTAGGTCTTTTTCATTGGTGGCTCCTCTGTGGCGAGGGAAATATAATATAAATGTTGAACCCTGATCACGCTCAGATTTGATATTAATTGAGCCATTACTGCGCTCGATGAATCCATACACTTGACTTAAACCTAAACCCGTTCCATTTTCTCCTTTAGTGGTATAAAAAGGATCAAATATTCTGTCTTTTGTCGTGTCATCCATACCACACCCGGTATCGGTAATACTAAGCATGACATAGTCGCCTGAGGGTAATTCAAGTAGCGATGCGGCTTCACTATTAAGCTGAGTATTGCAGGTCTCAATGGTTAAGCGACCTTGATCTTCTATTGCATGCATAGCATTGATGCAGATATTTAAGATGGCATCCGCGAGGTCACTGTTGTCAGCAATGATATTCCATAAACTATTTTCAAGTTCAAGTTTTAGTGCAATGCGTGCAGTTAAAGTTCGCATTAACATATCTTGCTGCTCAACGAGCATGCTATTTATATTAAGTGCTGTTGCATCACTCTTTTTATGCTTCGAAAAAGAGAGCAGTTTTTTGGTTAGTTGTGCGCTACGATCACAAGCGCGACGAATTTCACTTACATAACGTGCAGGTACCGGTTCATCAGTAAGTAAATTTGTTAATAACTCAGAATAACCAAGGACAACGCTGAGCATATTATTGTAATCATGTGTTATTCCGCTGGTGAGTTTTCCAAGTGCTTCCATTTTATGGCTACGACGAACTTGCTCAGCCTGTTGCTTTTCATGAGACAAATCATGACAGGTATTTATAAAACGTCGATTACTATTATTGCCTTTGGATAACTCTATTACAGATAGGCGAATTGGGAATATTTTACTGGATTTATGTTTGGCAACAACCTCGGTAATAATAGAGCCATTAGTATTAATGTTGTGTTCTGAAATAATCTCTTGAGTTGATGAATGCATTAAAATGTTTATATTTTTACCAATGGCTTCATCGGAAGTTAAACCAAATATATGCTCAGCTGAATTGTTAAATGAGAGGATGGTGCCTTTTTCATTTGTAGTGATAACACCATCTGTGATTGAATTAAGAATTTCTGCTTGTTCGCGTTCTTTTAGAACTAACTCTTTTTGTATGCGTAAGGTATGGGTAATGTTAAGCCATTCTCTGAAAACTCTTTTAGCAGATCTTGGCATGCTTTCAAATGCTTCGGGGCTTTTAACAATATAATCGTATGCACCAGATTTTATAGTATCAACAGCAATATTTTCATCGCCGTAACTAGTTATTAAAATAAGAGGGTAAGGTTGTTGTTTGTTAGAAGAAAGTAGTTCTAAGCCTTTACCATCAGGTAAGTTTAAATCTGTAATGACAACTTGTGGTGATAATGATGAAATGGCATCATTTGCATCATTGATATTATTACAAACATGTACATGACAATCAGGAAGACCACTTTCAAATGCACGAATAATTAATTCAATGTGTGCAATATTATCTTCAACTAAAAGAATGTTTGTTAATGTGCTCACTTGTTTAACTAACCCCTGCTAGAAAAGGTATTATTTTGATTAAAATGGTTTATGGTTCCAGGCAAGCCAGTAATAACCCAATTCATCCATCATTTTTGTAAAACCATCAAAATCAATGGGTTTTACAAGGTAACTATTAGCGTGATGTTCATAGGCTTTTGTAACGTCCACTTCAGCAGCGGATGTTGTTAAAATCACGACAGGTATAGTTTTTAATTTTTCTGAAGTTTTAATTTCTTTTAAAACGGTGAGCCCATCTACTTTAGGTAAACGTAAATCTAGCAATACTACATGAGGTTTTTTGTTAACATGTTCAAAATTTTTACGCTGGTATAAATAATTGAGGGCTTGTTCGCCATCATTTACATGAAAAACAGTATTGGCAATACGGTTTGTTTCGAAACTCCGAGTCACCATTTCGGCGTGAGCAGGGTTATCTTCAACTAATAAAATTCTTAATGGTTCGCCCTTATTAGCAGTTAGCGCCATTTTATTCTCCTTGTTATCATTCTTCGTCTATTGTGAAACAAAAAGTTGAACCCTGATTATCTCTATTTGATTCTACCCAGATAGCTCCACCATGTACTTCAATAATTCGTTTAACAATAGCTAAGCCTATCCCGCTGCCTTCTGCTTCTTGGTTAAGGCGATCAAAAAGCCCAAATACTTTATGATGATAGCAAGGTTTAATCCCAATGCCATTATCAGAGACAAAAAATACATTCGTTGTATCGGAATGGCGGATACCAATATTAATTGTAGGTGTAATGTCATTTTGTCTATACTTAATAGCATTTTCGATGAGATTTAAGAAAACCTCCTTAAATCGCTGTTCCTCTACCATGATCCTTGGAAGGTTTTGTTCAACAGTAATGATTGTGCCAGTAGATTTAATGACGCCGTCTAACAGCTCTAATACATCATCAATGAGATTGTTAAGAGATATCGATACTCGAGGTGTAGTGGCTCTGCCTATACGAGATAGGGCTAAAAGATCCTCCAATAATCGTTGCATAGTTTTGGTGGCATCGTTGATTCTTACCAGGTCAGTATCTACTCTATCCATATCGCCGGCAGCAATGTCTTTGCGCAATAAACCGATAAAGCCACTTATAGTGACGAGCGGGCTTTTTAAATCATGTGAAGCGGTATAAGTAAAACGCTCTAGTTCAGCATTTTTATTTTCTAATGATTGGAGCAGTTTTTCTTTTTCTTGTTCAGCTTTTTTTCGGTCAGTGATGTCTTGAATCATTGCCGCAACAATAATCCCCTCATCAGTTTCAACAGGGGTTAAACTAATCTCAATTGGAAATTCAGTATTATCTTTTCTTTTTAAGATAAGAAATATATCCTTACCCATGGGGCGAATTATCGGGTTTTTTAGGTATCTATTGCGATGTTCAGCATGTTGGTTGAAGCGGTTTGGAATTAATTTTTCTATTTTCTCTCCAATTAGTTCATCATTATCATAACCAGTCATTTTTACAATGGCGTTATTAATAAGTTCTATTTCCCCGTGTGTGTTGACTAACACAACGCCATCTGCAGAAGATTCAAGTACTCCTCTAAATTTTTCTTCACTTTTTGTTAGCGATGTTAGTAGTTGATTGATGCTTTTCTGTGACGTTTTTAAATTAGCGCGCATATCATTGATAGAATTCACCAAGTGAGAAAGCTCATCCGTAGCTGTCGTGTCATTTCCATTGCGTTCAAGTTCCAGAGGAGGACCTAATTCTTCAAGTTTAAGAGTACGAGTATATTCCGCCATGGCAGCAAGATGCCGACCAACCAAATGGTAAAAGACGAAAAAAATGATAAGCGTTAAAATAATAATTTGAATAATTGCAAAATATAATGTATTTACACCAATAGTAATAAGGTTGCTGAATAAACCTTCAAGGCTGACATGAATAGTCATTGTCCCAAGATTGATCTGTTTGCCTAGATAATCTTTGTTTAGTGGATAGCTGCGTATTATATGATTGTCGGTTGCGATTGTCTTAAGCTTATTATCGCCGAATGAAAAAATAGTTTCTTCGTCTTCAATAATTTCAATATATTCTATATCAGGGAGCTGTTTAATTCCCATCAGAATTATATTTATTTGTTGTTCATCTGAGACCCATAGCGCGTTTACTATAGAATCATAATTTGCTTTTTTAATATCGTTAAGTCTATTTTCAATTGTTTTTAACTGTGAGTTATATTCTAAATAGATATTGAAAGATGTGCCTAATATGGAAATAATAGCAGTGGATAACAATAAATATAAAACAAATTTTCGCGCGATGATTTGTTTGGGTTTTGCTGTTGGTGTTTGATTTATAGAATTCATGTTATAGCGTTATATTTAAAAGCTTTTCTTTTTTGGCATGACCATAGTTAATGTCGATTTGTGAATCTTCTTGAAAGTCCCATCTTGCTTCATTTCTTTAATTATAATTACTAACTTCGGGATTAGATGGGCATGTTTTTTGTTTAAATAGAGAAACATCTTTTTACTGGCAAGAGGGGGTTCTAGGGTATAGAAACCTTTTAGATCTAATTGTTTTATTTTTCCATAACCTTCGAATCGTTCATACAAAGCGATGTCTATGCGGTTTTTTTTAAGTAATTTGAATAATAAGTCTGCATCTCTTACTTTGGTGACTGTTTTAGCTTTGTCGGTATTTATTTCAAATATTTTCCAGCCACGAATTAGCCCGATTGAAAAAGGCTGAATTTTCTCCCAATGTGTGGTTGAAAATTTAACTGAATTGGTGAATGCTACAAAGTCCATATCGATTATTTTTTCGGGGACTTTTATGAGGTTAGGATATAAGTTACTTATATTTCCAACCCTGAGGATGTCTCCGTCTATAATACCTTTATTAGCGTTTCTAAGTGACCGTTCAGAAGGTAGGTGATTTATCTGTAGATTGACCCCCATTCTTGAGAAGGCTTCTTTATAAATTAGATCTAAGTAACCATCTTGTCGTTTGGTTGAAACAGGGTAAGTTAAAGAACTGCCTATTATAATGGTTGTGGTATTTTGCTTGGGTAAGGTGGTTATGTTTCCTTTTGCAGAGGTTGTTATTGTGAAGAACAATAAAATGAAAGATAGACAGAGATGATTTATGAACTTGCTTCTGCTTGTTACGCTTGCAACTTCCATTTATCTACCTTTATTATTAAATAAGCACGTCAAACAGATATCATCACTGCTTAGAAATATTGCCTCTCAATATCAATGTATTAGCGTTAGATTGCAAGACATTCAAGTTGATTTGTACGCTTTTTAACAATATTGTGGAATAAAATATGTATTTTGTCGGTCTATCATTAAGATAGTTACTGTACTTATGGAGAGAGTCATGTTTCAAAACCTTTTTTGTCAAAAGCATATTTATATAGCCTTATTAATATTGGTGTTAAGTATACCGATAACGGTTACGGCAAAAGAACGACTCTCACCGATGAGTGAGGATACCAACCAGGTTAAGCAATGGAACCATTTTGCTGACTCTCTTTATGTGTTGCATCAATCAATAATAAAAAATAACTCAATACGTACAGAGAAAGAGGTCGGTGGCTACGGTGGTGTAACAGCCGGTGATTTCTATACAGAAGTGCGTTATTACGATGCAGAAAAAAATTTGCTTTTAAGTAAAGTACAGTGGGAGTTAGAGCGCCCTGATGTTATTCACAATATAGAAATATTTATTCATGATGATGAGGGGCATTTATTGCGCGATTATTATGCGGGTTATTTGCCATACCATCGTAATGCGCCATTACATACGATGATAAATTTCTATGGTGATGAAGATGGGTTGATGTCATTCCGTCAATTTGATGCCTCTGGTGAGCGTATTTATGAACAATGCTCAGGTAAACATTTTGCTGAAGAGGTTGATATCTCATTAGAGAATGATGAATGGCTTGCGCCGAGTGGTGAATCATTAAAATTAATGTCTTCAGAATCTTATATTGCCTGTTTTGGTGATACACCTAAGGAAGTAGGTAAATATATTGATCCCTTGGTTGAGTTACCAAAAGCGACCACGGTTAGCCTAACAAGAGAACTGGATGACTTTGCAGTTGCCAATAAACGTATTCAAACATTAACTAGTGAAATTTCTAAAAAACTGAATCGTGCACCGTTATATACTCAGCGAGCTGAGGAATATTTTAATTTAGGTGACTTAGATAAAGCGGAACAAGACTTGAGCAAAGCCATCGAGCTCGATCCTTCACATAGTCAAGCATGGTTCTGGCGTGGCATGGTGCGTGGTCGATTAGGTAAAATAACCGAAGGCATTGCTGATTTGTCAGTGTTTATTGAAAGGCATCCTAATAGTTCACTCGCGCATACTAAGCGAGGTGTTCGTTATATCTGGAATGGGCAATTAGAAAAAGCGGAACAAGATTTGCAACGGGCAGTAGAGTTAAATCCTGCTAATGCGGAAGCCCATGATGATCTTGGTGTGTTGCTGGCACAACAGCAAAAATTAGATAAAGCAGTGAGCCATTTTCAAACCACGATCCGCCTTGATCCCAGTTATCAGAAAGGTCACCATAACTTAGCCACCGCATTGCATCTTCAGGGTCAGGCACAGGCGGCTTTACATTCTGTAAATATTAGCCTGCAATTATCACCGAATGATCGTAGTTCGCTAATGCTAAAGAGTGAAATTCTGTCCGGCTTAGGACGTAACACCGAAGCCTTAGCGATTCGTGAACAAGCAGAATTCTTGCCTGAAGGTAATTGGTCAGAGCGTTTCAGCCAGCCATAAACTAACCCCATTACCCTATAGATTTTCAAGGTTGGCATGTCAGCAATGTCTATGCATAATGACAGGGTACATATAATTATAAAACAAGGGAAAAGCCCATGCGAATTATTTTATTAGGTGGACCAGGCGCTGGCAAAGGAACGCAGGCGACTTACATAAAAGAAAAATTTAATATTCCACAAATTTCTACC
>VAPL010055980.1_pt1 | contig 11549 bp, 13 predicted proteins | sample 3395061 | NCBI WGS metagenome assembly VAPL01 (sample SAMN08290444, study PRJNA428436) | hydrothermal vent metagenome | isolation source: Deep-sea hydrothermal vent chimney 2 | place: Pacific Ocean: Juan De Fuca Ridge | depth 2182 m m
CACCACAATTAACACCGACGTTATATTGACTGGTGATAAAATTTTTATCGGTATCTTTTTTAACGGCATTTAAAAACTTAACCATATCAACTTGCTCTTTTTCGGTTAAGTCAAAATAATTGGCAACATGCCGTTTACTTATTATTAATGTATGTCCTTCTGTGACAGGGTAACCATCCAGTTTCGCATAAAAACATTCTGACTCTGCCGTGACATCAGTTTTATTAACATTACAGAATGGACAACTCATTCTCACGCTCCTCAATCATTTTCTTTATATTATTTTTTTATTCAAATCAATATAGCAATATATTCATTAAATCTAAATACACGAACTTGCCTTTCCCTTATGGCCTGAATCAATAATAGTTAAGGATCCTTCGTTATAATAAACCACCAACCCTAACTTATTATTTTATATACATTATTACGAAACCGCGCATTAAATTGATACTTCTTTATAAAACTGCCCTGTGTTATTATTTACGCGATTTAAGTACCACTCGTATCATGCCATACCTTAAAACGTGTCAACCTTATTTTAAACAAACTCAAATTTAACCCAATCTATGAACAACCAAACTCCCGCTACTGACACTCACGAACTTGTTGAAAGAATATGCGAACAAGGTTGCACAACTGTGCGGCAGCATATCGAGAAATTAATTAATGCAGAAAAAAATAACTCGGTTAGCTTACCCAAGCTGTTAGCGCAAACAAGCAAGATTCAGCGGAAGAACATTTTAGATGAGTTGATAGCCATCATGGCTGTTTATGACAATAAAGATTGTGACGAGAATAATTTTTAAAATTATTTAACGCTCAGCTGACTCTCCACAAAATTCTGGCCAGTTAATATCTTTATCACCAAATGCAAAAAAATATGGGTTCAATAAACTTTCTTTAGTGTTATAGCGTAGCGGCTGCAAATTTAAATCGACCAGGTATCCACCGGCCTCTTCCAGAATACATTGTGTTGCGGCGGTATCCCATTCTGATGTCAAACCAAAGCGTGGGTAAATGTCAGCCCCTCCTTCGGCAACAAGGCAAGACTTCAACGCACTCCCTAGATTTATCACATGACACGCTGGTAAGTTACGTACAAAATCGATAAATTCATTGCAGGTAAAAGTTTGGCTACCTGCCACGCGCACGGGCTTAGCGCACTTTTTAGCAACATGGATTTTTTCAGTTTTATTATGTGCCGACGTTTTATAACTACCTTCACCTTTAATTGCGTAATACATTAACTGCAACACTGGTGCGTAAACAACACCAAGAATGGGTTGATGATTATCGATTAAGGCGATGTTAACGGTAAACTCACCATTTTTTTGTATAAATTCGCGGGTGCCATCAAGCGGATCAACCAGCCAATAACGCTGCCACTTAGAACGCTCTGCAAACGAGGCCAGGCCATCTTCTTCGGAAATAACGGGAATATCGGGTGTTAACGCTTTTAAACCGGCAATAATAATTTTATTAGCCGCCAAATCAGCTTCGGTTACCGGGGTTTCGTCACTTTTGGTTTTAACAACAAATTCAGTTTGATAAACCTCAAGAATTTTCTCGCCCGCCATACAGGCAAGAGTACGCACCGCGTCCAGATATGATTGTAAAGTATCCATAAGAGGCGAGATTTTGACAGCTTAGGGAAGTTTTCGCTACTGGAAAAAGCAGGAAAAAGCTAAAATTTACTGATTTACCTCGGCTGCCATAAGAAACCAGGTTGCTTCGCTAGCGCTCGCAACGACAAAAGTGAGGTTATTACGCGCACCAGCGTGGTAATCTATGTGTCGTTATATGTTTGAGGCTCTTATGCGAAGCTAAGGTTAATTTATAAACGTTAAACTGGTTTTTAAACGGCCTTCAAACCAGGCGTCCATATTAATGGTTTTAGCCGTTTCTGTTATTTTAAAACCATTCTGAGCCATTGGCTCAACCTGCACTAACTTTAAATTGGTTGCTTTAAAATCTACATCTATGGTTACATGAATAGGGAAATATCCATCGAGAAATCTTCGCATAAATGGGCCATTGGTTAACTTATAAAGCCCATCTGTATTTTTAACAAGGGCTTTTGACCATGCCTCAATACACAAGATGGCATTGGTTTTAATATTTTCCAGCTGTACGGTATTGTTTTCTACCCACGATTTTTCTATTGCAGCAACCTTTGTTATACGTATATCGCGCACCGTTTTCCTGTTAAAGACTACTTGCGTTCGGGGTACACGATCCATATTACGATGGCATTGCTCTAACTTAACCCAGCCATCTTTTAGGCTATTTTTATATATTGTTAATGTGTTCCAGTGATGATGCACTGGCTTGGTTGGTTTTTTCTCAAGAAAGTAAAGCTCGCCGCCATTCACTTCTACTTTTTTATAATTTGGTGGATTTAAATCATCGCTATTTAGCCAACGTTCCATTTCTTGTTCGCTTAGTTCCTTTGCAGATACAGATTGCCACGAACCCAATAAAAATAGCGTAAAGAAAAAAACTAACGTTTTGAATGAATATATCATTTTAGGTTTCATTTAATAGCAGCCCATTGCATATAGAATTACAGCATAATAGAATTACAATTAATTTTAGACTAAACATTTAAAAAAGCATCCAACCTAACGTCTACACTGCAAAATGCAAGCGCATACAACACTATGATTAACTGGCCTGATATTAAAACCGTACTTCTCGATATGGATGGCACCCTACTCGATTTAAATTTTGACAATCACTTTTGGCAACATCATGTGCCCGTTCGTTATGCAGAAAAACATGGTATAAGTTTTGATGTGTCTTACGAAAAACTTATGCCTATATTTAAAGAGGTAGAAGGCACCATTGAATGGTATTGCATAGATTACTGGACTGAACGCCTTGAGCTCGATATTGCACAATTAAAAGCTGAAGTGTCTCACCTGATTGCGATACATCCTTATGTTATAGAGTTTTTAGAAAGTTTAAGAAAAAACAATATTAAAACGGCGCTGGTTACCAATGCGCACCAAAAAAGTCTTGCGCTTAAATTAGAAAAAACTCAGTTGCAACAGCATTTTGACCATATTGTTTGTGCGCATGATTTTGGCCTACCCAAAGAAGAAAAGCCTTTTTGGGATAAACTAAAAACACGCATTGCTTTTGAAAATAATTCTACTTTATTTATCGATGATAGTTTATCGGTACTGCGTTCAGCACAGCATTACGGCATCAAGCATTTACTCGCCATTTATAAACCCGATACACAACAGGCTGTGCGTGAGATTGAGGGATTTGATGCCATACATAGTTTTGAGGAGATTATGCCTAAAAATATTTAACCGCCAGGCGTTATTCTACTTGTTGATTCTATATTCCCACACAGACACACCACCCGGGGCAAAATAAACCCCGTCATTCCCGCGCAGGCGCAAGCACAGGGATGTGCGAAGGTAGGGCAATGCAGGAGCAATTGCCGAGGAATCTATACAACATAAAAATCTGTTTTACTTTTCCCGGATGCCCGCCTGCGCGGGAATGACGATAACCTTATCTTCAGGCAATTACGCCTTAAACCGATCATCCCATTTCTTATAACGCTTCCGGCAATAATTATCTAATTCTTTATAGGTTTTAAAATAAAACTTGAAATTTTTATCGGCAGGCTCATCATATTCACAATAATCGTTGGAATAATCACGACAAAGTTGCGGTCTTGTTTTATAAATTGCACATGCACCATTTTTGCCTAAAAATTGACACTCGTTATTAATTAACAAAAACCATTCGCCATCATCCTTGTATAATTGGATGTTTTTATGCGCCATTTGCCACAGTAAATGATCAAAATCATCTTTTGTTCTGGGTGTGTCAATTTGCTGGGTTGTATAGACGCAGCACTTGGTACCCGTACAAAAACTACATTTATTTTCTGCGGTTATTTCAACTTTTATTTTCGTTTGTTTCGTCATAACTATTTAATTAAACCTGTAGCTGCTTTATATTAAGACAATGAATATTAAAGAAATCCGTCTACGCCTGAGCCACAACCCAGAAATCGCCCAAACCCTGGTGCGCTTTGGAATTTGGTTCTTTGGTAGCATGTACATCTGGTTAGGCATTGAGTTTGGCTATCTTACCGCACCTCCTAAAGACTTTATTATTTTTTTTAGTGTTTTCTTTTTGGTAACAACAATTAACGCGATTAGCATCGTATTACACCCCGAAATTATCTGGCGACGTTATCTAATGGTGCCTTTTGACCTCGGCTGTATAAGCTATTCTATGTTATTAACCAACACCAGTCCGTTTGGCTCTTTTTATCTTATTTATCCCTGGATCTTTATTGGCTATGGTATTCGCTTTGGTCGAAAGCTATTACTCACTGCAGTCGTCACTGGTTTTATTGGTTACCAGTGGATGTTATTTAGTAATAGCTATTGGCAATACGATACGTCTACCTCGTTGGTTTATTCTTTTTTCCTTATTATTATGCCGCTATATTTAAACAGTATGCTCAAAAACCTGCAGCTGGCACGCGAAACGGCGGATAAAGCTAATAATGCTAAAAGTGAATTCCTTGCAACAATGAGCCACGAAATACGCACACCGATGAGTGGCATCATCGGCATGACGTCATTATTAAAAGACACCGCGCTTTCAGACAAACAAAAAGACTATATTGAATCACTCGATGAATCGTCTTCTGCATTACACTCGCTTATTAACGACATACTGGATTTATCTAAACTTGAAGCAGGTAAATTCACGCTTGATAAAGAACCGTTTGAGCTGACTAAAGTGATTAAAGGTGTGCATGGCATGTTCCTGCCCGTTGCAACAAAAAAGGGCTTAACACTTAAGGTTCAATACACAGATGATTTCCCCAAAGAATTTATTGGCGATGCCAACCGATTGCGACAGATATTACTTAACCTGATAAGTAACGCCATTAAGTATACACCTCACGGTGGTATAAAAATTAAAATATCAAAAATAACCCAGGACGAATTTATTTGCCGAACTCGTATAGAGGTTATTGATACCGGCATTGGTATTCCACCCAAACAACTTCAACATATTTTTGATCCATTTTATCAATGTGAAAATAATCTAAAACAAACCGGTACCGGCCTCGGTACAACAATAATACGTAATCTGGTTAAACTAATGAATGGCCAGGTCGATGTGCACAGTACAACGAATATAGGTTCAACCTTCTGGATAGAAGTGCCCTGGGAATACATCCAGGATGACAAAATGAATAACAATGCTATTGAAAAAAAGGATAAAACACAAAACCAAAGACCGCTGTCTATTCTGGTTGCCGAAGACAACCCAATAAATACAAAAGTAATAACGGCATTTTTAGAAGAAGCAAACCATAAAGTGACCCATGCCGACAATGGCCAGCTTGCGCTCGATTTTTTACTTAAGCATACTTACGACCTTGTTATTATGGACATGCGAATGCCGGAACTCGATGGCCTGGAAGCGACCAAACGCTGGCGACATTTCGAAGACTCGAGTAATCGCACCCCTATCATCGCACTTACAGCCAACGCAACACCCGAAGACAAGCAAGCCTGCACTGCAGCCGGAATGGATGAATTTTTAACAAAGCCAATTGATAAGCAAAAATTATATCAGGTTATTGCAGAACTAAGCTAAGTTCGGCTACGCATAAGAATCTCAAGCATGCAAAGGTGCCAAAAGGTAACAAGATTGCCGCGTCAGTATTGAAAAACGCTTGTTTTTCAATACTTCCTCGCAATGACATGGATTGCTGAATTTCACTGGGATTCGTCAGGTATAGTTATTAACAGCCCCACTTTAACTTATATGCAACCTGGCGTTCCTTAGACTGCTCTAAAATTATTTTTTTGCGCTGCGCATCGGCCTGCCCCCATTCTATAATTTCGTCCACATGCCGAAAACAGCCCAAGCAAACATCGGCTTTATTTAAGCAGCAATTTCTAATGCAGGGAGATTCAATTTTGTTTTTCATTTTTACTATCATTTGTCTCTACAATAATTGCCAATTACCCTTAACGACTAACGAATACCTGGTTACTAGCATAAATTCCCACCTGCGCAGGAATGACGAAAATATTTAGGTTATTTAAAAACATCTACGATACAAATCAAAAGTGATATAATACTAGCCTATAAATAGCAAAATATACTAAAACCATGAAACAACTACTCCGAAAAATATTCGCACCGATACTTAATGTTTTTGAAAGCGGCAAAGAAGAGTTTGAAATTAAACCGCTTAGCCGAAAGATACTAATTGTTATTAGTGTTTTATTTAGCAGCCTGGCTTCGGTTGTATTTTATTTAATTCCAGCCGGTGCCGATGTGGGGTATTACTTACCCACTGTTATCTTTGGCATTATCGCTTGCGTCGGCTTTATTGTTGGCTTGCTTGGTACGGATCGTGCGGTTGCTAAAATTTGGGGAACGCGCTCTTGATTAATTTTTATAACAAATATTCATCTAAGCTCCTCTCATAATACCCATTACTGCCCCCAGCAAAGAAGGGGGCGGGAACTGACGGATCCCCACTAAATTTTATATTCTCTGTCATTGCGAGTGAACCTTTAGCTGTGAGTAAAACGTGGCAGTCTGTGAGCGCGGCAATCTGAAAGATAAAAGGGTTTAACAACAAGATTGCCGCGTCAGTCCTGAAAAACACTTGTTTTTCAGGACTTCCTCGCAATGACAGAGAATATAAAATTTAGTGGGGATCCGTCAGGGGCGGGGAATCTATATATTCTGAACTAGCATGTAAGAAAAGGCCGAGATAACATCTTCACTCTACAATGATAGTGTTTTCTTTTAACAGCAAATTAATACTTAATACCTAACCTGGATTCTCGCCTGCGCGGTAATAACGAGTTAACTATGCGCCAACACAATAAAGCTTCAAGAACTAAACCTCCAACCAAAACGTAACCGGCCCATCGTTAACCAACGCCACTTGCATATCAGCGCCAAATTGCCCAGCAGCATTGTTTGTGTGCAACTGTTTGGCACATGTTAAAACCTGTTCGAATAATTGCTTACCTAACTCCGGTGCTGCGCCACGACTAAAACCGGGGCGACAGCCTTTTTTGGTATCGGCAACTAAAGTAAATTGAGAAACCCATAAAACCCCAGCATCAATATCTTTAACCGATAAGTTCATTTTATCTTGCTCGTCGGCAAATATGCGGTAATTTAAAACCCGTTCGACTAAACGTTTTGCTTTTGCATTATCATCTTCTTTTTCGACCCCGACTAATACCAGTAAACCCTGCTTAATTTCACCTATTATTTTTTCGTCTACACTCACACTCGCATGTTTAACACGTTGTATTAATGCAATCATTATATGCGGCTTAGCATTTTATCGGTTGCTTTAACTAACGCATCGATAATACCCGGCTCCATTGCCGAGTGACCGGCATCGGGAATAATATTTAATTCTGACATTGGTAACTTATTGTATAAATCCCATGCCGATTCCATAGGGCAAACAACATCGTAACGACCCTGTACGATAATACTGGGGATGTCTTTTAATTTTTCTGCATTATTTAAAATTTGATTGTCTTCTAAAAAACTATTGTTCATAAAATAGTGGCATTCGATTCGAGCTAAACTGACTGCCGTGTGTAGATTAGCAAAGCCTTTAACAACTTCACTACTGGGTTTAAGGGTCGAGGTACGCCCTTCCCATATCGACCAGGCTTTAGCGGCTTTGATTCGAATAAACTCGTCGTCACTGGTAAGCCGCGTATAATAAGCGGCTACCATATCACCACGTTCTTGTTCGGGGATGGGCTCGCAAAAGTCCTGCCAGGCGTCGGGGAAGAGCTTGCTGCAACCTTGCTGATAAAACCATTCAATTTCCTCTGGCCTGCATAAAAAAATACCGCGCAATACCATACCCAATATTCGTTGCGCATGCGCCTGCGCATAAACAAGCGCCAGAGTAGAGCCCCATGAGCCACCAAACAACATCCATTTTTTTATGCCCAGATGTTCGCGGATTTTTTCCATATCGGCAACAAGTTCCTGGCTGGTATTATTTTCCAGGCTGGCATGCGGTGTTGATTGGCCAGCGCCGCGTTGGTCAAATAATATAATACGATATTTTTCGGGGTTAAAAAAACGCCGATGACATTCGGCACAACCGGCACCGGGGCCACCATGAATAAAGACAACCGGAATGCCATCAACTGAACCCGATTCTTCTATGTACAACTCATGAATATCGTCCACCTTTAATCGGTGGCTATGATAGGGCTTAATTTTTGGATAAAAAATTCGCATTAATCGGCAACAATCTTATTGCTAAACCCTTTGATAGTCACAATGCCAATTAATAATAAACCGGCCAATATTGCGATGGGGCCGATGCCTGTTTCGAGTAAGGTATTTGCCCACTGTAGCTCAAAAATGGTTTGCAGATAGAGCATGCCAGAATGCATCACCGCGCCGACAATAAACAGCCAGCTAATCAGTTGTTTTAGCCACGCCGCAGCGGCGATAAAACAGAGTGTGAGGCCAGCAATAATATTGAGTACCGACTCTAAATTACCGTGTGCATGTGGGCCGCCTTTTATTGCGTCTATTTCTGCTTCGGTGTTGTTGAGTTTATTTAAACTTAAAATACCGGCGGTATTCGCTTTTGCAATTTGCATGGCACTGAGCGGCTCTAATTCTTCTTCGAAATCGCTGCCCTTTAATGCCTGCAAACGCCCAACGCTGACCTGTTTTTCCTGTGCGGCTTTACCAAAACCTTCATATTTGTCGACCATCACCACACCAAGCGAAGCGGTAAAAACCAGGTATATAAAACCAAATGCAATATTCTTTTTACCTATCATGTCCAACTCTCCTCTTTAATTATTTTTTATCCGTTTAAGCCTAAAAACATACCGCACCCATCCCAAAGGCGCAACACCCATATGCCAGATGGAAATTTGCTCATTTATATCTCTAAGGATGTGTTTAATCCGAATTTGGTATAACTAACTTATGTCATTCCCGCGTGATTTTGGCGGGAATCTAGAGATTGATAGCTAGATTCCCGCCAAAATCATGCGGGAATGATACTATTTATGAATACCTAAGAATAACTGATCGCAGCTTTTGCCTAAATAATGATATTATATAAAGTATCACTTATTCCTGATTATATGCACTAAAAGTTACGATTATGACAATGAAGTACAAAACAGACGATTTACGCATTACCGGCTTACAAGAGGTTTTGGCACCCGAAAAATTACTCAAAGAGGTTAGAGTAAGTGACATAGGCCGCAAGACCATCTTTGTTGCACGTAATGCCATTCACAATATTCTTAGTGGAAAGGACGACCGTGTACTCGTTATTGTTGGCCCCTGTTCGGTTCACGACCCTGAAGCCGCACTCGAATATGCACGGCAATTAAAACAGCAAGAGGAATTACTCAATAAAGATTTACTCCTTGTTATGCGCGTGTATTTTGAAAAGCCACGCACTACCGTAGGCTGGAAAGGCTTGATCAACGATCCTAATCTTGATAATAGCTATGAAATTAATAAAGGCCTGCATATTGCGCGGCAATTACTCGCCAATATTAATGACCTTGGTATACCTGCTGGAACCGAATTTCTGGATTTAATTACCCCGCAATATTTAGCTGATTTAATCAGCTGGGGTGCGATTGGGGCACGCACCACGGAAAGCCAGGTACATCGTGAACTGGCCTCCGGCTTATCTTGCCCGGTCGGTTTTAAAAACGGTACCGATGGCACACTAAAAATCGCGGTGGATGCTTTAACCTCCGCCAGCCAGCCACATAATTTTTTGTCTTTAACCAAGCAAGGGCTATCGGCTATTTTCACGACCACCGGTAATGATGATGTGCATGTTATTTTGCGCGGTGGCAAAAAACCAAACTATGATGCAGAAAATGTAAATGCCGCTGCAACGCAATTACGCGATGCAGGCTTAGCCGAAAATATTATGATTGATGCTAGCCATGCGAACAGTGAAAAACAATTCCAACGGCAAATAGAGGTTAGCAATAATATTGCCGAACAAATTGCGGCGGGCGACAGCCGCATTATGGGCGTTATGCTGGAAAGTCATTTAGTAGAAGGCCGGCAAGACGTTGATGGCAACGATAAACTTACCTATGGCCAAAGCATTACCGATGCCTGCATAAGCTGGGATAGCACCCTGCCGGTGTTAGAAAAACTTGCCGATGCCGTTCAACAACGTCGTAAAAAATAAAGAAACTACTTATGAATATTGTTATACCCGATAGCCAACTATTACCCAGCGATGTTGAGTTCCCACCACTGACTGCCAGTAAATTTGGCTGGCAACAATTTTTAGGCCTCGATGAAGATGAATTAAAAGAGCGCTGCTGGCGTAGCCACTGTGTTGTAACATTAAATACTTCTCTTAATGCTGAAGTACTTAACAGTATGTTAAAGCTTGAGCTACTGGTGGTGGCTAACCATGATATTAGTTTGGTTGATACTCAGACGGCAGAAAAAAATAATGTAACTATTTTTCATATCCCAGATCTTGAACCTTCTAAATTCGATCTGAATAACCCGCAACAGGCGCAACAGCTTTGCAATACAGTGGTCGATATTATCGACAACTATATGCAACAAACCGCGTGAAACTGAAAATATATCAGGTCGATGCATTCACTGATTCCATTTTTAAAGGCAACCCTGCCGCTGTCTGCCCACTTGAATCATGGCTAAGTGATGAATGCATGCAGGCGATTGCCGCAGAAAATAATTTATCCGAAACTGCTTTTTTTGTTGAGCAAAACAATGCATATGATATTCGTTGGTTTACCCCACAAACCGAAGTGGCGCTCTGCGGTCATGCAACCCTGGCCAGCGCTTATGTTTTGCTTGAAATACTCGGCGTAAAGGAAGAGGTTCTTAAGTTTAACTCGAAAAGTGGTGAGCTACGCGTAAAACAGAATAAAGACTTACTGACACTAGACTTTCCCGCACAGCCAGCTGTGCAATGCGAGATTCCACCTGAAATACTTACCGCCTTTAATTATAAGCCTGTCGAGTGCTTAAAATCAGAGGATTATATTCTTGTATTCGAGTCAGAAGATGAAATTATAAATGCCACACCACAACGCGAAAAACTGATACAAAATGATTTACGTGGCGTCATAATCACCGCCGCTGCCAAAGACTATGATTTTGTCTGCCGCTTTTTTGCACCTAATTATGGAATCGACGAAGATCCCGTCACCGGCTCGGCCTATACCCAGTTAATGCCCTACTGGAGCCAGGAGCTAGGCAAGAACATTTTAACCGCCAAACAAATATCCAGTCGTGGTGGTGAACTTTGGCTGGAGCAACAAAAAAATAGAATTTTAATTTCGGGAAAGGCCGTGCTTTATATGGCTGGTACTATTAATATTTAAAATTTTCAGCTGATACACTTCTATGCTAGAATCACAAAACCCAGCGCCCGTAGCTCAGCTGGATAGAGTAACTGGCTTCGAACCAGTTGGTCGGGAGTTCGAATCTCTCCGGGCGCGCCA
>VAPL010118303.1_pt1 | contig 11543 bp, 10 predicted proteins | sample 3395061 | NCBI WGS metagenome assembly VAPL01 (sample SAMN08290444, study PRJNA428436) | hydrothermal vent metagenome | isolation source: Deep-sea hydrothermal vent chimney 2 | place: Pacific Ocean: Juan De Fuca Ridge | depth 2182 m m
AGTCCAGTCTCCAGACCAGATAAGAGCATGTCCTCCAAATTCTAAAGATTTACTCATAGTCATAAAATATTCCTCTGTTCGCATTGCTGTTTTGCATTAGGCTTAATTCTAAACAAGTCAATTTGTATAGGCAATGCTTTAGTGCCAGCTAAATTAACATTACAAAGGAATCTGAAGCTTGTAAGGGAAATACCGGCAAGTCACTATCTATAGGATTATAGTGAAATAAATTCTTTATAAAAATTAGAATTAGTAGGAATTGCCCCCTGTAAACCAATTACTTTTGAGGCAAAAGTTTGTGCAATATTTAATGTTTCATTTGTCGGCCAGCCTGCCAGCAAAGCATGGATAAATAGAGCACTAAAGCCATCGCCAGCACCTACAGTATCTACAAAGGATTCTATTTTGCTTGGTGTTTGTTGATATATTTTGTTATCAGCAGCTAATATTTTTGCACCTTGTGCTGCTTGGGTGACAATAAACTGTTCTAACTGAAATTGTTTTTTAACCTGATATATATTTTGTTCATTATCTGCTGAGCCGAAGCCTAATTGTTCAAACTCATCCTCATTAAGTTTTACCCATCTTGCCCGTCTCATCCAGTTCAACACTTCGAGCTTTTCCCACCACGGGCTGCGAAGATTTACATCCAGAAAAACGGATAGCTCTGATTTTTGGGAAATATGTGCCAAACAATTTCTAGAAACCCTGTTTCGTAGGCCTAATGTTCCATGATAAAGTATTCCTTTATCAGGCAGGCTGTCTAATTCGGTCGTTGAAATAAAATCGTAGGCGCAATTGGCGGTAATGGTATAAATAGGTTCATTTTCTACCAGCTTGACTGCAACTTGCCCTGTTAGGTGTTTAGGGTCAATTTGTATGGTATGGGTATTTATACCCCAGTCACTTAATGCACTTATGATTTTTCTTCCTAATGCATCATTACCAACACGTGAAATAAATAAGGGTTGATTATTTAGTGCCTGCAGATGCCAGGCGACATTAAAGGGTGCACCACCCAGTACTTGTTGGCCATCAGGAAAACAGTCAAATAATGCTTCACCGTATATTATCAAGCCTGTGTTATTTTTCATTGTTATTTTTAGTACTCCATCATAATTGTATTGACGAATATAAAAAGTCGATAAGTAGTCATCTGCGGCGTTGCACTCGCTTAAATTAGCCTGCTAGTTCTGCACTCGCGCGCCTTGCAGCTAACCACTTCTCAACTCCCTATATCCGTCAATACAACAATGATAGAGTACTAGTGATATTTTGTATCGATCTTGAACAGGATCTTAAATAAAGTTTTTTATTGTATATCCTTGTTCATCCATTTTTTTGTTAAGTTTCATTTTTATAAAAGTTCATTCACATCTTATGAGTTTTATTCCAGTTTCTTCAATTGCCAGGCAAAGTCGTGTTGCAGCTCGTCAATTAGCTTCAAGTTCTGATTCATTAAGAAATCTTGCCCTGTTAGCAATAGCTGATGCACTTGAATTAGTTAAAGCACAAGTTTTACAGATTAATCAGCAAGAGGTTTTACAAGCAAAAAAACAGGGACAAAGCGCTGCAATGATTAAGCGACTTACCATTAGTGACAAAGTTTTTGAATACATGCTCTCTAGATTAAGAGATGTGGTACAAAGGCCTGATCCATTAAATCGTGTGCTTGCAGGACATACTAACCCTGCTGGGTTAAAAGTCTACAAAAAATCAGTTGCATTAGGCGTTGTGGGTATTATTTATGAATCACGTCCCAATGTGACTACGGATGCAGTGGCTGTTTGCATTAAAAGTGGTAATGCAATCATATTGCGAGGTGGATCAGAGGCGCTACAAACCAATACTTTTTTAGCGGATACAATGATTGAAGCGGCTGTTAATACAGGGCTTCCTGAACATGCGATTCAAATCATTCGTAAGCCAGGGCATGAAGCTGTGGGTGAATTACTTAAAATGGATCAATATATTGATGTCCTTATTCCCAGGGGTGGCAAGGGCTTGATCAAACGTATTGCTGAAGGGACACGGATTCCAGTAATTAAACATTATGATGGTATTTGTCATCTTTATATCGCTAAAGACGCTGACCAGAAAAAAGCTGTGTCTCTAGCTATTAACTCTAAATGCCAAAGTGTTCAGGTTTGTAATGCGCTGGAAACATTATTAGTTGATAAACATTGTGCGCATGAAATGTTGCCGCTATTACATACAGCCTATCAAGAAAATAATATTGAGTTACGTGGCTGTGAACAGACCCGGAGTGTGTTGCACGATATAAAGCAAGCAACTGAGGAAGATTGGACAACTGAATACCTGGCGCCTGTTCTTTCAATAAAAATTGTCAATGGTATTGATGAGGCTATTGAACATATTAATCACTATGGTTCTGGGCATACGGATGGAATTATTACCCAAAGTCTGGATCTGGCTGAACAGTTTGAGCAGCAGATTGATTCAGCCTCTGTCTTGATCAATGCTTCAACCCGGCTGTCAGGCGGTGGGGATTATGGTTTAGGTTCAGTTGTCGGTATCAGTACAGATAAGCTACATGCGCGTGGTCCAGTTGGGCCTGAGGAATTAACAACGTATAAGTGGGTTGCTTATGGAAAGGGGCATTTAAGAACTTAGGAGCGGAGTGAATTTGATTCCATACTATGGCAGGTAATGGACGCGGGTTTTTATTTCGCCATCAGGGTAGAGTTGTATTGTCCTATATCCAGGTGTTTTGTGGTCTAGGGTGAATTCAGTACAGAACGGTTTAAATTGAAAACAGCTGGACGGTGTGCCTAAAAACAATTGCACGTCCGTTTTAATTTCCAGCTTTTGGTGAATATGTCCACATGTGACAGCTTTGACCTGAGGGTGTTGTTTAAGGGCGTCTAATAGTTCGCTACTGTTTTCTATCATCATTGTATCCATCCAGTGGCTTTGGCTTGGTAGGCAATGATGATGTATGGCGATTAAGGTATTTAAATGGGGCTTTTTTGCTAATGTTTCGGTTAAAAAGGTCAGTTCGTCATGGGCTAAATATCCCCCCTGAGAGCCTGTTTTTTTGCTGTTTAAGCAGATGATTTGCCAATGTTTAAATAGACTGTGTTTAGCACAATTGATTTTATCAGTACTAATGAATTGCTGCATTAAAGCAAAATCATCATGATTGCCGGGTAAACAAATAGTTTGTGTTTGATATTTTTCCAGTGCACTTGTTAGTCGTTGATAACTGGATTGGCAAGGGTGTTGCGCCAAATCTCCAGTCACTATAATTACATCGGATTTGCCATGTTTTTTATGGGCATATTGCAAGGTTTGTATCAGGGATTGTTCTGTATCCATACCCGACAGAGTCATGCCTGCTTGCTCAAGAATATGACAATCACTAATTTGTAATATGAATAATGGACTATTCTGTTGATTCATTAGAATGATATTTTTAAGCTATATCTTCTTATAAAGTACTTTAGAATTTCTTTTATAATTATAAAATTGTTGGCGCTGTTCAGGTAAGCTGGCAATGTCCGTTGTTTCAAAGCCTCGTTCTATAAACCAGTGCATGGTTTGAGTGGATAAAACAAACAAGCAATTCAGTTTTAGTTGTTTTGCTTTGCTTTCCAGATGCTCAAGCAATCTATTACCGCGATTAGATTTTTGATAATCGGGGTGTACCGCAAGACAGGCTATTTCAGCCGACTGTTGGTCATTTAATAAATGCAGCGCAGTACAGCCAATAATGAGTCCATCGCGTTCTATGACAATATAATCATTAATGTCTATTTCCAATTTTTCTGTGGAGCGCTTAAGCAGTATACCTTGTTGTTCCAGGGGTTTAATCAGTTCCAGAATGCCTGCAATATCATTTAAGGTGGCTGGACGAATTTCTTCATAAGAATTTGAGCTGATTAAAGTGCCTGTTCCATCCCGGGTAAAAAGTTCCAGCAATAAGGCACCATCTGTTTTTCGATTAATCAGGTGAACTCTTTGCACACCTTGCTCGCAACTCTGTATAGCTGCTTTGAGGGAATTTGTTTGCGTTTGGCTTAGCTCTTGTTGCAGAAAAATTTTTGCTTCACCGGTGGTCATTTGCTGAACTAATTGCTGATTTAACAGACAATCGTGTTCAGTTAATAAAATGAGCTTTTCTGCATGTAAGGCGATGGCAACTTCTGTTGCAACTTGTTCGGCAGCCAGGTTAAAAATTTCGCCACTGGGTGAATAGCCAATAGGGGAAATTAATACCACATTGTCATGTTCCAGTTGTTGGTGAATTGCACTGTGCTCAATGCGCCTGACTTTACCGGTATGTTGATAATCTATACCGTCAATAATACCTAAGGGTTTGGCGATGACGAAGTTTCCTGAAGCAACTTTAATTTTAGCACCTGCCATAGGTGAATTGGCTAAGCCCATTGATAGTAATGCTTCAATTTCTACACGAACCAGGCCAGCGGCTTCTTTAACGCATTGTAAGGCTTGTTGATCTGTGATTCTCAGGTTTTGGTGGAATTCGGACGTTATATTTTGTTGTTTCAGGCGCAGGTCAATTTGAGGGCGAATGCCATGAACCAGAACTAACCGAATCCCTAAACTTTTTAGCAGAGAAAAATCATGAATCAGTTTATCGCATTCATCAATAACGGTTTCGCCATTAAAGAAAATGACAAATGTTTTGTTGCGATGGGCGTGGATATAGGGGGAAGAATCTCTAAACCAGTTGACGAAGTGAGTGGCGGGGGTTGGCATAAGAGAGAGGTAGCTGGTATTTATTTCAGTTCGCTTGGTTCCCATGTGGAACATGGGAACCAAAGGAAAAAATTTTAATTATCAGTGACAGCACCCAGGGATGCTGAGCTGACCTGTTTTGCATATTTAGACAAAACGCCACGCGTATATTTGGCTTTGGGTTGCTGCCATGTTTTTAAGCGTTGAGCAATAACATCCTCATCCAAATGCAGGGTTAATTTTTTATTTTCAGCATCAATAGTGATTTGGTCACCATTTTCAACAATGGCCAGTGCGCCACCGACATATGCTTCCGGAGTGATATGTCCGACTACAAAACCATGCGTTCCCCCAGAAAACCGACCATCGGTGATTAATGCGACTTCTTGACCCAGTCCTTTGCCCATAACGGCAGCAGTGGGAGAGAGCATTTCTCGCATGCCGGGGCCTCCTTTAGGGCCTTCATAACGAATAACAATCACATCACCTTTAACAATATTACCATTAAGAATGCTTTGTAATGCCAATTCCTCTGCTTCAAACACTTTAGCTGTGCCGGTAAATACCAGGCCTTCTTTACCTGTTACTTTGGCTACGGCGCCTTCTATTGCCAGATTTCCATATAAAATGGCTAAATGACTATCTTTTTTAATAGGATTATCTAAAGGTCTGATCATATCTTGACCTTCTGGATAAGGTTTAACATTCGCCAGATTTTCCGCTAATGTTTTGCCGGTAACAGTCAGGCAGTCACCATGCAATAAACCTTGATCCAGCAATATCCTCATCAAGGGTTGGATGCCACCAATTTCAATGAGTTCTGCCATTTGATAGCGACCACTAGGTTTTAAATCGGCTAGCATTGGCACATGAGCACCAATACGGGTGAAGTCATCCAGACTAATATCAATATTGCTGGCATTGGCCATTGCTAATAAATGTAAAACTGCATTGGTAGACCCGCCTAATGCAATCACTATGGTGATGGCATTTTCAAAGGCCTTTTTGGTCATGATATCGCTGGGTTTAATATCATTTTTTAATAGTTCTAAAACCGCTGCACCGGCACGTTCACAGTCTAGACGTTTATCTTCAGAAATAGCGGCTTGAGCCGAGCTATTGGGTAGGCTCATGCCTAATGCTTCAATTGCAGAGGCCATGGTGTTTGCCGTATACATGCCGCCACATGAACCTGCACCGGGTATGGCTTTTTGTTCAATGGCTTCTAATTCTGCATCATCAATCTTGTTATTGGCTCTGGCACCGACTGCTTCAAAAACAGAGACGACATCCAGTTTTTGCTTTTTATGACAGCCAGGCAAAATAGTGCCTCCATAAACAAAAACACTGGGACGGTTTAAGCGAGCTAATGCGATCATGCAGCCCGGCATGTTTTTGTCACAGCCGCCAATGGCGACAACTCCATCAAAACCCTGGCAGCCAACGACCGTTTCAATAGAGTCAGCAATGACTTCACGCGAAACCAGCGAATATTTCATCCCTTCGGTGCCCATGGAGATGCCGTCAGAAATAGTAATAGTATTAAAAATAACCGCTTTGCCATTGGCATTGTCAACACCTTTAGCCGCATCATCTGCTAGGTTATTGATGTGCATATTGCAGGGTGTCACCATGCTCCAGGTTGATGCAATACCAATTTGTGGCTTTTTAAAATCATCGTTTGTAAAGCCCACAGCATGTAGCATAGCGCGGCTGGGCGCACGTTCCATGCCATCGACAACCAAAGATGAAAAGGTGCGTGTATTGTTGTCAGCTGAATTAGCCATGTAAATTATTCCTGGTTAAATATATAAAAAGCAGGTAAATGGTTTAAAAAAAGCGAAGCTTTTTGCTTTTTGAACCTTGTACCTTTCACCTTGAACCTTCTCGGCTCTTAAAAAGTATCCCAATTACTGGTTTTTCTACGCCAACTGAGCTTAGGGAGTATAAATCCTAAAATGACTCCAATTAGTGACAGGATGCCACCGTATAAAAACCAGTCCTGGTTTGTACTGTCTTCAAGTGTTTGATTTTCACGCTTTACTTGTTGTAATTCCCGTTCTACAGAAATAACTCGTTCTTGCAATTGATCTCTTTGATATTTTAATTGCACGGCATTCGATGCAGTTTGGCGTAAGTCATTAAGATCCTTGCTTAAAATATCACGTTCCTGGCTAAGCGACTGATTAGAACTTAATGTTTGACCATTATTTTCTTTTAATTGATTGAGTTCCTGTTTGGCTAAGTCAAATTCTTGTTGCAATGTTTCAAGTCGCTTGGTGGCTTTTTTTAGATACCAGCGGCTAATAGGCTTGTCTAAAATATACCGGCTGAGCACATATCCTTCTGTACCATCACTGGTGCGTACTTTGCTGTAACCCTTTGATTTATTGCTTTCAAGCAATGTTAATGCGGTACCGCTGGGTAGCATTTTTAAAATTTTGGCATTTTTAATGGGGCTGGTTCGAAGTGTAAACTTCATGCTATCAGTGACATAAACAGTCTTAGCTTGAGCAGGCAGGCTAATTGCTAATAAAACAAATAATGCAGTTAATATTTTTTTCACGGGTTTACACCTACTTTATGTATGGCTAGGCATTCTTGTTCTTTTGGAATGCGCATGGGGCGAGTTTGGTAACGGGTACTCTATATAGCACTTGTACTTCTTAGATCTTGAGCAGGTTCTTAAGAAAACTAAAGCTATATTTAAGCATCAATGCAAGTGTGCTGCACTAGCAAAGTAAAAATTCAAGTAATGCTTTTTGAGCATGCAAACGATTCTCTGCAGCATCAAAAACAACACTTTGAGAGCCATCAATGACTGCTGCAGATACTTCCTCTCCTCTATGAGCAGGAAGGCAATGCATAAACAGCGCATCATGGTTTGCTACTGCCAGGGTATCTTCATTAACTTGAAAGTCTTTAAAGGCAAGTTCACGTTTCTTTTGTTCTTGTTCCTGACCCATGCTGGCCCATACATCGGTAACAATCAGGTCAGAATTTTTTGCAGCGTCTTTTGTTGAATTAAATAAGCTGATTTGTTCACCAGCGGCATCAATAATGTCTTGATTGGGCTGATAGTCTTTCGGGCAGGCAATATTGAGCTGAAAATTCAAAATACGAGCAGCATTAATATAAGAATGACACATATTGTTGCCATCGCCAACCCAGGTGACTGTTTTACCAGATATATTACCTCTATGTTCAAAATAAGTCTGCATATCGGCTAATAATTGACAGGGGTGTAATAAGTCTGTCAATCCATTAATTACGGGTACCCTAGAATATTTTGCAAAGGTGGTAACCATTTCGTGAGAATGGGTGCGTAACATGATGCAGTCAACCATGCTGGAAATTACTTTGGCACTATCTTCCAGTGGTTCACCCCGGCCTAGCTGAGTATCTCGGGGAGACAAAAAAAGTGCACTACCACCAAACTGAGTCATGCCAGCTTCAAACGAAATACGCGTTCGAGTAGATGATTTTTCAAATATCATCGCCAGGACTTGCCCTTTTAGGGGTTGAAAGTCTGGGTTTTTATTATTTTTTAATTCGCTAGCTCTATGGATTAAATGATGAAATTCATCGCGAGTGAGATCTAGTAAACTAATAAAGTGTCTAGGTTGCATGTATTATTCTAATTATTTTGTGAATGCCTGGATAAGACTAGCCAACTGCTCTGCTAAGTATTCAATCTGTTCTGAAGTAATGATTAAAGGGGGCAGTAAGCGGATGGTTTTTTCAGCCGTGACATTAATTAACAAACCTTCTTTTTGAGCAATGCCTACTAATTCAAGGCAAGGTATGGCGAGATCAATACCTATCATCAGTCCTTTATTTCTAATATTGCTAATGGCTGAATTGTCTTTTAATAAGTTTTTTAGTGCAGCACAAAGTTGACTACCTTTGGCTTCAACCTGTTCAATAATTTGTTCGCTGCTTAATATGTCTAAAACGGTGCCAGCCGTATGACAAGCTAATGGATTGCCGCCAAAGGTAGAGCCGTGTTTTCCTGCGCTTAATAAAGTAGCTGCTTTTCCCTTGGCCAGACAAGCACCTATAGGGAAGCCATTCCCTAAGGCTTTAGCCAGGGTACAAACATCCGGTATTATGTCGTTGTGTTGAAAGGCGAATAGTTTTCCGGTACGACCGATGCCTGTCTGAATTTCATCAAGCATCATCAAAAAAGTATGCTCATCACATATTTTGCGCACTTGATTGAGGTAATCGGGGGCAGGAATATTTACGCCGCCTTCGCCTTGAACGGGTTCAAGCAAAATAGCTACAATATTGTCGTTTTGTTTAATGGCGTTGTTGATAGCATCAATATCATTAAACGGAATATGAATAAAGCCATTCACTAATGGCGCAAAACCTTCCTGAATTTTAGGATTTCCCGTAGCACTTAAGGTGGCTAAAGTACGACCATGGAAGCTATTTTCCATGACTAAAATGCAAGGCTTGGCAATATTTTTTTGCTGCCCGTATATGCGCGCTATTTTAATAGCAGCCTCATTTGCTTCTGCGCCAGAGTTGCAGAAAAAAACATTATCCATGCTGCTTTCTTTAATTAAGCGGGTGGCTAATAATTCCTGGGCTGCTACGCCATACAAGTTTGAGGTGTGTATTAATTTTTTGCTTTGTTCACATATTGCCTGATGAATAGCCGGGTGGGCATGACCTAAATTACAAACGGCAATGCCTGAAAGAGCATCAAAATAACGCTTGTTATTTTGATCCCATAGCCAGACACCTTCACCTCGTTCAAAGGTGACGGGTAAGCGACCGTATGTGGGCATGATATGACTACTCATTTTAAGTTCTTTGCTAAAATTAATATTGATATGATAAAACGAAAAACCTTTAATTATATCTGTAAAATAGATTCAAGCAAGAAAATAATGTAATATTTGATTTATTTATTGGATAAAACTTGATAAAATTACTAGGTTATTATTAATAGAGAGTTCTGTAATGGATGTAATAGAAAGAATTAAAGATCAATTGGGTAGTCACCCTGTTGTATTGTATATGAAAGGGTCACCCGATTTTCCACAATGTGGCTTTTCTGCTCAGACTGTACAGGCTTTAAAAGCGTGTAATGCCAAGTTTATGTATATCAATATTTTTGAAGATCAGGAATTGCGGGAAGCATTAAAACAACATTCCAACTGGCCTACTTATCCACAGCTTTATATTAATGGTGAATTAGTCGGTGGTTGCGATATTATTATGGAGCTATACAACAAAGGTGAGTTAGAAGGCATGGTAACAGCTGCGACTCAAACTGAAGATTAAATCAAATTGATATAAGGTGGTTCCACGAAATAAATATACCCATCTTGCTTGTCTTTTTGCTCCTGACCAAACAATCTCAATCGTTACGTAGAATCACTATGCGCCTCTTGAGATAGTTTGGTCAGAAACAAAAGTCCGGCGCAATAGGGGTTTTTTTTCCGAGAAACCACCTAAAGACGGAAAACAAACAGGCTTTCCGTCTTTAGTCTTGAGTCTTAAGTCTACCCTCCATCTCTTCCAGTACTTTCCAGCGATTAACCATCATGCAAAATAGTTTGGCGGTTTGTTCTGCATCATAAATTGCCGAATGCGCTTTATCAGCATCCCATTCTAAATTTGCTGCTTTGGCAATTTTTGCTAATACAGTCTGTCCATAAACCAGGCCTCCCAGTGTTGCCGTGTCAAAACTGCTAAAGGGATGAAAAGGGCTACGCTTGATTTTAGTCCTTTCAATCGCTGCGTTTAAGAAATTAATATCAAATGCTGGATTATGGCCAACTAAAATGGCACGGGTGCAGTCATTTCGTTTAATGGCTGCTTTAACGGGTTTGAATATGTTTGATAGGGCGTCTTTTTCATCAACAGACATCCGAAAAGGATGATAGGGATCAATACCGGTAAATTTTAATGCTGCATCATCAAGTTCAGAGTCTTTAAAAGGAATGATATTATTGGCATGTGTTTCGGTAAGCTGCAAAAGTCCTTGAGCATCAGGTTCTACAATCACGGCAGCAATTTCTAATAAAGGGTTTTTTTTAGCATTAAATCCTGCTGTTTCAATATCAATAATAACGGGGAGGTAGCCTCTAAAACGAAGGCCTAAAGGGTTTTGCTTTGCTTCCATATATTTAGAAAATGCCCTTTTGCAGGAGAAAAAACCTGTAAAGTATCATGGCTGTATTATTTTTCATTATTTTTACAAGTGATTAATTTTTAGTGACCCAGGTAGAGCTCAGATTAAGTGTCTTTTTAACTTTAACAGCATAAGCTGCGGCCTCATATTTACTTTTAAAGCCTTTTACTGTTAAACGGAACCAGTCTTCGCCATTAACTTTAACTTTAATGACATTGGCCGGAATTCCTTTTTTATCAAATTCAGCCGCTTTTCTCTTGGCATACCATTCTTGTTTAAAAGAAACCAGGTTAACCCCCCAGGTGGCTTTAGGGATTATTTTTTTAGCTTTCTTTACTTTGGCGACAGACTGTTTGCGCTTTTCTAATGTGTCAACTTTGGCTAGAAGCGTTTCAATAGCCTGTTGGGCATGATCATTTTGTACGACTAAATCATCAACAATGGGTTTTAAAGAAGGTGTCTTTAAGGCTTCGTTGATTTTTTCCAGTTGGATACGGGCAAGCGCTTCTTTTTTTGATAATGCATTTATTTTTGCATTCAATTTTTTAATATTTTTGCTACTATCTTTTGCGATTAATATTTCAATTTCTTCTTCCAGGCTTGTAACAACTTCTGATAATTCAGTCACTTCTGATTGTGCACTATAGCCAATAAAACCCAGGCCGCTACC
>VAPL010387620.1_pt1 | contig 11542 bp, 10 predicted proteins | sample 3395061 | NCBI WGS metagenome assembly VAPL01 (sample SAMN08290444, study PRJNA428436) | hydrothermal vent metagenome | isolation source: Deep-sea hydrothermal vent chimney 2 | place: Pacific Ocean: Juan De Fuca Ridge | depth 2182 m m
ACTCCTCAGTCTTGCGACATGATCCTTCTTATAAGTACAAAAATGTCGATAACGATATTTTCAATGAACTTATAACAATTCGCTAAACCCCATGGGGTTTAGCCACATTATATCTTTTGATTTAAATTTAAGGAATCGAGGGGACTTTCAATACGTTTAATGATATTTACTGCCACGTGGGTATATATTTCTGTGGTTTTACTGCTACTATGGCCCAGTAAATTTTGAATATACCGTAAGTCTGTACCATTTTCTAACAAATGAGTAGCAAAGCTATGCCGTAGTGTATGTGGACTTACTTTTTTTCTTATGCCGGCCCATTTCGCTGCTCGTTTGACGACTCTTTGTACGCTTGTTTCACTATATTTGTTTCCGTAAACTCCTTCAAAAAGATATTTTTTTGGCCGGTAAACCAGATAGTATTTCCTCAAGTCGCTTAGCAATGCTTCACTCAATATCGTGTACCTGTCTTTATTGCCTTTAGCTCCTACTATGTGTATCAACATTCTGTCACTGTCAATAGCTGCAATTTTCAAACTAAGCAATTCACCCAACCTTAACCCAGACGAGTATAACAGTCCAACAAGGCATTTGTGTTTGATATTGATCAATTTACTAAGCATCCTGGCTATTTCTTCCTTACTTAATACAGTGGGTAACTTTTCTTCTTTGCGAGGCCTTTCAATATCATAAAATCGATTTGGCATGCCCAATACAATTTCATAATAAAATTTTATAGCATTTATTGATTGATTAATGTAAGAATTAGACCTGTTATTTTTAACCAGACTCTCCAAATAATTCCTGATATCATTTTCATTAAGACTTAGTGGCTCATTATCTTTGTAATAATTAAGAAATACTTCGAACAAAGTGATATATGTTTTAGCTGTGTTTAATGAATATTTCTTTATCTCCAGTTTTTGAAAATATGCAGCAGGACATGCCTTATAGTTATTCGGCAGTTTGCGCTGTCTAAACCATTCGATTTTCAGTGGCTCATTATTATGCCGAAGTGGTTTGTCCTTAAAAAAATAATTGCAATTGATCCATGCCACGCCCCGAAATTTATTAAAAATAGCATTCAAATTGGATTGGTTATTTTTAATATATACCATCCCATATGTATTTGACCATTTTGGCATAGGCAACTCCTTAATCAATGCTTGGATTACTTTGTTAGGATAAAATAGTATACCGATTTGTTTCTCCTCATTAATTAGCAAATGTTTTAGTGTGATATTTTTTGTAGCATGTTTCATAATTGTATGAACATAGGTGGTGAAATGTATGACTACAACTCTAATCGTGAGATTATCCGTATATTAACCGTTTAATTTTAACGTTTATGAAAACAAGATTTTGTACTGGATGTGGCGAACCAATTAATGGTAGATCTGATAAGAAATTTTGTAAAGATTCCTGCAAATCTGCTCATCACTATCTGAGAAGTGTTGAAAAGGAAGATTCACAGTTTAAACGCATTGACAAACAACTAAAAACCAATAGGCGTATTCTAAAGGAGTTCAACAAAGCGGGAAAAGCTACCGTCAGAAAAGAAGTATTGATTGATGAAGGGTTTAATCCAAAATTCTTTACTCACTATTGGAAAACAAGTAATGGCAATCTGTACTTATTTTGCTATGAATATGGATTTATGCAAAAAGAAGAAAATAGTAAAACCAAGTATGTGCTGGTGAAATGGCAGGATTATATGATGTAAACTATTTGAGTGTAAATGTCGGCAAGGCAAAAGTTCATACTCATCCATAAATGTTTTAACCTTTTTTTTTGTAGCAGGTATGCATTTTGATAATGAACCACATTTAGTAAAGGGCAATCGGGTTTAAACTTTAGGAGACCCTTATTATCGAGCTGAGTTTGTAACAACATCTTTTGAATATTACAATTAGATAGATATTGAAGGCTCAAAAATAGAGATCGCTTCGTACCTCGCGAAGACGGAAAGCTTAACTTATGGACATTGCGCCACGGCAGACAGGTCTCAAATAATTGAGTACTTATAAAAATAGACCCTTTATTCACAAACTATAATTATGCATTGCTATATTTATCAAAAAAATTATAAACAAACTGAAATACCTACAAGCCTAATGAGACACCTATTCTACTTATCATTTTTATTCCTGATTGCCTGCACGCCAAAAGTTAAAGAAAATGAAACCACACAAAGGCCAAACATTCTGTTCATCATGACAGATGATCATGCCAAAAAGGCCATGAGCATTTATGACAATTCTCTGATCAAAACTCCCAATCTGGATAGGATTGGCAATGAAGGAATCGTTTTTAACCGATCTTATGTTACCAACTCCATTTGCGGGCCAAGCAGGGCTGTTTTTCTTACGGGCAAGTACAATCATATCAATGGATTTCTGGACAACTCGAGCAGTTTTGATGGTTCGCAGATGACCTATCCAAAAGTTCTGCAACAGCAAGGATACTACACATCGGTCATTGGCAAATGGCATCTGAAAAGCGTACCTCAAGGTTTCGACTACTGGAATGTACTCATTGGCCAGGGAAAATATTATAATCCCGTTCTGGTAAATATGGGTGATACGGTTAATCATACAGGCTATGCGACAAATATCATTACTGATTTGGCTATCGAGGCATTGGAAAATCGAATTCCAAAGGATCAACCCTTTTGCCTGATGGTACAGCAGAAAGCCCCACACCGAAACTGGATGCCAGATACTACTCATTTGACAGGCGAACAAGAATATCCTCTACCTGACAATTTTTATGACAAATACGAAAATCGTACTGCGGCAGCAGAACAAGATATGTCCATCGACAGAATGTTTATGTCCCTGGATATGAAACTGGATGTTGATCGGGTAATAGAAACAGGGTCTGGTGGTTCTCCTAATAATTTTGATGTGACGTCAGACTGGAAGAATAGCCACAATCGCATGAACGAGCAACAAATGAAAGCCTGGGATAAGTATTATATGCCCATTAGTGACGATTTCTATTCGAAGGATTTGAGTGGAAAAGATTTGGTAGAATGGAAATACCAGCGGTACATGAACGATTACCTCAAATGTATCCAGTCTGTCGATGATAATGTAGGTCGATTATTGGATTATTTAGAAGAAAAAGGTTTGTTGGACAATACGCTGATAGTTTATACTTCGGATCAGGGATTTTATTTGGGCGAGCATGGATGGTACGACAAACGATTTATGTATGAAGAATCATTTGGAATGCCCATGGTGATGCGCTATCCAAAATTAATAAAACCCGGCACAGTAAATAATGATTTGGTACTCAACCTGGATTTTGCACCCACTATTATGGATTTGTTAGGTATTGAAACCGACGAACCTTTTCAGGGAAAATCGCTGGTACCATTAATGGCTGGAGAAAAAGTGAAAAAATGGCGTGAAGGCATTTACTATCATTATTACGAATATCCTCATGGATGGCATAGCGTAAAACGGCATTACGGCGTGCGCACGGATCGTTATAAACTCATTCATTTCTATAATGACATAGACCAATGGGAACTTTATGATCTTGAAAAAGACCCAAGTGAAATGAACAACTTTTATGATGAAGCCGATCCGGAATTGATAGCAAAATTAAAAACCCTACTTGAGAAGCTTCAAATTGAATATGGGGATGATGTTGAAATTTGACAAAGTTTTGAACATGCTCTGCTTAATTAGGCTTTTAAAAAAAATTTCCTTTTGTATAAAAACCAGAGAAACAGCCATTTTATAAATAATATACTGAATGCAATGAAAATCGGTGCTATTATTCCAAGGTATTGGGAAAATCCAGAGAATATGGCATTGGCTGTAAATTCAAAATCTATCAGTCTCTGGCCTACCCAAATTGTGATGGCATTCATCCCGATCACAACTAAAACGAATGTCCACTTTTTATAACCCTGCACATCAATTACCCAGTAAAATAAAGCCAAAAGGAGAGAACACCATCCTGCTGAGTAAAGGACGAATGAGCTTGTCCAAACGTTTCTGCTGATAAAGAAAAACTGCCCCCATGTCCAGCCTGCAATCAACATGAACAGTCCGGCTACTAAAAGCCCTACTGTTTTTTCAGTTCTTTCCGATCGCAACCAATGCCCTGCCAACACGCCAATGAGCGTAGTAGCCAGCGAAGTAAAAGTAGAAAGCACGCCTTGTCTGTCATAAAGTCCAAGACCCAGTGTGCCAGGGATGAGTTTCTGATCTATCCATGTTGATAAACTTCCCTCAGGTGTAAGAACTCCGGCCCCAAAACCAGGAACAGGAACAAACATCATAGCGGCCCAATAGCCAATTAAAATGCCTATAATTATCCCAGTCTGAACCCGCCAATTGGTATGGATAACTATGAGTGAGGCAAAGAAATAACAAATGCCAATTCGACCAAGGACACTCGACCAACGCATGGATTCCCAGTTTAATTTTAGTAATCCATAATTTACCAGTCCAAGAAAAATAAGGACCAGCATGCGTTTTATAATATGTGAATACAACTCTTTTGGAGGTGTGCCTTTTTCTATCCTACCCAAAATAACAAATGGCAATATTACGCCTACCATGAAAAGAAACAGCGGGAAGATCAGATCCAAAAAATAAAATCCTTCCCATCCGGCATGTGTCATATTTATAGCCAAAGTCTCTGTAAAAGCATTTGGCCAGACCTTGTAAAAGCTACTGAAAAATTCACCACCACCAATGATAAATAACATGGTAAAACCACGTAGCGCATCTATGGATATTATTCTTTTTGAAACAGGTTTCAAATCATCAGGGGGCCTCTCATTCCTATCCATTTGATCGTACTTTATTGTACTTTAGCTGTTTCAAATAAATGAACAACTTCTTCCGCTGAAAGATCAAATGCTATATACCTGCGGTTCCCGGCAGGGATAATACTACTTCCCTTATTTTCTTCAACAGGTATCTCTTCACCTAATTTTTCAAACAATTGCATTTTGTTTGCACTTAATGCGAGTTCAATATTTCCTTCGCCATTGCTATGCGAGTAAACTACCCATGTCTTTCCTTTGCGCAAAAAGGTAAAAGCGCGTATAGCAGGATTTCCTCCTGCAACATTGGTGATTTGATTATAAGGAACAAGCTCAAAGTCACCATCTTCATTGATCAACAAGGTATGATCCTGATCAAGATTTTTAAGACTTTCTTTTTGTTTATTCGTTAGAAAATTCATTGCACGAACTTCCTCCCATTTGCGGATTACTTCCAGATTATCTGCTGTACGTGGATGCTTTTTTAGCTGCTCCAAATTACCGAACATACTTATTGGGCAATCCCAGGCAGCGGCTCTGCTGGTGATATACTCAAACATATCCGGTTGTATTCCAATTGTTGTGTCTTCCGCAGCTGCGTCAAAATGATTCCACGGTTCTCCCGGAGCTATATATTTAATCCATCCGAAATTTAGTGAGGTGAAATCATTTGCAAGAAACTCAGCCTCAGCTGCAGGATGTTTGCGAACGGCTTCTTTAACAAATTCGGGTTTGAAAACATCAAAGGCGTTGCCTCTACTTTGAATGTGCCAGTCAAAATGCGCTTTTACTGAACCTTCAGAAAATATTGGTGCAGGTTTGAACGCATTATAAGTAATCAATTTTGCCATTGGAATATTAAACCAATATGGCCTTGGCGCATCCTCAGCCCCATCGAAATAAATAAATTGAAAGCCCGCCTCACGGTATATTTTGCCTAACTTTTCAGCGAGTTCTTCCTGAATATTCGTCTTTTGGTTAAAACGCACATAAGGAACGGTGCTATCTACATCAAGCAATCCAAACAAATCTCCCTTTTCTCGTTTAACAATCGTAGTTTCCAAAGCTCCTCTCTGGCATCCTGTAAATTTATAAGGATATGTAGTTGTATAATTTTCATAGGTAATCAGTTCATTCCCAAATTTCAAAAATCTTCGTTCATTTTCCATGGTACACCCGGCAGGATTTTCTTCGACGTAGATAACCGTATCTTTTTTGTTCATATTTTTCGCCAAGGTAAAATAACGCGTTAAATTCAAACGTGAATCAGGAACTGGCGATACATACAAATCATTTTTAGTTGCTTTATTGTAATGAATATGCACACCCGGTATGATGCCTGCATCTCTGATTTTTTGGGTTACCTCCTTAAGGTCTGCCATGCCGTTAGGATAGTCCTCGGTCCAGGGAAAATGGCCTAACGCTGCCGAAAAATCAAAATGATACATAATAATTTGCCGGAAGCCTCCTTTTTTGGCATAGGCGATGTGTTCATCAATATTTTTCGTATTGCCATTTGTTAATTCATAATAGGAGAATTTATACATCTCACTTCTGCGACTCTCTACTCCTAAAGGAAGACCAAAGTCTCGTTCGAGTTGATCAATACGATCTAATAGTTTATCTTTATCTGTTACAATAAGAGCGGCCCCCACTCCTTCAAGTTTTACCTCTGACACGGCATCTGCCAAAAGCAATTTATATCCATCTCGCTTTTCTGCATCAATTTTGGCATAAGGATTGGTAGCAAGCAAATTGATAGCCACATCTTCATCCCACACCACATTTAGCCATCCTCCAAAATGAGTTCTGTCTTTTACAGGCAATTGCATAAGTGTAAACTCATCGATGTTAGTTTTTCTTTTAACTCCAAATTCAGCCATGTGATACTCAAGTTTTTTCAGAGTAAAACCGATATAATCATCTGTTATATTCAATCCGATCGTTGCCTCATAATCAGTAAGTTCAAAACTCGCAATTAAATCATCACCAATCCTGTAAATAGAATCTACTGCAAACTTTATCTTCTTGGCCGGGTAGGCCAGCATCACCTCATTATCATAAGGCCGGTACTGGGTTATGGAAAAAGCAGGCATTTTCTTAGATGTATCAAGGCATTCCTGTCCGGTAGCTTTGTGGATGAGGCTTTGGGCGGTGCCATCCACATTTAGTACGAGTCTCATCTCCTCATTTTCAATAATTATACCTTGTGCACCATTTTCTATCTTGTTATTTGTACAACTAACTGAAAGCCATAAAAAAACTGTGGATAGTAATATTGAAATTTGAAATTGAAAACTGTTGTATTTTATCATAGTTACAAAAATTATATGTGATAGATTATTTATTATTATTCAATGTCATTTAGCTAAGATTTCGTCACTTCGGGCCTGCCATTGTCGGCAGGCTTCCTGCCTAACTCAGTCGCCATAGCTTTTGTGTAGTCACCACAATGACGTGCCATCTGAACTAACAGGAAATAAAAATCAGTAGCGGATATTAATCAATTTCGATTCTATTTCTTCGGGTATTTCATTTAAGTTAAACTTTCATCTTGGCATTAAACTCGCTATTGAATTTATACAATGCTATCCTTTCTTTTGAGTAGTCAGGTTATAATTGTTTACTAAAATTGATGCCGATAAATTGAGCATTTCAGCTAATTTTCTAATCATATCTACGGTCAATTTTTTCTTCTTATGTAATATTTCGGACACTCTGCTTTTGCCACCAATTACTCCCACCAAATCTTTTTGCTTTAGGTTCATTTCTTCCATTCTAATTTTAATTACTTCAATCGGGTCTGGCGCTTCGATCGGGTAATACTCATTTTCATAATTTTCAATAAGTAAGGATAATATTTCAGCTTCATCACCTTCATTTGAATTTGTAGGTGCATCAAATATCACTAATAATCTATCCAATGCACTATCATAATCTATTTCTGTTCGTATAGGTTTGATTTCCATTATATTATTTTTTAAACCGTTTCTGCATCAATTTTGTCGTATTCTGATACTAATAAATCGTATAAAAGCCCATTGTTTCTCATAATTAAATTTAATAACAAGTCTGTATGAATTGCCTTTTATATTCAGACCTCCAAGACTTTCGTAAATTAGCATAGTTACATTTTTAAAAAACACGAATCTTGTTATTATGTTTCATATTGATTATCAAGCACATAAGATTCGTAAAAATGCAATTTTATATTGTTCGTATTGTTTTTAATAGCAGTATCATTTCACGAATGCTGTTATGTAACTTGTTGATAATCAGTAATGGACTTGGAGGTCTGATATTAAAAACCACTCTCCCATTTTTAAGGATGCTGGCATTCGCATATGTTTTTTTTATTTCTGAGGGTGAATTCCAATCTGACGTTCGAGCTGTCTCGAACCAGATTTTTAAATACTGCTCACAGTCAGCGTGTTTTTCCCAATATTTGCGTAAAGTCCTTTTAGCAATTATGCGCTTCATATTCCTTTGTCTATTGCAAAGGTACTAAATGTTCTCTAAATGAGAACTTTCGCTGCGTAAAATAAAGTTCAACGACTGGCTATGATGTCGTGCGGATTAGAAAGCACTTCTCTCTCGTCTCCACTTAGCCACACCGTATTCTAATTTAACTCTTGCGGCGGAGTTTCCAAACCCCACCAAAGTTTCGTTTCGCAATGAACCCGCATGCATTCATAGCTTTGTTATCAGCCTTTTATTCCGTTATGATTCTTGTTAAAAATGCGCATTCGATTATTTGATCCTGTTCAACGTCCGCATGTTGCGGTTCGATAATTACCTTCAAGTTCCGTTCGAACAGTGCCTCCAGTTTCTTGATGAGTTCGGGGTCCAAGGGTTCTTCTCCGTTGAGTAAACCTGCCTCGAAATAATCCATCTGCAAACGAGTTATTTCCCTCGTTCGTAGGTTGAATTTGTATGAAAACAGAAGATTCTGTTCTTCAATTAGGTCTTGTATCAGTTCAGAAGTTGCAAGGTTTGTAATTGAATCGTTCAGAAGTTCGTAGGGATTCGGCTCAAGTTTGACATCCTTGCATTGAAGTTGGCAAGTTCCTTCAAGAGTGGTGAGTAGTGCGAACAATGTAATTAATTGTTTTATTGGATGTGCAGTAATGGCTGATAACGACATTGTATCATTATTAATTTTTAAGTCAGATGAATTTATCCGCATAATGAAAATTGGCCGGCAATCCGCCTGTATGCCAAAAAAGAATATTGGACCCTGATTGAAATTTTTTATTATCCAACATATCCAACATCCCAGAAAAAGCTCTTCCTGTATAAACCGGATCAAGTATAATGCCTTCAGTTCTGGCAAGCTCTAAAATTGCATTTCTTTCATTTTCTGTCATCACGCCATATCCGGCCTTGTCATAATCTTTAATTAGTTTGACATCTTTAAGTTGATAATCCTTTTTGATTTTCAGTATTTCTTTTCCGTTTTTTATAAGATTCAATATATACTCCTCGCTGGGAATATTGAATGTTTCTACTTTGTCAATGCTTATAGGAATGAGTTCAGTGTCTAAATTAAATAAGTCTAAACCCAGAGTTAACCCTGCCTGTGTGCCACCTGAGCTTGAGGCAAAAACTATGTAATCAATATTTAGATTTTGCGCCATCAACTGCTCTTTCAATTCCTTTACTGCATCGACAAACCCCAAGGCACCGGTTATGTTCGAACCTCCATAGGGTATTTTGAAACACTTTTTACCTTTTGACTCCAGTTCAGATTTTACTGTTTCAATATCTTCTCCTTTTCTGTTTTCACCAGAAAAATGAATGTTGGCCCCCAATATATATGAGAGCAATAAATTTCCGTCAAACACTTTGGGCTTGACCCCTCCTAAAATTAAATGGCATTCAAGCCCTGCTACGGCACATGCAGCAGCAGTTTGGCGACAATGATTTGATTGCTGAGCTCCGGCAGTAAGAACCGTATCGCAATTATCATCAATGGCTTTCTGAATTAAATATTCCAGCTTTCTGGTTTTATTTCCTCCAGATGCCAACCCGGTTTGATCGTCTCTTTTAATAAAAAGATTATAATCAGGAAACCTCTTCGACAACTTTTTTAACGGTTGAAGAGGAGTTGGGAAAAAGCCTAAATTAAATTTGTTATCAAGCATAGTATTATATAATTATCATTAAGGTTTTAACCAACGTACAAGAAATGGAATACCCGTTTCCGGGAGTGCTTCGTGGCCTCCTTCAAAAACATCAATCTCAATTCTGTCGTCAATATTCAATCTTTCATAATGCGTTTTAGCCATATTAAATTCATCTACAACATGTGGCCAATGCGCAATCTTATCTTTCTTTCCATGTTGAACCAATAAAGGTCGGGGACAAATCAAAGAAGTGACATCATAATCGGCAAACTCAGTTGCCCATCCTCTGAAAAATGCATGTTCTTCTTCGACCACCATAAAACTAACATACCGATCATCAGGTAGCGCCATTTTGGTGAGCCGGTGATTGTACCATGCACTAACAACACATACTTTTATTCTCGGCTCAAGAGATGCCCAAAACATAGTTGCCAAGCCTCCCAATGAGAGGCCCCACATTCCCACGCGATCAGCATCTATTCTTGGATCTTCAAGAACAACGTCTAATAAATGTTGCATTCTTACCAATTCTATACCGGGCAAAGTAGTATCAATTAATCTACACAAGCGCTCAATGTAATTACGACGAGGCATCGAACGTAAATTCATTGGAGCTAAAACCGCAAAACCGGCTTTCAACAATTCTCGAGCATATTCATGATAATTTTTATGGCCAATTTCAAATGTCTTTTCTGGTGTAGAACCAATACCGTGTTGGGCAATTACTAATGGTACAGGATTGTCTTTACTGGCGCCGGGAGGAAATACTAGTATGCCTTCAGCGGTAACAGGGCCAAGGGGGAGTTTCACCCATTCGGCATGAATATCTTGCAAGTATGGATGTGGTTGTTTTTCTAATGATCCCGTTTTTCTAAGAACAGGGGGATTGAGTACTGCTCTCCAGCGTTCACGGTTGGGTTCTACACTTCTTTTAAAAGCATCAATACTGCTATAATCTCGATTCCATGCTTTATTGGTTCTTTCTTCATATTCTTCAATTATCCAGGATTGTAAATAGGTCTCAATCTGCTGTTTGTAATCATTTGTACGCTCCTCCTCAAATTGTATCCACTCTTCATTTTTGATACTTTCCTGCCCATAATTCTCGAACGAAATACAAATTAAGACTATGAATAAAACTGTGATTCTAAAGCTCATATTATTAATTTTTTCAATAATTGTCATCTTTTTCAATTAGCTGATACTTAGGCAACACCGAATCTCAATAAATGAATATCTCCTGCCTACCGGACAGGCAGGCCTCCAAAATAACTCTTTTTTGAAAATTGTCTGTTTTCGGAGTAGACTCAAAAGTTAATTGCTTTTTTGCACTACCTTATGAATACCTCAACTAACTATGTTTCATTTTCTATTTTTTTACTGTCGGTAAAGTTAACCACATATTTGTTTTCGATATGTGCATGCACCCCGATACCAGGGAAATCGCTTTTAAAATTATTAAAATTTTAATTCCATACATAGAGTCATCCTGAACACGTTTCAGGATCTGTATAATAATTTAACAGAGGTCTCGTCCTGAAATAGGTTGACTAATAAATTAATAAAAGGTCAACTAAAATCAGGACAAATTATGAAAAGGAATCAAAAGCTAACCGAACAAGTAAAG
>VAPL010334666.1_pt1 | contig 11541 bp, 7 predicted proteins | sample 3395061 | NCBI WGS metagenome assembly VAPL01 (sample SAMN08290444, study PRJNA428436) | hydrothermal vent metagenome | isolation source: Deep-sea hydrothermal vent chimney 2 | place: Pacific Ocean: Juan De Fuca Ridge | depth 2182 m m
CATAGGATTCGCTGCACAAGGTTGTATTACGCTTGCAATGATGGCACTTGGACAAACTGAGAATCCAATGCTGATGTTAGCGGTCACTTTACTGTTTCAGATTCCGGCGATAGTTTGTCATGCGATATTCACAATTCGTCGTACACACGATATAGGTAAAGGTGGGTGGTGGGTCGCCCTATTTATGATCCCTTTAATTAATCTATATCTCTGGTTCAAACGTGGTGATGATGGTGACAATAACTTTGGAGCTCCGCGTCCAACCGCCACTGTTGAAAAAGTGATCGCTTATATTTTTATTACGTTGAGTATGTTGGCTATTATCGGTGGTATTGTTGCAGTGATCGCTTTTCGACAACATTTCCTGTAACGGCCCAGCCTGTTCGCTATTGTGTCCCATAGCTGTGTTGAAAGTGCTCATTTACACCTGTAAACTGCGCGCTTTCACCTTGCTCTGAAACAAAATAGTGAGCAATCTGATCAGTGACTGGCTACGTGGAGTAGTGACCATTTTCTTATATAAAGCATAGCAAAACCTGTGGATACACTGTACTCAATAGAAACTCCAGAAGGCGTCTCGCTGGATTTGAAATTAGCAGGTCCGGTAGTGCGTTGTGGTGCCTGGTTAATTGATGCAATGATTCGCTCTGCAGTTTATTTTCCAGCACTATTGATGATTGTCTTGACTGGCAAAATCGGGATTGCTGTATTTATGATTGTGCTATTTTTAATGGAATGGTTTTATCCAGTTGTGTTTGAATTGCTCTGGGGTGCAACACCGGGTAAACGCATACTGGGTTTAAAAGTTGTTCATACCAACGGTACGCCAGTACGCTGGCAAGCTTCAATGATCCGTAATTTGTTGCGCTCAGCAGACTTTCTTCCGCTATTTTACGGTTTTGGTGTGGTTGCAATGTTGTGTAGTTCTCGTTTTCAACGCTTAGGTGATTTAGCTGCGGGAACGTTAGTTGTGCATTATCAAAAAAACCGAATTAAATTGACACCGTCTGAAGTGATTGCACTACAACCACCAGTGACGCTGAGTCTGCAACAACGCCAGGCAATTATGGCTTTTGCAGAGCGTCATACTGCTTTATCCAATGATCGTGCGCAAGAAATTGCTGAACATTTATCATCTTGGCATCCTGAATCTGAAATTGATCCTGTCAAGCGTGTGCTGGGCTATGCTCACTGGTATTCTGAAGCCAGTTCGAAGACAGCGATTGGTGACATCAGTTGATCAAACAAAGTCAATTTCAACAACAACACCAGTCAACATGGAATCAGTGTGATGATTTGCTGGATCGTCTCGATTCACTCAAAAAATCCAAACGTCCTGATGCTAGCGAACTGCTCAAACTACCTGATCTGTATAGTGATCTCTGTCAGCAACTTGCAATTGCTCAAAGCCGTTGTTATAGCCCAGGTTTAATTGAATATCTTCACAACTTGACCTTACGCTTTCATGATCATCTTTATCGCCGCGAGTTTCGTCTTGGTAATAAAATACTGAGTTTTCTAACCACTGACTTTCCATGTACGTTACGTATGCATTGCCGCATTTTTACTCTGGCTTGCCTGATGTTTTTTGGCACCATGCTGGTTGTTGGTGTGCTTTGCTACAGTTATCCGGATTTAATCTACAGCATTATGGATGATGAGCAAATTGCAACAATGGAATATATGTATAACCCGACACAAGATCATGTTTTAGGGCGAACTGAGAAGCATGAAGCCACAAGCCGTGTACTGATGTTTGGTTTCTATATTCGCAATAATACCGGGATTGGTTTTCAAACCTTTGCTGGCGGCATACTGGCAGGCATTGGTACAGCCTTCTATTTGATCTACAACGGCTTAATTCTGGGCGCTGTTAGCGGTTATTTGACTCAACTTGGTTATGGCACACCATTCTGGTCTTTTGTGAGTGGGCATAGTGCTTTTGAACTGACTGCAATTGCTATTTCAGGTTGCGCCGGATTATTACTTGCGAAAGCAATTTTGCTTCCCGGTAATCAGACTCGCCGTGAAGCTTTGCGAATTCAAGCGCATTCAGCAGTGATTCTAATCAGCGGCGCGGCATTATTGTTTCTCGCAGCAGCAGCTGTTGAAGGTTTTTGGTCACCAACTGCTGGCATACCGGTACACGTTAAGTATGCAGTCGGTGCAATGTTGTGGATGTTGCTAATTGCGTATTTAGTGTTTTCCGGACGCAATCATCATGCAAATTGATAATGCTGCTATCGTTTTACGACCACGTGGTCATTGGGAAGCCATGGACATGGGCTTTCTATTTGCACGGCGTCATTTTCTGTCGCTGTGGTTGCTTTGGTGCGCCACGGCAATTCCCGTGTTTGTGCTGCTGAATGTTTGCCTGATCAACTATCTTGAATATGTCACCCTGGTATTCTGGTGGCTTAAACCATTGTTTGAAGTGTTATTGGTAGCATGGCTTGGTAAGGCGTTATTCAACAATCCACCGACTGTCGTCGAGCAACTCAAACAATTTCCTGACATCCTTAAGCAAGGTGTGTTTAGTCAGTTAAGCTGGCGGCGATTTTCTTTGTCGCGCTCATTCAACATGCCAGTCGTTTTTTTGGAACATGCTCATGGTAGTGAGCTCAATCAGCGTTTAACCACATTGCAGACTACTCAACCGCACAGTAGTTGGTTAACAATTCTGATGATCCATATTGAAACTGTATTTTATTTTTCCATTCCGGTGTTAGTGATTATGCTCGCTCCTGGTGAAGTGGAGTTTGATTATGAAGCAATTTTTTTATCAGAACCTGATCCGTATTATGTATTTCTGGAAAACCTGGTTTATTTCATCTCTGCCTCTTTGATTGCTCCATTCTATGTGTCAGCAGGTTTTTTACTGTATATCAACACACGGACTATTCTTGAAGCCTGGGATATTGAAATTGCTTTTAGGAAAATGCCAAAACACAGTGTTTCAGTAACAAACGCTACACGTGCTGTTTTGTTTGCAGTGGTATTCAGTTTGACAGGGTTTGGTATTGCAACAACGGAGACACACGCTGTAAACCGTGATCAAGCCCAACAAGCCATTAGCACTGTGCTGGAAAGCGATGATTTTGGCAAACAGGAAAGCATGACTGATTGGGAGCCAATATTTGATAAAAACAAACCGAATGAAACTGATTTTAATTGGTTCTGGTTAAATCATCTTGAATGGTTAGGGATAGTTCTAAAATACCTTGCGTTAATTTGTATCGCTGCCTTGGCGGTCTGGATGGCAATAAAAATTGCCGAACATTTCGATTTGGCTATTTTCCACAAAAAAACTGGGAAACGCCTGAAAACCACAGCACTACCAGGATTCCTTGTTATAGATGATACTCAAACTCTACCTGCAAACCCTGTCGATACTGCAACCATGCTGTGCAACCAAAGCCGTTATCGAGAAGCACTCAGTTTGCTCTACCGTGTCTCGTTAATCCAGTTTATAGAACAACATCAAGTTGTTATTCCAGCTAGCGCAACCGAACGAGAATGCTTGCAGATCATCAAACAACACAGTGACACTGCACTATTCAGCTATTTTTCTACGTTAACAATTAACTGGCAATGGCTAGCCTGGGCAAATCAAGACCCTTCTGAGGCTACAATTCGCAGCTTGTGCAACACCTGGCCTGAACATTTTATGCAAACGGCTCATGACCAATAAGCATCGATTGATATTACTATTGAACGTGTTGTTGGTGGTGCTGATCGCCAGCTGGTTTTTCAATAATTTCACCCGTGTTACTAAAACAGTACGCCTTGATCAATCACCTGCTGCACGCCGCAATTCACTACTTGCTGCACAACGTTTTCTGCAATCACTTGGTCATCAGGTTGAGAGTATCCACGGTCGTGAAATACTCACCAAACTGCCAGTCACGGATGATGTTATCGTCATCAAACATTTCTTTACCAGCTTGGCTAAAGACAAGGAAATTACACTACTGGAATGGGTGGCTGACGGCGGTCATTTGGTCACCAGTCTGGGCAAAGATTATGATATGGACACGCACAGCAGCGGCTACAGCCTATTTGATACACTTAAAGTTCATCGACATTCTGATACTGACCTGGATGCCGACGCAGACACAGGAAAACAGTTGTTTCAATATTATGAGGATTGGGAAACTGGCACGGTCAAATTTGATCCAGACGTTTATTTACACATTGGAGATCGCGAGACTGAATTTACCATCACCAATTCAAGCCTGAACGATTCAGATACTGAGAAAACCCCCTATCATTTAGTGCAATTCAATTATGGGCAAGGGCTAATCACACTCAGTAGCGACAATGCGTTTCTAACCAACAAATCCATTGGTGACCACGATCATGCCTGGTTACTGTCTTTAATTGTTGAAACCAACCAAGACCCTGCAAAAATCTGGCTTCTCTATGATTTGGATATGCCATCGTTATGGAACTTGTTAATTAAACATGCGGCACCGATTGTAAGCTCAGTGGCTATAGCCCTGCTGCTTTGGCTGTGGATGACAATGCAACGCAGTGGACCACTTGTAGAAACCATTGAAACCAGACGCCGCGATATTCTTGAACACCTGAATATGCGCAGTCAATTTTTATGGTGCTATGGCAAACATCAGGAAACTCTGGCTAAAACTCAGCAAAACATTCTGGAAAAATGGCAACAACATTACCCTTTGTTACTTAAACTTAATATTGATGAACAAATGGAGTGGATTAGCAAACAATCAGGACTGGATTTAACCAGTACTCGTCAAGCATTGCTGGAAACACTGGTTGAGAGCAATGACTTGATTATCCAGGCTCAACGGCTTCAATATTTACAAGCAGGTTACCCACCGAATAAACCAGCAAGATAATCCCCAAAGAACGAAATATTACCAACAGGAGCATCTCTTAAACCATGGACTCTCAACAGATAGAGCAAACCACTCAGCAGCTCGCCGAATTGCAACAGCAAGTGTGTAACGCTGTGATCGGTCAGCAACAGATTGTACGTGAGATATTAGTTGCATTAATCGCCGGTGGACATGTACTGATTGAAGGTGTTCCCGGCTTGGGTAAAACCCTGCTGGTACGCGCACTCACCAAAGCTGTTGGTGGAAAATTTAGCCGTATTCAGTTTACCCCGGATTTAATGCCCACCGATATCAGTGGGCATGCCATGTTTGATTATAACAGCAATGAATTTCGTATCCGTCGTGGCCCGATATTTAGTAATTTTGTAATTACCGATGAAATCAATCGTGCACCAGCTAAAACCCAGGCGGCTTTGCTGGAAGCCATGCAAGAAAAACAGGTGACGATTGAAGGTAAATCATTGCCACTGCAATCACCTTTCATGGTACTGGCAACTCAAAATCCAATTGATCAAGAAGGCACATACCCACTGCCATTAGCACAACTGGATCGCTTTCTGGTCAAAATTATAATTGACTATCCTTCAGTAGAAGAGGAGACAGCCATCGTATCAGCAGTTACCGATGGATTGGTTGGTGACGCTCTTAATCTTGATCGTGTCAGCACAATTCTGTCCGCACAAGCGATTATCGATTTTCAACAACAAGCAGCAAGTTTGACTACAGACTCGGCAATCATTGATTTTGCAGTTCGCATTGTGCGTCGTTGTCGCGAATGGCAAGGCGTTGAAATTGGCCCTGGAACACGCGGAGCAATCGCACTATTAAGAGCGGCTAGAGCAATGGCTTTGCTGAATGGCTCAGCATTTGTCACACCGGATGATATTAAATCGGTTGCTCCCATGGTGTTGAGACACCGCATTCAACTCAGTGCTGATTTGGAAATAGAAGGTCGTCAGCCAGATGATGTACTGGCAGACATCTTCAGTGCAGTCGATAGCCCGCGCCAGTGAGACTTAACTGGTACCCACAACCTCGCTTGTTGCGATTGGTAATGGTGTTGGCAGGTATTAGTTGCTTGACTCTGATTGATGCTGATTTTGATGGTCTGTGGAAAATCAGTGCGATTTTTCTGGCTGGCCTTGGTTTGTATGACTTGTGGCAAACTCGTAGACTTCCAACACCGCAGGTTAAACGTATCATGCCGCATAATCTGCCAATGTCAGCATCAAGCGCAATACATCTCCAGATTCAACATGTGGGAAATCGACCGTTAAAATTGATCATTCATGATCATCACCCGCAGCATTTTGAAGTCAATAAGCTACCTCAGCGACAGCGCATTGAACCCCATAAAACCATCGAGATTGAATATCGAGTTACGCCACCGAGACGTGGTGATGCCGAATTTACAGGAACCGAACTGCAGCTACGTTCTCCATTTGGACTCTGGATAAACAGTCGCATGATTGACAATGCACAATCAGTACGTGTCTATCCAAATTTTGCCGAAATGACACGCTACGCGCTGCTAGCTACCGATAATCGTTTAAGTCGAATTGGGATCAAACAGCGACAACGTCGTGGTCAAGGTAATGAGTTTTTGCAGCTACGCGAATATCGTGCAGGAGACAGTCAGCGCCAAATTCACTGGCAAGCCAGCGCAAAATATAGAAAACTGATTGCCAAAGAATATCAGGATGAAAAAGATCAGCAAGTCATATTTCTGCTCGACTGTGGACGGCGCATGCGTCATCAAGATCAACAACGCGCCCATCTCGATCAGGCACTGAATGCCGTACTTCTGCTTGCTTATGTCGCTGTGCGTCAAGGTGATGCAGTCGGCATAATGACGTTGGGTGGAGATAACCGTTGGCTCGCACCTCGTAAAGGCCAAAAGAGAGTCAATCACTTATTAACCACACTCTACGATCTAGAACCTACATCACTTCCGGCAGACTACCTGGCAGCAGCCATACAACTCGATAAAGTTCAGCAAAGACGTGCTTTGGTGGTGTTGATAACCAATACACGCAACGAAGATCATCAACAGCTAACGCGTGCAGCAAAACAACTACAACGTCGCCATCTTGTTATACTAGCTGATCTCAAAGAAGAAATATTGGATGAAACACTACATCAATCCATAGAAAATATCGATGAAGCCTTGCAATATAGTGCAGTCCAACAATATCTGACTGCTCGAAAGCAGTATCACAAGCGGCTACGACATCAAAATATCGTAACGTTGGATATCACTGCCAAACAACTTCCGTCCGCTCTGGTAAATCAATATTTGCACATCAAAGCCAGTTCTGTGCTCTGAATCAGACTATCATAATAATTATTTTCGCAGAACGAAAATCCAGCTCCTACGATTCATAACTGTTCACACCATCCGCACTTGCTTATACTCCAGCGTTCTGGAACGCTTAACAGTTGTCTATCACTTAAGCGTACTGCACTGTAGAATAATCTGATAATTTAATCACCTAAGAGGCTGTCCGAGAATAGAAGCCGTAGCCAGGGAAAGCGGTTTTGAGTGCGTTTTTTCGATTAAATGAGGCGAATACTTACTGTATTTAACGAATTTAATCGGAAAAATGTGCCAAAACTCGCTTTTCCGCAGTAAGCTTTCTATTCTCGGACAGCCTCCTAGTGGTTTGTCAAGGTTGTATTGGCGGGTATAGGGGGAGTTTAGAAGTAGTCAGCTGCTAGGCGCACGAGTGCAGCACTAGCCGAGCTAATGTAAGCGAGTGCAACAACGCAGATGGCTGCTTATCAACTTCATATACGCGTCAATATAACCTTGACAGACCACTAGATCTGCTAAACAGAACAATTAACTTAAAATCGATGTATTCCGCGTATCAAAGTCACTATTTTGCACATTGGTTAAGCTTGGCAGGGCATGATGAAGCAGCCCTGACCTCCACTCTGGCTAGCGCTAAAGTCGATATGAACCCACATCAAATACAAGCAGCGTTATTTGCATTGCGCTCGCCTATGTCTAAAGGTGTGATTCTCGCTGATGAAGTCGGGTTGGGCAAAACTATTGAAGCGAGTCTGGTTTTAGCGCAAAAATGGGCTGAACAAAAACGTAAGTTACTATTGATCGTTCCAGCAACATTGCGCAAACAATGGAACCAGGAACTTCAAGACAAGTTTGAATTACCTTCAACTATATTGGAAACCAAGAATTTCAATAAAGCACATCAATCAGGTACGGAAAACCCGTTTGTCTTAGACACTGGGCAAGATGCAGCGATAGTGATCCTCTCCTATGAATTTGCAGCTCGCAAAGAATTGGAGCTAGGAAGAGTGCCGTGGGATTTGGTGGTTTTTGACGAAGCACATAAATTACGCAACATCTATAAAAGCGATGGCGCAAAAATCGCTAAAGCATTGAATGCAGCGCTGAGTAACTCTACAAAAATTTTGATGACCGCCACTCCGTTACAAAATAGTTTGTTGGAGTTGTACGGCCTGGTTTCAGTGATTGATCCTTATTTCTTTGGTGACCTGGATTCATTTAAAGCACGTTACGCGCGCCCAAATGTCGATCCTGTAGAACTGGTCTCATTGCGCAAACGCTTAAGCGCTATCGTCAATCGCACTTTACGCAAGCAAGTACAAGAGACTGGCAGTTTTAATTTTACCCGGCGTTATTCTATGACAGAGGATTTTTGCCCAAGTACACAAGAGCTGGAACTTTACAATTCAGTTTCTGACTACTTGCAACAAGATGATGTGCTAGCGATCAAGCCCGCAGCCAGACATCTGGTAACATTGGTGATTCGTAAAATACTTGCATCATCAGCGTATGCGATACAAGGTACTCTGGAAACAATGATTCAGCGTTTGCAAGGTAAAATGTCATTAATGGATGGCTTGCAAAGTGATTACGAGTCCATTAGTGATATAGCGGATGCGTCAAGTATTGATGCTGCAGACAGTATTGATGAAGAGGATGTGGATGCCCTGCAAGATGAAATAGCGTTACTAACACACTTTAAATCACTGGCAAAATATATCAGTCAAAATGCCAAAGCCGATGCTTTGCAACGTGTTTTATCGCGCGCGTTTGAAATGACTCAAAGATTGGGAGGTGCCCGCAAAGCTGTTATTTTTACAGAATCGATACGCACCCAGGCATGGCTGTTTGAATTGCTTAGCCAAAACGGTTTTCAAGATCAAATCGTTTTACTTAATGGCAGCAACAACGATCCGCATTCAAGCCAAATTTATCGCGAATGGTTGCAACTACATCAGGGATCAATCCGTGTTTCTGGTTCAAGATCAGCGAATATGAAGGCAGCCCTAGTTGATAAATTCCGTGACCATTCCACTCTGATGATTTCTACTGAAGCAGGTGCGGAAGGCATTAACCTACAATTTTGCTCTTTGCTAATTAATTACGATTTACCCTGGAATCCGCAACGTGTGGAACAGCGCATTGGTCGCGTGCATCGTTACGGACAAAAACATGATGTAGTGGTTGTCAACTTCATCAATAAAGGTAATCGCGCTGATGAACGGGTGTTTGAATTATTAGGCGAGAAATTTCAGCTGTTTGAAGGCGTATTTGGTGCATCGGATGAAATTCTTGGCTCGATTGAATCCGGAGTTGATATTGAACGCCGCATTTATGCTATTTACCAGCAATGTCGCAGTGATGAGGAAATTGAGCACCAATTCAACGCCTTGCAAAAAGAACTCAAACACGAGCTGGAATATCAGGTGCGTGAAACCTCGTCTTCAGTACTGGAAAACTTTGACACCGATGTTGTAAAACGACTGAATATGCGGCGTGAGACCACGGCACAGCAATTGGGTGACTATCAACACATGATGTTACGCCTGGCACAAGCCGAATTAGCCGATGCGCGTTTCGACAAAAAGCATTTTTATTACAATAACAACTGTTACGAGCTAACCTGGCCGCAAGCTGAAGCCAAGGATGCAGCTTTTTTTCGCCCCCACGAAGGACTGGGAAAACAGTTGATCGCGCAAGCAAAAGCGCACAACACATCGTCGCTTGTGCAACTGGAATTGAATTATGCCATGTTAGAAACTCAGCTGGTTGATGTGCGCAATTACATTGGGCAAAGCGGCGAACTTAGCGTCGAAAAATATAGTATCGAAACCAGCAAACAACGACAGGAATATCTATTGGTAGCAGCCTGCACTGATACTGGCACACAACTGGGGACAACAACCGCACAACGCTTATTGTTAGTTCCTGGTGTCGAGCAAATTAACACCAATGCCTTGCATCACCACCGTGTGTTGCAAGATAGTTTACAAGCATTACGCTTAGACTATTACGCCAAAGCAGAAGACGAAAATGAACAGTATTATCTGGAAGAAACCGAAAAGCTGGAACAGTGGAGTGAGGATCGCAGAGTTGCATTGGATATCCGCATTAAACAACTCGATAAGGAAATATCCATTGCACGTCGCACTGCGCGTCAATTACCAACCTTACAAGAAAAAATGGATGCCAAGCGTGCACTGAAAAAACTGGAGCGAGAACGTGATAAAACCATGCTCAATTACCACGAAGAAAAGAAAAAAATAGAAGCCAAAGAAGATGAGTTGCTGGAAGAAGTAGCAGCTGCTTTGCAAATGACCACCCATACTGAACTTTTATTCAGTGTTAATTGGATACTCAAGGATGAGCAATGATTGATTCTACTGAGCTGGTACGCGAGCTTGTATACCAGATACGTTTGGGTGAAGATTCTGCTTATGAATTTAAAACCGTCGTTATCAAAAACAATAAAATCAAAGCGCCGCATGGAGATAGTACTGCCGATGAAATTGCCGCGTTTGCGAATACCGCAGGAGGAATTCTGGTTCTGGGTGTCGATGACAAAAGCCTGGATGTCATCGGTATCCAGCGCGAACATCTAGACTCTGTAGAACTTTGGTTGACTAATCTGGTTAGCGACAAGATTTCCCCGACAGCTCTGATACAGGCTCGTCTACTGGAAATCCCGGATCGCGAAGGCAACCTAAAACCCATCATCTGGGTGCGCATTCCAAAAAGCCTGTTTGTTCACGAAAGTGCGAATGGATATTTTCATCGAGTGGGTTCCAGTAAACGCAAAATGCCTAGCGACTTGTTGGCACGCATGTTTCAGCAACGCAGTATGGTACGGCTAATCCGTTTTGACGAACAAATAGTCCCTAATGCTACTCTGGACGTTATTGATCCTGCATTGAAACAACGCTTTGTGCGCGATAACGACTTAGTGGAAATAACACAGCTGAAAAAACTGTATCTGCTTGCTGAGGATGAAGAAAAAAAACAAAGACTGACTGTTTCCGGCGTATTACTACTCACCGCACACCCAACCGATTATCTTCCATCAGCGTGGATACAATGCGTTGCTTATAGTGGAACCCAGCGCGATGCAGAATTTCAATTGGATGCGCAAGATTGCTATGATTCGCTTGATCAACAGATTCAATCCGCATTCCAGTTTGTGAAGCGCAATATGCGCGTGGAAGCAGTCAAGCGTCCGGGTAGAATCGATATTCCACAATACGATCTGGGTGCAGTCAATGAAGCCATTGTCAATGCCGTCGCGCATCGGGATTATGCCGTGCACGGTTCTAAAATTCGCTTACACCTATTCAGCGATCGATTGGAAATCACCACCCC
>VAPL010603532.1_pt1 | contig 11536 bp, 13 predicted proteins | sample 3395061 | NCBI WGS metagenome assembly VAPL01 (sample SAMN08290444, study PRJNA428436) | hydrothermal vent metagenome | isolation source: Deep-sea hydrothermal vent chimney 2 | place: Pacific Ocean: Juan De Fuca Ridge | depth 2182 m m
GCTTTATACTGTGATGTAATTTGCTTTTTTAAAACAATAATGACCATATTACCACTACTCGGTGCGGTTAATGCTTGATTTACCCTATAAATACTGGCTAGCAAGAACAGCAGCCAAACCGATTAAATTGACAGTAAAGTCCTTGTCATTATTGATAATATTATCGTTACCCAAACGGCTAGAAATTGTTTAATCACCTATTTATAACGGCTGCAATCGTACTAAATTGTACTTAGGGTGCCATCAATAACCAAAACCTTAGCAGGTTACCACCCTCAATAATTTTTATCGATATCGTGTTCTAGTTTAACAAACAACCAAAATAGATGATTCAAATAACTAAAAAATAAAGTCTCTAAAAGGGGGTATAGGATAAGCATTAGTGTACATAAATTAATCAATTGTTATAATATAGACCACACATCATCCATATCATTTTTCGCAGCAGATTCTTTTTTATCAACCCCAGCGGGTTTATTGCTTCTTTTAGCATCAATTACTTCATAATCAAATTGCTGATACAGTCCGAGATCATCCCTCTCACTCATTAGTTTTACACTGAGCTTACTTTTATTAATTTGTATATTGATTGATGCACCGACTCGATAATTAGAGAGAAATGTAATGATTGAATTATCTTGCTTATTAGCATTAGCACCCGGAATCAACAAAGCGCGTTGTGCTTGCTTTGCTTCAATATCATCGATCATCAAACTGACACCAACAGGAACGGCAGAGGTGCCAATAAACTCACCACCAATTTCAACCCCCTGTCTACCGATGGTGCTCATCCATCGAATGATACCAACATACCATTGCTCAATATCATCAACCGATAAGCCTAATTTAAAACCAATAATTTCGCCCACCTGAATTTTATTACTATTTTCATTTAAGTTTTTCAAATTAAAGCCACCTTCACTGTAATTGGATATCAACCAATCTTGTGACTGCTCATAAGTATTAACTTTAGTTTTGTTATCGCTCTTAGAATTAGTGTCATTATAAGCAATGGTATTTTGATCATATACCGTATCCCAAATATCCGTTCCAGTATCTTTTACGTCAATGACACTTCTAGTACCAAAGTTACTTTGGTTTGCTAACACATCATCACTACTTTGGTTTTCAATATTAAATGACTCTGGAATTGGTTTATTTTTAAAATCAGACAAAATAGTTTGATGCACAGTACTTAAGCCTATCGAGACACTCACTTTTGCATTACTGTTTACCCGTCCAAATTTTCTTTCTTGAATTGGTCCCCAGGAAACAATCAAGCGTCGGAGCAAATCGTGGGATAACTTGGCAGTTGGCATTTTAATAGTAACTAACGTTTTTGAAATAATTTCTTCACTCAATTGCAGCTCATCATAGAGTTCTTGGGTAAGTGCATCGGTATTAAAAACCCTGACATTATCTGAGCTGGTATCTTGGCTTAATGTAAAATGGCTAGGCGGTTTATCTTTATCGCAATCGATAACAAAGTCATAGGAACTGCTATCATTTTCAACTATTTTATTTAATTTAGTTAAACGCATCCACCGTTCTAAATTGACATAAACATGATCAACTTCACCATGATGAAGCCGGTTTGGTGCAGCTAAAGATAATAATAAAATCCGTAAATATTCACCGGCAACACTTGTTTTCTTAATATACTGATGTTGTACATCTGATATTTGATTGCGGTGTAATTTTTCACTCTCAGCATAACCATAAAGCTTATTTATGTCTCGCCAAATATTCTTAGGTAATGGCGCATAAACTTGATATGTTGTTAACAACACTCGGCTCAAATAACTCATTGAACGATGAATATTGGTTGATAATAAATTTTTGTCTTTTAAGAATAATGTAGATTTAAGTTGATCTTCAATTGCTATTTTATAACCTGTTGCCATTAAACTGTATATTTTACGCGTTGCATGAGCAATATTTTGACTTTTTTTCGGTAAAGGAAACCGTGCGCCAACAAAATGTTTTTGCATTGCCTGAGACACATACTGAACAGGATCACGTAACGACTCGAGTAAGAACACCCTATCTTTATAACGAATTTCAAGGCTGTTTACCTCAGTCAGTAAGTTAAAAATTAATTCAGCACAGCGCCCAACACTCGCTCGAGGCAGAGCCTCGACCCAAAGCTCGACATTTTTTGGTTTTGAATCAAACGAACCTTTATCTGGTTTAACCCGACTCGGAATTTCCAACCCGATGGCATTACTCATTTATTTCCCACACATATATAAATGGATTATATCTGTAAAGTTATATAACATTTTGTTTGTCGGCCAATGTTATTTGTTCTTAAATTTAAAACTTATAGTAATCATTGATTTATAATAGAATATTGATGAAATCATAACTTTTATTATTCAACACTATATATAGTATAGATAGCGTATTTTTAAAATAAAATTAATGACGCAGACTAAAAAATTTACAAAATAAAAGCAAATCACCCCAAACTTGGAGTTTAAAATTAAAAATTGAGAATATAATTTAGAAAAAGCTAAAAAACACAATAACAGCACTCAATAGTACAGTAGGCTTAGTTATTATATTAATAGTTGCTAATGTAGCGCTGCTTATCGAGTGATAGAATGCAATGATGACATCAATGATACTATCGATGCCCTTTAATTTAATTTTCGCGTAAATACCCAGTTAAATTCTTGAGATAATTTTTTATTATATTGATAGCCTTCTAAATCAAAATCTTTAATCTCATCAGGGTTATTTAATTTATTTTTAATGATATAACGACTCAGTAAACCTCGCGCTTTTTTTGCATAAATACCAATCATTTTATAGTCACCATTTTTATAATCTTTAAACATCGGCGTAATGATATTTGCGTTTAAATGCTTTTTTTTCACTGATTTAAAATATTCGTTTGATGCTAAATTGATAAGTACATCGGATTTAATGGTTTTTAATTGCGCATTTAATCCCTCAGTTATAATCGTATCCCAAAACTCATAAAGGTTCTTGCCTCGAGTTGTGCTTAACTTACTACCCATTTCTAAACGATACGCTTTCATTAAGTCTAATGGGCGCAATAAACCGTATAACCCGGAGAGTATTCGTAAGTGTTTTTGTGCAAATTTAAAATCAGCATTATTAAAACTTAAAGCATCCATACCGGTATACACATCACCTTTAAAAGCTAATATTGATTGCTTAGAATTATTTAATGTGAAGTTTGGAGTCCATTTGGCATACCGCTCAAAATTTAAATCTGCGATTTTTGTACTAACATCCATTAACTCGGATATATCCAAACTCGAAAAATCACGCAAACGAGCAATTAATTGCTTCGAATCTTTTAAATAATCCGGCATAGTATGCATAGAGACTTTATTTTGAGAATCGTAATCTAATTTTTTAGCTGGGGAGACAACAAGTAACATCGCTTATTTCTTCTTATTTCTTCAATTGAATTTTGAGCATTATAACAAATATGACTTTGTATATAAGCATCAAATTACACAAACAATTAGATAATTAAACCTTATATTAAACTAAATGCCGCTTTTTCACCTGAAAATAAAAAATAATACAACCAACACTTGCAAGGATATGTTTAATTGAATGGCCACTAATTAATTGTAAATAGTCGTAAATAGCTGAATCGTATGTTTCTGCTATTTTTGCTAGACCATACATTACTAAAAAATACCAAAACAATTTTACATGAGAAAAACGTGAACGAAACAATATCAATATTAACGGAATCAATAACATGGGTAAAAACTGCACCAATGCATAAAGTCGTAAATCACCGTTATTATTTTGTTCGGTAAAATCCCAATACCAAATAGAAAACAACCCAATGAGTATCAAAGGCATAAATACCATTTTTCCAAGTTTCACTGAAATAAACTCTGAAAGAATAATACTAAAAAATGCCATAAAGGCAATTGTCATGGGGAATCGGTCCCATACTAAACTACTGTTTGTTGGATTTAAATGATAATAACCTGACCCCAACGCCACCAACAAAACACCAAAATAAAACACGTAATAACTTAACCGTAAATCTGTCACTATAGCCGCGTCTTTATGTGTTTTTAAATAAACTAATCCAAATAACCCAATAATAAAAAACGGCAAATTTGATATTACATTAAGCAAATTCGGTATGCCCAGTAATAATCGTTGATCACTAAATTGATGGTAATTCAAATCTTGTTTAATTGCAGGAATAAAAAACATTACAATAATAACTACCACTGAAATTATCACTAGCAAAGTCAATTTTAGTTGAAAATGATTATTGGCTTGTATCATAGTTATTAAATCAATAAAAAATATAAGAATACACTATATTAAAACTCACATTTTTTTTCTATAGTTAATAACTATATACATACTTTTATTTAATAATCACTAATACATATTATGAGCCATACCAATACCAGAAGAACACTTGATGAAATTATACGATTTACTTCAGCAATCGGCGAAGGAGCCGTTTTCACTGGAAATATAACAACACCAGATAACGTAGTCGCCCGTGGTACAATAATCGGGAATAGCGATGTTGAAGGAATCATCGTAGTAGAATTAACGGGTAAATGGGTTGGCAACTTAACGGCTAATTCTTTAATCATTAATGGTCGAGTTGAAGGTAATATCACTGCCCATCATAAAATCGAAGTCCAAAAAAGTGCCACTATAATTGGCAATATCACCAGCCCTAAAATTGCAATCGAAAGTGGCGCCGTACATGACGGTTTAATCAATATGGAAGACAAACCTGATATTATTTCATTTAACGAGAAACGCCAAAAATAATATTCAACAATCCACCAGCTTTAAACTCATCGTCACAAATTATCATTTTAAAATTGAACGAATCATTTTTTATACTGTCCTATTAAACATAATGATTATTTGTTTGATATAGGACTACAATAGTAACTTTCCATATGAGTACACCTGATAGCTATTTTTCTAGGAATAAACCAGCTCAACTCGTTAATAGCTGGTTACACCCTTACAAATATTCAACAACAATCAAACTTAATAATAAAACGCTACATATAGAATGGACACAACGCGCTGAAAATGAGTTGCTTAAACGCAAATTAGCTATTGTGATAGAATTACAGCTCTACTTTGCTTGCATGGTGACAAAACGTATCTTGTTCCATACAAATACAGATATTGTAAAGACAACAGTGAATGATACTTTTGCAATAAGCTTTCGCACGGTGCAATCAAATAGCTGTGATCTGGAAAAATTCCCGAACAAACAAGCAACTCAAACAGAATTAACATCTCAAGCTGCATTAAAAATGCACCCAACTAAACTGCAATTTGATTATGAAAATAATAACTGGCTAGGTGAATATTTTTTATAAATCATGCTAACGCCAAAAAGTAACCACTTACAAACGTCATTATGGACTGGTGCTAAATAGCGTAAAGACTCAAAAAATGTGATGAATTTCACAAAAGTGACTTCATTCATGTTAATATAAGAATTAGCTAATATTGATATTAAGGAATAATAGAAGTTACTAATATCAACAACTTATGAAACATTTGTGACAAATAACTTGAACAGTCGCGTTTAATTGACTAATATTAGAGCAAGTTACACACCAAAAAATAGGGGGAACCCCAATGGAAGAAGAACGACCACCAACATATGACGTTGAAGAAATCAGCTTAGAAGAAGCAGTAGAAATCATTGCGGCTGTTTCAAATGAATTGATTAATAATCAACTTTGCTACGAGTTACTTTAAGCTTGCCACGCTTGGTCTTGCTATCTAAACGACGTTTTTTAGACGCTTTGCTGGGTTTAGTTACCTTGCGCTTCTTTTGCGTGTGAACGCTTTTTTTGGCTAAATCACGTAAGCGATTTAGTGCATCTATTCTATTCTTTTCCTGACTCCGAAATTGTTGAGCCTTTATGATGATAATTCCATCATTTGATATCCGATGATCGGTTAAGCTTAATAATTTGTTCTTATGGTATTCAGATAAGCTAGACGCATTAATATCAAAGCGTAAGTGAATAGCCGAAGAAACTTTGTTTACATTTTGCCCTCCCGATCCTTGCGCCCGAATCGCACTAAAATCTATTTCTCTAAGAGGAATAACAAAATTTCTGGAAATAATTAACATGCGTGCACTTTGTTACTCTTTTTAAAATTTCAGTCATTCCCGCATACTTATGTTAGCGAGAATTTTGCCGTTTTATTTTAGACTCCGTCTCAAAACATTGCCGGAATGGCGAAATTAATAAAATAACATATAAACTAATGTTAAACCTAAGGTTTGCGTCAGGATAGTGGCTATTGTTTGAAATTACCGTCATTCCGGCAATGTTTTGAGCCGGAATCCAGAGTTAAAACCCCAATATTATAAACTTACGCTGATATTATTCTTGTCAATCCGAGGTTACTTACTCCGTTTTTTTACGTTTAAACAAACGGCCAAATAACGCTATTGCAGCAACAGCAATTAAAACCCCAAATTTCTTTAAAAATATTAATAGCGCAACAAATAAACCCGTTTTTGCAATTACTTTTCCGGCCACTAAAGCTCCAATACCGTATGCCGCTACTTTATCAACATCGGGAATAAAATCCTCGTAACGTGAACCTTCACTAAATTCAGCAATGGCTAAAACAGTATCTAAGTTTGAATCAATGATTCCTTTTTGATCCATTCCCGCAATAAAGTTCATCACAAGAACACCCTTTCTCCCTAAAATTCGAATATTATAATTCAAAGTATTAATCGATTGCTGACCAAATTTAATTTCCTTTGCCCAATGTAATTTATGAGACTGTTTTTCATAAAAAGGTTTCGATGCCCAGCCAATTAGCTCAATAGCTTCATACCCTTGTCCAACCCGTTCTTTACTGGCATCGCGCATTCCTTGTTGCATGTCAGATAGTAGATCATCATAGTTAATGTCATCCGCATTTTCGTCTGACACGTATCCATCTTCTTCATAAGCAATTGACACTCCCCAAGAACCTCCATCGATAGGCCGAGAATCATCAGGAAAAAGCATTCCAAGCGTACTTTTCCCTGCCCCCGGTACATTCCCCCATAGCTCAACAAGAATTTTTTCAGCATCATCAGGTTTTAAATAATAAAAAGTCTTTGGAATATTTAATGTTGCAACACCACCAGGTAACGTTACTTTGCCTTGTTGGCGATCCAGTGATCCCCATATGGTCTTTACCTTAGCAATATATTTTTGTTGTTCAGGTGTTAGTTGTTGTTCTGTAGCAATTGCAGATTGAAAATTGAACAACGCTATTAATAACATCAGTATTTTAAACATAGTTATTTCCTTATTTTTATATCCCATTAATCAATCGATAAATGAACAACAGTAATCCGTTATTGAAATAATTTTAATACCAAATCTAGAGTTGGCAGGTACTTCAAATGATTCACCAGCTTGAATCACTCGCCACTGAGTTTCATTTGGTAATAAAATTTCAAGTTCACCAGAATGAATATCCATGATTTCTTTTTTATCGGTATTAAATTTATACTCTCCAGGAAGCATCACCCCTAATGTTTTACTAGAACCATCAAAAAAATTAATTGTACGACTAGTGACATTACCTTCAAAATATATATTTGCATTTTTAATTATTTCAACATTCTTAAATGTTGTCATTTTTATCTCGCCTATGTTAACTTGCTATAAAATTAAAAATTAACTATACCACCAATTAAAATCGAACTAACACTGACATCACTAGCGTTACTAATATCATTAATATACTGGTATTCAAGTTTAAGACTAACTTTCTCTGCAACCGTAAGTTGTAAACCAAAGCCATAAGTATATGTCGAACCAGAATCATTGCCTATTTCAACGCCATTAACCACACCTTTAGTATCCCATGAAATAAAACCCAACTTGCCAAAAAAATCAAATTGATTCGTCATCGGTAAATAACCAACACCCGATATTTCGATAACTGAAGCTTCAATTTTTGCAAACGAAGCATTCCTAACTTTAAAATCCCCCAAATTTAAATATGCAAACTCTAATCCCAAATTTTTCCGACGAATACCACCATAAAGTTTAGTTGCTACTGCATTCTCAAAACCTGTTGTATCTAACTCACTTGGACCAAGCGAAACCCCAACATAATTAGCAGCAAAAGCGACATTTGAAGTTACCATAAAAACCAACGCTATTATTAATTTCCATTTTATCATTATAATTTCCCATTTAGATTATTATTCAAAGTATCATTAAAAAAAGGGTTATTATAGTCTATTTGAAATCATTTAACATAAATAAATACATATTGGTGCTTAATCTTAACTAACAAACCTAATTTGTTTAAAATAGACTTAGTCGCTGGACGATAATTAAATCATCACAGCGCTAAATAAACGAGATAAAAATGATTTACTATTTATAAAGGCACATACATGAAAACGAATAATTGAAAGGCACACCAACCCAATAATGCTCCCGGCAGCAAATCAACAATATAGTGTTGTTTGGTATAGAGTGCACTAAGCGCGATTAACAATGGAAATAATAGTGGCCAATACCCCAAGCCCAAAGAACTATTCATAAAATGCATTGCAGACAGCATAGCAATACTGACGTGCATGCTCGGAAAGCAATTACTGGTTTTATCAAACCGTTGTACGAGTTGTAACATTCGTACAGATAAAGAATTGCCTTTAATATTTTCTCGCCAACTGTCAGGAGTTGCAACTGGAAATAACATAAAAAATACCATTTGCATAAATAACAAGATAAAATAACTTGTTGCCATGTAATTAAACTCCCGCATATTATCGGTCGTGATTACCACTAAAATAATCACCGGATAATACAAACCGCTGTAGATCCAAACCCAGCTTGGTTTTAGTGAAAAATAACGATCAATTTTTAATTCTAAGCTACGTGACTTTTTTATTGGATGATTTTGAGTCCAAAAATAGAACTGATATACACCAATAATCAAAAAAACACACAGAAGAAAATACACAACATAATCCATCTACTTAACCTCCCTAGTTAGTCTCACAAATATCTTGAACTTTTGATGTTTTTAGTTCACCAATAAAAAACTGCATACCACTTTTTGTTGCTACAAGCTTAAAGCCTGCGCGCTCAGCAAGTTTAAAAACACGGGTGTTCTCAATACTCCAGAAAAATACTTTATTGATATTGGTTCGTTCAGACAGTGACATTAACACCGGGCAAATTAATTGATTAAGTGCAAGCTGGCCTCGGTAGTGACTTGCGATACCAAGATCATGTAAATAAATAATTGGTTCATCGCCAATAATATCATAAAGTATTTTATGAATATCAGGATTACCTAATGCTTGATAATATTTTATATTTTTAATGGTATGTGCAATGTTGCTATAATTTAAACGTTGAGCCCAACAAAACCCGAGCACCTCATTATTTTGTACACATAAGCGAATACTGGCGGCTCCCGAAAGCTCGTCTTGTAAATTATCCAATACCTCTTGTTCGGTATATTGTTCATCCCATAACGCGGGATCTGAGAATATATTTTGATATGTTTGTACTAGCTGGTTCATAGTAAGTGGCTTAGAATAAATAGCTTCAAAACTATTAAAATCGATATACCGTTGTTGTAAATTATTCATTTTTACTATCCTTTTAAATTTTTTGAGTTTATTTTTTATTTTTAAAAATATTTATTCCTAACAACATAGGAATGATTTTGTTTTCATATTGCTCTTCAAAACCGCATGATGTAATTGGCTCAATAGGATTGTGATAAGTGCCAAATATCATGTCCCAAATCACAATATCACTATAGTTATGCGCATGATGACCAGACTGATGATGCAAACGATGCATCTCCGGAGTTTGAAATACATAACCAACTTGGCGTGGTAAACGAATATTGGCGTGAATTAAAAAACCTGCACTACCCGTTATTAATGTGTACCAAGCAGCCACCTCTAAATTAACACCGAGCAATAAAAACATAATGCTATTACTAATCACTAAATTTGCGATTAAATCCAATGGGTGAATGTAATAAGCCGTAAGGGTTTGAATGCGCTTTGGACTGTGATGCAACTGATGGAATATACGCCAAATAATTTTGGAGTGATGACGCAATCGATGCCACCAATAAACAATAAATGTGAAAATAAAATAAGCCAACAACGCAGCAATATAATCCGGCATTGATGCCGGCAAGGTAAAAACCGAACTAAAAAAAGAATTCGAAGCCCATAGCCATTCAAAACTGATATACACCAGTAACAGCAACGCATTAATTAACCCTGCCCTGAGATACCACGCCCAAGATAGCGTTGTTATGTGAGCAGGACGCAAGTGTTCAAGAATTAATAAGATGCCTGCAACGGCATATAACAGTGGAAGTGCAAGTTCTAACATTATTGTCTCTCCGCTAATTGAAATAAAAGAACAAGGACGGAGTATGACGACGAGTATCAAAATTTGACAGAAATAACAAAATAGTTAACTATATTGATACAAAATGTATCAATATATGATACCTATACAGTTAAGGGATGATCTATTATGGCAATGACTGATAACTTACTCACAGCCTTAAAAACAGTTTTTCATGACCGGGGGTTAACATATCAAGATGCAGCGACAGCACTCGGGCTATCTCACGTGAGTATTAAGCGTTTGTTTTCTGAAAAAAACTGTTCTTTAGCGCGCCTTGAAAAATTATGTGAATTCGCCAAAACGGATTTTAGTGAATTAATCAAAATAACCGAAACCCAGCAACAGCAATTAACTGGGTTAACATTGCAACAAGAAAAAATGTTAGTCAGTGATACACGCTTACTGGTTGTGGCAGTTTGTATTATTAATCACTGGAGTTTTGACCAAATACTCTCAAAATATCAATTTACAAGTCCGCAACTAACAGGGGTTTTTACTAAATTTGATAAATTTGGGGTGATCGATTTACTTCCAGGTAATCGATACCGATTAAAAATATCGCGCCGTTTTAATTGGTTACCCAGTGGTCCAATACAAAAATTTTTTTTCGAATCAATATTGCAAACCTATGTGCACAGCGGACTTCAGGGTAACGGCAATCACTTCCGTTTCGAATGGGGCATGTTAACAAAAGAATCCGTCGATGAGCTTAATCGAAAAATACACCGCCTACTGGATGATTATATGCATATAGCACAACAAGATGCCCGGATACCGGTAGAAAATAAATTAACCAGTAGTCTATTGATAATGTTTCGTGAAGATTGGGAGCCAGAATCATTTAAACAACACTGGAAATAAAAAACCCACACAGAAAAACCTGTGCGGGTCATAGCTATCGTCATGCATCTTAAACGACTAATGTCATTTTTAGATATATTTCAGGGTTAAAATCCCCCCCCTATTGGGCCACCTGGAGGCCCTTGTGGTCCAACTGGTCCAACTGGTCCAACTGGTCCAACTGGTCCAACTGGTCCAACTGGTCCTTGAGCTCCATCAACACCGTTTGCTCCCGGCGCACCGTCTAGACCGTTTTTACCATCAACACC
>VAPL010530484.1_pt1 | contig 11529 bp, 12 predicted proteins | sample 3395061 | NCBI WGS metagenome assembly VAPL01 (sample SAMN08290444, study PRJNA428436) | hydrothermal vent metagenome | isolation source: Deep-sea hydrothermal vent chimney 2 | place: Pacific Ocean: Juan De Fuca Ridge | depth 2182 m m
ACCTTAGACGAGGTAAATTTTGATTATCGGTTAAAAAATAATGAATGGGAAAATCAAAATAGAGAATGTTATGATAGAGGGAATGGCGCAGCAATATTACTCTATAATGTAACAAAAAAAACGGTTATTCTTACCAGACAATTTAGAATGCCAACCTATTTAAATGGAAATGAAGATGGTATGATGATTGAAGTTTGTGCTGGAGTACTTGATGGAGATGACCCATTTACCTGTATTAAAAAAGAAGCAGAAGAAGAAACTGGGTATAAAATAGAGACTCCTAAAAAAATATTAGAGGTATACATGTCTCCGGGTGCCGTTACGGAAATATTACATTATTTTATTGCTGAATATTCTGACGAAATGAAAATAAATGAGGGTGGTGGTCTAGCAACTGAGTCAGAAGAAATAGAAGTATTAGAAATTGATTTTGAAAAGGCATTATTAATGATAACAAATGGAAACATTAAAGACGCTAAAACAATTATATTATTACAATATATTAGAATACAGGGGTTGATGTAAATTGTTTGTATAAGATTAGTTGCGTGATTAATTTAGCAAATACAAACCGAATAGAAAATCACTAGGATTTTCGTAAGTAGACCAGTACTAGCAATTAATTTTATACGATCTTGTCAACAGTTATTTTATCTCCAACTTTTCAATTTCGTTTAATGAACGTCCGTTTTTGTCTTTCCACACATTTCTGCCATTCGTTGCACTTCCAACTATAACAGCAGCCGCAGCCGAGGGACTTGAAAATAAGTATTTCTTCATAAAAATAAAATGACCATTTTCCGATTTTTGTATTGTTCCGTCCTGAATGAGTTCTTCTCTTAAAGTTTTATAACCGTAGTTTTTAGATTGTTTTTCAGAGATTTCAGAACCGACAAGCACAACAATTCCTTCGTCCGTTTGAATTGCTTTTGCATTAATATTTTTAGCTGACAAACTCAAGTCTTTTTCATTTTTATTTGAAGTGTCAGTTTGCTCCAAAGTTTCAATTTTTGTTGGTAATATTTCTTTTTTGTAGCTAATTTTATTTTCGAGAAATTTGTGTCCTAAAACTCCATTCAATAATTTGATGTTTATAATAAAATCCTCCATCGCATCTCGGTCAGGTAATGGTAAAGAACTTAAACTTGGAGAGTGGTTATTATCTAAAAGATAGCGTTCAGTTTGTTTCGCAATTTCAATAAGTCGGCTTTCAAGATATTTAATGTGAGATTTCGTGATGTTTTCGTCTTTACTCGTAAATAAAATAACTTCACTCCAAAAGCCCTTGTTGACAGCGTGGTTTTTTAATCTTTCCCAAACATTTTCAGCCTCACCAATATAAACTTTGGACTTTCCAGTTTCATCATCCATTCCAATCAAGAAATATACACCTTGAGTATTCACTTGTAGTTGAAAGTATTTATTCAAATCAGAAAGTTTGTTTCTTGGACTGGATAAAGCTTGAATTGTTAGGTTGACAACTTCAGCGAGTTTAATTCCAGTTACAGAGCCTTCTTTTAAATATATTCGAATGCTTTTTCCTAATGTCATTGGTTGGTTTTAATTACTGGCAACTTTATAAACACAAATATAGCTATTTATCCATTTAGGCTTCTAGATAAAAATACACCTGACAGTTTCAACAACCAGTTTAAAGCGAAAAATAGTTCAGATTTTACGTTTTTATTAAGCTGTAACATACTATTCTTTTTTGTACTTTAGCCTTTCTTATTTTACAAAACATTTTTAAGCATTATTATGGCAGAAGACAAAGAAAAATCAGCAAAACTGAAAGCATTACAACTAACATTAGATAAATTAGATAAAACCTACGGTAAAGGTTCAGTAATGAGACTTGGTGATGCGGTTATAGAAGACGTAGATGCAATTCCTTCAGGATCTTTAGGATTGGACATCGCTTTAGGAGTTGGTGGTTACCCCAGAGGAAGAGTTATTGAAATATATGGACCTGAATCATCAGGTAAAACAACCCTTACATTACACGCAATTGCAGAAGCACAAAAAGCAGGTGGAATTGCAGCTTTTATTGATGCAGAACATGCTTTTGACCGTTTTTATGCTCAAAACTTAGGCATTGATATAGATAATTTGATTATTTCTCAACCAGATCATGGGGAGCAAGCCTTAGAAATTGCCGATAATTTAATACGCTCAGGAGCGATTGACATCGTAGTTATAGATTCAGTTGCGGCATTGACACCTAAAGCCGAAATTGAAGGAGAAATGGGTGATTCAAAAATGGGATTACATGCGCGCTTAATGTCTCAGGCATTGCGTAAACTAACAGGGTCTATCAGCAAAACAAAATGTACCGTAATTTTTATCAATCAATTACGTGAAAAAATTGGAGTTATGTTCGGTAACCCCGAAACAACAACTGGTGGGAATGCCTTGAAATTCTATGCCTCCATACGATTGGATATTAGAAGAAGAACGCAGATTAAAGATGGAGACAATGTGATTGGTAATATGACAAAAGTTAAAGTGGTAAAGAATAAAGTTGCCCCACCGTTTAAGATTGCTGAATTTGACATTATGTATGGAGAAGGAATTTCAAAAACAGGTGAAATACTGGATTTAGGTGTTGATTACGGAATCGTTAAAAAAAGTGGTTCTTGGTTTAGTTATGGAGATACTAAATTAGGTCAGGGTAGAGATGCTGTAAAATCATTAATAAAAGACAATCCAGAGTTGGCAGATGAATTAGAAGAAAAAATAATGGATGCTATTAATCAAGAAGAATAACAATAAATTTAAAACATAAAAAAAGCGTACATTTTGTACGCTTTTTTTATGTTTTAAAAACAGTTTTTATTTATTAGCAGCTTTAATATAATGATCCAATGCCATGGTCATTGAAGGCGTTTCTTTGGTTGGTGCAGTAATATCAACACGTAAGCCAGCTTCTTCAGCAGCTTTAATAGTTGTATTACCAAATACGGCTATTCTCGTATCATTTTGTTCAAAATTAGGGAAATTTTCAAACAAAGACTGTATTCCAGAAGGACTAAAAAAGACCAAAATGTCATAATAAACATTTTGTAAATCTGATAAATCACTTACAACAGTTTTAAATAAAATGGCTTTTTCCCATGTAACCTCCAACGTATCTAATAATTGAGGAACGCTAGATTTTAACTTATCAGAACAAGGTAATAAGAACTTTTCAGATTTGTGCTTTTTAATCAACGTTGTCAAATCTTGAAATGTTTTTTTACCAACATATATCTTACGCTTTCTGTAAACAACATATTTTTGTAAATAAAAGGCAACAGCTTCTGATTGGCAGAAGTACTTCATAGAGTCAGGTACCTTAAAACGCATTTCTTCAGCCAACCTAAAATAGTTATTAATAGCATTTCTACTGGTAAAAATAACAGCTGAAAACTCTGAAAAATTAATTTTTTGATTTCGAACCTCTCTAGCAACCTCTCCTTCAACATGTATAAATGATCTGAAATCAATTTTTACTTTTTGTTTAGCTGATAAATCAAAATAAGGTGATTGTTTTGCGCTAGGAGCTGGTTGAGAAACTAAAATAGTTTTTACTTTCATAAATCCTCTTTTTACTTTTTAGTTAAGCCTCTGTTAAATAATTAATTTATAAATTATAATGAAGGGGCTTATTTCAAGGGCGCAAAGATACAAAATAAAATAAAACAATTTATTAAAAACCAACTTTTGATTATTTTTGATTTGTAAAAAATAATAAAACAATAATAATAAAGCAGCTATTATTAATAAAAAATATGAAAAGTAGGAAATATTGATATAAAAATTTATAATTAATAAAGGTAAAATCAATAAAGAAAAATGGCTTAAATAACTCAATTTAATAAATGTAAAATAGTGCTGTTCCTTTTCTTTTTCAAACAAAAAAGCGAGAAATAAACCAACAATAAATCGAATAATTACGAAGCAAAAAACATAAAAAATAATGAGAACAAAAAGCCCTTTGTTATTCGTGTTAAATGTTACATCACTCAGGTCCATTATAACAAATAACAAAAGAGAAATGACAAAAACAATAATAAAAATAAAGGTAATATTAAAGGCATTTAATAGTAAAGGAGTTGTTTTAGTGTAGTTGTTAATATAATTGTTGTTGTACAAAAGAGATTGAAAACTTTTAAACCGTACAAGATGTTTTGTTCTATTAAAAATAAGGAGACCAACTATTACCAATAAAACAATGGTAATCCAGTCTTTTGAAATCAATATACGTTCTACAGCTTCATTCATTTTTAATAAGTACATTCACTTTATTTCCTTGAAAACCACTTGGCAGTTGATAAGATTTTAAAGTAATTCTAAAATTTAGTATTTCAGCATTCATCTGTTTTGGTATGTTAATAAATGCATTAACCGTTTTCCTTTGCTTTGATTTCAAAGAAAAATTAGTTACAATCTCTAAAGGAATTTCTTTAATAATCGCATCCTTTTTCCCCTGAAAGACCCCAACAAATTTTATTTTATCAAAAGAAACCTCCAACATATAAGGATTGTAAATTTCAAATGAAATCTGTTGTTTTTTATTTTTAAATAAAAGTATCTTATTTTCTGTAAAATTACATTGAATTTTTTGTACAGTAACATAATCATCAATATTAGTGGAATAATAAATACCTCTGTTATTTTCAAATAATTGATAACCGATAACATTTCTACCAACAATAGCAACATCTTCATGTTGAATATTCTGTTCAAAATTATTCAAATCGTACTGACTTTTATGCTTTCTTAGTAAACTGTATGAATGCGTTTTGATATCAGTATAAAAATTATACTTAGAGGCATTTCGATAAGATCCTATAAAGATAATAGGTCTGTCATTTGTTTTTTTTCTTATTTCTTCTGCCCACTTTTCACCTAAATGTGTTTCTAGTTCAATGGGAGACAACGACGAACTTACCAAAAACACTCTTGCAATTAGCATCAATATTAAATTAGTTAAACCTAAATACGTTAACCATTTTCTAGATTTTTCATGTTCGATAAAATAACTAAAAGTTAAAATAATCAACGGAACTAGTATGACAACATTCCATTGGGCTTGTGTACTGGTTTTAAAAGATGATAGAAAGAAAAAAACAATAAAACCTAATACAATATATCGCAATCCTTTTTCAAAAGTAGTCGTAATTTTTTGCTTAAAAAAAGCCAAATATATAATAGGAAAGCTAACACCTATAATAGCAATTAAGTTCACAAAATGCATAAGTGTATACTTAAACTTGTATAGCTTTTTGCTTCGGTCAAACAAATGATATTTAATAGAAGGAAAACCATGATTTAGTTGCCATAAAATATGAGGAATAAACAGAAAAGCACCAAAAAGACAAGCAATCCAGAACCGTTTGTTTTTCAGTAATTTAATATTTGAAATGATAATTAAAACAATTACTAAAACACCGTGGTATTTACTATAGAGCATCCCTGCCATTGCAAAACCTAATAAAAAAGTATGGGCGAAAGAATTTGTTTCTAAAAATCGCTTATAAGCATATAAGAAAACGGCCACAAATAGTAGTAAAGGCGAGTCAGGTAATGCAGCAAACCCATAAATGTTTAATAAAGCTACAGAGCAGATAAGTAAAAAATACAACCATACATATTGCCATTTCTCTTTAGTATCAATAGATAACCAAATAAAAACAAGAGTGATTAAAAAAGAAATAATAGAAAAAAAACGGACTCCAAGCTCGCCATTAAAAAAAAACGAACTTAACTTAATCCATAAAGCAATTAATGGTGGGTGGTCAAAATAACCAAAAGCTAAATTGTTCGACCAAACCCAGTAATAAGCCTCATCGTCAAGTAATTCAGTAAAGTAACTTTGAATAAAATTTAAAAGAAAGAATAAAACAATAAAGAGCAAAAATTGTTTTTTAGGGTTTTTAATAAATTTCATTCTACTATTTCTTAACATAAAATTAGCATTATTTTATCTTAACTTTGCCTGCTAAATTAATTATAAATGCAAGACGCTCTAATTATAATTCCAACATATAACGAAAAAGAGAATATTGAGAATATTATTAGAGCGATTTTATCTCAAAAAAAACGATTTGATGTGTTAGTCGTGGATGATAATTCTCCTGACAAAACATTTAAGATTGTAGAAAAATTACAATCGGAATTTCCAAATCAACTGTTTCTAAAGATAAGAAATAATAAAACAGGATTGGGTGCAGCTTATATTCACGGATTTAAATGGGCATTGGCTAAGCATTATGAATATATTATTGAAATGGACGCCGATTTCTCGCATAATCCAGAAGATTTGATAAAACTATATACCGCTTGTGCAAAAGGTGGTGCTGATGTTTCAGTAGGGTCGAGGTATAAAGGGAATCAAGTAAACGTAGTTAATTGGGATATGAAACGCTTGTTATTATCCTATTTTGCTTCGCGATATGTGCGTTTGATAACGAGAATTCCTATCCACGATACAACAGCAGGTTTTGTTTGTTATAGACGAAAAGTACTGGAAACAATTAAATTAGATAAGATTAAGTTTATAGGATATGCTTTTCAGATAGAAATGAAATTTAAAGCTTGGAAACACGGATTTTCCATTAAAGAAGTATCCGTTATTTTTACGGATAGAGTGTTGGGCAAATCGAAAATGGATGGCTCCATAATTAGTGAAGCCATTTTTGGAGTGATAAAAATGAAGTTAAAAGGATTACCTAAATAAAAAATAGATGAAAAGGATTGTAATTAAAAATGCTCATATCGTAAACGAAGGAAGGATTGTTTATGGTGCTGTTTTAATTGAAGATAATTATATTGTCGAGGTCGGCACGAATATAGATAACATCACATCAGATACTCAGATTATCGATGCCAAAGGGAGTTATTTATTACCAGGAGTTATAGATGATCAAGTTCATTTTAGAGAACCAGGATTAACACATAAAGCTACCATTGCAACTGAAAGTAAAGCTGCTGTTGCAGGAGGAATTACTTCTTTTATTGAAATGCCCAATACAGTACCTGAAGCCACTACACAACAAATTTTACAAGAGAAGTTCGATACCGCTTCGAAAACATCGTATGCCAACTATTCTTTTATGTTTGGAGGTACCAATGATAATTTAGAAGAATTATTAAAAACAGACCCAAAAAAAGTGGCTGCCATCAAATTATTTTTAGGCTCTTCAACAGGAAATATGTTGGTTGATAATGAGGAAACACTCGAAAAAATATTTTCTTCAACCAAAATGCTAATTGCAGTACATTGTGAAGATGAACAAACTATTCGTAAAAATTTAGATGAGGCAAAAGCTATTTATGGAGATGCTATCCCTATAGAAATGCATCCAAAGATTAGAAGCGAAGAAGCTTGTTATATTTCTTCCTCCAAAGCAATTGCTTTGGCAAAAAAGACAGGTGCGAGATTACATGTGTTTCATTTGTCAACAGCCAAAGAGACAAACCTATTTAGAAACGATATTCCTCTGGAAGAAAAACAAATTACAGCTGAAGTTTGTATTCATCATTTATGGTTTGACGATACTGATTATAAAGAAAAAGGAACCTTTATTAAATGGAATCCTGCTGTAAAAACAGCAAAAGACAAACAAGGTCTTTGGAAGGCCTTGTTAGATGATAGAATAGATGTTATTGCAACCGATCATGCACCACATACTTTAGAAGAAAAATCCCAAGTATATACAAAAGCACCAAGTGGTGGACCACTAGTACAACATGGTTTATTGGCAATGTTAGAAGCTGTGCACGATAAAAAAATAACACTTGAAAAAGTAGTTGAGAAAATGTGTCACAATCCGGCAAGGTTATTTCAAATAGAAAAACGAGGATATATAAAAAAAGGTTATTATGCCGATTTAGTATTGGTTGATTTACAGAATTCACAAGAAGTAACTAGAGACTCTCTTTTATATAAATGTGGCTGGTCTCCGTTTGAAGGGGTTCATTTTAACTCAAAAATTACCCATACTTTTGTAAATGGCTCTTTGATATATAATCAAGGAAAATTTAATAATGAAATCAAAGGAGTACAATTAACATTTAATAGATAAATGAATAAAATAATCTATATATTTTTTATAACGTTATTATTACTGTCTTGTACAAGTAGAACCATCTATAAAAAACCAAAGAACCTGATTGAAAAAGATATGATGATTAATCTTTGGACAGATATTTATATTGCCAAAGGGGCGCGTACTGTAAAAATGATAGACCAACGAAAAAACATCAATCATATTCCATCAGTGTTGGAAAAATATAATATTGATAGCCTTCGGTTTGGTGAGAGCAATTTCTATTATACTTCAAGGATAGATGAATATGAAAAAATGTTTAAAGAAGTACAAAACCGCCTTAAAGAAATAAAGAAAAGGTATCAACTAAATACTAAAAAAGACTCTCTAATACTATTAAAAGAAGTAAATGAACCAGAAGACATGAAGAATAAAAAACCAAGGAGAACATTGCAGCAACAAAAATCCAAAAACTAATTTTCTTTATCTTTTAAATAATAATTGCACGTTGTTTTAATTGTAGTTGCTAATGGCTCAAAATTAAACCCAAGAGCCTCCTTAATTTTTTTATTGGAATACCGATATTTATTATGAGAAGATTGCGCAGTTTGTTTCGTAATCAATGATTTTATTCCTGTTATTTTTTGTGTTATTGAACTCAACCGCCAGGCAATACCACTTAGAAATTTTGTTGCTTTGATAGCAGGTCTTTTTTTATTCAATCCATCCGAAATAGCAAAAAATACATTTTTAAAAGAATCGTTTTCACTAACCAAAATATACCGTTCGTTTGCAATAGTACCGTTCATAAGACGCATCATGATAGTAACAACATCTACAACACCCACAAAGCTAGTAATACCTTCAGTATAGAACTTAAAACCGTTATACATATTGTTAAACAATTTTCCAGGACCGTCATGCCAAAAACCGGGACCTAAAATTAGCCCAGGATTCACAATTACTACATTTATACCTTCCTGTGAAGCGCGCCAAACTTCAATTTCTGCACCGTATTTTGTAATGGCATATCCATAATTATTTTGTTCAACATTCCATTCATTACTTTCGGTTATTTCTTTACTTAAAATAGGTTTACCAATAGCCGCTATAGAACTGACAAAACATAATTTTTTTACCTGATTCTCAATACATAAATTAACAATATTGGCAGTACCTTCAATATTTACTTTACGCATATTTTTATAATCGGCAGCACTAAAAGAAATCATAGCAGCGGCATGATATACATGTGTTATGCCTTTAAAAGCGTGAGTAAGTGCAGGAATATCAGTGATATCGGCTTCTATCCAGTGAATATTTGCAAACAATTTTTCAGCAATATCAGAATAATAGGAGAAAACATGTTGAACCGCAGATAAATCACTCGATTTTCTATGTATTGCAACAATACTTTCGTTTTGTAATGCCAGTTGATATAATAAATGTGAGCCGACTAAACCTGTGCCTCCGGTAACTAAAATCATGCGTCTAAAGTAAGTAAATTTTAATTACTTTTTAGTCTTATTATCAGTTTGAGTATCCGCCAAAGGAAGATGTATAGAGAACAGTTTAGAAACTAAAATCACTAAGTTCTCGATATATTTGTGTTTGTATAAACTTTAAATTTATGCAAATACTCGAAGTGACTATCTTCCAACTTCCGGCATCGGTCTTTTTAACTACTAAATATTCTTTAGAAGAAAAACCAATTTATTTATAACTCCTTTTGAAATTAAGTTACGATAAGTATATCTTTGCCGAAATTAAGTAAACACAATGAAGAAAAATTTTGTAGAAGAATTACGCTGGAGAGGACTCTTACATAATATTATTGAAGGAACGGAAGAACAACTGTCTAAAGAGGTGACCACCGCTTATATCGGTTTCGACCCTACGGCAGATTCTTTACATATAGGTAGTTTGGTACAAATCATTTTATTGATGCATTTTCAACAAGCGGGACATAAACCAATTGCATTAGTTGGAGGTGCCACAGGAATGATTGGTGATCCTTCGGGAAAATCTTCCGAACGAAATTTATTAGACGAGGTGACACTCAATAAAAATATTAAAGGAATTAAAAACCAACTGGCGCGTTTTTTAGATTTTGAGAGTGGTACAGAAAACACTGCAGAATTAGTTAACAATTATGATTGGATGAAAAACCTCTCCTTTTTAGATTTTGCGCGAGATATTGGCAAGCATATTACGGTAAATTATATGACGGCAAAAGATTCTGTAAAAAATCGTTTGAATGCTGAATCTAAGGAAGGAATGAGTTTTACAGAGTTTACCTACCAATTGATTCAAGGTTATGACTTTTTACATTTATACACTAAAAAGAACTGTAAACTGCAAATGGGCGGTTCTGATCAATGGGGAAATATCACCACAGGTACAGAATTGGTGCGCCGTAAAGTGCAGGGGAAAGCCTACGCAATCACCTGTCCGTTAGTGACCAAAGCAGATGGCACCAAATTCGGAAAATCTGAAGGCGGTAATATCTGGTTAGATACCGAAAGAACATCACCCTATAAATTTTACCAGTATTGGTTAAACGCTTCAGATGCTGATGCAGAAAAATACATTAAAATATTTACTTTTTTAGACAAATCTACAGTCGAAAAATTGATAAAAGAACATCAGGAAACGCCCCATTTACGATTGCTACAAAAAACAGTGGCTAATGAAGTTACTGAAATGGTACATTCTAAAGAGGCTTTGGAAAATGCAATAAAAGCATCAAACATCTTATTTGGTAAATCTACTTCTGACGATTTAAAAACCTTGGACGAAAAAACATTTTTAGACGTTTTTGATGGTGTACCACAAGCTGAAATTTCTAAACAAGACCTTGAAAATGGACTCGATATTATAGAAGCTCTTAACGAAAAATCTGGCTTTCTAAAATCAAATGGAGAGGCGAGAAGAGCCTTAAAAGAAAACTCTATTTCTGTAAATAAAGAAAAGGTTTCGGAAGGTTTTCAATTGACTACTGATAATTTGATTAGTAATAATTATATTTTGTTGCAGAGAGGTAAAAAGAATTATATTTTGTTGCGGGTTGGGTAAGAAATGATGTTGAATAGCTCGGCTTTATTTATAATTTTTAGTTAAGTAAATTATTTTAAATCAATAATTAAATATAGTTTTTATTGAACTGTGAATTTCGTTGCGTTAAAAAATCTTTGCCCCAATGTATCAGTTAAAGGTAGTGAGTATTCAGTTTTCTCTAAAAGGCCTTTTTCGGAAACTAATTCAAGTAGTGATGTATCCATCTTTTTGCCCATAGAGTTACTTTTTTTAATTGTAACATTATCTTTTAATAATTTTTCAACTTCTTCGGATAATATTAGTTTAGTTGTTCCCATAATGCAAAGTTAAAAATAAATTCTTGAATGTAAAAACGCTTTTGCTCCGTGTCTTAGTATATATTCACAAATTAAATCGTTATAATTTCTAATTTTTTCTCTTAAATCTATATCGTCAGAAT
>VAPL011248585.1_pt1 | contig 11529 bp, 12 predicted proteins | sample 3395061 | NCBI WGS metagenome assembly VAPL01 (sample SAMN08290444, study PRJNA428436) | hydrothermal vent metagenome | isolation source: Deep-sea hydrothermal vent chimney 2 | place: Pacific Ocean: Juan De Fuca Ridge | depth 2182 m m
AGGGAGGTGGTACAACTGAAACAGGCAGTTCCTGACCTTGACCAGACAATACTTTCCGGCAAAAACCCCTCGCCAGCTATGCTTGATTGCCTATACGAGGAATTTCAGGCCTACCTGCTGCATGGCGGATATCTTACCGCGATTAATGATTTAACTGCACTGGGTCATATTGGCGAATCAACGCTCAGCACTTATTCAGATTGGATTAGGGGTGACATGTTGAAGCGGGGGAAGCAAGAAAATTATCTGCGTGAGATATTGGGAGCAATCATAAAACGCTACAACAGCCAGATAACATGGAACGCACTGGCCCGAGACCTCTCAATCGACCATCCCAAGACTGTAGCCGATTATGCAGCCCTGCTCTCATCAATGGACGCACTCTTTATCCAGCCAGCCCTGCTGGAAGACAAACTGGTCGCCGCGCCAAAAAAAGCACGCAAGTTGATGTTCACCGACCCCTTCATCTACCATGCAATAAGGGCCTGGTTGCACCCGGCTCAAGACCCGTACAACAGCCAGATGCTCCCGGCGACCAAAGACCCCCAACTTTGCTCCGGATTAGTGGAGGCCTGCGTAGCAACCCACTACCGCCGCACCTACCCGACCTTCTACATCAAGGCCGAAGGTGAAGTTGATGTGGCCTATATAAACAGTGAGAAGTTTTGGCCGGTTGAAGTAAAATGGACTAACCAGATTCGACCCAAGGAGCTGAAACAGATAGCCAAATACAGCAACGGCCGTATTTTAACCAAGGCGCGAAAATGGGGAGAGTTGAATGGTGTTGTTACGGAACCGCTACCTTGGGGGCTTGTGCGGGTGGGTGTAGATTTATAAAACGACTCTACTTTTCAACCCGGTATTCAGTGTAGAACATTTAATTTTACTTTGACCCCAGTTGTTTGATTGACAAATCTCAAAAAACCTTCTATTTTCACCCTTAAGTTGCCAAAAAAGAAGATGAAATGGAAATTAAAAGTCGTTTTTTTCACCCACCTAAAGCAAGCTATCTACTGTTTGGGCCTCGTGGCACCGGAAAATCCACCTTTTTACATGAAATGTATCCAGAAGCTTTGTGGGTTGACTTATTGAAACCAGAGTCCTATCGAACTTATCTAGCCAGACCTGAAAAACTTGTTGAGCTGATTGACGGAAACCCGAAAAAATTAACCGTTGTAATTGATGAAATACAGAAAGTTCCCACTATGCTAGATGTGGTACATCAATTGATTGAGGCTAAAAAAGGCTTAACCTTTATTTTGACGGGCTCTAGCGCACGCAAACTGCGAAGGGGAGCTGCAAATTTATTGGGAGGACGCTTGCTAACCGCTTCCCTTCATCCTTTTATGGCGGGTGAATTGGGAGCAGAGTTTAATTTTTCCACAGCATTGGAGTATGGGCTTGTTCCACTCATTGCCCAATCTTCTGATGCAAAGGCTAGGTTGAATGCTTATTTAACCTTATACCTCAAAGAAGAAGTCCAAGCTGAAGGCATGGTACGCAACACAGGAAATTTTTCTCGCTTTCTTGAAAGCATCTCATTTTCACACGGATCCGTGCTCAATATCTCTGAAGTTGCCAGGGAATGTGAAGTCGGCAGAAAAACTGTAGAAGGTTATCTCGAAATATTGGAAGACTTACTCCTCTCTTTTCGCATACCCGTGTTTAGCAAAAGAGCAAAGCGAAACCTCATTAAACACGAAAAATTTTACTATTTTGACACAGGAGTTTTTCGTTCCGTACGGCCTAACGGACCACTCGATAGAGTGGAGGAAATAGAAGGTGTGGCGTTAGAAGGTCTCGTTGCTCAGCACTTACGTGCCTGGTGTGCTTATCAACACAACACGCATCGATTATATTACTGGCGCACTAAGTCAGGAAGTGAAATCGATTTTATTATTTACGGGGAAGATAGCTTCATTGCATTAGAGGTGAAACGTTCTGCCAAGATAAATAATAAAGATTTGAAATCACTGAAAAGCTTTAAAGAAGATTACCCCGAAGCAACGACAGGGTTACTTTATTTAGGAAAAGAAAAATTAAGCATCAATGGAATTCCCTGCATTCCATGCGATCAATTTTTGCAGCAATTGCATCCCAAAAGCCCCATAAGATTTTGAAATTCTGCCAGTGGATATTCTCTATTTGTGAATTCGATATTCCGCAGAGCGAGCGTGTGCAGTTAGACCTTCGCCACGCGCAAGTATTGATGCTGGCACACCTAATCGAGAAGCACCTTTTTTCGAACACATAATCAAGCTGGAACGTTTCTGGAAATCATAAACACCCAATGGTGATGAAAAACGTGCCGTGCGCGAGGTTGGCAAGACATGGTTCGGCCCTGCGCAATAATCGCCCACCGCTTCAGCCGTATAACGACCCATGAATATCGCACCCGCACTACTGATACTTTCAACCAATATTTCAGGGTCTTCCACCGACAGCTCCAGATGCTCAGGAACGACATAATTTGAAACTTTAGCCGCTTCAGCCAAATCATCCACCTGAATCAATGCTGCTCTGGAGGACAGTGATTTTTCAATAATTTCAGCGCGCTCCATTGTCGGCAACAGACGATTTATGCTCTCTTCAACTTTATCAATAAATTCAGCATCAGGACAGACTAATAAAGATTGCGCATCCTCATCATGCTCAGCCTGAGAAAACAGATCCATCGCAATCCAGTCAGGGTCTGTTTGACCATCACAGATCACCAGTATTTCCGATGGCCCGGCAATCATATCAATGCCCACCGTACCAAACACCATTTTCTTGGCAGTGGCCACATAAATATTACCCGGCCCTACAATTTTATCAACTTGCGGTACGGTTTCAGTTCCATAAGCCAATGCAGCCACAGCCTGAGCACCACCGATCGCAAATACTTTATCAACATTTGCAATACAAGCAGCCGCTAATACCAGATCATTGACCTCACTATCAGGTGTAGGCACAACCATAATTAATTCTTTAACACCTGCAACTTTCGCAGGAATCGCATTCATCAATACGGAGGATGGGTATGCTGCTTTTCCACCAGGAACATACAAACCGACTCGCTCAAGTGGTGTGACTTTCTGCCCCAGCATCGTGCCATCTGCTTCGGTATAAGACCACGACTCAATTTTTTGATGTTCGTGATAACTTTTTATACGTTCGGCAGAAAATTCCAGTGTTTTACGCTGCTCTGCAGTGATCGACTGCAACGCTTTTTGCTGACGGTCACTGCTGATGTCCAATGCAGACATATTAGAAACACTCATGCGATCAAAGCGATTCGTATATTCAACAACCGCGCTATCACCTCGCTTTCGAACATCGCTCAGTATGCCATTGACTGTTTTGAATACAGCATCATCACTGGCTTCATCCCATGCCAACAATTGATCTAACTGTGACCAGAAAGCATTTTCTTGACTATTAAGGCGTTTAATCTTCATAACGAGAGCCTATTAATTTCTACGCTGCGCAACCGCTTCTTCGATTTTATCAACAAAGCCTTTCACCACAGAATGCTTCATTTTCATGGATGCTTTATTCACAATCAGACGAGAGCTGATATCAGCAATATGCTCATAAGGTTTCAGACCATTGGCCACAAGAGTATTCCCGGTATCCACCAAATCAACTATCGCATCAGCCAAACCGACTAAAGGAGCTAATTCCATTGATCCGTAGAGTTTGATAATTTCAACCTGCTCACTTTTCGCTGCAAAATAACGCTTGGCTGTTTTGACATATTTTGTTGCGATACGCAGCCGACCCTGGGGGTTAACACCCCCTACCGGCCCCGCCACCATCAAGCGACATTTAGCAATTTCAAGATCCAATGGCTCGTAAATGCCTTCACCACCATACTCCATCAATACATCTTTACCCGATACACCAACGTCTGCCGCACCATAGTCCACATAAACAGGCACATCCGATGCTCGAATAATAAGCAACTTCACATCGTCGTGATTGGTATCAAAAATCAACTTTCGACTGGTCGCCAGATCATCCCGAAGTTCAATTCCGGCATAAGCCAATAGCGGTAAAGTCTCTTTTAAAATCCGCCCTTTAGATAAGGCAATCGTCAATTTATTATCCATTAGTACTACTCAAGAAACCCTGCGAATGGTCGCACCCAATTGAGCCATTTTTTCTTCAATGTGATCATAGCCACGGTCAACGTGATAAATTCTGGAAATTTCTGTTTCACCTGTCGCCACCAAAGCCGCCAATACCAAGCAGGCTGAAGCACGCAAATCAGTGGCCATCACAGGCGCACCTGTCAATTTTTCCTGACCTGTACAGAATACAGTATTGCCACGTAATTTAATTTTAGCGCCCATACGTTGCAGCTCTTGCACATGCATGAAGCGATTTTCAAAAATCGTTTCTGTCACTGCACCCACACCGGTCGCAACAACATTCATCGCCGTAAACTGAGCTTGCATATCGGTTGGAAAACCAGGGTACGGCGCAGATTGCACATCAACAGCCTTGGGGCGCTGCCCTTTCATATCCAGTTCAATCCAATCGTCACCTGTTTCGATATGAGCACCCGCTTCACGTAATTTAATCAGAACCGTTTCCAGTAAACTCGGATCAGTATCCTTAACTTTGATACGGCCACGAGTCATCGCTGCACCAACAAGGTATGTTCCCGTTTCAATGCGGTCAGGCAATACGGTATATTGCGCGCCATGCAGGCGTTCAACGCCATCAATCACTAAGGTATCAGTACCGACACCGCTAATTTTGGCGCCCATCTGAATCAGGCAATTTGCCAAGTCAGTCACTTCAGGCTCGCGCGCAGCATTCTGGATTACCGTTTGTCCGTCGGCCAGTGTCGCTGCCATCATTAAATTTTCAGTACCGGTCACAGTCACTTGATCTAATAACAGATGCGCACCTTTTAAGCGTTTAGCCCGTGCCCGAATCACACCACCTTCAATTGAAATGGTCGCACCCATCGCTTCCAGCCCGGAAATATGCAAATTGACCGGACGAGAACCAATCGCACACCCCCCCGGCAAAGCAACATTAGCTTCTCCATGGCGCGCCAACAAAGGCCCTAACACCAAAATGGAGGCTCGCATGGTTTTAACCCATGCATAAGGTGCCTCAAATGTCTTGATCGTCGTGGCATCGATCTCAATGCACATTTTTTCATCCACGACCAATTGCACACCCATTTGTCCCAACAGACCCATGGTGGTTGTCACATCATTCAAATGAGGCACATTACAAATGGTGACCGGCTCATCAGCCAACAGAGTCGAAGCAAGAATTGGCAACGCAGCATTTTTGGCGCCGGAGATACGAATTTCGCCATCCAGGCGCACTCCGCCGGTGATTACTAATTTATCCATTGATAATATAAATTAAAGTTTAAGTTAAAAAATTACGCAGCATTACCAGTATTTTGAGCATCAGCCCACTGCGCTACAGTATAAGTACGAATAGAAAGTGCGTGAATCGCTGATTCCATTTGATCACCTAACGCCGCATAAACCATGCGATGTTGTTGCAACATTCCTTTGCCAGAAAAACTATCACAGATCACAACCGCTTGAAAGTGGCGACCGTCCCCACATACTTCAGCCTGACTGTCAGGTAAATTACTCTCTATCATTTCTTGGATTGTTTCAGGTTGCATTCTCAATTAATCTCACAAAAAATAAACTATTGGCCTAAAAGCATCGAAAGTCCGCTGAGTTCTGCGATTGCTTTCATTTGCTCTGGAATATGGTGACATAACAAATTTTTATTTTTTTGTTTTGCCAAGCGTTGCCATTCGACCACCAAGGCAAACCCTGCACTATCAACGTGGACAACTTGCTGAAAGTCTAACACTAATTCACCGCTTTCAATGTTAAACAAGAATAAACTTTCGTCATATAGCGCAGGAACACTGGCATAGGTCAGCGATCCACTAATTTGATACTGATGATCAGCCGTTTTTTTTAATTGCGCAGACAGGTCACCCATCATTACGATTCGGTTCAGACTTTTGATTACCTCTGGCCAACTTTTCAATCAATTTATCGAGACCCTTTTTACGGATCTCTTTTGAAAAACTGGTACGATAGTTAGTCACAAGACTGATACCATCGACTTCCACATCGTACAACTTCCAGGCATCCCCTTTCAGGTGAAGTTTATAATTGATTGGAATTGGAAAGCCACCCGGTTCATCCACTTCCATACGCACGGTTGCATTAGTAGCACCCTCTTTGCCACGAAAAGGAAGGTAATTGAATTCCTTATCAATAAATTCATTCAGTGACTTAGCATAAGTACGCACGAGAAGCTGCTTGAACTCAACAACAAAACGCTGCTTTTGCTGATCTGTTGCACGTAACCAGTATTTTCCTAAAACCCACTTTGAGGTGCGTTCAAAATCGAAATGAGGCAACACCAGACCTTCAACGAGTGAAAAAATTTTCCCCGGGTGCTCTTTAATGATTGCCTGCTCTTCTTTCAGTTTGGCAATCACCTTTTCAGAAGTTTCTATCACCAATTTTTGTGGCGCAGAACTTGCCCATAACGGGCTTAAAAAAGAGATGAGTAGTACAGCAATTAAAATGCGTATTTTCACTGTTTTTCTCCTGTCACATTCATTAATTGAGCAACGTGCATATTATAGTCAAATGTTGTTTTAAGATAATCCGTATGTGCTAACACATAACTTTGCAGCGCCAATATGATTTGCTCCGGCTTTTCCAGCCCTGCTTCAAAATCAGCAAAACTTGCCACCATCCAGCGCCGCGCTGCGCGACTGCCTTCCGCCAGTTTATTAACCGCTTCATGGTATGCATGCACTTGATAGTATTGCTCTGCCACCTGAAAAGGAATACCCACCTTCGCCAACCTGGACTTTTCCAACATCGCATTTAACTCCGCTTCGGCCTGTCTGACTTTTGCTGATTGTACGCTGCCAGCCCACTTCCAATTCATACCAACTATAGGCATCGCCCCATAATCATTAAAAGGGTCATAAATATATGGATTGTCCAGACGATCCCTGTTTGTCGAATGCATTGCAAGCCCAATAACTCCTGCAAACAAATTGGGCCGTTTTTCTGCCTTTTTTGCTTTAACCAACGCTCTGCGTGCCGATAAACCTGCACTGACCTGAGCCATTTCAGGGCGCTGGGACAAGGCATTTTCGCGCAACTCTTCTTTTGTCAAGTCAGGAAGCTCAACCGGCCTGATCGCCTTATCAAACAGCTCTACATTAACATTACCCTCAATACCCGAAAGCATTTTCAAACCTGCCAGCGCAACATGTTCAAGCCCTGTCGCCTGCGCCATATAACGACCTAGTACAGCACGCCCGGCTTGCAAGGCATAAAGATTTGACTGAGAAACATCACCCTCCCCTTCCTCAAGCCATTCGGTGACCAACTCAATGGCAGAAGCCAAACGTTTATCAACCGTCTCCAGAGTTTTCCGGCTATCACGCGCCGACAGATAACCATAATAAGCACGCTTTACATCCAGTACAGTGGCATTGCGCTGTATCTGTACATCACCCGCTTTAACTTCAATATTATTTTTAGCCGCCGCACTGTAGTTTTCAAGCTTGCCAAACGTATACAGTGGTTTAATAACATTAAAACTCAATTGTGTTAGTACTGATAAACCGTCGAAGTCATATCGATCTGTACGCAGTGTTTGGCCATCAGCTTCAAAAAAACCACCCTCAAGCCCGCTGGTCAATCCGGCAAACAATATAATATCGGCAGAAATATCGCCATAACCTTGCGCCTCTTCCAACAAAGCTTCTGCTTTCGAGACAAAATACTGCTTTTCACTGATACGAGGATCAATTTGCAAAGCGCGTTCAATCGCCTGATCCAATGAAAGCGTGACCGTTGATTCTGCCATACATGGCGACAATGCAGCACTTGCCAACATCCCTATGCTACATAAAATCCGTTTCACTCGTCATCTCCACCGGCATTAAACAAAAACTGCCCAATCAGCTGTTCCAACACTAAAGCAGACTGGGTAAGTTGCAGTTCACTGCCATTTTTCAGAGAGGTTTCCTCACCGCCAGGCTCTAACGCAATGTATTGCTCACCCAGCAATCCCGCTGTAAAAATACTGGCCGAAGTATCTAACGGCAAAGCGGCATATTGTGAATTAATCGTCAGAGTGACCACCGCCTCATACGTTTGGCTATCAAGACTGATACTGGAAACCTGCCCAATTTTAACTCCTCCCATTGACACAGGAGAGCGCTCCTTCAAGCCCCCTACATTATCAAATCGAGCCGTGATATCGTAGACTGCACCATTATCAAAGCTGGAAAAATTACTCATTTTGATCGCTAATACAAATAGAGCAACGATTCCTGCAGCAACAAATAACCCGACGCTGATTTCTACTGCTTTAGTTTGTCTCATGACATTATTTCCCAGAACTATTCGTCAAACATAAGGGCAGTCAATATAAAATCGAGCCCTAAAATTGCTAATGCGGAATGAACAACCGTACGTGTTGTTGCACGCCCAACACCTTCAGATGTTGGCACTGTATCATACCCCTCAAAGAGCGCAATCCAACTGATTACAAAACCAAAAACAATACTTTTAATAATACCGTTTACAATGTCTCCATGAAAATCAACCTGACTCTGTAGTTGTGACCAATAAGCACCGTCATCCAGACCCAGTAATCCGACACCCACAATGTAGCCGCCAAAAATACCCACGGCACTGAACATTGCTGCAAGTAACGGCATACTGATTAAACCCGCCAAAAATCGCGGCGCTATAATTCTAGAAACAGGATCCACAGCCATCATCTCCATTCCGGAAAGCTGCTCTGTCGATTTCATAAGACCAATCTCAGCCGTTAATGCAGAACCCGCCCGTCCTGCAAAAAGCAGCCCGGCAACAACAGGCCCCAGCTCTCGCACCAGTGACAATGCCACCATGACGCTCAGCGATTCTTCGGCACCAAAATCAACCAGGGTATTGTACCCTTGCAGCCCCAGAACCATTCCCACAAACAGGCCTGAAACAACAATAATCAGCACTGACAGTACGCCTACAGAATAGAGCTGCCGAACCAATAAACTAAAACGCTTGAAGGATGTTGGAAGAGCTCGAAACACATCAAGTAAAAATAGAAAGGCGCGCCCCAATCGTTGAAAAAAGCCGATACTTGCTTGCCCTAGCTGCTGTATCCAGGTATTCATTCAGCTATCCAATCCGAAAAGCTCTGTTTTATAATCGGGAGCTGGATAGTGAAATGGAACCGGCCCATCGGCCAAACCCTGCATAAATTGTTGCACCTGAGCTGATTCAGATTCTTTTATTTGCTGCGGTGTACCAGACCCAACCACCTTTCCCCCGGAAAGAATATAGATGTAATCTGCAATCGAAGTCGTTTCATGAATATCATGTGAAACAACTATGCTGGTCATATTCAGTGTTGTATTTAATAATTTGATCAATTTTACAAGCACGCCCATTGAGATCGGATCCTGACCCGCAAATGGCTCATCATACATAATCATCATCGGATCCAGTGCAATCGTACGTGCTAACGCAACACGCCGCGCCATTCCACCCGAAAGCTCATTAGGCATCAATCTGTATGCGCCACGTAAACCAACAGAGTTCAACTTCATCAAAACAAGGTGATGAATAATGATTTCAGGTAAATCAGTGTGCTCTCTTAAAGGAAAAGCAACATTATCAAAAGCAGAAATATCCGTCAATAACGCCCCACTTTGAAACAACATGCCCATCCGCTTGCGTAATTTAAACAGTGCACTGCGTGATAACTGGCTTACATCCTCCCCATCCACCTTGATCGTTCCCGCATCGGGCAGTAACTGGCCGCCAATAAGGCGTAACAGTGTCGTTTTACCGGTACCGCTTGGCCCCATAATTGCGGTTATTTTACCGACAGGGATATCAAGGTTAATTTCATCAAAAATTGTACGCGAACCATGCCGAAACGTCATCTGACGAACTTCAATCAAAGGTGGCTCAGATTGCTCCGTATTTTTATTTTCTATCTCTGCAATCATTCGTTTTTTCTTTTTTGATGAAATGCCATTACGAAAAACAACTGGCAATTCTAACAGCTAGGCACTTATCGTCATACTGTTTTCATGAATTGATACAAAAAGATACAAAAAACCCACCTGACGGTGGGTTTTTTATTTTGGATAACACCGAAGTATTATCGGCTGGCTCTATTAATGTTGATCAGGCCATGGATGAGTTCGCCCTTTAATACGACTCCACACTGCTCTTTTCAAAAAATAGGCAAGAACAGACAGCAGCAATAAATAACCGAGCACATATTTACCCAATTCATGGCGTTCTTTCTCTTTTGGATCTTGCGTCCAGTGCAAGAAAGAAGCAACGTCATGAATCTTTTGCTCCGCAGCTTCACGATCAGCGCCCTTCAAGGCGGCATAACCAAACACGTCCGGCATTTTAGTGCCCAGCATTGCATGGTTATCAACCTGATCGTTTTCATCGTTATAGTAGCCCACCATCAATGTATAGACATAAAGAGCACCACCGGCGCGTGCTTTAGCCATCAGCGACAAATCAGGCGGCACCATACCAAAAGCAGCTTTAGCTCCCTCAGGTGGCATCATTGCCGTTAACGGTTCTTCCATACCATTATCGCCACGCAGGGCATTGACTTCATCTTCGGTGTATCCGATATCCATCAAGTGCTTATAACGAATGTACTTAAGACTATGACAACTCATACAAAGTGTTGTCACTGTTTCAGCGCCCCGTTTAGCGGCTTCGTAACTCTTGTCAATATCCACATCAGCCAATTCGACTTTACCAGGCGCACCCGATACTGTTGATACAGATAAAGCCAGGCCAAGAGCACACAAAATACGTTGAGTTTTCTTCATTATGGTTGCCCTCCGTTATTTGCCTTTTTCTCTTCTGCTTCCATGTAGTCCAGAACCTCTTTAGGTAATGTTCCACGCTGGAGCAACCATTTCTCTTCCCATTTAGAAACCCATGGTAACGATAGAAAAAAGCCAAAATAAAGTACAGAAAGAACCCGGCTCAAAGTCACATAAGGCTCTTCGGCGGCTTGCGCACCCAACCATGCAAGAACAATCACAACCACAACAAAAGCCGCAAATGACCAACGATAAACTGGACGGAAGCGACCACCACCAGGAATTCTTGAACGATCAAGAAAAGGCAATGCTGCAAAAATAACCGTCGCAACACCCATTGCAACAACACCCGTTAGTGTATCAGGAATAGCGCGCAAAATTGCATAAAAAGGTAAGAAATACCATTCAGGCACAATGCTGGATGGAGTTTTCATCGCATCCGCCGGAACATTATTGTCAGCCATAATAAAACTCGATGGCGAGTAGAACACCAAACCGAGGAAAATGATCAAGAAGATACAAACACCCAAAAAGTCCTTCATTGTGTAATAAGGATGAAAAGGAATTGCATCTTTCTCAGGTTGAGGAACGCCCTCTGGATTACTGCTTTTCACTGTATGCAGTGCAACCAGATGAAT
>VAPL010061329.1_pt1 | contig 11525 bp, 9 predicted proteins | sample 3395061 | NCBI WGS metagenome assembly VAPL01 (sample SAMN08290444, study PRJNA428436) | hydrothermal vent metagenome | isolation source: Deep-sea hydrothermal vent chimney 2 | place: Pacific Ocean: Juan De Fuca Ridge | depth 2182 m m
CATGTACAGCATTTGTTCAAGCAAAAAAATGGTCGTCAGGAAGACGACACTGATGGAGAATATTTTTAACAATTCTATAAACAGGTATCGATGGATGGTTTTCATTACTGAGTATTAAAAAAGATTAAAAACCCGCGCTTCCACGAAATTTTTTTTCTGGCAGGGCGGTTTTGTGCACGGGAATTTCTTGTCACTCGTCAGTCCGAGGTTGCGGAAGACATTTCGGCGGTTAGTTTGGTAAACTCATCATCTCCCTCAATGGTAATGGTGATGAAGTATTTCAATACTTTATTTTATCATAGTTTAATTTTTAACAACGGAGAAGGGACTGAAACTTTTAGCGTTTAACAGGTTTTTTGAAGAAAAAATAACTGTGACTCTTTTCGTCGAAGGGAGTCTGGACTTTATGGCAATGCACAGCCAGAGGGGGGAAGTTGGTCGAATCAAACAGGTCTAAAGATTTTATCGCGGAAATTTCCGGAACCGCAGGCAATTCTTCATTGATTCCCAGCAAAAGTTCTCCCCCCGGTTTCAAGCGTTCAAAACAAACTTCCAGTCCTTGATTTATTAAGCGTTCGTCATTGAGTCCCCATCCGATTACCCCGTTCATAACTATCAGGTCAAAATATTCAGGCGCAAAATAATCTCCCAGGTTTTCGATTCGGCCCACCCGGTGGTTTTCGGCTCCAAATAAACGGCTGGAAGGTCTGTTGTCAATCGTGATGTATTCGCAATTTTGAAATATTCGTTTATAGTGAAAAACGTAGGCTCTCACGCCCACAAATAGAATCCGGCCTCCGTCAAACTTCTTTGCATAATAGGGAAGAATGGTCTCCTCAAGAACTTTTCGATCTGGCGGCAGGTAAAACCCCAGCATCCAGGCGTAAAGCAAACATCGGGTTTTTATTTTTGAAGATATATTTTCTATCCAGGGCGCCATTTATTTGCTCAGTCCTCTGATTTTAATTGATAAATGATAAGCAAAGACGTGAAAATAGCCTCCTCGATTACCCAGTGGTTCATAAATCATGTTTATACTATAATTACAACCTTCATAATTTTGATCAATCAGAAAAACTGCATTTACACAACGAGTCCATAATGGAACAAGTTTGTCCAATATGAAATTCAGCCTTCAATCCATATTCAGCTCGGAGCGTCACGGACCCTTTCAATATTCCAGATATTTATTGGGCATTGCGGCAACGTTCAGTTTTCTCAATTTAATTTTTCTTTTAGTCTGGTATCACCCGGACGCTATCCCGATGGGGGCCACGGGCGGGGTTTGGACCGCTTTGGCATATGATTTTTCCAGGGGAATTTTTTACCGGCCCGTGTTTGATGATTTTGGATACGGGGGAACGCGTTACTTATTTTTATTTTTTACCCTGCACGGAATATTGATCCGAATTTTCAACGATCCTGTCCTCACAGGGTTTTCTTTGGTTCTGGTTTCTGCAGTTTCATTGAACCTGGGGATCTATTTTTTGTTTCGCCAGTTGAAGTTGCAAGTATTTTTGTCCACCGCATTTTCCATTCTGACAACCGTCTGCATTACTTATCAATTATTAACTTTGGAAATCATGGGGGAATTTCTTTCCTGCGCCCTCAATGTTTTTGGAATTGTTTTTGCTCTCAAGCTCCTGAAAAAAGATTCCTCTTTTTTTCTCATTTTGAGCGCACTTGGTTTTGCCGGGTCATTTTTGACTAAATTCAGTTCCCTGATGGGGTTGACGGCGGTTTGTATTTTTCTCTGGATGCATCAAAGATCGCGAACCATGTTTCAATTGATAACCGGAACGGGATGTTTGATATTAGGAGCCCTTTGGGTTTCTTACGAGGTGAGCGATGGGAGGATACTATCCTCCTTCATGTCCTTTGGGCAAGGGCCCGTCCATTGGGATTATTTTTTTAAATTTCCGTTATGGTTCTTGATGCAATTGGGGCGCGATCCTTTTTTTCTTCTGCTGTTTGGTTTTACATTATATTTTGTTTTTAGAGACCAGACTCCTTTGCGTGAATCATTCCCAAAGTTTTATTTTTTCATTGTCATGGGATTCACCCTGTTCATTCTCACATCCCCCGGCACGGATTACAACCACATGCTGGACCTGATCGTGGCTTGCATTTTGGTGTTGGGCATTCAATTTCACAAGCATGCCTGTACTCCCAGAATCTGGAATAGTTTGTTCCTTTTGTTGACAGCCGGGCTGATATTCACCTGGTTGCCTGGAACGATCTCCATCAAAAAGTTTATGGAAGCCGGGGGAGGAAAACCCACTCGCCAAACTGTGGAACGGGTCATTGCGGGGTTGGGGAAAGATCCCGAATATATTTTGAGTGAAAACCCACTGGTTCCCATATTAATGAACCAAAGACCTGTGCTTTTAGATGCTTTTGCTTTAAGGCGTTTGTCCTTGACCCGCCCGGAGATTTTAAGAGATTTTAGCCAAAAGATGGAAAATAAATTCTTTCAGTCGGTGATTCTTATGGATTTTTCAGGCGTTCCTGAATCCGAAATACAAAGCGCTATGGAAAATCACTTTGTTCTCGGAGCCAAAAAGTTCTATGGGGGAGTCCATTTTCCGCCGGACTTTCTGACCTTGCTGAAAGAAAATTATTCTCTCGGCTTTATGGAAAAACCCTTCGTGGTTTTTTTTCCAAAATCATCTTCCAGCGAATAAAATCTGCTCCAGAAAGGGTGACCTTGAGGGGGGATGTCAAACCTGTATTCTTATGAAAAATGTACTGGCATCTGAATATGAATATATGGTATAGATTACAATCCCTTAAAATTTTACATCCAATTTGGATGCCCTTTTTATTTTAAAGAATAAATCTCAATTCAAGGAGGAGAAATGAAAGTTTCCATGTTTTTAAAATCCAAAGCTTCCGGGTTCGTAATTGGTTTAGTGTTTATTGCGCTGTTTTTCCAAGGCGGTATTTCTAATTCGTTTGCCGATAGCATGACAAGGATGGTTCAAGAAGCGCTGACTGAAAAAGGGTTTGATCCCGGTTCGATTGATGGAATATGGGGATCAAAAACCAAAGCGGCGGTCATGAAGTTTCAAGAAAGCGCGGGGTTAACGGCAAATGGGCAAATCGACGGTCCCACCAGAAGCGGTTTGTTGGGAAGTGCAAGTGAGCCAGAATCAATGGCGAAGGCGGTTCCCATGCTAAACACTCCTGCGTTTTCTGAAGAAGATACCGGACCCGATGCCGCAGATGGAAATATTGCGTGGGGGCGTCACAAAGGTTAAACCTGAAAACCCTCAAGACGAATTTTATGCCCAGGAACCAAAAGGTTCCTGGGTTTTTTTATATAAAAATGAAGAGAACCCTTATTTCCCATCAAAAAGAAGCGTGAATAATCATCTTGCCTCTCATTGTGAAACGTCAGAAAGAAGCGAATCTCCGCCGCAAAGGGCAGAGGGCTTTAGAGGTGTATGGGTTTTCAAAAGCTCTTAGGAAAATGCCTTTTTAGCAACATCCACTAAACCATTAATCGTCCGGCAGGCGAGCAATTCCGCATCTTCGCGGCCAACCTGGTTTCCGCTTGCGTCAACGGCAATGGCAGATCGATTCAGATACCGGCTACGCACTCCTTCCAGATTCAATTTATTGGCCTTAGCGAACGCCTGATCGGGGTCTTGCAGGAGATTTGGCAATCCATGTCCCGCGTTGCTCAGAACATCTGTGCCCACCACAATAACGACCTCATCGGCTCCCGCTTCCTTGAACTTGCCCATATTTTCTTTAATCAGGTCCAGTTCTTTGTTACAAAACCCACCCGCTCCGGGTAAAGTCACAACCAGACGCTTTCCTTTGAAATCATTAACAGAAACTTCTTTTTCCAGAGGAGTGGAACCGGCATTTTCCACCGTCCAATCGGGGTTTAACTTGATCAATTTTTCGTCAATTCCAGGTAACTGCGCCATTTATACAATCTCCTTTTTCTTTGAGTGAAATTTATCTGTTTAAGATGAGTATATTGGGCCAAAGTTGCAAAAATTCATCAATAAAAAAAGGGGCGACCTGGATTAAATTTTTTTAATCCGGGAGGGAAACACAACCATTGGCTTTTGATCCGACCGTTTGATAGTCTGAATGAAACCACTTTTTCCGATTTTAGAGGCATTGCCTAATGAAAAAAATTTTAATCGTGACCGGCCTATTGTTTTTGACTTCAGTTTTGTGCGGATTTCAATTTCACTATACAGATCAGGCATCCGAACCTAAAGAGAAATCCCGTAAAAATAAATTTTATGAATACCCTGGAGATTACGGTCAGGAAGTACAAAAATTGATGGATAAATTCAAGTCGGATTTTGGTTACGAACTGGTGGAGTTTGGGCAAGCCTGGCACAAGGGCGAGATAGAACGAATGCATGCAGCGTTTTTAGAACTGCCCCCTACTTTTTATCGAATGCCGGGGGTTAAAGGGCTTTACCGCTTGGAGGCTCTCATGGTCGGCTCCGGTAAAATTCCTGCCGATGAAATCCCCGGCGCTGTCTTGCCGGCTTTTAATGCCGTTTACGAGCAACAAACAAAATCCTATAAAGTTTTTGTAGGAGATCAGGACCCACGGGCGGAATTTTATAATCCACTGTTTTATGAAGATGAAACGAATTTTAAAAACATCGTTCACCATGAGATGGCTCATTTATTTGATATGACGCATGGGTTCATCAGCTTTTCCGATGAGTGGTCGGCGCTGACAAAATTTCGCCTTCTTAATATTCCATCTTTAGACGGCAAATCGAATAGCGATTTTCGTTATACCTTTTTGAATACCGCAGAAGTGGATAATTACGCGCCCATTTCGATTCGCCATTTACCCACCTATTCACGGCAAAATATGCAGGAAGACTTTGCCAACTCGGTCGCCGCTTATATTCATTATCCATATTTTCAGTACAGCCATCCCGCACGCTACAATTTTCTTAAAGAGAAAGTATTTGGCGGTAAGGAATATTTTTCCTCTGGAGATAAAAACCAAAGTTATCATGATAAAATCCTCGCCGACTTTGAGGCCGCGATGGCAAAAAATGATTGGTCCGGGGCGACCGGTATTATTATCGAAGTGAGCCGTGGCTATCATCCCAAACTTGAATCCGAGATGATTCGTCGCCTTGAGGATGCCATCGAGTCGGGACCCTCCGACCAAGATAGAGATCATCAATTGGCATTTGCCAGTTGTTATTTTTTGGACCCAAAGGCTTTGGAGTTTCGTAAACTCCTGGTTCGTGAAAACCGCATTCCTGTGGAAAATTTTTTAAAGCAGGAGCGCTGTGTTCGTGTGAGCGGAAGTATCTTCGAAAAGAGTCTCGTCAAATGGCCTTTGGCGAACATCCTTTTTTTTCGGGAAAACGGACGCGATATCCTTCAGTTTCTTGACCCGGTGATCGGAGTGGCGCACGCACGAGGCTATGATTCAAAATATATCTGGCGTTTATTTGCGGAAGGGAAGGGGGCCAGGCCCATTGCCCAGGGAAAATTGGTGGTGACAGAGGGAGGCAACGGTTCTGTCAAAATTGATTTAGCCGCTACTGCGGAAAAGAAATTTTCACTCCCGGACGGAACTCCGTTGGTAATAGAGCTGGGAGCGATTCGCAATCACCCAAAAGATTTCAAAAAATTTAATTCCGGGATTGCAAAAATCGGTTTTGTCGTGCAACCCTGGTTCCGTTATCTGAAAACCGAACAACCTAAAATAAGGGTGATTTATCCTTTTCGTGCCGCATACAAACAGTTTAATTGACGGGGACCTCTAAAAGAGATCGGTCGAAATCACAGATAGCCACTGGTGAGGAAGATCAAGAAATTTTTTGGGAGATCATTTGACCGTCATTGCGAGCATGTGATATTCGACCTTTGCCTTCATGCCCCGCAGGGGTTATAGCGAAGGCGTAATATTCTACCCAAGCTTTCGTGCCCCGCAGGGGTAAGTCCAGAATACCTGGATTGCTGCATACAAACAGTTTGGCTGGTTATCCTGAAATTGTCCGAACCATGCGGTAGGCCATGTTCATGTTGGAGTATTTCGAAGGCCAGACCTTTTGCCCGTCTTCATACTGGATGATCAATGCGGAGGAATCTTTTTCCTCCACCGTCCAGGTGGTGCCGGCGCTCCCCGGTTCGAAAATAGGGTCCAGATAAATTTCGTCTCCGTATTTGTCGGTATTGATTTTTTCCAGATCAAACAGGCTCCAGGCTTCTTCTTCCGTGGGGAAACGCCAATCCTCATAGCCGGAGATCCTTTCCAGGTTGGCTATTTCCACAAAATCCTGCCCTTTGAACCAGTTCAACCATTTTTTATTATCTTGAAATGAATCGGTTTTTTTCCACATCACATTCATTTTAGTATCTGTGATGGTTCCGTTCGCATTGTCTATGAATCTTCCGTTTTCTGACATAGTATTTTTATATCCCGTTTGGAGCTACCACCCCTGTCCCTTGATTCCATAAGAACGGGTTCCGGCGTTCCCCTTGTTTAAATAATCTTCCAGCCCTTTTTTTATTTCATCCGACTCCGATTTATTCTCGAAATCATGGGCTTGATTTTCCAGAATCCTGGCAGCATGTTCCTTCAACGCATTTTCATCGCCCTTAAAATGCTTCAGAAGCTGTTGATAAACTTTTTCATCCAGATCAATGGTTAATTTTTTTTTCATAGTTAGAGTTCGCGTTGAACAGGCAAAATTGTGATCCGGAAATCTTTGATATTAAGAGTGTGAGGTTATGTTAAACCAATTTAGAGCGGATGAAAAGACCGGACGAGGTAATTGATAGTTTCAGGATACGGAACCGGACGCTTTAGGAGGGTTTTGGGGGTTAGACGGAGGGATTGTTTTAAGTGAAACCATGGAATAGGGGAGGTCGATGACGAAACGGGTTCCCTTTGGGACGTTCCCCTTGACCTGTATGGTTCCATTATGATCGACAATGATTCGATTGATGATGGCAAGGCCCAACCCCGAGCCGCGTTTTTTGGTCGTAAAATGAGGAAGAAACAGTTTGTTTAGATCTTCCGGAGCGATTCCACTTCCGTTGTCCGTAAATTCGACCTGGACCCGTTTCTCCTGCTGATCTAGCCGGGTGATGATATTGATTTCGCCATTTTCCTCTAAAGCATCCAAGGCGTTTTCAAAAAGATTGATGAACACCCGTCGCATCTGTTCTGCGTCAACCTTGATGAGGTGGATGTCTGAGTCAAAATCCTTTTTGACGGTTATTTTTTTTTCATGGTCCGAATATAAAACCGATACGTCATCAATGATTTTATGCAGGGACGCGGGTTTGGGGTTGGGAGCGGGCATGCGGGAGAAACGCTGAAATTCGTTCAGCATATCTTTCATCCCCTCGACCTCCTGGCAAATGATGTCAATGCTTTCCTCAAATACTCTGGCGAAATCTTCTTTGTTTTCGCGGTATTTTTTTCTCAACCGTTGGGTATTGAGCTGGATGGGAGTCAGAGGATTTTTAATTTCATGGGCAATGCCCTGGGCCACTTCTTTCCAGGCGGCAATTTTTTGGGTTTTGATCAACTGCGTCAAATCATCGAATACGATTACAAGGCCCAGGTATTTTTCGGCAGGGTCCTTTAACACCTGGATATTGACAAGAAGGTTCAAATGGTCCTCACCCACTGTCATGTCGATGTGTTCTTCCATCGAACCTTTTTGCTGATCGGTCATCTCCTTGGACATTTTTCGAATGGGTTCGTGTAAGGCGGGAGTGAAAGCTTCTCGGTAGCTACAGCCGAAAACGTCTCCTGCCCGAACCCCAAGTATTTTTTCGGCGGCCTTGTTGAAAGTCGTGATCCGGCCTTTTTTGTCCACAGAGACCACCCCGGCACCGATATTTTCAAGGATCGTTTGAATGTAGTAATGCCTCTGCTCAAGCTCCGTGTTGGTGATTTTTAAACTGTCATTGGCGTTTCGGATTTTTTGCTGGCTTTCGTTCAATTGATTGGTCATTTTGTTGAAGGAATCGACCAGAATGCCAATCTCATCGTTTGCTACGACGCCGATTTTAAAATTCAGATCTCCCTCCGCGATTCGCCTTGTTCCTTCCGCCAGTTTTTGAATGGGAATGGTAATGCCCCGCGCCATATAAAACCCCAGCCAGATCGCGGAAAATAAAATCAGCAACGTGATTAAGAGGAAAGTGATGTAATAACTACCGCTGACGGGCAATTTTAAAATGCTTTGCTGTTGATAATCTTCAAAGGTGCTCCGAATTGCTTCGATTCTACCCAGTGAGTTTTGTGGAATTGGTGTGAGAGTGAGGATATAACCCCAGACCAGAACTTTACCTTCCAGGGTTTGTTTGAGCGGGACCAGCACCACAAGGAATGTCCCCTGGCTGGTGGAGCGAATTTCCGAAACGCCTTCGCCGCCGATGCTCTCTTTTAGTAAACCCAGGTAATTGGCCTTACTGTGGGAAGAATTTTCCTCTTTATAAATTTCAACTACGATCTGCTTTTGCTGGTCATAAACTACCAATCCCGAAAGTTCATATTCGGCCACTTTTTCTTTTGCCAGAGATTGTAACTGCTCGCGGTTTTTTTGCAGGAAGAGGTTGTCATTGATAATGAAACCTTCTATTTTCCGGGTGCGGGTCAAGGCTCCTTGCTCCAGGTGGGAATAATAGTCTCTGGCAACGTCCATGGAGCGTTGCAAAGTTTGCTCCACCTGTAGATTGAACCAACTGCCAATGCTGAGGGTGAACAGCTTGCTGGCGGTTATGAATAGAAGGGAGGATGGTACCAGAGCGAGAATCAAAAACGCGATGATGAGTTTGGTCTGGAATTTGGACCCGATGATCTTGCTCTTACGCTCGTTGTAGAGTTTGACCAGGTTTCTCGTGATGAGAACGATCAGGACAAACAGCAGGATCAGGATGATGTTGAACACCGCCAGAACGGCGATATTGTTTGCTATGGGAGCGGTGGTTTTTTGTTGCAGGAAATAATTTTCAATGACGGTCAATGCGATCAGAGCGCACACAATAGCGGCAATGACTCTCTGTGTCCGTCTTTTTTTCCTTCTGCGGAGTTGCTCTTCGGAAGGTTGTGAAAACTGCCGTTTATTTGTTGAAGGAGCGGATGACATGATTTAAGCCTCGACCTTCATTGGATTCTTTATTAAACGCTTCCGTCGAGGGGGCTTGCTCCAGATTAAGGGCGAGGGGGGACGTTTGGGACCACGAGGTTTCATAATCATTGAAGGGAACAAAGAAAAACAGATAGTTGAAAGGAAACCAGAACCGGTCCATTTCGAGATCCGCTTTTACCCGGACATAATACTTTTCACCGGGGTCCAATTGGTAAGTGGGGGCGATGGGAATATTCTTGAGCGTCTGCATTAAAGATAGATAGCGATCTTTTTTCCGGGTGATGATTTTTCGTCTTACATTTTTTCCCATTTCGGAAAACCGATACACTTTTTTCAAGGAATCGAATTGGACGGTATGGCTGATTTTATTGGCCCTGACCAGGGGATCGGCCCAAAAAGAGTTTTGTTTCCGCAATTCGATTTGAAAGGTGATCGTCATTGGCACGCCACTTTCAATGGCTTCGCGGATCTTTTCCTCCATTCCATCCGTCAAAATGGCATCCATGATGATGTAATTCCCCTTTGTAGCCACTCCTATATTGGCAACCGAGGGGCCAGCGGCAACAGCCGGGGACACCAGAACCCATAATGCAAACCAGATGGAGGCCATGAGGCCAACGCACCCATTGCAAAAGGCTTTTTTCTTAAAGAAAATAGAGAGGTTCAACCAGCTTCTCCTTCAGTCGGTGGTTGACGATCAATGCTTCCACTTATTGGCATTTGGCGGAAAGGTTTAAATGCCGACAGTTTTCTCTTCAGGCCATCTTTGAGGGGACAATATCATAGTAGCAATATTGGGAAAGCCCTCTTATGTTTCCAAGATAACCCCTTTTTAGAAATTTGTAAAGCCAATAAAACAGTGGGCTTAGCCAGAAACAGAGGGAGATTTTCACGCAAATTTGGCTCGTAAAAGTTCTAATTACTTTAAACTAATTAATAATATTGACGTAATAAAGTTCGGATTAGTGATAATTATTCTGGTCAGTCAATGCAAATTGAGGGAGGGTATATGTCGTCATATTGAAATTATTATTTGCTCTGGTTTTTTCTCAGGTCCTTCAATTCAAATATCAGGTCCAATGCCCGCTTTGGTGTCAGGTCATCAGGGTCCAGATCGTCAAGTTTTCTAAGAACAGGGGAGTGCTCTTCCGCAAACATCAAGAGTTGTTGTGGGCCCACGTCTCGCGGGGCATCTTCGCGATGAAAAATCCGGGGTTGGCCCACCTCATCGAATTCGTTCTTTTCCAGATTGTCCAGGACTTCGAAGGCGCGTTTAAGCACTGTTTCCGGTAATCCCGCAAGCCTCGCCACTTGTATTCCGTAGCTCTTATCGGCGCCACCAGCGACGATTTTTCGCAAAAATATGATTTCATCGTTCCACTCCTTGACCTGGACATTGAAATTTTTTACGCCAGATAAGACCATCGCCAGTTCTGTCAGTTCGTGGTAATGAGTGGCGAACAGAGTTTTTGGGCCGCCCCGCTCTCCGTTCAATGCATGCAGGTATTCCACAATGGACCAGGCGATGCTGATGCCGTCGAAGGTGCTGGTTCCTCTGCCGATTTCATCCAGAATAATAAGGCTTCTGAAGGTGGCGTTATTTAAAATATTGGCGGCTTCGTTCATTTCCACCATAAAAGTGGACTGGCCTTTTAAAAGATGATCCTGTGCCCCGACGCGAGAAAAAATACGGTCGACTATACCGACCTCAGCCTCGTCCGCCGGAACAAAACTGCCGATTTGCGTCATCAGTGTGATGAGCGCGACCTGCCTGAGGAAGGTCGATTTCCCCGCCATGTTGGGCCCGGTGATGATCATGATCTGGTTTTCCTGCGCATCCAGAAGGACGTCGTTAGGAATGAACTGATTGAGAGGATCGATCTGTTCGACCAAAGGGTGTCTGCCATTTACCAGATTCAAGACAGGTTCTTCCTGGATAACGGGCTGGCAATAATTATTCCTATGGGCAGTTTCGGCAAATGAAAACAGGGCGTCGATTTCGCCGATGATCCGGGCCATGTTCTGGATGCGTGGTCCTTCCTTCGCTATGTCCTGGCGAATCTTCTGGAAGAGCATCAATTCCAGTTCGGAGATTTTATCTTCGGCTCCGGTTATTTCAATTTCATATTCTTTCAATTCAGGGGAGATATAGCGTTCGGCATTGACCAGCGATTGTTTGCGGATATATTCTTCGGGGACACGGTCAATATTTTTTTTGGTCACCTCGATATAGTATCCGTAGATTCGATTGAAACCCACCTTCAGGGTGGGTATGCCCGTGCGTTCCTTTTCCTTGGTTTCGAGAGTGGCGATCCAGCTTTTACCGTCCCGGCTGATCGACTTTAAACGGTCGAGTTCGTCGTCACAACCGGGTTTTATCAGATGCCCATCCTTTAGATTGACGGG
>VAPL010066278.1_pt1 | contig 11521 bp, 11 predicted proteins | sample 3395061 | NCBI WGS metagenome assembly VAPL01 (sample SAMN08290444, study PRJNA428436) | hydrothermal vent metagenome | isolation source: Deep-sea hydrothermal vent chimney 2 | place: Pacific Ocean: Juan De Fuca Ridge | depth 2182 m m
GCGGCATGGGGGGCGGTTCTTCCGTCCATAGTGCCCGGAAAATCGGGCGAGGATGTATTTTTTAGGGGAGTCAGCATGAGCCATTCCTTTGGTTTGCAGGCGGATCCGTCGTTCGGCGTACCGGGAAAGAAGCGCTGGGCCATGGTCATTGATCTTAGGCGGTGTATCGGGTGCATGGCGTGTGTATGCGCCGACAAGGCAGAATTTGACGTTCCGCTGGGGGTCTGGCGAACAACGGTCAAGGTAGTCAGTACCGGGCGTTATCCAAACTCCAAGAGACATTTCATGCCGAGATTATGCAATCATTGCGATAATCCGCCATGTGTCCGCAACTGTCCGACGGAAGCGACCTACAAGCATGAGGACGGATTTGTCCTGCAGCGCTACGAGCGCTGCATCACTTGCCGGACCTGTATCGCGGCGTGTCCTTACAACGCGCGTCATGTGCTTCCGAATAGCCGCCAGCGGGTAAAGATTGGCGGTGTGGTCGATAAGTGCACCTTCTGCGACCACCGGGTGCAGAAGGGGATGCTTCCGGCATGTGTGCAGACCTGTATTGGCCGGGCCCGCATTTTCGGCGATGTAAATGATCCCAACAGCGAGGTCGCAAAGCTTGTCGCAAAATTCAAAACCGTGGTTTTGAAGGCCGACAAGGGGACCAAACCACAGGTTTATTACATAAAGCCTGACCGTGTGCAGCTCGACCAGGGCCTTAGCGCGCCTCGTTCGGCGGCCGCCAAACGTGATGCGGATGCGTTTTATCGTCACAACAGGGGCAGCCGGTTCTTCGGCGGCGTAATTTAGAGGAGATATGCAATGTTTGAATATATGCCATATAACGTCGCGCCGTGGGCTACGGAACTGTCGGTTTATTTCTTTCTTATCGGCATGGCTGCGATGACCTTTGTACTTTCCGCTGCGCCCAACGTGTTCGGTGGGGCGGCGACATCACTTTCTACGGTTCAAAAACCGGGGCTGGTGATAACGCTCGTGATTATCGCGGTCTGCGGCGTCCTGCTGATAGACGATCTTGGGCAGCCGACCCGGTTTCTTAATGTACTGATCTATTTCCATGCCAGTTCACCGCTTTCATGGGGGTCACTGTTTTTGATCCTGTTTGTCGGAAGTATCGTCCTGTTCGGCTGGGGCCTGATTGGCGGTTCACCTAAAATCCTCAAGCCAGTCGGAATTATCGGCAGTATTTTTGCCTTGCTCATGCCGCTGTATACCGGCGTTGACTTGATGGCCAACCAGTCCCGCGAGGTTTGGGCAACGCCGCTTATTCCGATCCTGTTTGTGGCTCTGTCGGGAACTTCCGGCGCCGCCCTGATGTCGGTTCTGGTGCTTGTGCGCCCCGAAAAAGATGGCGCTGCGGTGTCGCTGTTGCGAACCATCATAATGGTATCCGTGGGTATTACTCTGGTTTTGTTCCTTATCGAAGTTATCAACCTTACATACGGTAGCGCCGAGGAACAGGCTGCGTGGCAGGCGATAAACACTGAAATGGGGGGCCGTTTCTGGTTCATGACGCTGGTGATCGGCATTTTGGCGCCTTTGATTCTACTTGTTTCATCCAAAATTGCCAAAAATCCGGCGATTGTCGCGGTTGCGGGCATAGCCGGCGTGATCGGTGCTTATGCCTTCCGTGATGTGTTGCTTGTCGCCGGGCAACTGCCCCAATTGTATTTCTAGAAGCCAGAACAGGGATTAACATCATGAACAAAATCATGAAAACCGGGTTTTCCGTCAGTCGTCGTGGATTCATGAAACTGGGCGGAGCCGCCGCCGCCGTCGGCGCGACGTTGGAAAGTACGCATCTTGCCGCCATGGAACAGGACCTGGGGGGGCAGGATTTCTCGCCCACCACCAACCAGAAACGCAAGTCGGTTCCATACACATGCATGGCGTGCAATATCGAAGATGGCGGCATCGCCTACGTGGAAAACGACCGCGTAGTCAAGCTGGAAGGCAACGTTAAACATCCCAATACCCGCGGCAAGTTGTGCGCCAAGGGTAATTCGGGGTTCCTTCATATATACGATCCTGACCGCATCATGACGCCGTTGCTACGTACCGGCAAACGCGGCGAGGGCAAGTGGAAGCGTATTTCCTACGATGAGGCGACGACAATTCTTGCCGACAAGCTGCGTCAGGTTATCGAGCGTTCGATTAAGGAAAACGATCCGGCTATCCGAAACGAAATCGTTTTCAAGTATGGCCGCGACCGGACCGGTGGAGCGGTTGGCCGTTTCATGAATGCGCTTGGTTCAACTACCACCATAAACCATACCAATATATGCGAGTCTTCGAAGAAAGTGGGGCTTGAGCCGTCCTGGGGGCCGGATATTGAATCCTGCGACTGGGCCAACGCAAAATATATCCTCAACTTCGGCTCCAATATTCTCGAAGCGGCGTATTTTATGAACCCCAATTCCCAGCGTTGTGTTGACGGTGTTGTCAACAACAAGGCCAAGCTGGTGACTTTCGATGTCCGGATGTCGAACACCGCCGGATACTCGGATGAATGGTTCGCGCCCTATCCCGGCACCGATTCGGCGATTGCGCTGGCTATGTGCAACGTGATTATTAACGAAGGATTGCATGACGCCGACTTCATAAACAACTGGACCAATGTCACGGTTGACCAGTTGAAGGATCACCTGAAGAAGTTCACCCCCGAGTTCGCCGAACAGGAATCCGGCGTTTCGGCCAAGGATATCCGGCGGATAGCCCGCGAATTTGCAACCACCAAACCGGCTACCCTGTTTACCTATCGTGGCCCGTGCAAGCACCTGTGGGGTTCCTACAACGAAGCCGCCTGTATGTTGCTGCCGATCATCACCGGCAACATAGAGGCCAAGGGCGGTTACTGTCTGCCCCGTGGCATGGGCTGGCCGCAACCGGCCCCGGTGCCGGAGAAGGGCAAGGTTCCCAGTCTTATGGCGGCGCCGCCGTTGTATCCGCTGGCCTCGCATCACGTTTCGACGATGGCTCCGTATTTTGTCAAAAAGGGAGAGGCCAAGGTGTCGGTATGGTTATCCTATTACGACAATCCAATTTACACCTATCCGTCCAACCATTTCTGGAAGGATGTCCTGACCGATGAGGGCCTGGTGCCGTTTTTTGCCAGCTTCAGTTGCTTCATGTCGGAAACGGCGGAAAATGCGGACCTTATTATCCCGGATGTGACCTATCTTGAGCGCCATGATCCGGAGTCGATGCCAAGCGGGCTTTATCCCTGCCTGTCAATTCGGCAGCCGGTAATCAAGCCCCTTGGCGGCACCCAGGAGTTCCGCCAGACGATGATTGACGTGGCTGCCAAGATAGATCCCGATGGCTCGCTTGATGTCAAAAAGTACTTTGCCTTCAATTCCGTAGAAGACTGGATGCGGGGACATTTCGACAATATTCCAGGGCTTAAGGAGGCCGGCGGATACGATACCCTCAAGAGGGACGGGGTATGGCCGATCTATGGGGAAGTCGACAAGAACACGGCCAAGATAGTCGATAAAAACGGCAATGAGGTCGTTGCGGAATACGGTCTGCACAAAAAACAGTTGTCAACTGCCGATATGGACGGTGCCGAAGTCGATGTAAACGGTACCATCCGCAAGGGCGAAAACGCCATCGGTGTCCGGATCAATGGTCGCAACTTTGTCGGATTCGGAACTCCTTCGCGCAAGATTGAAGTCTACAAGGCAAGCTACAAGAAATACGGCTTCCATCCGCTGCCGATGTACAAGCGGATACCGTCACGCGATAAAAACAAGGACGATATGGTGCTTGTCACCTACAAGGTTAACGTCCACACCCAAAGCCGGACGGCATCGCTGAAGTACCTCGCCGAGATATATCACAAGAACCCAGCCTGGATTAATAGCACGGCGGCGGCGGCGCGCGGGATAAAGGACGGCGACCTGATCCGCGTTTCATCCGGGCTCGGATACCTTGTTACGCGAGCCCATGTGACCGAAGGTATCAACCCCGAAGTGATCGCCATTTCGACCGCTTGCGGCCATTCGGCCTATGGCCGCGTTGCCCAGGCCAAACGGGCGGCGAAGGGGGCCGAATGGTCTCTGGGCGGGGATGTTGATTCCGCCGATAACCTGTGGTGGGACGACAAGGGTGTCCATCCAAATCCGATTATCCATCTTTCCGTCGATCCGATCGGCGGCTCACAAGGATGGTTCGACACTGTGGTTACCGTTTCCAAGGCCCGGTCGGGCGACAAGTATGGTGACGTCAAGGTCAGCGTTGAACAGTCGATGAAGGATTACGACCATACTTTGCGTTACGCCTATAACGGTGATTTGCATCGCGCCAGTCACGAAAAAGAAGTGGATATCGACTGGAACAATCTTCCCAAGCCGTCTCTTGACGGCGGCAGCGGGGAATAAGGTCGGCGGTGGACCACCACGTGGGACCACGGCCACTCTCCCTGGCGGGATAATTGAACGTCTAAGGAATAATAAAAAATGGACAACACGCAAAAACCGTTTTCCCCTTCAGCCTCCGTGTCTTTGGCCCCATCCAAAGAACCGGATTCGTCCCGTGCAAGTGGCGCACTTGCACGGGGCGGGATATTTTCTCTTCTCGGCAGGTGTCTTGAATACGAGGTGGATGCAGAATTTCTCTCTTTGTTGCGAGGTGTTCTGGTTGACGCGTTTGCCGATGCGGGTATCGTTATGGGAAAAAAATTCATGTCCGCAGACGCCGCCGAATTACTCGAAGAACTGGCCGAGGAGTATACTGGTCTGTTCGTTGCCCCGGGCGGAGTTCTGCCTTATGCCTCGGTGTTTGAAACAGGCAAGTTTTTCCAGGAACAGAGCGATCGTGCGGCAGCCTCCTATAGGGAAGCCGGGCTTGAATACAAGGCCCTCTACAGCGGTGAATTCCCGGATCATTTGGGGACCATGTTGTCATTTATCGGACGCCTTTCCGAGGCCGAGGCCGAGGCGCTGAATGCCGGTGATACGCAACGGGCGGATATTTTAAGAGACCGGTGGCAGAAATTTATTCTTGGCGAGGTTGGCTCGTGGTCAATTGGCTGGTGCCGACGGGCCGGCGAATGCGCCCGGCACGAGTTCTACATAAAAATACTGAAGCTGGCCGAGGTCGTACTTTGGGACGAAATATCAGATCTGGCCGACAGAAAAACCCTGAAAAAACTGAAAGAGCTAAATGCCAGAGAGCCGGTCAGGCTTGATTACGACGCCGATTTCAGAAAAGCATCCGGTCTTTAGGGGGCTTGTTTCGATGACCGACGGGAAAAGAAAAAAAAAGGTTATGCTGGTTGAAGGTTCCGGGCGCGGCTTCCTGACCCATTATGCCCATGCCCTTGCCATGGGGCTTGGCGAAGGCAATATTGATGTCCTGCTGGTTACCGGACAGCGTGACGAGATGGCCGGTTGGGAAGTTCCTTTCCGCAAGACGGTCTGCCGGTTCAAGGGGTGGTTTTTCTGGTTTTACCTGATCGCAAGGGTCCGTGATTTTCGTCCTGATGTGGTCCATATACAATGGGTTAACCGCCCGCTGGCGGCCTATCTGTTCGTCCAGTGGTTAAAGAAAATCGGGATTGGGACGGTTTATACTCCGCATAACCTGCTGCCCCACCGTGGCTGGTGGCTCACCTTGCCGGTGTTCCGCGCCCTGTACGGAGCCGTTGACAGAATTGTCGCACGCGATTCCCATATTGCCTGGGGAATTGAAGACATTCTCGGAATTCACAACAATCGTTCGGTATATATACCGGGAAGCCCCAACCTTATGGCCCATCCAACCGCGCCCCGCCGTCCGGTATCGGGACTTGCCGGGCGGCGTAAAGAAGAACTTCGTCTGCTGTTTTTTGGCCATGGCTCTGCTCGCAAGGGACTCGAGGAATTACTGCGGGCTCTGTCGGCGCGGCCATGTAACAAAAGAGTTCATCTGGTGATTGCCGGCGAGGGGGTTATCGAGAAATTATCTTGGAAAGTACTCGCCGATGCGAGAGAGCGTCTGTGCATAACGCTTCTTGATCGCTACATCGACCCGGCGGAAGTACCGGTTCTTTTCTCACAGAGCGACCTGTTGCTCATGCCATATGTGAAGCAGTGCAAGAGCCCGCTGACCGACCTTGCCGCCGCTTTCTCCCTGCCCGTACTACGATCCTGCCGTGTCGATGCGGCGAGGTTCATAGAAGGATTGCACGGCGTTACTTTTGAAGGCGAAAATGCCGACGCATTCACCGAAACTCTAACCGGTCTGGTCGAGGACCCACCCCGTATCGCTTCCATGCGAGAGGCAATGACACGGGAAGAGTCGGTGTCTGTGGCGATAAACAGATTGGCTGAAAGTCATGAACATATGTACTCTGACATTAAAAAATCACCCATCGCATCACCCATAGCCGGGCTGAAAATAATTGAAGAATCAACAGCTAACAGGGGGTAGGACGCTATTTCATCAGCGCAAACTGTAATTATAATAGCCCACACCAGCAAGATTTCGTCGCTGGCCAGGCTGATAAACAAGCATCGTGATGTCTTTGAAGGTTATCGTCTTTTGTCGTTGACGGAAACCGGGGAGATTATCGAGTCCGAAACAGGACTGGAGGTTACTCACATTTTTCCCGCCAAAAAAGGCGGAGAGATGCAGCTTTGCGGGCTGATCTGCAGCAACGTCATACGTTGCGTTTTTTTCCTCCGCGATCCGCTAAACCAGGACCCGGCAGAGCCGGATATCACACCATTTTACCGGGCATGTGACCTCAATAATGTACCGCTTGCGACGAATATGGTCGGGGCCGTGGCCCTGATGTCCTGGCTTGGCAGAAAGAGCGCCGAGAATGCCGATGATAATGAGCTTGAGTCGGAAGACAATATTGAAGAGTAGACATATCTGGACCGGCGTTTATTGCGTACTGCGGATGGAGAAAATATCCAGATGAACGTTAACAATTTGTCAGCAGCGATCGAGGCGTGGAACGTATCCGGGATAGATGTAGAAGAGGAGCTGTGTCTGAATCTGCGTGGCCGTGGTGATATATGCACAAAATGTGAGGACGCATGCCGGCATGATGCGCTGATTCTGTCGATCGACGATATCATTCTTTCACAGTCCGATTGCAGCAATTGCGGGGCCTGCTTGCCGGCCTGTCCCAGCGGCGTGTTCCGTTTGTCAGGGTTCGACCCGGAACGTCTGGTCGCCGCCATGGAAGGCACGAAAGAGGTGCATTTGCATTGCCGTAGCAGTTGTGACGGCGGTGGCGGTGTGGTCATTCCATGTCATCATTTGCTGGACGCAAGGCTTGTCGCCGCCGCCATGGCGGGTGGTACCAATGTATTCCATATGCACGGCCTGAAAAAATGTGACGAATGTTCCGTCGGCGACGCCAGAGACCAGATCGGGAATGTCCGCAGACAGTTGAATAGATGGTTCGGGGATGCTGTACCGGAAATTGTCGAGGCGAGCACGGTTAGCGAAACCGGTGCTGGTCGCTACGACTATCAGGATCAGGTTCATACCAACCGCCGGGGCTTTTTGTGCATGGCGGGGCTTCGTGCCGCTACCGGGGCGGTGTGGATGATTCCGTTCAGCAATGATGACGATGACGACGAAATATCCGAAACACCATTCCGCCAGGGTTGTGATGAACTTAAGAGGCCGGTTGCCTACCAGCAGACCCTTGGGACCAGGGCGAAAGGTCTTCCATGGCAGGGTGGTCGGCCGATGCCCTGGCGGACACGTACTTTTAGTGAGAAATGCAGCGCTTGCATGGTTTGTTATGAACGCTGTCCGACCGGGGCGCTGGTTGGTCATAAAGGCAGGGAATTGCGTGAAATATCCTTTGATCCGGCACTATGCATGGGGTGCGAATTATGCACCCGGCTTTGTCCCGAGAAGGCAATCAAGGCAAGGGTTGCGGACAATACGGATATTCTGGCAGACGCCCGACATATATTGATACGCAAGAGTGTCAGGGCTTGCCAACAATGCGGTGAACTGTTCTCTCCCGATTGCGATGACGGTAGCTTGTGCAACTCTTGTCTCAATGAACAGGATATTGATGACGAGTTTATGAACATCCTCAAAGGGTGATCCGTTGGGGGGAACATATCGGATCACCGGGATATCCGCCGTTCTGATTCTTGTCCTGGCGGGATGGTGGTGGAACAGACAGCCCCACACGCCCGGGGAATTGTTCAGGGAGCGTTGCGGCGCCTGCCACGAACTGCCTGATCTGAGCGGTTACAGCGCCAATGACATTCCTGCGGTAATCAGAACCATGCGCCTGAGGAACGGAGCGAACAGCATGATAAGTGAAGCCGAGGTGCAAACTATAAGTGAATACCTGCAAAAAATAATTGAAAGAAAATAATATGGAAAATGTTGAAGAACGGGTATTCGGTGTACTCAAGAGTGTTATTTACGGCTCCGATGGCCTGGATGTTATAGAGGCTGGACATGTCTACGACGTTGTCGCCACTGGCGGTGCCGTGCGGGTGCTGCTGGACACGGATAACATTTCCGCCGACCAGCAGGGCGAACTGGCAGAAATGCTGTCTCCTCTGGTATTAAAGGTAGATGGCGTTGAACGTGTCGTCGTTAAACCCCGCCCCCGCCCCCCGTCAGGTCGTAAAAGAATTCCCGGAGTTCGCCATCTGCTGGCCGTCCACAGCGGCAAGGGGGGGGTCGGCAAATCCACGGTTTCGGTCAACCTCGCCTGCTCTTTGGCGGCTCGCGGTTTAAAAGTGGGGATATTGGATGCGGATGTTTACGGTCCGTCATGTCCAGCCCTTCTTGGTCTTTCGGGACGGGCCACGATGTCGGAGAACGACGGGCTTATAGCCCCCATGGAGGCGCATGGGGTCAAGCTGATGTCGCTGGGCTTCATGTTGCCGAAAAGCCAGGCCTTGATTTGGCGCGGCTCGCTGGTTGATATCGGCGTGCCTCAGCTTTTTCGCGACGTCGATTGGGGTGAACTGGACATTCTTATCGTCGATCTGCCGCCGGGAACCTCCGACGTACATTTAGCGGTGGCGGGAAACGTTTTTATTTCTGCGGTAATTGTGGTTACCGCGCCGGGGCAGACTTCGGTCCAGGATGTCCAGCGCGGTATGGAGATGTTTGCCGACCTTGCCGTGCCCTGTCTTGGCCTTGTCGAGAATATGTCCGCTGTCGCCTGCCGTCGCTGTGGGGATGTCCGCCCCCTGTTCGGCAGCGGAGGAGGATCCGACCTCTCGGCAATGACCGGATTGTCGATGTTATCGGCAATTCCCTTTTTCCCCGAGGTCGCCGAATCTGCTGAAAAGGGCTGTCCGATAGTTGTCGGCCAGGCGGATTCCCTGGCCGCAAATGTGTTCAACGAACTCGCGGATAAAGTCGCCGGAATTATTGGAAGAATGGAAGCGGAGACATGACAATGAACGAATCGACTGTTTCTCCGGCCATCTCACATGACGCGGAACCCGCCTTGCCTGCGCCGGTTCCGGGGGTCAAGGAAATTATGCTGGTCGCCAGTGGCAAGGGTGGAGTGGGGAAATCCTCGGTCGCGGTTAATTTCGCGGTTTCCTTTGCCGCCAATGGCCTCAATGTCGGATTGCTTGACGCCGATCTTTATGGCCCTTCGGTGGCCCGTATGATGGGCAGCGGAGACAATTTGGCGATAAATGATGAAGGGCTCACCATTCCAGCCTTGAACCATGACGTTTACTCGGTTTCGGTCGGCAACCTGCTTCCTCCAGAAGCCCCGATGGTGTGGAAAGGAGGGCTTATCGCCCAGGCTGTGGTGCAGATGTTTCGCGAAGTTGCATGGCCGGACCTGGATTTGCTGATCGTCGATATGCCGCCCGGTACCGGCGATGTGCATCTGACCATTCTGGAACAGATTCCAATAGTCGGCGCGGTCATCGTCACGACGCCGCAAAAGCTGGCGGTAGCGGACGCCGAACGTGGCATCGCAATGTTCCATGAACTGGATATACCGGTCTTTGGGTTGATCGAAAACATGAAGGGGTATACTTGCCCGTGCTGCGGCGAAGAGCAGGAAATTTTCCCCTCAGGCGCGGTTAAAACTCTCGCCCGGCGCCGGCATGTCGCCAATTTGGGAAGCATCCCTCTTGATATGGTCGCCCAGGAAGCCGCCGATGGAGGAACCCCGCTGGTTATCGCCAATCCGAATGGCCCGGCGGCGGCGGCCTTTGGCTCGCTTGTGGAAAAGGTCGGCGCGGCACTCGATCGGGAACGCAAGTCGGCGATAAAGCGCGCCGGTCAAGGCGAATAAGTGAATATAAAAAGGGCATGATAAATGACTGAAATAAGATTGCTCGTGGAACTGCCGACGACGGTATCGAGGGATCAGTCCCTGCCGCCTCTCAATAATATCGACGGTCTGGTTTTTGATCCCGCATCATATCCATTACCAGACGATTTGGCGGATGGTGATTGCGCCCCGGCGACCTGGGTATTGAGGGGGTGCAGTCCGGTCGGTATAGAGGGGTGGTCGGAATTTTCGGATGCGACCTGGATCTGCGACGACGGTTTGCAACAGACGGCGGCCATGCGTGACGGCTGGCCGTCATTGTCCTGGGTTCCCAGGATAGAGGTCTCCAAGGCCGAAGTTATATACCAGTTCTCAAATGAAGCTCACGGTGATGGCTTCAAGACTTACAGGCCCAATACCGCCGCCATTCAGGGTTATCTGACCGATGATGGCGGCAGATCGCTGTTTGACTGGATCGAGGAGGCCTGCACGCAGGGTTTTGAAACCATTTGGCTGCACGCGGTACACGCAGCGGCGAACGGAACCGGGCTTGACCTGGATATGCTGGAAAAAATACGCGGTCGCTTTTCCGGAAAAATATGGCTGTCCGGCGGTGCCTCCTCGATTTGCCATATCGAAACCCTGGCCCGTGAGGGCGGAGTAGAGGCGGTTATTCTGCCAAAAATTTTTGTTGACGAATGCGGCCCGCATGAGTTGCGGGCTGCTCTTGGCCCGGAAGTCGAGAGCAACGGCGGCGGCATGGACGAGGGTATGAGCGCATAATGAAGAAAACGTCTATATTGTTTTTCGCGTTTTCGTTCGTGTTTATGGCAACCTCAACGGGTTCGCCTGCCGCCGGTGACCGTGTCGAACCGGTCCATGTGGAATGGCTTAAAGCGGCTGGCAAGCAGGTTACTGTTTTGGATTTGCGTGGCGAAGAAGCATATCACCAGGGAACCATTCCCGGTGCTCTTTTGGCGACGAGCCTTCCCAATGCCGCCAACGAGTTAGCCGACAATATACAATCCGGAAAAATGAATGGTCCTGTAATTTTGCTTATGAATGAGCCGGTCGAGCAAAAATTACTGTCCTCATGGCAGAAGATATTACTTGGTGCCGGTTATCAGGTTAAGCTTCTGGATGGCGGTATGAAAGCCTGGCGGGCGGCGGGATATGAGGTGAGCGCTCCTGAGGCCCACTACACCAAGCCCGGCAGCGTCCCGTTCGTTGTCCCGCTGGGACTCTGCGAAAGGAAAGAGCCGGTACAGAAATACAGATAAA
>VAPL011090240.1_pt1 | contig 11516 bp, 10 predicted proteins | sample 3395061 | NCBI WGS metagenome assembly VAPL01 (sample SAMN08290444, study PRJNA428436) | hydrothermal vent metagenome | isolation source: Deep-sea hydrothermal vent chimney 2 | place: Pacific Ocean: Juan De Fuca Ridge | depth 2182 m m
ACGGACATAAAGTTGGTAGCCTGGCCCATATGTCAACTTTCAGTTTTCACCCGGTAAAGCACATCACCACAGGCGAAGGCGGCATGATCACTACCGACAGCAAAGAAGCCGCCCATAGCCTGCGAAAATTCAGAAATCATGGCATCAACACTGAGCATCAGCAGCGGGGAGACTCATGGTATTATGAGATGACGGAGTTGGGCCACAATTATCGTTTATCCGACATACAATGCGCCTTGGGTATCTCCCAACTGCCGAAAAATACCGATTGGCTTCTTAAAAGACAAAAAATAGCGGCAAGATACGATGAAGCATTTAATACTGTACCGGGCATTTCCCCATTAGAAAAATCAGAGAATATCAAGCACGCCTATCACCTCTATGTAGTACGGCTGGATACCGGCCGTCTCAGGCAAAGTCGCAAGGTAATTTTTCAGAAACTGCGCCAAAATGGTATCGGAGTAAATGTCCATTATATTCCAGTTCACCTGCATCCATTCTACAGAAAAAGGTTTAGCACTGCCCCTGGAGACTGCCCCGTAGCGGAGCAGGCTTATGAAGAAATTATCAGCTTACCAATTTTCCCAGGATTACAGGAGATAGAGCAGGAAGAAGTGATAGCACAGCTCATTAAAATAACAAAGGAAAGTTGAAGAGATAATGCCCATCACGAGCGAAGAAAAAACAACGGCATTTATCCTGGCCCGGCTCACTTCTTCCAGAATGCCGGCCAAGCATTTTCGCCATATTGGCTCAAAAATCATGCTGGCCTGGATTATCAGCCGCCTGCGCCAATGCCTGGAGATAGACGAAATAATCATCACCACTGTGGCTGAACCCGAGAATGAACCACTCAAAAATTACGCCCGCGAAGAGGGGCTTGCCTGTTTCTGGTACAAAGGAGAAGTTGATCACGTTACCACCCGTCTACGGCGGGCCGCAGAGTGGTCTGATTCCGATATCTGCCTGTTAATCAGCGGTGACTGCCCGCTTATTTACGCTCCGGCTATCGATGAGATGCTAAGACAATTCAAGGCGGATAAAGAAGGTGATATTTTCATCCTGGATAATATCTGCCATAAAGATTTGCAGCCGGCACTCTATGGAGTTGGCATAGCACGGAAAGGGGCATGGCAAAAGGCGGATGATCTGTCAGACAGGCCGGAATTAAAGGAACATCATTTCCCTGTTATGGGGCAGTGTCCAGAGCTTTTTAAAAAAGTCCACGGGGTGGTATCGGCCGATATATGTTTTCCACCTTCTAGACTTTTTATCGACACATACGCGGATCTACAATTTATAAGAAAATTACATGATATGTTGGCAGCAGAAAACAAGCCATTCGAATTGCCCGATGTAATACACCTCTTGCGGCAACAGCCGCAATTACGCGAAATAAACAACCATGTCCACCAGAGACAATTAATTGAAGACATTAAGAAGGTGCTTTTTGTAGTTGACGCCGGCGGCAAATTTGGCAGCGGTCATATTAGACGCAGCATGGAACTCGGCATGCAGATTGTCGAACGTTTAAGTTGGCCGGTAACCTTTGTTGTTGACGATATAGACAGCATGCGACTACTGCGCGAAAGAGGATTTCACACCGTTGTCTCCGCCCTGAGCCGTCCCTCCCGCCAGATCAGCAGCATGGCCACAACCGCATACACCGCAAATAACAATATCCATGGCCTAAAGGCCGACAACTATGATCTTATCATCATAGATGTTGCCCACCGTCCGATCTCCAAGAACTGGCAAGATGCGCTTAACACCTCGGCTCCCGTTGTGGTCATCGATAAAGCGGCGCCCTGGACACAAAAGGCGGATTTGGTAATTATTCCCGGTGTCACCTGTGAAGTGGAAAAAATAAATAATCCCCCCGCCGTCCTTGCCGGTAAAAATTATATCATTCTGCGGCGGGAAGTACGTATGGCCCGGAAGAATAAAGAAAAAAAGGATATTGACATAACAGCTTACCTGCCTGACCCTAAACGACAAAAAGCGTTGCATGATGTTTGCCGCCGTCACTCGCTTACATGCCGTATTGTTGCAGGCGGGGATGAAAATTTTCCTGATCTCTTATCAAAAAGCCGATACTTTATCGGTAATCTGGGATACAGCTTCTATGAAGCTCTTTACCTGGGAGCGTTCCCCATTGCCTGGCCCGTCAGCAGTGCCCACGCCGATGACGCCCTGCTGTTTTATGGAAATCTAAGTCTGCCAAGCGCAATTATCGGCAGTTACAATATTGCGAAACAACAACGCTCGTCTGCGCTTGAGGATGTCATCCTTACCTGTTTGGCGGATAATAAAGTTACGGATACAGACAATCCCATCAGAACCGACGGCACCCCGGCCATAGTGAAGGAACTGCAACGGGCAGCATATGCAGGCGCCGAAAGAAGATGACTACTATACAGTTTATCGCTGAAGTTTCCAGCAATCACAACCGGGACATTCAACGATGTCTCGCCTTTATTGACCAGGCAGCGGCAATAGGCTGCCATGGAATCAAGTTTCAGCTCTTTAAAATCGATCAGCTTTTTGCGCCAGAGATTTTATTAAAAAGCGCAGAACACCGAAGACGAAGGAATTGGGAACTGCCCGCTGATTTTATACCGAAGCTTGCCAAACGCTGCGAAATAAAAGGAATTAAATTTATCTGTACCCCATTTTATCTAAGCGCGGTTGATACATTATTACCATATATTGATATTTATAAGATCGCCTCATACGAACTCCTCTGGCAGGAGCTTCTTGAAGCCTGTGCCGGAACAGGGAAACCGGTTATCCTTTCCACCGGTATGGCAACAATGGAAGAGGTCAGGCGGGCAGTTACAATCCTGCGGGAGAACGGATGCGAAAATCTAATGCTGACCCATTGCATTTCCGCCTATCCAGTCCACCCGAAAGACTGCAATCTAACCGCAATCGCGACGATGAGAGAAGAATTCTCACTGCCCGTGGGCTGGTCTGATCATTCAACCTCTCCGGCAGTCATCTACCGGGCCGTACACACCTGGAAGGCCAATATAGTCGAGTTTCATCTTGACTTAGACGGCCATGGAAAAGAATTTTCAGGGGGCCATTGCTGGCTGCCCGATGATATACAGGCAGTTATCAGTACCATACAAACTGGAATAACTGCCGACGGCAGCGCGATAAAGCAGCCATCCCCTGCCGAAAAACACGATAGAAACTGGCGCGCCGCTCCGGAAGACGGTCTTCGGCCGATGCCAGCCGTCAGAAAAACTTTTATGAACCGGCAGCCAGAATAATATAAATAGCACGCAAGTATTACCCTGTTGCGGCAATCACATATTAACAGAGAAGAAGATATGTCCTCCACAAAAATAAAAAGCCTGGAAGAACTGAAAATCATTATCCAGACCAGCCAGTCCCAAGGGAAAAAGGTAATCTATTGTCACGGAGTCTTTGATCTCCTGCATATCGGCCACATACGATATTTTGATCAGGCCCGGCAAATGGGCGACATTCTGGTGGTTACCATCACTCCAGACCGCTATGTTGACAAGGGACCGCACCGGCCGGCCTTTAACGAGAAGCTGCGCGCCGAGGCTGTAGCCTCCCTGAAAAATGTTGATTTTGTCGCTGTTAATAATTGGCCCACCGCAGAAGAGACCCTGCGTCTGCTGCGTCCAGATGCTTATGTCAAAGGTTCAGATTTCAGCAACGCCCAATCTGACCCCACTGGCAAACTGGCGAAAGAAGAACAGGTAACCATGGAAATAGGCGCTGAAATGGCCTTCACCGAGGATATTGTCTTCAGCTCCACCAATCTCATTAACCGTTTTCTTTCCACCTTCCCCAAAAATACCCAGCAGTATTTAAATATTTTCAAAACCAGATATGTCTTAGATAATATCCTCACTCTTCTTGACCGCTTCGCGGATCTGCGGGTGGTATTGATCGGTGATACCATAATTGACGATTACCAATACTGCCATACTCTGGGGGTCTCATCAAAAGACCCGGCACTGGCGCTGCAATACGAATCAAACGATATTTTCGCAGGCGGCGTTCTGGCCATTGCCAATCATCTCGCTGATTTTGTCAAGGAAGTGCAGCTTATAACAATTCTCGGGGACCGGGACAGCCAGGAAAACTTTATCCGCTCCAGGCTGCATCATAATGTCAAACCGCATTTTATTTACAAAAAAAATACCCCAACTACCATTAAAAGACGATTCATCGAGGGATATTCCATCAATAAACTCTTCGAGGTTTACATAATGGACGACTCTCCCCTGCCTGCCGCTCAGGAAGATGAGCTTCTCAAAATTCTGGCAGAAAATCTGGGGCATTGCGATTTGGCTCTTGCGGCGGATTTCGGGCATGGCGCCATAGGTGACAGAACCAGGGATATCCTTATCAGACAAGCTCCGTTTCTGGCGGTTAATACCCAGGCAAACGCCGGAAACCGTGGATTTCATACTATCAGCCGTTACTCAAAATGTGACTTCGTCAGTCTCTCTGAGGGCGAAATTCAACTGGAATACCGTGACATACACGGCGATATCCGACAGATGGTTGGCATGCTCGCCGAAAAAATGCAAACAACCTTCTTTGCGGCAACTCTCGGCAAGCGTGGTTGTCTGATCAAAAACAGCCGGGGCAGAGCGGTGGAGATACCGGCATTAGTACAGCAGGTAGTGGACAGAGTCGGCTCCGGAGACGCCTTTTTTTCCATTACCGCCCTGGCCGCTTGTCTTAAGGTCTCACCAGAACTGCTTGGTTTTCTCGGTAACGCCGTGGGTGGTCTGGCAGTGGAGATTCTTGGTAATCAAAAATCCATCAATAAGATGAATTTAAAAAAATTTATTATATCACTGCTCAAATGACCAGGAGAAAGACATATGGCTGTTTCGACAGAACCAGAATGCTCGTGCGACCGCTGGCGGAACGTTGTCATGACTTGAATATTGATATAGTCACCCCGCTCATGCCGGTAACAGATATTCCTGATGAGCTGAATTCTGTCGCCTCTAATATTATAAAAGCCAAAGAGAACGGCGCTGCTGTAGTCATGATGCTGGGAGGGCATGTAATACGTTCGGGGACACAGCGTTTTATCATTGATCTGCTGGAACGGGGTTATATAGACTGCCTGGCCGCCAACGGCGCTGTAGTTATCCATGATTACGAGTTGGCGCTTATCGGCAAGACCACCGAAAATGTTGCCCGCTACATTCAAAATGGCCGGTTCGGGCTATGGCGGGAAACCGGCACGATAAATGATATTGTTAAAGAGGCGCACCGTGCAGGCCTTGGAGCTGGTGAGGGAATTGGCCGGGCAATTTATGAGGGCGGCCTGCCTCACGGAGATATAAGTGTTGCCGCGGCGGCATATCGCTGCGGCGTGCCGTTTACCGTTCACGTCGGGATTGGTTACGATATTGTGCACGAGCATCCCAACTGTGACGGCGCCGCCTGGGGTGGGGCGAGTTACCATGATTTTTTATGCTTTGCAAAGGTTCTGGAGAATTTAAGTAATGGTGTCATTATGAATTTTGGCAGCGCGGTTATGGGGCCTGAAGTATTTCTCAAAGCCCTGGCTATGGTTAGAAATGCGGCGGCGGTCGAGAACCGGAAGATCAGTGGTTTTACATCCCTGGTCTGCGATATAAAATCATTACCACAAAATGTGCGGCAGGAAGCGGCCAAAAACAATCCTGATTATTACTTCCGGCCCTGGAAGACCATGCTTGTCCGTTCGCTCTCGGGTGGGGGAGAGAGTTATTATGTGCAGGGAACTCATTCCTTCACCATCCCGGCCCTGTGGACGGCCATAACCGCCAGGACACAGCAATGATCCCACGATATGACAAAGAAATATCCTGGGCTGAGAATATTAACCATCTTGCTAAAATGTTATATTCCATGTCTGTCCGTGATCATCATGCCCACGAAATAGACGTGGAGACAGGTTTTGCCAGATGGCGTCACTGCACCGCCGAAATCAGAACAGATAAAAGGCAGGTGTTTTTAATCGGTAACGGAGCCAGTTCATCAATGGCCAGTCATTTTGCCACTGATATCGCCAAAAACGGCGCTCTCCGGGCGCAGGTATTTACCGATTCATCGTTACTCACCGCCCTAAGTAACGATATCTGTTTTGAAGAGGTTTTTGCCGAACCGCTGCGTTGGTATATGCAGGAAAACGATATGCTGGTAGCCATCAGTTCGTCCGGCGCTTCAACCAATATTATCCGGGCGGTGGAAACAGCGCGACAACGTGGCGGCTGCGTAATCACCCTGTCTGCGATGTCTCCGGGAAATACACTGCGGCAGATGGGAGACCTCAACTTTTACATCAAGGCCAAAACCTACGGACACGCAGAGACAGCCCATGCCGCAATTCTGCATCACTGGATGGATCTTATGGAGATTACCAATAATGACTGAGCAGGCCAGATTAGACAGCCATAAATTAATCTTTCATCCCAAACGTCTCAGCGCCTGGCTCAATGGTGATGATATTTATCCGATCTACGTAGAGATTGGGCCCAGCAGCCGCTGCAATTATCGCTGTTCCTTTTGCGCCCTTGATTACACGGGCTATAAGGGCGATTTGATTCCCCGGCAAGCGCTGTTAGCAGCCATTGATGACATGGCAGCCGGAGGGGTAAAGAGTGTCATGTTTGCCGGAGCAGGTGAATCTCTTTTACATCCGGATATAGCCCTCTTTATCGAATATGCCTCCCGGGCCGGCCTGGATGTCGCCGTTACCACCAACGGCTCTCTACTCGACAAAACCATGGCCCAGACCATTCTCCCTTATCTATCCTGGATCAGGGTAAGTATCAATGCTGGAGATCCAAAAGTATACGCGGCTATCCATGGCTGCGCCGAAGATATGCTGGCAACGGTCTGTAAAAATCTCACCGATGCGGTGGCCGTTAAACGGGAAAGGGGGCTGCCCGTAACCATAGGAACCCAATGCCTAATTTTGGGTGAAAACTTAGATACCATTGAACCGCTTACCGTGGATTTAAAAAGGACAGGAGTTGACTATCTCAGCTTAAAACCGTTTTCCAAACACCCGTTAAGCCGCAACAAAAGATTACAAGAACCATGGCCGGAATTAAACGACGCATTCCGAGATCGTGTACTGGCCCACTCGAACGACCACTTCAGAGTAAGTATCAGAAACAGCGCCATGGAAGCAGTATGTGAAGAGACAAAACCCTATGGACAATGTCTTGGCCTGCCGTTTTTTACCTGTATTGAAGCCAGCGGCGATATCTACCCGTGCCACTCTTATATGGGACTGCCCGACTTTTCCTATGGTAATCTCAATGAGACTTCATTCCATAAAATCTGGCAGGGCGTAAGACGACAAAGAATCGTCAAGGCATTAAAGAGTATGATCGAAAGTAAATGCCGCAAAGCATGCCGTCTTGATCAAATCAACCGCTACCTATGGCAACTGCAAAACGCCCCTGAGCATGTAAATTTTATCTAATGATTATAGGCATTGACTTCGATAATACCATTGTCTCCTACGACTCTCTTTTTTATGAGACAGCACTGGAACGTGGAGTAATAAAAGCGCATACCCCCCCAAATAAAAAGGCGGTACGGGATGCCATTCGCACCAGTTACGGAGATGTGGAATGGCAGCGGCTGCAAGGCGCAGTTTATGGCCCTGGGATTGGCAGAGCAAAGCCGGCAGACGGGGTGCTTGATTTTCTGAGGATGAGCGAAGAGCTAGGCTGTAGCTGTTATATAGTCAGCCACAAAACGCTCTTTTCACCCCATGATGAAACACATACAAATCTCAGAACGGCAGCCTTGAACTGGCTGCAAGAAAAGGGTTTCTTCAAAGAAGTATCACTAACTATACGCCATGAGAGGGTATTCTTTGAAAATACCAGACAGCAGAAGATTGCCAAGATAAAATCGCTGATTTGTGATGTCTTTATCGACGATTTGCAAGAGATATTAAGTGATGAGACACTCTCCACAAATCTCATGAAAATTCTTTACGATCCCCATGAACAGCACCAGAAAGGGGACATGCACATCTGTTCTACCTGGCCGGAGATCACTGCCGTGGTATTCGACAGTGTGAAATGAGTATGCAATGATTGAGGCAGCCGCAACAATAGACACCAATTTATGGTCGAAGATAACCGGTCGCCCCATAGTCGGCGTGGAATCCATCAGCCGCGGCCGTAACGGTCAAGTCTTAAAACTGCTGTGTCGTAACAGAAGAGCCCTGGCGGCCAAACAATACTACCGCCATCCGGATGACCATAGAGACCGGCTGGGAACTGAGGTAAAGGCCCTGCGTCTCTGCCGAGAACATAATATCGTCAATGTGCCTGAAGTTGTCGTAATTGATCACAGCAGGAATTTGGCGGTTTTTACCTTTATTGATGGTCAGCGGCCAGAAAAAAATGAGCGTAATATTGAGAACGCCGCGTCGTTTCTGGGGAAATTGTATGAGCTTTCGGCTCTTATTCCTCCAGACATAGCGAATGATGCCTCAGAGGCGTTTTTTTCCGCGGCTCTGATTATAAAGAATATTACAGAGCGATTTAACCATCTAACCGCTGTGGAGAATAACAGTGATTGTAAAGAGTATCTTGACACCTTTTTGTCCGCCAGCTTCAAACCTGCTGTACGGCTGGCGGAAGATCATTGCCGGGCACTTTTAGAGAAGGCCGGCATTGATTTTGAACAATGTCTTGAACACCGGAAGAGACTATTGAGTCCCTCTGACATCGGCTTTCACAACACCTTGGTAACCAGTGACAACCAACTGTTTTTTTTAGATTTTGAGTATTTTGGCTGGGATGATCCAGCCAAAACGGTTTGTGATTTTGTGATTCACCCACATCCCTGCATGAATCTAAATGAGAAAATGATGAGGGTGTTTGTGAACAAATGTATAGAATTTCTTCCCGACAAGACATGGCAGCTTAGAGCCAAGGCGTATTATCCGCTTTTTCGCTGTAAATGGAGTTTAATTCTATTAAATGAGTTTTTACCCCATGTTTATGAACGCCGTAGTTTTGCCGGAGCAATACCGGAAGACAGCTCTCAAATCCTGCGCGCGCAACTTAAAAAAGCAGATATTTGTTTATCACTAATATGGAGTGAATATGAAAAATTCTGTGACAGCCTGGCATAAAGAGGCCATGGTCATACCCCTTGACCCACGCTCAAAAGAACTGCGGCGGGGAATTATACAGACCCTGGGATATGGCCAACGGGGGCATATTGGCGCCTCCATGTCACTGGTTGAAATACTGCGTACACTGTACGACACAATTCTCAACTACAGGGCGAATGAGCCATCCTGGCCGGACCGTGACCGCTGTATCCTGAGTAAAGGGCATGGTTGCCTGGCGCTTTATGTAATGTTGGCCGAAAAGGGATTTTTCGCTTCAGAAGAATTAAGCAGATTCTGCCGACAAAATGCTATGCTGGGCGGTCATCCCGATTCTACCAAGATCCCAGGGATTGAGGCCTCAACCGGCAGTCTGGGGCATGGTCTCTCCGTTGGAGTGGGCATGGCAATAAACGCCCTCTTCGACAAATCAGGAGCGCACGTTTATGTAATCTTGGGAGACGGCGAATGCGACGAAGGCGCAATATGGGAAGCAGCAATGGCCGCGGGAAAACATAAACTGGGGAATCTCACCGTTCTTATAGACTACAACAAATATCAATCATACGACAGCACATCGAGTGTTTTAGATTTGGAGCCATTTGCCGATAAATGGAGAGCCTTTGGTTTTCATACCCAACAGGTCAACGGGCATGATATTAATGCCCTGCAAGATGTCATGAGTACCTCTGCCGTCTCACCTGACCGCCCCGTGGCTGTTATCTGCCATACAGTCAAAGGTAAGGGAATTAATTTTGCGGAGAACAATCTGCAATGGCATCACAAGAGTAAAATTAATGAAGCTGATCTCAAGCAATTAATCTCTGACCTGGAACGATACTAAATGAGAAAAGCATGTTTAAACGCGGTGCATGAACTGGCTCGTCACGATACAAGGGTTTTTTTCCTAGGCTCTGATTTAGGATTTGAAACTCTAGCGGATTTCCGGGAGGAGATTCCCGAACAGTTCCTGATGGAGGGCATAAGCGAGGCCAATGCCGTTGGCATGGCCGCAGGACTCGCCCTGGAGGGAAAGATTGTCTATTTTAATACAATCGCCACATTTATTGTCAGACGCGCTTACGAACAAATTGCCGTTGATCTCTGTATGCACAATATCCCGGTGCGTCTCATAGGTAATGGCGGCGGACTGGTTTATGCGCCGCTTGGTTCCACTCATCTGGCTATTGAAGATATCTCCATCATGCGGGCTCTGCCCAATATGACCGTTGTCTGTCCAGCCGATGCCGATGAGATGCGGCGCTTTGTACCATTAAGTCTTGAATATCCCGGCCCCATATATATCCGCCTGGCCAAAGGCTATGATCCGGTTATCTCAAAAGCGGAATTTGGATTTGAAATAGGCCGGGGCATCCATTTCCGCAGCGGTACCGATGTCCTCATTGTCACAACAGGGGTAACCTTGCAGGAGGCAGCAGCGGCGGCAGATCTTCTGGCCGAAGACGGTATTGAGGCCGGCATTCTCCATCTACACACGGTGAAGCCTTTTGACCAGCAACAGTTTCTTGATCTTGCCGCCTTATCTCCCGTCATTGTCTCGGTTGAGGAGAACTCTATCCTGGGCGGTCTGGGCAGTGCGGTGGCAGAATCTCTTAGTGAAGCGAATTTTACCACGCCAAAGAAGTTTCAACGAATCGGGATTCCAGATGAATTTCCCGATTATTACGGAACTCAGAAAGAGATAATGGCCCGTTTTGGCATTAACTCAACCGGAATATACCGTACAATCAAAAAAATGCAGAGAGAGACGAAATAAAAACATGGGCCACCCAGTAAATATTATAAATATTCTTCATAAGCGTACCAAACGGGATTACCTGCCTCGCATGGTGAATGACAAGGTACATTGCATGGAGGTAGCCAAACGCTACGATGCTGATTACTGGGACGGTGATCGGCGGTATGGCTATGGCGGTTATACATACGACGGCCGCTGGCAGGTTGTGGCGGAAAAGTTGATTGAGACATACCAGCTGGACAATGAATCTTCAATACTGGACGTAGGCTGTGGCAAGGCCTTTTTACTCTATGAACTAACAAAACTACTCCCAGGAGCAAAAATCAGTGGTTTTGATATATCTCAACACGGTCTGCAAGATGCGCCCAAAGATATACGACCGCAGCTTTTTCAACACCGGGCCGAAGAATTATATCCATTCCCTGACAAAAGTTTTGATCTGATCATTTCAATTAACTCATTACACAATCTGCCGATACGACAATTAAAGGCCGCCCTTATTGAAATAGAGCGTGTCGGACGGCAAAAATTGATTTGTGTTGAAAGCTTCCGCAATGACCGGGAATTATTTAATCTACAGTGCTGGGCTTTAACCTGCGAGGCCTTTTTCCGGCCTGA
>VAPL010654691.1_pt1 | contig 11512 bp, 10 predicted proteins | sample 3395061 | NCBI WGS metagenome assembly VAPL01 (sample SAMN08290444, study PRJNA428436) | hydrothermal vent metagenome | isolation source: Deep-sea hydrothermal vent chimney 2 | place: Pacific Ocean: Juan De Fuca Ridge | depth 2182 m m
GTTCTTTGTCTATATTTATAGCAGCTTTCAAGCTGTCATCGTAATTTAATGAAATCGGCAATAATTTCTTCTCATTCAATATCAGAGATACAGACAAAGGTCTTTTTTGTTCAGCTGATTTGCTTAATGAACCTGGCAAATCTATTGCTAGGTTCAACAGATTGCTGTTAATGCTGAGTTCTGCCGACTGATTGTCAGCAACGGGTAAATCCAGTGTTACATCATATGCCATTGAGCCTGTGATCCGCTGCTTTATAATCGCGTTATTTAAAAAGCCAAATTGTGTCTTTAACTGTAAAACATCTGTCTTACCAGTAAAATTAATGGCTGTATTAAAATCTCCACCTTCCACTTTTATATCTATTGGATAACCCAATGTTTTGGCTTTTATATTGTCGCCAGACAAACTGTTTTCGGTAAATCTTAAATCACCTGTTAAATGAGTAACATTCAAGTCGACCGAGTTAACTTTCAAGGAAGCATCTTTAAAATAGGCAATGCCAACCACATTTGATATTGCAGTTTCAAGCAATGGAATTTTTAAATCCAGCTTAACCTGAGTTAAACCAACGGGTGTAACGGCATCAAGTATATTATCAGCCAACTCGTGCAACGGCGTTTGCTGTATATATTTCAAGCCATCAGCAATACGCCCATTAACCTGCCCGAGCACTGATAAATGGTTACTTGTTTCAAAGGAAGGAATTTCAACCAACGCATGCTTGACTATCAGATTATTTGCTTCAGCATTGGATACATCAATAGTGACACCATTTTTATAAAACAGTACTTCAGCTGCTACTTTGCTTAAATTTGGCCAATCCGGATTAAACTGCAACTCAACATCACTCATGTCATACATCGCTTCAAATACCCCTTGACCACCCTCATAAGGAAATTTATCCAACTCTCCATAAACCAATACATTGCCTTGCTTTATTTTTCCCGATATAAAGGCATTGCCCAGCCAATTAACCAGATCTTTGTCCATTATAGAAACAGGATAATATTCAGGCAGATGACTCACATCCTGTAGATTTCCAAAGGTAGTCTGTAAATCCATAAAAACTGGAGCTTCATTTTTTGGAATAATTAAAGATATTCGAGTTTCAGTATCGAAATCCTTGGTGTCAAAAACCAATCTGTTTGAAGCAATCTGCCATTTATCAGACATTTGCTGCCATTCCAGCATACCTTTCAATCTATCAACCGAAAATGGGTATCTAAATAACTCAGGAAAAAATAAAGTCCCATTTATAGTATTTAAAGCAATGACTCCTTTTTCATTTGTTCCCTTAATACTACCGCTCAAATTTGTCAGTTCTGGGATACCAGAGTATGCATTGATAAACAGATTCTCAAACACCCCATGCACTGCATATTGAGTGTTTTTAGTATCTGCATAAATAGAAACCTCTTTTAGCATGCCTTTTAAATTCAATTTTGAAATCAATGCATACTTTTCCTCATCTAAAGGCACAAAGAACTTGAACAACTCTGTCAATTCTTGCAAATCCAATTGCGTAATTGATCCGGTCAGGTGAGAAAATTCTTTATCAGCAAAAAGACTAAATTCTGCTGTAGGCCAGATATTGTTTTCTGTCTGAAGATCAAAATCTGCCACTCCAAGTTGCCAGCCCGTTTCCATGCTAGCCCCGTTAAATGTTGTTTTAAGAGAACCGATTTGAAATGTTTTTTGCTTTTCCCCCTTTTTTTGAAGAACAATATCTTTTGCTTGTATGCTACCAGTCAGGCTTGATAGCTTTGAATTTTTAAACTTACTCCATGTTTTAAAACTACCTTCTCCAGCATGTATTTTTATTCCTAGAGGTAGTTCGCCAGTCAATAGTTCAGCCAGATGAATATTACTTCCTTCGATATAAACTGTGCCATCAATAGCATCTGTTTCAAAAACATTGCCTTGAATAGACATGGAAACTCGCAAGCTACTCCCAATCTGCTTAGGTAATTGACTAATTAAATGAACTTCATGCCTTTGTGAATCAAATTCATTTTTTATTAACAAGTCAACATTATTAAACTGAAGTGGCGCTCCATTGCGTTGTTCATCTAACCAGGTAATATCACTTTTTAATACTTCATACCTGCCACCTTTTAACATCCAGAGAGGCTGCTCAGAATCACCTGCGTTTAGGCCAACAATAGATAAACTTCCATCAACCTTACGCACAATGGAAAGTTTAGCGCCAACTAGAGTAAGCCAACTGGAAGATAAAACCTGACGGGTAAGCAATAATTGCATCAGATCTATACCTAGACGCACTTCTTTTAACTTAATTGATGGCTCAACACCCCCTTTTTCAGCCAGGACTCGAATATCTTTTAAAATAATCTCAGGGCTTAAACCGCGCATATTTGCCCTCAACTTACCTATTTCAATAGGTATGGTGGTAAGCTCACGAATTTTACTTTCCAGGACTGCTTTATAGTCTTCTACACCCAGTAAAAAAAGCCTCACCAGTGTAAGACTCACGGCCAAAAACAATAATAACCCTAATAAAAAATGTCGCGTTGCACGCTTTATGTGGTGAATCACAATAATTTCATGACCTTAGGGAGGTGGTAATAAATAATCATCCAAATATCATGCAGTAGTTTATTTCTGTTTAAGTTTTCTCAAGAGAAACAAAGTTATTCTACGTGACGATTGAGAAGGTTTAAACTGGGATAAAAAGGCCAGTGAGATTGAATGATTATTTGTTTCCATCGTCCTTAGTGTTCTCTCAAATTACAATAACACCACATCATACTGCTCCTGATTATATTCGGCTTCCGGTCTAAACTTGATTCGCACATCTAAAAACAACTCCAACTCAGCCAGCATATCCGCTTCTTCATCCAGCAGCATTTCAACCACTTCATTTGAGGCAAGCACAAGTAACTCTTGCACGTTGTATTGTCTGACTTCCCTAATAATTTCTCTGAATATTTCCAGACACATTGACTCAGCGGTTTTTAATACGCCCCGGCCTTCACATGCACTACAAGGTTCACAAAGTATATGCTCCAGACTTTCACGAGTTCTCTTACGAGTCATTTCTACCAGACCCAAAGCAGACACTTCTGTTATCTTGTTTTTTGCATGATCTTTAGCTAAATTACGCTGTAAAGCATCTAAAACCTGGCTTTTATGATCTTCACTCTGCATATCGATGAAATCAATTATAATGATTCCACCTAAATTACGTAACCTGAGCTGCCGGGATATGGTTTGAGCAGCTTCCAGATTGGTTTTGAAAATGGTTTCTTCCAAATTGCGACCACCCACATAGCCACCGGTATTTACATCCACCGTTGTCATTGCTTCTGTTTGATCAAATACCAAATGTCCACCAGACTTTAGCCTTACATTGCGATCTAAAGCCCGTGTTATTTCATCCTCAACATTATAGATATCAAAAACTGGGCATTCTCCGGTGTAATGTTCAATGACTGGCACAATTTCGGGTACAAAAATTTTGGCAAATTCGACTAATTTCTGATGTGTTTCACGAGAATCGACTCTTATTCTCTCAATACCTTCTCTATACAAGTCACGTAATGTCCGGATGCTTAATGACAAATCTTCATGAATTAAAGTTTTAGCATCTGCTACCGTTATTTTTTCGGAAATAGCTTCCCAAAGTTTAGTAAGAAAAGTCATATCAGAAAACAATACCGGCTCTTCTATACATTCAGCCGCTGTCCTGGCTATAAATCCACCACCTTTATTTTCTTTCTGGAATAACTCGATACAGGCTCTTAAGCGACTACGCTCTTTGTCACACTCTATTCTTTGGGATACGCCGGAGTTATTAGAAAAAGGCATATATACCTGAAACCGGGAGGGAATAGATATTTCTGTTGTTAATCTCGCGCCTTTTGTTCCTAGAGGATCCTTGGTAACCTGAACAACAATTGATTGCCCCTGGCGCAAATAATGTTCAATATTTTCAGACCCCTTATTCTCCAATTCTTTATTACTAAAATCCGAAAGATGAAGGAATGCAGCCCTTTCCAGCCCTATATCAACAAAAGCGGCTTGCATACCCGGCAGCACGCGGCAAACTTCCCCTTTATATATATTGCCCACCAGACCTTTTTGTTTCTCCCTCTCAATAATAAGTTCCTGCAACACACCGTTTTCAATTACCGCCACACGTGTTTCGGGAGGAGTAACATTAATTAAAATTTCTTCACTCATGTGATAACTTTTATTCCCTGCTTAGATAATAATTCTGCTGTTTCAAATAAAGGCAAACCAACAACCCCTGAGAAACTTCCGTTAATAGACGCTACAAAAATACTTGCCAGCCCTTGTATAGCATAGGCACCTGCTTTACCCAAGGGTTCACCCGTTTCCCAATAAGCTTGAATTTCCTGAGGTTGAATAGTTCTAAACTTTACTTCTGTTATGCTCAGCGCCTGAAAATGTTGAATCTCTTCATTAATACCTCGACATCTTAATGAGACAGCACTATATACACTATGCCAGTTCCCTGATAATTTATTTAACATAGTCTGTGCATGTTCTTTGTTTTCTGGTTTACCCAAGATGCATCCATCAATAACGACACTGGTATCAGCAGCCAAAACGGGCAAGGGGCTATTCAGTGCCAGCATACAAGCCGCTGCCTTTTCTTCTGCCAGTCGGCGTACATAATCCTGAGGTATTTCTGACTGTTTTGGCGTTTCATCAATATCAACCGGATACACAGTATAACTGACACCAATTTGATCCAACAATTCCCTGCGCCGTGGAGAAGCTGAAGCCAGGATAAGTTGTTTTGTCATCGATGATATGGATGGTTGTTTAGAATACTCCACGCTCTATACATTTGCTCTGCAACAACAATCCTGACCAAAGGGTGGGGGAAAGTTAAGCGGGATAGACTCCATGATTCTTTGGCTAATTCACGTACTGAATCAGACAGTCCTTCGGGCCCACCTACCATTAAAGCAATATTTTGGCCACTCTCTAGCCATCGTTTCATAGCCATAGAAAGTTCTATTGTGGTCCACGGTTTACCCGGTAAATCAAGTGTGACAACATGAGTTCTTGCAGGTATAGCATCAATCATTCGCTCGCCTTCATCTCTAACTATCCTTACCACATCGCTATTTTTTCCACGTTTCCCAGGCATAATTTCCTTAAGCACTACCTCACATTCCTTAGGCATCCGTTTTGCATATTCATCATACCCTTGTTGAACCCACCCGGGCATACGGTTTCCTACTGATATTAGATTTATTCGCATGGCATGCAGAATACACACAACTAGATATAGTTGCAATGAACCTAAATAAATCAGTTGATCGCTTAGGAGTGAAGATTTAATAAGCTCCGGAAGTTTGGCGTAAGATTTTGGCTTCACAGGAGTACTAAATAAAATAGGCGCGAAGCACAAGGATGTGCAAGTGTCGCTGGAAGCAGGATGCTGGGCTCGACCATAGCAGACTACGAAACTGTTTTATTAGTGCTTCTGTGGAGTCAAAAGACAAGTCGAAAACCGGAAGTTATTAAATCCTCGCTCCTTAAGATGTATATAAGTATTGAATAATGAGTATAACTAGTTTATCCGCAGCAGCAGCAGTTGCTGATGAGTGAGATTTATTCGCTACGCGGTTTTGTGGAAAACACACCTTACACTCATTATATATCCTACCCATTCTTGCAAATATTTATTTATGATATATATTGAATATTAAACACTTACTCATCATTGAAACAAAATCATATGGAAATTGAATCTAAAGCTTTTGATACACAGCAACCCACTCCAAACACAATAATTAATTTTCCTAATGGTATCCCCGGGTTTGAAAACCAGACCCAATTTCAGTTATTGAATCAGGAAGGCAGTGAAATTGTATTTCTACTACAATCAATGGTTAATGACGATATAGCATTCTCTGTTGCCCACCCTTCTCACTTTAATATTAATTATCATTTTGTTTTATCCGATGAGGAAAAAAACACGCTGGAAATTCAATCCGAAGATGATTTATTAATACTGTTGATACTACATAGAGAAGATAGTTCTGATCTATCAAGCCAGCCAACTATCAAAGGCTCAATAAAATCCCCCTTATTAATCAATACTAAGAAAAAAATTGGTATTCAAAAGCCATTATCTGCCATTGAGCAAACCATCACCTTGACTGAAAAAAACAACAAAATAGATGTTTCGGAAGTTTGAGACAACCCCCTGCCCGTCCTCAAGCCATACGACTAAATGACGGATTGAATGCTTTACCCTAGAATAATCAGTTAACCACTTAGGCTATCTATAAGTCATTGAAATTTATGTTTATAAATTCCCATTGTGTGCGGTAAAATCGCATCACGGTTTTGTGAAAAATCTAGGCGCAAAATCCGGCAGAATTAAATGTCGAAAATGCAGGAGCAATTTTCTACCACGCCCAGATTTCCCACAAATTCCGTTCTTAACTGATTTATCTAGGTTTGTGCGACTGAAGATTTGGTTGAGAACCTTTTTAAAACGCTTATCTTGTTGCTTGCAAAAATATTAAGCTGAGAACTATGCCGCTTGAACAGGAATAGAATGACTGGAATGGGTTATTTCATTTTTATCATTAAAATAAACCAATGTTGGCTTGTAGTTTTGTAACTCTTTTTCATCATACGTTGCAAAGGCACAAACGATAATCAAATCGCCCTGACAGGCTAGCCGTGCTGCAGCTCCATTGACAGAGAAAACACCTGAGCCTTCTTCTGCACGAATTGCATAAGTTGTAAAACGTCCGCCCGTATTAATATTATATATTTGAATTTGCTCATATTCCCTGATACCGGAAAGATCAAGAAACTTGCCATCGATAGCACATGACCCCTCATAACCCAATTCAGAATGGGTTACCGTGGCTCTGTGTAACTTTGCTTTAAGCATCGTTGTTTGCATATTAACTATTTTTAAAACTTTATGAACAGAGTATTATACCGAAAAGCAGCCTCCTTTCAAATTCAGGAAAACTTATAATTGCTCCATTGGAAGCTCTGCAATCATTTTACTATTACTTTCCGGCCTATATATCCTCACTTGAGTCGGATAAGCAAACTCAAGATTATTAGCCTTTAAAATCTCTGCAATCTTAAACAAAACATCTTCTTTTACAGCTAGCCATTCGGCCCATTCAACGGTTTTCGCAAAACAATAAATCAAGATATCGATAGAAAAATCATTATATCGATCCATAAAAACCAGCTGAGTTGATTTAATTCCGTGCGTGTCTGCTTGTGTAGCAAACTTAAAGCTGCGTTTTTTACTACGGTGTTTTTGCTCTGGATTGGCTATATTTGGATGTGTATTAAGCATTTCTCTAATATCGACTATCGCCTGCCGTATATCATCCATATCACTTTCATAAGTTACACCAACATACATTTTTATACGTCGACCTACCGCACGTCGATTCCAATTTCTGACACTAGATACTGAAACCAATGAGTTAGGGATGGTAATCAAGGCATTATCAAAAGTACGTATGGTGGTGCTACGCAAACCAATCTCTGCTACTGTGCCTTCAACATCCCCTACCTTCACCCAATCACCCATCCTGAAAACATTGTCAAAAAGTATGGTAATACCACCAAATAAGTTAGATAAGGTATCTTTTGCCGCCAAAGCAAAAGCCAATCCACCGACACCGAGTGTTGACATTATTGCAGTAAGGCTAATACCAAAATGACTTAAACCAAAAGCCAAAACGATAATCACAATAAGCGCTTTTACTGATTGTACGCCCAGATTAAATAACTCTTTTCTTAACTCTTTATTTGAACTGGATAACTTTTGAACCTGAACCAGAACAATGCTGTCAACTATTTTAAAAAACAACCAGATAAAAATAAAACTATAAATTACAAAAGAAAACCCTTCTAAAGAAGAGCGAAAATCAGTTTTATAAAAAAAAGCATAAGCACCTAAATTAATGCCAAAAAAAATCAATAATGTGCGTAAAGGCTTTCTGATTTCATGATAAATCAGTCCATGGTATTCAACGTCCTTATCGATAACATAATTTTCCACACACCATTTAGTACATCTAAAAACAAAGGGATAACTAAAATAAACTAAAAAAATTATCACAAATGAAAGAACCACACCACCTACATCAATATTAAACGGGGCTATTTTATAATTAATAGATTGTACGAAATTGAAGTGATTTACATAAGAAATGGCTGACAATAAAGAAAACTCTTGAAACCAGTGTACCGACGCTATTTGTCTTGGGTTGCTGATTATAAAGGTTAAAATATCCTGATAGCTATTGTTCGCCAGCAAAAACTGTTGATGATTTTTTTCCAAATCAAGAAACACATTCCCTTCTAAAGTATCCTCAGGTAAAACCAGATTTTTTTCAACATTCTGACTCTTCTCCAATAATTTCTGAGATTTATCGACAATAGATTCAATACTTTGATAATTATTTGACGATTCAATTAAATATTCAAGATAAACCCTGATTGCCCGATTGGTTTTATACCCTTCCAGCTTAACTAGATCACGTTGAGCAGCCAACTGGTTTTCTCTTTCTGTATTGACTTTAATGCGTGACTCCAAAAAAGCCACGCTTTTACTGATAACTGTACCCGGTAGGCGTGAAACAACTGTCAATTTCAGTTGCGTTATCAGCTTGACTAAAACTTCACTCCTTTTTTCCAGCAACTGGTCAATGACATCTTCAGCATCCTTGACTAGCAATTTGCCATTTATAGCCTTTAATTCATCGACAGATTTATTAATATCCTTGGGACTACTGGAGGGAGATGAAAGTACAGAAAAACTCACTATCAACATTAAAAAAAACGCAGAAACTTTCATAATATTTGGCACTTACTCTGAATTAAATATAGTTTGGGAGGTGGAAATAAATAATCATCCAATCTCCCTTATCTTGAAAAATAAACATTATCAATTAAGCGAGGCCTACCCAGTTTTGCCGCTACCAATATGACTAATGCATTATCATTGCCTGTCGCTGGTTGAAGACTATTGCTATTACAAATTGAAAAATAATCAACTTTGAAACCTAAAGTTTCCAAATAATTTTGTTGTTGCAGTTCAACCTCTCGCAAATCCTGGTTTTCATGTAAAACAGTTTCACGTGCTTTGCACAAAGTCTGATAAAGTTCAGGCGCGATTAAACGCTCACTCGCTGATAAATAACCATTTCGTGAACTCATTGCCAAACCATCAGCTTCTCTTTCTGTTGCAACCGCAAAAATTTCTACTGGAATATTCAGGTCTTGAACCAGAGTTCGTATTAAAACCAGCTGCTGAAAATCCTTCTCTCCAAACGCTGCAATATCAGGCTGCACCATATTAAACAACTTGGTAACGATGGTGGCCACGCCATCAAAATGTCCTGCTCGAGTTGCTCCACAATGCAGTGTTGACAATTCAACGACCGAGACAATTGTATTTGTATTTTCGGGATACATTTCATCAACTGTCGGTAAAAATAACAAATCGACAGCAACAGCCATTAATTTTTCTTCATCCTCCGCCTCTGTTCTTGGATAACTTGCAAAATCCTCGCCTTCTCCAAACTGGGTAGGATTTACAAAAATACTGACTACAACTCTATCCGCTTTTTTCCTTACCTCAGAAACCAGCTTAATATGCCCTGCATGCAAATTTCCCATGGTGGGTACAAAAGCAATACGCAAACCTTGTGTCCGCCATTGACGAACCATTTTCCTTAAAGTTCTGACCGTTGTTACTTTTTGCATTTCAATCAAAAACTATGTTCTGATGCAGGAAATTCCAGCTGTTTAACCGCTAAATGGAACTGCTCAATAGCACTATAAATATCAGTCGCTGTTTGCATAAAGTTTTTACAGAATCTAGGCCGCTTCCCTATACTGATACCTAACATGTCATACAGTACCAGTACTTGGCCATCACACTCCACACCCGCGCCAATACCAATAACGGGGATCTTCAAATTTTTGGTAATATCCGTAGCCAGATCAGCAGGAATACACTCCAACACCAATAAACTGGCACCCGCTTTCTCTATACTTTGTGCATCTTCAGTTATTTTTTCAGCATCATGCAGACTTTTCCCCTGCACTTTATAAGCTCCTAGTTGATTAATGGACTGCGGCAACAAACCTAAATGCGCACATACCGGCACACCAAAACCGACTAAAGATTGAATGATTTCAGTATGCACGCCTTCCATTTTCACCATTTGAGCACCTGCTAGCTGCATTAGCTTGCCAGCGTTGTTCAATGCTATGTCAGCTGATGTATAACTTAAGAAAGGCATATCGGCAATGACAAATGCACGTCGCCTGGCATTAACTACACACTGAGTATGGTAAACCATTTCATCAATAGATACTGGCACTGTGGTTTTTTTACCTTGAATAACCATACCTAATGAATCCCCAACTAACATAACATCAATACCCGCCTGGTCTATTAACTGGCTAAAGCTGGCATCATATGCCGTTAAACAAGATATTTTTTCACCTGCCTGCTTCATTGCATATAAGTCAAGTATTGAAAGCGCTTTATCTGCCTGCGTATTAAGGTTGGACGACATCAGTTTAATTTCTCCAAGCCATTCAAAGGACACAAGGAAACCAATTGCTTGATAGTCCCTTTGCCTTGAACAACTAACTCTTCAGGTGCTATTTCCTGTAATGGGTACAACACAAATGCTCTTTCCGACAAACCTATATGCGGAACTGTCAGATCAGGCAGCTCAATTTGTTGATCAGCATATAGCAACAGATCAAGATCCAAAGTCCTGGCTCCCCAACGTTCACCTTTTCTAACACGACCAAAATCAATTTCAATTTTCTGCAACACCCTCAACAACTCAATAGCAGATAAATCAGTATTAATACGCATCACAGCATTAACATAATCAGGCTGGTCCTGAGGTCCCATGGGAGGACTTGCATATAAACTGGAAAAACCAACTTCAGAAATATGTGCCTGATTAGCGATAGACAATCGGGCATGCCTAATTTGTTCAGCAGGGTTTTCAAGATTACTACCCAGCCCTATATACACTTCAACCATTTGTACTGTTGTTTGTTGAATCTACTTTTTTAGTCATTACCTTCTTTTTTTTCTTTCTAGGAGGACGCGTCATTTTCTTTTGCTCGGCTTCACTTGCATCCTGAAATTTTGTCCACCATACTGCTAATTCCTCTTCCGCCCCACCTGTTTCAGAACGTAACAATAAGAAATCATAAGCGGCTCGAAACCTTGGATGGGATAATAATCGGTATGGCTTTACACCTACACGCCGGTTAAAACGCAATTGCAACATCCACACTTCACGCATCGACTGTGTGATCCGCTTAGGTAAAGATATACTTTTAACCTGGATTGACAAAACCTCACTGGCTGCATTTTGGTATGCAATACCCTCATCCTCTCCCTGCCGCATTTTATCTTTAGCTAGACTTTGTACTGACTCCCATAAAAAAGCAGATAATAAAAAATAAGGTGTGACACTTTTA
>VAPL010415361.1_pt1 | contig 11509 bp, 9 predicted proteins | sample 3395061 | NCBI WGS metagenome assembly VAPL01 (sample SAMN08290444, study PRJNA428436) | hydrothermal vent metagenome | isolation source: Deep-sea hydrothermal vent chimney 2 | place: Pacific Ocean: Juan De Fuca Ridge | depth 2182 m m
TTTACATAGGTCATACTTGCTCCATCATCACCAACTAAAATTGCAGCTAAATGAGGTGTTTTTTTATCTTGTTCTTTTAATTTTTGAACTGATAAAGCAATTTCTTGTTTTAAATCTGTAGCAGTTTTTTTTCCGTCTAGTAGTATCATCTTTATTTTAATTTATAAATGTTAATATAAATATTATTTTTTTTAAACTGTTTTATTATGATGTATTTAGTATCTAATTTAGCATATTCATCATCTGATAAATTATAAATATTTGAAAAAAATACATATTTATTGTTACCATTAAAGTTTTTAAAAGATCTTAAATCTTCATTTAAATCAATATTATTAATTGTTGTTTTATTTGGAAAAAATGAGGCGACACTATCAATTTCAATCTGTTCTTTATCTAAATATTTTATTGCCTCACTTCTTAGATTATAATAAGGTAAATGGGCTAATGAAGCATCCCAACCTTGGGCTATATTTCTTGGGTAAATCCATAGATTTCCCGAGAGTAATCCAATAAGGAGAATTAAATAGATAATTACCTTTGATTTATAAAATTTTTGCAAAATTATAAAAGCTAAAAGATTTAGTGTAATATAAGATGCAATAAAATAACGATGACCAAATGGATTTGTTGTGATTAAACTGGTAATAATTATAATAACAATTGACGTTATTGAGAGTAAAAAAATTTGTTTAATTTGATTGGTTAACAATTTTCTTTTAAATTTAATAATACTGAAAACAATAAAGGTGACAAGGAAAATTCTGCCAAAATCTAAATACCTATGTATTAGAATTATAACATTTTTTAAAAATCCGAAACCGGAAACATAGTCTCCCTGAGTTTCCCAAGTATTTTGATGACCCATAATCCACCCTTTAGCTATTAAACGCCATACTATATAGACTACGGCAGGAATACTTCCAATTAAATAACTTGAAATAAATTTTTTGGAGAAAATAGATCTTATTTTTATTTTATTGATAATTCTGTTATTAAGAACTTCAAAAAAGAAAACTCCCGCACATAACATCATACTTCTGTAAGTTATAATGCTTAAAAAAAAAAGCCCAATTATTTTTAAATAATAACGATTATACAAAATTGAATTAATGACTAAAAAAAAGAAAAATAATTGAATAACTTCAGGATTTACAAGTACAAATTGAGTAAATAATGTTGGGTCGGCAATAATTAAAAGAAATCCAAAGAATACAGTTAAATTACTTTTAATATAATATGAAATGAATTGATGAATTTGATAAAATAAACCAAAAGTGAAAGGAATCATTAATAAGTGACTTGCCCATAAATTGTGTCCAAAAATATTCCAAAAAATAGCTAATAGAAAGCCTAATAATGGTGGATGACCTGGATCAAAACTATCGGGAATGTACCAATTAAATATACTTGTATAATAAAGGTGATTTCCCATTTTTGAAGCAAATAGAACATTGTCCCAAAACATTCCAATGTTATAGGAAATAGTAAAAATTAATATACTTAAAGAAATAAAAAAAATTAAGCGGTTAATTTTTTTTGAAAAGATTATATCTATAAAATTAACTTTCACTCATTTTTTTATTTAATTATTTTCAAGAATATTACTATTTTTCAATTAGGTATTAGTGAATTAACGAAAAATTATTGTTGCTATAAAATAAACTGTTAACTAATTAGTTATTTCCCCATTCCTTTCATCATTTGCATCATTTGTCTGCCACCACCGCCTTGCATCATTTTCATCATTTTACTCATTTGAGTAAATTGCTTTAATAATTGATTCACTTCTTGAATAGAGGTTCCAGAACCTTTGGCGATTCTTTTTTTACGAATAGCGTTTATAATTTTAGGTTCACTTCTTTCTTTAGGAGTCATTGAATGAATAATTGCTTCAATTCCCTTAAAGGCATCATCATCAATATCCACATCTTTCATCATTTTACCGGCACCAGGAATCATCCCAACTAAATCTTTCATATTCCCCATTTTTTTAATCTGGTGAATTTGTTTTAAAAAATCATCAAATCCAAATTGGTTTTTAGCAATTTTCTTTTGGATTCTTCGAGCTTCTTCTTCGTCGTATTGTTCCTGAGCTCTTTCAACTAAAGAAACTACATCTCCCATTCCTAAAATACGTTCAGCCATTCGGTCTGGATGGAAAACATCAATGGCTTCCATTTTTTCACCCGTACCGATAAATTTAATAGGTTTGTTTACAATAGATTTTATAGATAATGCTGCACCACCACGGGTATCACCATCTAATTTTGTTAAAACAACGCCTTCAAAATTTAAAATATCATTAAATGCTTTTGCTGTATTTACCGCATCTTGCCCTGTCATAGCATCTACCACAAATAAAGTTTCTTGTGGATTTACGGCTTTATGAATGTTGGATATTTCAGTCATCATTTGCTCATCAACAGCTAAACGACCAGCAGTATCAATAATTACTACATTTTTACCAGTTGATTTTGCATGTTTAATGGCATTTTTAGAAATTTCAACAGGATTTTTATTTTCCTCTTCTGCATAAACTTCAACACCAATTTGTTCACCAACAACTTTTAACTGGTTTATTGCGGCAGGTCGGTAAACATCACAACCTACTAATAAAACTTGTTTTGTTTTTTTGTTTTTTAAATAATTAGCCAGTTTTCCTGAAAAAGTAGTTTTCCCTGAACCTTGTAACCCAGACATTAAAATAACAGTTGGAGCACCAGATAAATTAAGTCCAACGGTTTCACCACCCATTAATTCGGTTAATTCATCTTTAACAATTTTAACCATTAATTGGCTTGGATTTAACGTAGTTAAAACGTTTTGTCCAATTGCTTTTTCTTTAATTGTTTTTGTAAAGTTTTTAGCAATTTTAAAATTAACATCAGCATCTAGCAATGCTCGCCTAACTTCTTTTAAAGTTTCTGCAACATTAACTTCTGTAATTTTTCCGTGACCTTTTAATACATGAAAGGCTTTATCTAGTTTATCACTTAAATTATTAAACATAAATTTTGCTTCGTTTTTTAGAATTGCAAAGATACTAAATAGAAATAAAAGTTCTAATTTATGATTAATGAATTTATTGTTAAATACTTAGTGATAAAAAACACATTTTCTTCTTTTAAAAACTATTTTTTAGAGAAAACGTTATAGTGATAATCATTACAATTTATTCCAAAAAAGGGTTAGAAATTTGCTCAAAATATAAGTAAATAATGAAAAAAATTATAATAATTGGAGGTTTGTCTGCAGGACCTTCTGCAGCAGCAAAAGCTAGAAGAGAAGATGAAAATGCTAAAATTATTTTATTTGAAAAAGGAGCAAATATTAGTTATGCAACCTGCGGAATGCCATATGCTTTTTCTGGAATTATTGAAAACAGAGAAGATTTAATTGTTGTTAAACCTGATTTAATGCAAAACAGATTTAATATTGATGTTAAATTAAATGAAGAAATTCTAAATATTGATACAAACAATAAAATAGTATATTCTAACAAAAGCGATTATGCTTATGATAAATTAATTATGGCTACCGGAGCAAGTTCTGTGGTTCCACCAATTAAAAATATAAACATTGCAACCAATTGGTCAACGTGTAGATCAATGTCTGATTTTGATAAGATTATGAAAGAAGGATTAGCTACTAATTCTAAAAATATAACCATAATTGGTGGTGGATTAATTGGTATTGAAGTTGCTGAAAATTTAAAACTTGCAGGTAAAAATGTTACTTTAATTGAAGGAGCAAACGAAGTTTTAAGTATGTGGCAACCAAAATTTGGAACTATTGCCGAAAAAATATTAATTGAAAAAGGTATAAATGTTATTACATCAAGTTTTGTAAGTGAGTTTGAAGTTGATGAAAAGGGTAAAATTAGTAAGGTTATTATTAAAGATAAAAAAGCAGTTGAAACTAATTTTGTTATTGTAAGTGTAGGTATAAAGCCAAATACAGATTTATTGTTGAAACAAGGAGCAAAACATATTAAAAACGGAGCTTTAATTGTAAATGAACTTATGGAAACATCTATTAAAGATGTTTATGCAGCTGGAGATAATGTGGCTATTAAAAATTTACAAACTAATACGTATGGTTATTTTCCTTTAGGAACTCATTCTAATAAGGCAGGTAGAGCTGCAGGAGCAAATGCTGTTGGAAGTAAAACTATATTTAAAGGAGCTTACCATACAGCTATTGTTCAGATTTTTGATTATACTTTTGCCAGAACAGGAATGAATGCTAAAGCTTTAAAAGCACAAAATTTACCTTTTAAAAAAGTATTAACTATTGTTGGGGCAACTCCAGGTTATTACCCAAACAAAAAAGAAATTGTATCTGAAATTTATTTTAATCCAACAACTAAAGAAATTTATGGTGCTGAATTGGTAGGTGAAGTTGGTGTAGATAAGCGAATTGATGTATTAAGTACGGCAATTTATGCAAAACTAAAAATTTCAGATTTGGCACAATTAGATTTGGCGTATGCTCCACCTTATTCTCCAGCTAAAGATTCATTAGTTGTTTCAAGTTTTGTTTCTGAAAATATTGTAAATGAAAAATGTCCTCAAATTTCCATTGAAGATTTGGAGGTATTTATAAATGAAACAGATGCTTCCAATTATTTACTAATTGATACTAGAACTCAAGAAGAATATGAAGCAGGAACTTTAATAAATGCAATTAATATTCCTATTGATGATATTAGAAATAATATTGATTTTATTAAAAATGAAAATAAGCCAGTAATTTTAATTTGTAGAAGTGGTTTACGTGCTTATATAGCTCAGTTAATATTAGTAAATAATAACATTAAAGAAGTAGCCAATGTAGCTGGAGGAATAAAATTATGGAAATTGTGTAACAAAGCAGTTTCCAAACCAAAAGAAATGTTTGTTTAGTTATGTTAAAATTACCGCTTGTGTTTAATATAAGTTGATGCGAGCGGTTTTTATTCTTGTTTTATAAATTTAATAGAAGTAGTATTTACACAATATCGTTTTCCTGTAGTTTCTTGTGGTCCGTCATCAAAAACATGTCCTAAATGTCCTCCACAAGTTGCACAAATAATTTCAGTTCTAATCATTCCATGACTTTTATCTGTAATATATTTTACCGTTTCTTCAATAGCATCATCAAATGAAGGCCAACCACAATGTGATTCAAATTTTGAGTTTGATTTAAATAATTGTGTTCCACAGGCAGCACAAACATAAGTTCCTTTTTCAAAAAAAGAAGTATAACCAGCTTCACTTGGAGCATCTGTTCCTTTTTCTCGAAGTACATAATATTGTTGAGGAGATAAAATATTTTTCCATTCAGCTTCAGTTTTTTCGACTTTTTTATTCATTTTAGTAATATTTTTTTGTTGACCATAACTTGAAAATGTAAAAATAATTATTACCAGAAATAGGTAGCTAAATTTTTTCATAACTTTTATCTTATTTAATAAATTTTATAATTTTTTCAATAACAAAATCATCCTTTAAAATACGCCGATGACCTAAACCATTGGTAATTAATAATTCACTTTGTTGTAAATTTTGACGAATGTTATGTGCACAACTTACATGAACATCATTATCATTGGTGTCATGAATTATTAAGACAGGAATAGTAACTTTTTTTGCAGCTACATTAGCCGAATAATTATCAATATCTTCACCAAATTTCTTAAAAAAGCTCTCTTTAATTTTTGAAACCATAATTGGTTTTAATTCTAATTTGGAAACAAAATCTTTAATAATATCTGTAATTACACATCCTGCACTAATGCTAATAGCTTTTTTTACTTGTAAACCTTGTTTAATACTATTTAAAACAGCCATTCCACCTAATGAATGTCCAATAGCAAATTCAAACGGACCGTATATTTTTTCAAGATGTATTATAGAGGTTACAAATTCACTCATCATAGTAGTTTTACCAGTGGAATGTCCATGAGCTGGACCATCAAAACTAATAGTCATAAATCCGTTTGCTAATAATTTATCTGCAATTTTATATAATTGAGTTCCTCTTCCAGACCAACCGTGAACTAATAAAACTTTCCTTTTCGAATATCCATAAGAATACACCATAATTTTTTTTTGTAACTCAGGAATTAAAACCATTTCCTTTTTGGCACTTTTCTCCATCATCTTTTCACGTTCAGGAGTTTTAAATTTTATAGGAGTACTAAATATTTTTATAGCAAATTTGGTGGCTAAATTAGTAGAAATAGCTTGTAATACTTTACCTGTAATTAAAATAGGTTTGGGTATTTTGGTGTAATTAATTTGTGGTTTAAATTCTTCTGGTTTTTTATGGTTCATAAAAATTTTATTTTGAATGTAAATATAGAATTTGTAATTTTAGAATTCTCTAAAAAAAAACTAAAAAATGAAAAAAATTATCTCTTTGTTTGTACTGTTTTTATTTATTTATAGTTGTAGTACTGTTCCAATAACAGGTAGAAAACGATTAAATTTTGTGGGTGATGAACAGGTACTACCTGCCAGTTTTGCACAATATCAAGGGTTTTTAAAGGAAAATAAAATCTCAAAGAACGTAAAAGAAACCAATGAACTTAGAGAGGTTGGTAAAAATATTTCTCAAGCTGTAGATAGGTTTATGAGAGCAAATGGTATGGTAAAGGAAGCGAATAGTTATAAATGGGAATTTAATTTAATTGAAGATAAAACAGTTAATGCTTGGTGTATGCCAGGAGGAAAAGTTGTTTTTTACACAGGTATTTTGCCTATTTGTAAAAATAAAGATGGTATTGCTGCGGTAATGGGACATGAAATTGCCCATGCATTTGCTAAACACGGACAAGAACGTATGACCTCTGGAATATTACAACAAGCTGGTGGGCTTGCAGTTGCGTTGAGTACTTCTAATAAAGATCCAAAAACTAGACAAATTTGGAATACGGCTTTTGGTGTTGGTACAGGTGTTGGATTATTAGCCTTTAGCAGAACTCATGAAACCGAAGCAGATAAGTTAGGAATGGTATTTATGACCATGGCAGGATATAACCCAAAAGAAGCGATTAATTTATGGATTAGAATGAGTCAACAATCTAAAGGAAATAAGCCCCCAGAATTTTTAAGTACACATCCATCAGATCAAACAAGGATTAAAAATTTAACAGCCTATTTGCCTACAGCTATAGCACTGGCAAAAAAATATAATGCACAACAATTAAACACAAATCAATAAGCGATTTTTATAAAAAATATTTATAGTATATTGTAAACCGTTCTAAAAAGTTAGAGCGGTTTTTATTTTATGTTACAAAAAGGCGATAAAAAATTAATAAATGCTTGGGCATTTTACGATTGGGCAAATTCAGTATATTCTTTAGTAATTAGTACGGCAATTTTTCCTATTTATTACAGTAGTTTAACAGATTCTTTTGAAAATATAGATGGGAAAATTTCGTTTTTAGGAACACAATGGACTCCGACAACGTTGTATGATTATACGCTTGCATTTTCATTTTTGATAGTTGCTTTTATATCTCCTATTCTATCAGGTATTGCAGATTATACGGGAAATAAATTAAAATTTTTAAAAGCATTTTGTTTAATTGGTTCTTTATCAGTTATGAGTTTATTTTTTTTTAAAGGAGAAGAAACTCTTTGGGTAGGTATTGTTTTTACCATTTTTGCAAGTATCGGTTTTTGGGGAAGTATTGTGTTTTACAATGCGTATTTACCTGAAGTTGCCTATCCTGAGCAACAAGATGATGTTAGTGCTAAAGGATTTATATTTGGTTATACAGGCTCTATATTTCTATTGCTTTTTAGCTTAGTGATGATTAATAAACCAGAACTATTTGGTATTCCAAATGCAGGAATGGCATCTCGTATTACATTTTTATTGGTTGGTGTTTGGTGGTTTGGTTTTGCACAAATTACATATAGAAGATTACCCAATAATGTGTACAATAGAAAACCTAAAAAAGATTTTATTTGGAAAGGTTTAAAAGAATTAAAAGTAGTAGCTAAAGAAGTTTTTAAGCATAATGAATTGAAATTCTTTTTGTTAGCCTTTTTTATGTTTAGTGTAGGAGTACAAACTATAATTTTAATGGCAGGTATTTTTGGTAGCAAAGAATTGAACTTACCAACCTTAAACTTAATTATAGTTATTTTGTTGGTGCAAATAGTTGCTATAGTTGGTGCTTTTTTATTTTCTAGATTATCAGATAAAATAGGAAATTTGGCTACTTTAAAAATCACGATTACTATTTGGGCAGTAGTTTGTGTATCTGCTTTTGCATTAGATAAAAACCAAGAAAATGTAGTTTATTATTTTTATGGTTTAGGAGCATTAATTGGTTTGGTTTTAGGAGCTATTCAATCTTTATCTCGCTCAACCTATTCGAAATTATTACCAAAAACAGAAGATCATGCTACATTTTTTAGCTTTTATGATGTAACAGAAAAATTAGCTATTGTATTTGGAATGATTGTATTTGGATTGCTAGTTTCTTTAACTGGATCTATGCAATATAGCGTATTGTTTTTAGGTATTTTCTTTGTTTTATCTTTTGTTTTACTGACCTTTGTTAGAAAAACAAAGTATGTCCAATAAATATGATTTTATTGTTGTTGGAGCAGGGATTGTTGGCTTGGCAACAGCGTATAAATTACAATTAAAATTTCCTCAAAAAAAAATAGCGATACTTGAAAAAGAATCTAAAGTAGGAATGCATCAAACGGGTAGAAATTCAGGAGTTATGCATTCTGGAATATACTACACGCCAGGCTCTTTTAAAGCAAAAAATTGTAAAAATGGAAGAGAGCAATTAGTAGAATTCGCTAAAAAACATGCTATTAAATATGATATTTGTGGAAAAATAATTGTTGCTACAAAACAAGAAGACCTTCCAATTTTAGAGGATATATATGCAAAAGGATTAGAAAATAAAACAAAAGGAATTCAGTTTTTATCAGAAGATGAAATCAAAGAAAAAGAACCATTTATTAAAGCAGTAAAAGCTATTTGGGTTCCTACTACAGGAATTATTGATTATGTTGGAGTTTCAAATAAATTAGCGGAATTAGTTGAGAACTTAAATCCTGAAAGTAAATTGTTAACTAATTGTAAAGTAGAAACAATTTCTTCAAAAGCTTCAGAAACAATTGTTCACACTTCATTAGGTGATTTAACCGCTGGAAAAGTAATTTTCTGTACAGGCTTACAATCAGATAGAACTGCTGAAAAAGATAATTTAAAATTAGATATGCATATTGTTGGTTTTAGAGGTGATTATTTTGAACTAACCGATGAAGCTTCACATAAAATAAACAATTTAGTTTATCCGGTTCCTGATCCCAAATACCCTTTTTTAGGAGTTCATTTTACACGGATGATTAGCGGTGGAGTAGAGTGTGGACCAAATGCAGTATTTACCTTTAAACGAGAAGGTTATAAACGAACAAGTTTTAGCTTTAGAGATACTTTTGAAGCATTAACTTTTGGTGGAACTTGGAAATTATTTTTTAAAAACTGGCGTAAAGGAATTGATGAATATAAAAGAGCTTTTTCTAAACGATTATTTGTGAATGCTTTAAAACATATGATGCCTAGTATTACCCCAAATGATGTACAGCCATCACGTGCAGGAGTGAGAGCTCAAGCAATTGATTATAATGGAAATATGGTTGATGATTTTAAAATTATGAAACATAATGGTAATATTCATGTATTAAATGCACCATCACCAGCGGCAACTGCTTGTTTAGCTATTGCTGATGAAATAGTGGAACATGTATTGAATTAATGTTTTAGAGTATGATTCTGTTATTGCGAAGTTTTGAAAAAACTGTGGCAATCGTATGATATTAATTTCTTATTAAGAGACAATTTCGTTGCGTTGCTCCTTGTTATGACGTTCTTGCGAGTGCAGCGAAGCAATCTGTTTTTTTAGGGTGAGATAACCACGCCCTGCTACACAGGTCTTGTTATGACGTTTAGCCTCGTCATCACGTTTTTGCGAATTTGCCTGTAGTAGTAAGGCATAGTAAAGCAATCTTATGATATTAATTTCTTATTAAGAGATAACTTCGTTGTATTGCTCCTTGTTATGACGTCCTTGCGAGTGCAACGAAGCAATCTGTTTTCTTAGGATGAGATAACCACGCCCTGCTACGCAGGTCTCGTTATGACGTATAGTTTTGTAATTACTGTAAAAGTTAGAAAATTTAAGGGTAGTTTTTTATACAATTACTTTAAAAGTATTAAATTACTGAATTGTTATAAAAATTAATCACATGGAATTTTACCAAAATGAAATTAGACTAAATCCTTACAAAAGAGGGTTTCATTTAATAACTAATAAAATACTAACATCAATTCCCGAAATTAAAAATATTAAAGTTGGGCAACTACAGGTGTTTATAAAACATACCTCTGCAAGTTTAACTATTAATGAAAATGCTGATGCATCAGTTCGTACAGATTTTGAAAATTATTTTAATCAACTTGTTCCAGAAATTAATAATAATTTTACTCATATAATAGAAGGAGCTGATGATATGCCAGCACATATTAAATCTTCTATTTTAAATAGTTCTTTACAAATACCTATTACTAACGGAAAATTAAATTTAGGAACTTGGCAAGGAATATTTTTATGTGAACATAGAAATAGTGGAGGTTCTCGTAAATTGGTGTTAACAGCTTTTGGTAACTAATCTACTTTTTTTGATTCCACGTAAAAGTTTTTATCAATTTTAAATGCTGATATTGGTGAATCTAGTTTTAATTCCTTCCAGTTATTTGTTGGGGATATCCATCTTTCAGAATCATTTATCTTCACTTTTATAGGTATATCAAAATGGTCAACGATGTTAATCCATTGATAAGTTAAAGTGTTATCAGAAATTTTATAGACTAATGTTGGAATTCTAATATCTCGCAAGTATTGATTAAAAAAGGCTGATAAATCAATTTTTGTATGTTTACTTAAATAGTTTTCAATTTGTTTAGTGGTAACGGTTTGGTGGTAAAATTCTTTATTTAAGCCTCTAAGAACTTCTCTCCACTTGGCATCATTATTCACTAATTTCCTTAAGGTATGTAGCATATTTGCTCCTTTAGAATACATATCTCCAGATCCAGAATTATTTACATTATAACTGCCAATTATTGGTTTATCATTTCTAATATTTTTTCTTAGACCGATAACATAATCGCTACTTGCATTTTTACCATAGTAATAATCTAAAAACAAGCTTTCAGAATAGGTTGCAAAACTTTCATGAATCCACATATCGGCAATATCCTTATAGGTTATATTATTTGCAAACCATTCATGACCAGATTCATGAATAATAATATAATCGAATTTTAACCCCCAACCTGTACCGCTTAAATCTCTTCCTAAATAACCATTTTGATAGTGATTTCCATAAGTTACAGAACTCTGGTGTTCCATTCCTAAATAGGGTACTTCAACTAATTTATAACTGTCTTCATAAAAAGGATAAGGTCCAAACCAATACTCAAA
>VAPL010690238.1_pt1 | contig 11505 bp, 12 predicted proteins | sample 3395061 | NCBI WGS metagenome assembly VAPL01 (sample SAMN08290444, study PRJNA428436) | hydrothermal vent metagenome | isolation source: Deep-sea hydrothermal vent chimney 2 | place: Pacific Ocean: Juan De Fuca Ridge | depth 2182 m m
GGAGTAAGCTTTGAAGACTCCGTGAGCAGTCAAGCAATAGCCGATAGCATAGGATTGAGTACGTCAATCATAAGTATGAATCTGCAACATTTATCTGCTGTAGGGGTACTTGAGAGATACGCTACAAGTGGCTCTCTAATGTGGCGATTTAAGCGAAAACACGAGTGGGAAATTATCAGGCGACTGGAAAAAATAAAAGACGATTCTGAGTACCGAGAAAGAGAATTATCCACAGAAGAAACGGGCGAAATGGAGGACGTGATTTCAGAGCTGTTCAGAGGGTGAAAAAAAAATATGGCTTAGTTGAGCCATATTTTTTTTCGAAAAAAAGTAAAATACAGAAAAAAATATGGCTTAAAATAAGGGTATTTTGAAAGTAAAAACCATAACTTTTTTTGAGGAGAAGTCAAATATGGCTTAGTTAAGCCGTATAATCGAGGTAAATTAGCATTAGGACATAACTACTGCCTGTACGCTACCACCAATGGTGGTAGCTTACAGGTAAGGAGTCAAGTTGTCAAGCACCTTTTGGGTGGGCTATCTGTGGATAACTTTTGGTTGTATTTTTTTCTTATAGGGAGTACTATACGCACATGGAAAACAAAGAAAAAGAACGCGCCGAGAGGCTTGCGAAATACAAGGAGGAAATTATTAAATTGGGGCGAGAATTACAAGCGGATATAAGTGGTGCACCTGTGTACGTTCAGGACGCTGACGGGGCATTTAAGACGGTTGTACAGCTTAGTGTGATTGACACCACACCGGCACCAAAAAAGAAAAAGGGGAAAATTGCACGTGCTGTTAGGAAAGTGTTTAAGAAGCAATGATTAACGTAGCTATTTTTTGTCTGTGTTGTATCGGGCTTTTCTTAATAGCTGAATTGCAAGCGTAGCCCCTTGCACTAAAAAACAAAATCTTGTATAATTAGGGCATGATTGCGGGTCGCCCAACTAAATACAAGCCAGAATTCTGTGAAGAGGTTGATAAGTATCTGAAAAAGAGCCGAGACGAGCACTATCAGCTTCTTCGTGGTTCTAGTACCAATGGTGAGACATACGAAAATAAAATAAGAGTGAAGCTCCCAACGCTTGAGGGCTTCGCTTCTTTTATTGGTATAGGGCTGTCTACTGTTGAAGAATGGAAGCGAAAATATCCAATATTTCAAAGGGCTTTTGAGAAAATAATGGTAGAACAAAAGAAAAGATTGATAGATAGCGGACTTTCCAACGACTACAATTCGACTATCGCAAAGCTTATTCTTGCTTCTAATCATGGCATGCGCGACCGCACTGATGTGACGAGCGGTGACGCGCCTATCAAGCAAGTTACCGGCATGATTATTCAAAAAGATAATGCAGATAGTATTCAAGACAAAGAATGACAAACAGCTTCAGGCAACGGAGGCGTGGCTTGACGACTCTGTTGAAATGTTGCTTTATGGTGGTGCGAAATCTGGAGGGAAATCTTTTTTGGGTGCTACTCTTATTTTTGGTGACGCGCTTATCTATCCGGAAACATATTATTTCATCGCGCGCAAGGAATTAAACGACTTGCGCAAGTATACTATACCTACTGTCTACGAAGTATTTGAGAATTTTGGGCTTGATATGGACAAATATGCCAAGTATAACGGGCAGGATAACTATTTTTTACTACATAACGGCTCACGTGTGTACATGATTTCGTGTAAAGAGGAGCCTAGTGACCCACTTTTCGAGCGTTTCGGTTCTATGCAGATGACTAGAGGGTGGATTGAGGAGGGTGGCGAGATAGCGGAAAATGCTAAAGCTAACCTTTGGTTGTCGATAGGTAGGTGGAAAAATGACAAGTACAATCTTAAGAAGAAACTACTCATAACGGCTAATCCTAAGAAAGGATGGATGAAACGTGACTTTGTAGAGCCTTTTAAGGCCGGGGAACTACCTAAGTCGAAGCGATACATACAGGCATTTGCTACAGATAATCCCTATTTGCCTAAAGATTACCTCGATTCTTTGAGTAACGATACCGATAAAATACGCAGACAGAGGCTATGGGAAGGTAACTGGGATTATGATGATGATTCTAATTCGCTTATTTCTTCTGACGCATTGATGGATTGTTTCTCTAACACAATAACGAAAGACGGGAATAAGTTTATTGTTGTAGATGTCGCAAGACTGGGGCGTGACTCTACTGTGATTTCTGTATGGAATGGGCTTGAACTTGTGAGCATAGACAAGTACAGCAAGCAAGCAATCACCACTACAGTGCAGACGATTAAAGATGTTGCTTCAAAGGAGCGTGTTCCGTACTCGCATATCTTAATAGATGAGGACGGTGTCGGCGGTGGGGTTGTAGATGGTCTTTTGGGTGTGAAAGGATTTACAGCTAACTCTTCGCCTGTTCCAACGGCGTCGCAGATACGTGAAAAGAACAGTAAGATTGATAATGGTTTTGTTACAAAGACTTCGTTTGCAAACTTGAAAGCACAGTGCGGGTGGAAACTTGCAGAGTTAATCAATGAGCACAAGATTGTTTTCAGCATAGAGAAGTACCGAAATAAAATTATAGAGGACTTGTCTGCAATCTTGCGTGACAGGGAGGTTGACGGTGAAGGCAAGAGAGGCTTAGTCAAGAAGTTTGATGTCAAAAGTGAAATAGGACATAGTCCTGATGTCGGTGATGTTATTTTAATGCGTGCGTACTTTGAGCTAAAAAAGGACGCTGGCTTTAGCTTAGGGGATAGCAAAGCGTATCAGGAGCAAGAAAAGATGTTTAAAAGAAACTTTGACAACATGTCAATTAATAGTGCTCGTTAAATTTGTGTTATAATAATCCTATGGAAAAAATACCTGAACTGGTTCGCAATGCTGAGAAGAATTATATTCAAGGCGTTACTACAATAAGTAAATATGTGGAATGGTCAATGCACGACACTATCGAAACGATAGACGCATATCTTAATTCGAAGCATATATCTGGCTCTAAAGATTCTAAGGGGCGAGATAAGGCTTTCTTAAATATCTGCATATCGTCTGCAAATATCTGGTACCGTGCTACTGATATAGATAGAAAGAGTATTAAGTTTAAATTAACAAATACATCAGACGCATTGCTTAACTTTGTTGCAAACCAAAAGCTACAGCAATGGATGGAGGACAGTGGTTTCGGTCTATTCTTAAATAAATGGGGGCTTGAGCTGGCACGGTACGGCTCTATTGTCGTAAAGTTTGTGGAGAAGGGTGATGAACTTATATCGAGTGTTATCCCGTGGAATAGATTTATCCCAGACCCTGTAGACTTTGACTCGTTGCCGGGAATAGAATTCTTTTACTTGACACCGGAACAGTTACGCTCTGATACCTCGTACGATAAGAAAGCTGTAGATATGTTGCTTGCAACGGAGAAGAAACGAGCTACACAGGATGGACAAGAGAAAGACGCTCGTCTTGGTTTTATAAAAGTATACGAAGTGCATGGCAATATGGATGAAAGACTTTTGCAAGACAATCCTAGGCTTGATATACCGCCAGAGCAAATTAAATATACACAGCAAATGCATGTGATGTCGTTTGTGCAAACAGAGGACGGGTATAAAGACTTTACCTTGTTTAAAGGGCGTGAGCATAAGTCTCCGTATATGATTACGCACCTGATTGAAGAGGACGGACGCACTTTGTCTAAAGGGGCTGTGGAGCCTTTGTTTGACGCTCAATGGATGCAAAACACTGTCGTAAAGCGTATGAACGACCAGCTTGAGTTTAGCTCTAAGGTTGGCTTGCAAACAGCTGATAAGAGCTTTGCTAATAAGAACATGATGCACTTCGATACAGGGGATATGTTTATTCATGAACCGGGTAATCCGCTACAACTTGTAAATAACAGCCCTGTAAACTTCGGTGCTTTGGTGGAGTTTTCACAGATGTGGAGTAATTTAGAGCAAAACGTATCAAACACACCAGACGCAATGCGTGGCACTGTGTCGCATTCTGCAACGCCATACAGCTTGCAAGCTCTTGTGACGAAAGAGGCTACCTCTTTGTTTGAGCTGATGAAACAGAGTAAGGGTATGCAACTCGATAACATGATAAAGAAATATGTAATACCGCATATTAAAAAGCAACTTAATACTAAAAAGGAAATAATTGCAGAGCTTGACGAGGCGGGAGTAAAAGAGCTTGACGCACTTTATCTACCAGTTAAAGCCGTGCATGAGTACAATCAAGAGGTTACAAAGCAAATGTTTGCTAATGCGAAAGCTGTGGCTTCGGGGAATATACCAAACGATATCACTACGGATTTTGAACAGCCTGAACCGCAAGGTAATAAGCGTGTTTTCGTACCAGACAAAATGGGTAATAAAATGTGGAAAGAGATACTCGCTGATTTTGATTGGGATTCATTGCATACAGATGTAGCTAATGAGTCTACCGATACGCAAACAGATATGACAACGCTCGTCTCTCTTATGCAGACCCTAGGAGCAAATCCGGCAATGCTACAAGACCCTAACATTAAAATGTTGTTTACTAAGATTCTAACAACTAGCGGTACAGTATCACCACTTGAAATAACACAGTCAACACCACAGTCACAGCCACAGCCACAAGTTCCGCAAGGCGGTGGTTAATCGCTAGCGGTTTATAAATAATATATATATTATGGCAGAACAAGAACACAGACCAGCACGATTGCAAGACGTGCTCAATTACACACATGAACCGTATCTCTCTGAGAGCGAAGTATCTTATATACGAAGCATTTTCGCTGGTAAAAAAGGTAATGAGATTGTATCAATCCTTCGTAAAATCTTTTTACCTACGGCACTTGATACTAATTTGCCTATAGAGGAAATGAGCTCGGATATTTGGATGGTCGACAAAGATTTCTCTCAGGTTCCTTCTAATGAAGTAAAGCCTCTCGTGCTTGCACGGCAGGACGCTATTAAAATGGTGTTTGGTGGGCTTATCAAGCTCAAGGTTATTGCTAACTCTAAAGAAGAATCAGAAGAACAGCGTAAGCTCCGCATAAAAAAGGATAGCCTACGCTAGACACACTATATCGGTGTGTGGTACAATTTATTTATTGAGTAACCATCTCTTAAAATGGAAGACGAACTAAACCCGGACGAGCAAGAAGTCCTTGAAACACTTGCAGAAGAAGATACAACAAACGAAGAAGATACAACAAATGAAGGAGAAAAAGAAGAAGATACAACAAACGAAGAAGTAGATAAACTAAAAAAAGAAAACGAAGAACTTGCAAAGAAAAACAAACAGCTCTTTGAACGTGCTAAGAAAACTGAGCAGAAAACAAATGACGGTATGTCGAATCGTGACGTGCTTGTATTGGCTAAGTCCGATATACACCAAGACGATATCGACGACGTTCTTGAGTACGCGAAGTTTAAGAATATAAGTGTTGCAGAGGCTATAAAAAGCCCGGTAGTTAAAAGCATTATTAATGAACATCAGTCCGAGCGTGAGACATTGCAGGCTACCCATACGCGGAAATCCGCTCGTGGAAGCTCGCAAGTAACAGGCGAAGACATTCTTATTAAGGCTGAAACTACAGGAGAAGTCCCAGACTCGGAAGAGGATTTGCAACGTATGTTTATGGCACGCCAAAAGCGTAAAAAATAGATAGGCGGTGGATAAAGACGGTGTTTACATCTTAATTTATCCAAAATGGCAAACACACTATCAACCTATACTCTTCGACAGCGTTATTTCAAAAGCAATCTTAGTGTTGCTCTCCGAAATTCGCTTGTTGCAGAGAAAATCTGCCGTGTAGACAGAACAGACGGAAAGACTGTAGAACGACCGTACATCACACGACGTACAGCTACTATTCAGGCTCTCGCAGGTACATACACGCCAGGTGCATACACTACTAACGATGACGCTCTTAGTGTTGACGATGAAGTAGTAATCGGAACTCATGTATTTGACTTCGAAAAAGTTACATCGAACTTTAATCTCACCGCAGATTTCCTCGATGACATGATTTATTCTGTTAATGTTTTGGTAGACCAGTTCGTTGTGAACAAAGTTACGGATATGGCTACAGGGGCTTACACAACTCCAACAGGTGGCTTCACAACCGCTGCGAACATTCCAGTTATCGTGTCGAACCTGATTTCAGGTATCAAAGGATATTCTTCTAATGTCTCCGGTACTCCGTTCCTCGTTATTGAGAATACGGATATCGTAGGCTTCGCTCAGGCTCAGGTCGCTAGCGGATTCACGTACTCTGATTCTGCGCTTAACAACGGCTTTATGACAAATTACATGGGTGTAAAAATCTATGTAGTTCGTTCCGGAACGTTTACAACCGCAACTCTTGGTACTCTTTCTGCTGTGAACTCTGGTCACCGTTTGTTCGGAATAAGCAATACTGCAATGTTCGCATTCCCACGCAATGTTACTTACGAAGAAAAGGGTGTTACAGGGATGACAGGTAAAGAAATCTCCGTACTTGCATATGTCGGCTCTAAGATTTGGAACCGAGACCTTACATTGTTCACTGATATTACACTAGCGTAATACTTAATCGCCACTTTGGTGGCGGTGTTGGAGGGTTCATGTCCCACCGTCCATGGACTCCCCAATATCGCCACTAAGGTTTAACCAACACACAACATGGACAAAAAAGAAACAAAGAAAGTAGAGACAGCTGAGGTTGTTGAAACAAAGAAAGTAGAGACAGCTGAGGAAAAGCAGGCACGTGAGGCACGTGAGGCTCGTTGGGAAACCTTTCTTGCAAAGTTTAAGAAAGATAATCCAGCGAAGTATCAAAAACGTAAAGAAGCAGGTGAGATTGATAGCATTCCTAATGTCTTCGAATAATGGCACTTTCTAATGCCATCAATCCTACGTTTCCAGGAGGTGTAACATCAACTTCTGGTGGTATTGGCTATTCCGCAGGTGCAGGAGGTGCTGTTACGCAGATTACATCGCGTACTACGGGTGTAACTCTTAACACAATTTCTGGTGCTATTACTACAGACACGACAGCCCTTGTCGCTGAAACCGCAGCTGACTTTGTTGTAACAAACTCGTCAGTAGAGATTGGTGATACTGTAATTGTATCAATTCAATCAGGTTCGAACGGTGGAGGTACTATTGTATCGGTTTCTACCGTTGCAGCAGGCTCGTTTACTATCCGTGTATATAACGGAAACGCGTCAGCAGGAACAGACGAAACAGGTGCAATTATCATCAACTTTGCTGTTATTAAAGCAGTGAGTGCGTAAAGTTATCCAGCTTACGGGCTGGATTGAGTCTGTTAAATTAGTAGTAGACTCATATAGCCCATAAACAAAATTAACTATGATTAAATCAGACATAACGGTCTTCTCGAGTGCTTCTCGAACTGCGACAGTTTCAAGCCCGGACTTGTATGCTGGAAAAGGTGCGCATGTCGTGCTTGACATGACAGCAGTATCAGGCACACCAAGTATTACCGTAACTATTGAAGGGAAAGACAATGTTTCAGGAAAGTATTATCCGATACTGGTATCGGGGGCGATTACAGCTGTTAGTACAAACGTGTTGCAGGTTTACCCCGGTGTTGCAGAAACGGCTAACGTGAACGAGTCGTCTTTTCTTCCAACAAATTGGCGCATTACTGTTACACACAGCACAACTGATGCTGTTACATATAGTGTCGGTGCTTCGGTAATTGACTAAAATATGGTATTTAGCGATACCACAAACAAAAACGGTGTTATACAAAGCATAGAGTTTTGGACAGGACTCGGAGACGGGGCTATATCTGGAGACGCTACGTTACTAAGCATAATGACGTCTCGAGTCAACCAAGCTTTTGACAGAATATATCCTAATTTGTTTGCGTATCTTAAAACCGCTGGTTTCGATGACACGAATAATATAGGTGACCCCGTTAAACTAATTGATATAGTGAGTGGTACAGGTGCGTACACAGCACTTACAGATGATAATTCTTTGGATATACTTGTTATAACAAGTCTGGGTATCCTTGGTTCTGCTACCGCAACAGATTATTCGTATATTACTAAGGTTCCCGCAGATGATAAAGACGCGCCTAAGTTTATTTCACCGCAGGCTTCGTCAACTGGGTCACCAAGTAGGGCGATGATAATCGGTAACAAAATATACTTTGACATTGTTCCGGATTATTCAGTTACTTCCGGTATTAAGATTGAGTTTAATCGAGAGTTTTCTCGCTTTGTTTCTACAGATACAACAAAAGAACCGGGGATACCGAAACCATTTCACGAACTATTGTCAGTATATGCGTCACATGACTGGATTGTTGTCAACAAACCTTCAAACACAACACTGATAACAAGACTTGAGGCAGAAATAGGAAGACGTGAAAGAGACCTTGATAATTTCATTGCGTCTCGTGTGCAAGTAAAGCCTCATTTCGAAATTGAGCAGGAAAATAATAGATGATATGCGCATACTTACATTATCAACAAGTGATTTCTTTACAGGAATAAGCCCCTCGGCAAACTCTGAACGCTCGGGATTGTGGCATAAGGCTGTTGGCATAAACCCTTTTGTAGACCCTACACAGGGGTCTGTAGATGTTGGGCTTTTGCAAACTTCGCCTGTACCTGTAGCGATAACAGGTGGTGTTGGTGGTACACCGCTCTCATCTGCTACACGTGTGACAGGGTCTGGAGCAGGTACCACATACATAGGAACTACAGCAGGCATTTCACAGATAGATGTTTCTGCGGATAATGACGCAACAATAACGCTTACAAACGCGAGCATGACAAACGGGCTTGCGCTGTTCCAGCCAAACGGAGCTACTGCAGAATACTTGTACTACTGGCAAACTACACAGATAGGTACATGGGGAGACTTGAACGGTACTCCAGCAGATACACCAGCTTATGTCACAGGGCTACAAGATACGGCATATCACCCTACACATAAGATTTTTGATAATATTTATTACGGGAATAAAGACAGGATAGGGAGTTTGACAGATGACGGAGCTGGTGGTGTAACGAGTAATACAAACGTGCTTGATTTTGAAAGCAACAAGCTGGTAACTTGCCTAGAAGATGATGGCGATTTCCTAGTGATAGGGCTTACAGAAAACCAAGGAGACAACAGCATATATGCAACCACAACAGTACGCTTCTGGGATGGTAACTCTTCTTCATGGAATATCGAATGGAATATACCTGATGTTAATATTCTTGCTCTGAAACGAATAGGAAATTCGATATACGCAATATGCCCACGCGGTATATATGTGTTTAATCGTGCTACCCCTCCGCAGAAAGTAAAACAGATTAACTCTGCATACTCTCCTACTTTTGGACACTCTAATTCTGTAGGAGTGCTTGGGCAATCACTTCTTTGGGGTGCTGGCTCCAACGGCACAGTGAACCTATATGGAAGCACCCTCGCAGGTGTACCGGTAGCATATCACCAGCCCTTCACAGGAGCCGGCACAGGCTCTACAACACTTATTGTGGATAATACTAGGTTTATGCGAGTGATAGTCGGTACAGACGAACCAGCATTATATAGATACGTGCTCACAACAGGTGGTGCTGTGGCTTCATCGGAGAGTGTGTATATACCTCTACATAACCGATACGACATAAAATGGATTGAGTTTATTTTTGGGGAACCGCTAGCAAGTGGCGACACATTAAATGTGGACTTGCAGACAGATGAGGACACTGTTGCTACAGACTATGGAACGATAGACTTCGCCACGTCTGGTGCTATTCGTAGGAAGTCTATCTTTTCAACAAAAAATAATGTGGATAACTTGAAACTTATCCTTAATTTCAATGGGGGCAACGTGAAGATAAAGCAGATTAACGTGTATGGCGACTTAATCTCAACATAATATGTACAACATAAAAAAACCAAAACAATCAGTGAGTATCCCGTACAACGAACCACAAACATTGCTAAACCCGAATGCGGACTTGTACTCTGGTTTTCAACAGATGTCGTTTGTCAAAACAAAGAACGGTTTGCAATCAAATAACTACGTGTCGGGGTCTTCTGGGTGGAAGATAAGCAAAGGAGGCAATGCAGAATTTAACTCTGTAAGCCTTTATTCAAACAGTGCAAACGCAATCATAATCGACCATGGCTCTGACATCCTACTAAAAGAGGGTGGCGATATCCAATTCACTTCTGTTACCGCACCGACAGCTTGTACCGGCGCACTCGCTGGCGCAGGTGCTGGCAATGTAGATAATGGTGACCACTACTATAAAATCACTTATGTAAATGATAGTGGTGAAACTGAACTTGGTGCGGTTTCCAATGTAGTAACGGTTGTGGATAACACCACAGACGGGCAGGTAGCTCTCACAGGGATACCGGTAAGCGACTCCGGCTCTGTTATTTCTAGGAACATTTATCGTACATATGCTGGTGGCACAGACTATTATTTACTAGCAACAATATCAGACAACACCACTACCACATATACAGACAATGTTGCGGACGCTAGCTTGACGGGTGGGGTTGCTAATTATATAGGAAATACAAGTTACGGAAAAGTAAAAGTGGATAGTGTGACTGTTATGGATATCAATTCAGTAAACACTTTTATAGGTGAGTATGCAGGAGGTGTCAACACCACCGGCTCCGATAACACCTTTGTTGGTTATGCAACAGGTTACTCTAATACAAGAGCTTATTATAATACCTTTATAGGAAATAACGCTGGGCAATCTAACACAACAGGCTCCGACAACACCTTTGTAGGAAAAAATGCAGGTGTCAGCAATACAGACGCAAACCAAAATTCTTTCTTTGGGACTTTTGCAGGTCAAAATAATACTTCCGGTGGCAACAACTCCTTTATGGGAATGAATGCCGGAAATAACAACACCACAGGTTACTACAACTCCTTTATGGGGCAAGGCGCAGGCTTCTCCAACACCACAGGTTACTACAACTCATTTATGGGGCAAGGCGCAGGCTTCTCCAACACCACAGGTTACTACAACTCATTTATGGGAACCAGTGCAGGCTACTACAACACCACAGGCGACCGAAACTCGTTTATGGGAACTGGCGCAGGTTCCTACAACACCACCGGCACCCAAAATTCCTTTGTTGGAGCATTCACAGGTTACTCCAACACCACCGGCTCATATAATGACTTTATTGGTAGAAGTGCAGGCTACTACAACACCACTGGTTCCAATAACTCTTTTATGGGATCCTACGCAGGCTACAATAACACCACCGGCTCCAGTAACTCTTTTATAGGTTATGCAACAGGATATTTAAACACCACCGGCTACAACAACTCCTTTGTTGGGAGCGTTGCAGGACAAAAAAACACCACTGGCTCCAGCAACTCCGCCCTCGGATACAACGCAGGTTCATACATCGCCGACGGAGCCACTGCAAACGCGACCGGCTCCGCCAACACCTTCCTCGGGTACAACACAATGGCTCTAGCCGACGGAGATACAAACGAGACGGTGCTCGGATATAACGCGATTGGCAATGGGAGCAATACTGTAACACTGGGCAA